>Ga0247727_10009583_pt1 | contig 17473 bp, 10 predicted proteins | sample WisWelCaveWW1625_FD_202498 | JGI IMG/M metagenome (GOLD analysis project Ga0247727, IMG submission 202498) | Biofilm microbial communities from Wishing Well Cave, Virginia, United States - WW16-25 | ecosystem: Environmental > Aquatic > Deep subsurface > Groundwater > Cave microbial mat | place...
AGGAAAGAAAGAATGACGGGCAGGGCTTGCTTTACAGGGCGTGGTTGCCGTGTTATTCTTTTTGAGTCGAAGAGAAGACTAACGAGAGAGAAGAGAAGGGGTTGAGGCGGAGGGCAGGCTCTTGAGCGAGGGCAAAGCGATGTTGATGGAGCAATACCGGCAGCACACCAAAGACACGGGCTCGCCGGAAGTGCAGATCGCTCTGCTGAGCGAGCGGATCAACTATCTGACTGGGCACTTGAAATCGCACCTCAAGGACCACGCATCGCGGCGCGGGCTGATCATGATGGTCAACAAGCGCCGCCGTTTGCTGGACTACCTGAACCGCCGCGACCCCGACCGGTATCGTGAGATTGTGGAACGACTCAGTTTGCGGAAGTGACGCGGCCTCCGGCAACGGAACCCGCGCACCACAGCCAGCCTGGCGAACGCAGCCAGGCGCGAAGCACGCGAAGCGACCGATGGCTCGATCGTCCACGGCCGCTTTTTTTGTGGACTGAATGCCGCAGCGCTCTCCCCGAAGTCTCTCTTCCACGACGAGCAGGATGATTCCCGCTCGCAACTGAACGCCCCCGCGGAGCGAATGCTCGCGACCGCCGGGGCAGAGGTATAACCCGAAATGGCACACGAAACAGTGACCGTAGAAATCGGCGGACGCCCGCTGAGCATTGAGACCGGAAAGATGGCCAAGCAGGCCAACGGGGCGGTGGTGGTGCGCGCCGGGGACACCATGGTGCTGATGACCGCGTGCATGGAAACGCGCGTCAACGAGAAGGACTTCCTGCCGCTGACGGTGGACTACCGCGAGAACACGTATTCCGCGGGACGCATCCCCGGCGGATTCTTCAAGAGGGAAGGGCGGCCGTCGGAGCGCGAAATCCTGACCTGCCGGCTGATTGACCGGCCGCTGCGCCCGCTGTTCCCCGAAGGCTGGCGGAATGAAACGCAGATTGTGGGGCTGGTGCTGTCTGCGGACAGAGGCAACGACCCCGACGTGCTGGCCATTTGCGGCGCATCGGCGGCGCTGTATTGCAGCGATCTCCCATTCCACAGCCCCATCGGGGCGGTGCGCGTGGGATTGGTCAACGGCCGGCTGGTGGCCAACCCTAGCGTGGACGAACAGAAGACCAGCTTGCTGAACATCGTGGTGGCCGGGACGGACCAGGCCATCGTGATGGTGGAGGCGGGAGCCATCGAGGTGAGCGAAGAAGCGGTGGCCGATGCGTTGCAGTTCGGGCACGACGAAATCAAGAAAATCGTGGGCGCCATCCGCGAGCTGCACGCGCGGCTGAAGCCGGTCAAAGTGGAAGCCGCGCCCGTGCCGTTCGACCAGGAACTCTACAAGCAGATGGCCGCGAAATACACGGAGCGGCTGCGCGACGCGCTGGACACCGCCCAACATCCCAAGAAACAAAGCTACGGGCTGGTGGATGCGCTGAAGAAGGAAATCGTCGAAGCCATCCCCGAGGAAGACGAGGCGAAACGCAAGCTGGCTGTGCGGGCCTTCGAGAAGCTGCGCGAAGACATCTTCCGCGAGGACATGCTGGGGCGCCGGCGGCGTCCGGACGCGCGTGCGTTTGACCAGATCCGGCAAATCACCTGCGAGACCACCGTGCTGCCGCGGGTGCACGGGTCGGCGCTGTTCACGCGGGGAGAGACGCAGGCCCTGGCCACAGCGACGCTGGGCACCAAGGAAGATATGCAGCGGCTGGACCTGCTGTTTACCAAGGACCAGCACAAGCGGTTCATGCTGCACTACAACTTCCCGCCGTTCAGCGTGGGCGAGGTGAAGTTCCTGCGAGGGCCGGGACGCCGGGAGGTAGGTCACGGGGCGCTGGCGGAACGCGCGCTGGCCAACCTGCTGCCGCCGGACACGGAGTTTCCCTACGCGATGCGCATCGTGAGCGACATCCTGGAGTCGAACGGGTCGAGCTCGATGGCCACCGTTTGCGGGGGCTCGCTGGCGCTGATGGACGCAGGAGTGCCGATCAAGGCGGCGTGCGCCGGGATTGCGATGGGTCTGGTGATGGAAGGAGAGAAGTACGCCATCCTGACCGACATCGCGGGCGCGGAAGACCACTACGGGGATATGGACTTCAAAGTGGCCGGGACGCGCGCCGGGATTACCGCGCTACAGATGGATATCAAAGTCAGCGGGGTGACGCCGCAGATTATGCGCGAGGCGCTGGAGCAGGCGCGCCGCGCGCGGATGCAGATCCTGGACACGATGGACCAGACGCTGCCCGCCGCGCGCAAAACGATGTCCCCCTACGCGCCGCGCCTGATGCAACTGACCATCCCCACGGACAAGATCCGCGACCTGATCGGGCCGGGCGGGAAGAAGATCAAGTCCATCATCGAGGCCACCGGGGTGAAGATTGACGTGATGGACGACGGCCGGGTGCACATCTTCTCGACCAGCGGTGAATCGGGAGACGCGGCGCTGCAAATGGTCAAAGAGATCACGGCCAGCGCGGAGATCGGGAAAACGTACCTGGGGAAAGTGGTGCGGCTGGCGGAGTTCGGGGCGTTCGTAGAAATCTTTCCGGGCACCGACGGGTTGCTGCACATCAGCGAAATCGCGGAGCAGCGCATCCGCGACGTCCGCGACGAGCTGAAAGAGGGCGACCAGGTGCTGGTCAAGGTGCTGGCCATCGAGGGCAACAAAATCCGGCTCTCGCGGAAGGCCATCCTGCGGGAACAGCGGGAAAAACAACGCCGCGAAGCCGCCGGGGCCGGGCAGTAGCCGCGGCGTTCTGCGCTGAACGGCGGAAGAGAATGCCTTAACGCAGAGGGCGCAGAGACACAGAGGACACAGAGAAGAGAACGCGAAGCAGAGAGAAAGAAAAACGGGGGAGGCGATGCGCCTCCCCCGTCTTGTTTTTGAAACTCCAGGGCGCAGCCAGCAGCGCCCCTACCTGAGCCCCGCGCAAGGGTCAGAAGCTGATCTTCAAGCCGAGGCGGACCTTGCGCCCCTCGTTGGTGGTTCCGGTAACCTGTCCGAGCGTGGTGGCACCGGTGCCTGGCCCGGTAGTCGTATTCGCAGGTATCACTGTACCGGGGAAACCAAAGACCGGCGAGTTGGTCAGGTTGAACAGTTCAAGGCGCCATTCGGAGCGGATGCGCTCGGTGAAGCGGATGCGCTTCAATGCCGCGGCGTCAATGTTGAAATTCCCGTTGCCCGTAAAGAAGTTGCGCCCCGTGTTGCCATTCGAGCCGAGAGCGGGCTGGCTGAAGAGGGCGCGCTCGCCCGCGTCGAAGTAGGCGGCCGCGTTGGGATAGGCGGTATCAACTTCCCGAATCACGCCCATGTCGTGCGCGCAGCCGGTGCAGTCGGCGGTGGCGTTGACGAGGTTGCCGAACTGCAGGAAGCCGGAATAGACGGTAAACGGCCGGCCCGAAGTCATGGTGAGCACGCCGTTGAGTTGCCATCCCTCAACCAGCTGGCGGAGCAGCGGCGGCGCGTCAGAGAGCCAGCGCTGGCCCGGCCCGAACGGCAGATCGTAGATGGCATAGCCGATGAAGGAGTGCTTGCGGTCGAAGTCGGAGCGGGCGTAATTGAGGCGGCGATTGTTGAGGTCAAAGGGCGTGCTGCTGGCTGACTGCGCATTGCCGGTGCTGACCACGGTGAAAGCCGGATCGAACGAGCGGGTGTCGAGCGACTTGGCCCAGGTGTAAGAGCCCTGGAAGCTGAGGTTGCGGACAAACTTGCGCTGCACGATGACCTGCAAGGCGTGGTAGTTGGAAATGTCATCGGAGTCGATCACGCGGACCGCGCCGAACTGCGGGAAGGGCCGGAAGAAAGTGAGCGGTCGGCCGGAGAGAGCCGTGCAAGTGGTGCCCGTGCGCGTGGCGCAGAAGAAGGGAGGCACCAGGACATTGGCGCCAGCGATACTGGCGGTCAGCCGCGGAGTGCTGAGGTCGTTGACCAGGGATCCGACCGAATTGTTCAGCAGCGTGGTGACGAACTGGCTCTGGACAAACTGCGAGCCAGTCTGCCCGGCGGCCAGACGCGGGTCAGCCACGTAGAGCGAGTCAATCAGTGCGCTGGAACCACCGGCCTGGACAGCCGCGAATTCGGCCAGGAAGTTGTTGGCGGTGACGTCAATGGCGTTGGCGTCGTAGGCTCCGAACAGATTGTTGGCCTTGCGCCCGATGTAGGCCACGTCCACGGTGATGCCCTTCCAGACCTGGCGCTGGATATCAAACTGCCACAGGTGGGTGCGCGGGGTGCGGAAGTTGGGGTCCATTACAGCGATGGTGCCGACGCCGTAGGATGGCGGTTGCGAGAGGGTCTGCGGAGTGGGCGTGGCAGGAGGCGTGAGAGAGGGCAGACCATCACGGAAACGGCCCGCTGTACCGCCGGTGCCGCCGGTCTGTCCGAACGTCAGGTTGGTGACCGGAGTGACCAGGCCGGGGACCGTGTTGTAAATCTGGGAAGAGATGACAAAGGTGTTGATGCGGTCATAGGAGATACGGTAGTTGCCCCGGATGGATGTCTTGCCGGTCTTGAAGGGATCCCAGGCGGCGCCGATGCTGGGCGCCCAATTGTTGTAGTCGTCGTTATACAGCGGGCCATGGACCCAGCGAAGGGCGTCGCTGGGGGTGGCGCCAAAGATCGCCGGCGAGTCGGGCTGGAAAATGCGGTTGCGGGGGCTGGTGGGATGGCCCTTGAGTTCCAAGCGTACGCCGAGATCCACAGTGATGTTGGGGCGCACGCGCCAGCTATCCTGGAAGTAGAAGTCGTACTCGCCGTAGCGGGCGTCGTTGCGGAACGTGGAGCCGCCGGGGAGGAAGGATTGCTGATCATCAGCAGCGACGAAGCCCTGGCGGACCTGCCCGACGCGGCCCAGCAGGTTGTTGATGGTGTTCTGGAGCAGGCCGCGGTCGGTGGTGTTGATGGTGAGAGCAGCGCCTGCGGTCCCGTTGAGAGAGGGCAGGCAGAAGCGCTCCTGTCCGGCGACCACGCCGGGGGCGCCGCCATTGTCAAAACGCAGGGCCGTAGTGCAGGTGGTAGTGACGGTCTGTCCAAACGTAACCTGAAGCTCGGAGTTGAGTCCGGCGACGGACCCGCGGACGTCAATGTGCTGCTGGTAGCGGAAATTGATGCCCATCTTGAGGCCGTGGGCCCCGCGCTGCCAGGAGAAATTGTCCACGAGTTGATAGGTGTTGATGGTGCGTAAGTTGCCGCGGTCGTTAGCAAGCGGATCGGTGATCGTGTTAAGGATGAAGGGCAGGGTCTGACCCGCGCCGAGGACGACGAAGTTGAAAGTGAAGCGGTTGAATCCGGCGACCACTTCATTCACCATCCGTGGGCTTATGACCCGGCGGTAGTTCAATGCGGCGTTGATGGGCTTGCGCAGGGCATTGCTGATGGGCATCAGGCCCGGGAAGCGGCGCTCGCCGCCGTTGACGCTGTCGTCCACGGTGTCCTGCCGGCCCCAAGAAAGGCGCCCGAACATTTCGTTGGACTCATTGAACCTGTGATCAATCTTAGTGCTGAAATCGCGCTGGGGATCGGTGCGGCCGGTGGTGTAGGCGAAGCCGGCGGTGTTCAGGCCGTCGCCGGAAGTAAACACGTTCGGCAGGGGAGTGAGCGCAATCCACTGGTTGAGGATGGTGTTATCGAGGCCGCCGACGCCCACCATACCAACCACGCGAGGGTCCCTGGTTGCGATGTTAACGCTATTGATGCAGGCGGTCACCAAGCCGGGAGGCGCGCAAGCCGGAAGCAGCGCATTGCCGTTGACGTCCACCGAGGCTCCGGACTGGCCGAAGTTGCGGTTCTGGCCGCCTGCCACGTAACGGAACATTCCCATCCGCGCCAAAGAGGTATAGACCAGGCGGGTGCGGGAGATGGGCGAAACCTGGCGCTGGCCCTGATAGTTGGTAAAGAAGAATGTGCGGTTCTTGAAGATGGGTCCGCCGACGGTATAGCCATACTGGTGCTGCAGCAGGAAGCCGCGGTTCACCAGAAGCGGTCCGCGCTTGTTGCCCCATTCATTGGCGCTCAGGTAGCTGTTGCGGTGGAAGTAGAAGAGGTTGCCGTGAAACTCGTTGCCTCCGGACTTGGTGCGGAGCTCGACTTGCGCGCCGCTGTTGCGGCCGTACTCGGCGCTGGCGTTGCTGGTGATCACCCGGAATTCCTGGAGGGAATCGGGATTGGTGCGGAGCGGAGAAAATTCGCTGCCGCCGGCGCTGGATTCGTTGATATCAATGCCGTCCAGAGTGTAATTGAAGGCGCGGTCGCGGGCGCCGTTGACGTGGGAGCTGCCGCCGGTGTTGGCGCCGGTGACCACTCCGGGCTGGAGGCGGACAAAGATGAGCGGGTTGCGGCCACCGGTGCCGGACTCCAGGCCCAGCGGAAGGTCGGTGAGCGTGCGGTTGTCCACGATGGCGCCGAAATTGCCAGAGGTGGAAGTCTGCACGCGCTCGAAGGATTCGGTGACCTCGATGATTGTGGTTGACTCGCCGATCTGAAGAGAGGCGTTCACGGACAGCGGCGTGCCGACGGTCAAGACGTTGTTACGAGAGACAAAGGTCTTGAATCCCGAGAGCTCCACCTTGATGCTGTACAGGCTAGGCGGGATGGCGTGAAAAAAGTAAGTGCCAGCCTCGGTGGTCGTCGTGGTGTATTTGATTCCGGTTGTCTCGTTGCTGAGCGTGACGGCGGCGCCGACGACGACGGCGCCGGACTGGTCCGTGACCACGCCGGTGACGCTGGACGTGCCGGTTTGCGCCCATACCGACGGGGCGGCCAGCAGTAGTGCAAGGACGAAAAAGAGAACTGCTTTTCGGGTGTTCATCCCGAGGCCTCCAAAGAGAATTTGGAAACGATTACACAATAGCGGTGCGGATGCAGAAATGGCCAATGAAGAAATGGAAGTCGAACAGCGAGCAATGACCGGGCCACAGGTTAAAACCACACCCCACCCACCCCAAGACACTCAAATCTGAATAGGTTGTTATCAAATTGGGGCACTGGGTGTCAAGGGAAAGGAGCCGGTGGTCCGTGATCAGTAGCCGGTGAAGCCTGAATCTGAATTCACCGGCGACGAGCGAGCACGAGGAGGGAAGGGAAAATCGGAAATTAGGAAGCAAACCTGGTCATCAGGGGACCAGGCAAATTACGAGAAATCGTAATCGCGAGTCACAGATCACGAAGCGCTCAGCGGAAGCGGCGGATGCGGGCGCCGACGGAGGAGAGACGCTCTTCGATGCGCTCGTAGCCGCGGTCGATGTGATAGACGCGGTCGATGGTGGTCTGGCCGCTGGCCACCAAGCCGGCCAGCACCAGCGAGGCGCTGGCACGGAGGTCGCTGGCGATGATGGTGGCCCCGCCCAGCGGGGTGGGCCCGGCGACGGTGGCGCGGTTGCCGTCAATGGTAATCCGCGCGCCCATACGGTTCATCTCGCTGGCGTGCATAAACCGGTTTTCGAAAATTTTCTCGGTGATGACGCAAGTCCCCGCGGCCTGGGTCATCAGGGCCATGTATTGCGCCTGCATATCGGTGGGGAAGCCGGGATGCTCTTCGGTGGAGACGTCCGCGGGAGAGAGTTTGCCGGAAGCGCGGACGCGCAGAGCCGATGGGCCGGCCGGGTTGACGTCCACACCGGTCTCGCGGAGTTTTTCCACGAGCGCAGTCAGATGCGACGGCTGGCAATTCTGGAGCAACACCTCGCCGCCGGAGATGGCTGCGGCGATGAGGAACGTGCCGGCCTCAATGCGGTCGGGGATGACGGCGTGTTCTGCGCCACCGAGCCGGGAGACACCGCGGACGTGGATGGAGGAAGTGCCAGCACCCTCGACGCGCGCACCCATCTTGACGAGCAGCGCAGCCAGGTCGGCCACTTCCGGTTCGCGCGCGGCATTCTCGATGAGGGTTTCGCCGCTGGCCAGAGTCGCGGCCATCAGCACATTTTCCGTTCCGGTCACGGTAATCTTACTGAAGCGAATGTGCCCGCCGCGGAGGCCGCCTGCGGGAGCGCGAGCCTCGATGTAGCCGCGGTCGGTGGAGATCCGCGCGCCCAATTGCTCGAGCCCGAGAATGTGCAGGTCCACAGGCCGCGCGCCAATGGCACAGCCGCCGGGAAGAGAAACGCGCGCGTAGCCCGTCCGCGCCAGCAACGGGCCGAGCGTGAGCACCGAAGCGCGCATGGTCTTCACCAACTCGTAGGGCGCTTCGGCGTGGGAGATGGATTCGGCACAGAGGGTGACGTCTGTGGGGGGCACGTCCGCGGATTCGAAGCGCGCTTCCATATACGCCAGCAGCTTGCCCATGGTGATGATGTCCCGTACGCGAGGGACGTTTTTGAGATGCACAGGCTCTGCGGTGAGCAGAGCGGCGGCCATCTCCGGGAGGGCGGCGTTTTTCGCGCCGCTGACGCGCAGCGTGCCATGGAGCGGGATACCGCCCTCGATAAGGAATTTGTCCACTGCGCGATCCTAAAAACCTGACACAGAGGGCACGGAGACACAGAGGGCGCAGAGATGCGGGAAATTGGTCTGTGGCGATCGTGCGCTGTGACTCATCGTCTTTCAGTCAATGCGGTTCTCAAATCGTTGCCCGATGCGGAGAGCATGCGGCGGGCGCTGCGCGCGTCCAAGCAGCGCTCAAGCATCACCAGGGCGACGCGGGAATCGTGTCCTGCCTGACGCAGAGCGTGTGCAGCCGCAGACGTCGAGACTCCCGCAGCCTGCTCGAGGACGCGCACGGCGCGGCGGCGCAACTTGCGGTTTGTGCGGGCTACGTTGATCATCAGGTTGTCATAGACGTGGCCGAGACGAATCATCACCGCTGAAGAGAGCATGTTGAGGACCAGTTTTTGCGCAGTGCCCGCCTTGAGCCGCGTGGAGCCGGCCAGGACCTCCGGGCCCGTGAGCGGGGCGATGGTGACGTCCGCGATGCGGGCGACGGCCGAAGGCCGGTTGCAAGTGACGGCTACCGTGGCCGCCCCCCTGCGGCGGGCGTAGCGCAGTGCGCCGAGGACGTAGGGAGTCGAGCCGCTGGCCGTGAGTCCAACCAAAGCATCCTTCGCGGAGAACCTACGCGCGCGAAGATCGCGGACGCCGCGGCGGGTGCGGTCTTCCGCGCCTTCGACGGCGCGGGTGAGGGCGCAGCGGCCGCCGGCAATGATGCCTTGCACCAGCGATGGGGGTACGCCGAAGGTGGGAGGAAGCTCCGAAGCATCCAGGACAGCCAGCCGCCCGCTGGTGCCTGCGCCGATGTAGAACAGGCGCCCGCCGCGGGAGAGCCGCCCGGCAATGATATCCACGGCACGGGCGATGCGAGGAATCTCTCTTGCCACGGCACGCGCCACGGAAGCGTCTTCGCGGCAGAAAATGCGCAGGATTTGGCGAGTGGATTTCAAATCCAGAGCGCGCGAACGAGGGTTGCGCTGTTCGGTGGATGGGAGAGTGCGATTCGGCACGCAGGAATTATAACGGGCGGAAAGAAAAAAGCCTTCACGCAGATGACGCAGTGGCGCCGGAGAGGAAACAGGCCCGCCCCTACCCTTTCACGCAGACGAGCTGGCGAAGAGTATGGACGATTTCAACCAGGTCTTTCTGCGCCTCCATGACAGCGTCGATGGGCTTGTAGGCCATGGGCGTTTCGTCAATCACCGCGGCGTCTTTGCGGCACTCGACGCCCGCGGTGGCGCGCTCGTGGTCGGCGACGGTGAAGCGGCGCCTGGCCTCTCCGCGGGACATGGCGCGCCCGGCGCCGTGGCTGCAAGACATGAAGCTTTCCGGGTTGCCCTTGCCACAAACAATAAACGAGCGCGCGCCCATCGAGCCGGGGATGATGCCCCGATCACCCTCGCGGGCGCGCACGGCGCCTTTGCGGGTGACCAGCACCTGTTCGCCGTAGTGCTGTTCAACGGCAACGTAGTTGTGATGGCAGTTGACGTCCTCGAGGCCCGCGCCGGCGCCGGCCTGGAACGGAGGCACATCGCCGCAATGGCGAACCGCTTCGATCATATTGCGCATCATCAGGCGGCGGTTGAGCAGGGCGTAGTCCTGCGCCCAATGAACGGCTTCGACGTAATCGCCGAAGTGCTCGGTGCCCTCGGGCAACCAAGCCAGGTCCTTGTCCGGCAGAGACTCGACCATGCTGCCCAGATCGCGCTTGGCCACTTGGATAAAGTACGTGCCGATTTTGTTGCCCACGCCGCGCGAGCCGCTGTGCAGCAAGAACCAGACGTGTTCGCGCTCGTCGAGACACACCTCGATGAAATGATTGCCTGTGCCGAGGGTGCCGAGCTGGCTGACCACGCCGGGATGCTTGAGCTTTGGGTGGCGCTCGAGCACGCGCTCGTATCCGGAGCTGAGGGCGTACCAGGCCGCGATGTGATGCGCCGGAGGATTGGCCCATGCGCCGCGGTCGCCCGGACCACCATTGTTGGTGCGGCCGTGGGGAATGGCGCGCTCAATCGCGGAGCGGATTTCGCGCAGAGAGTCCGGCAAGAGACCGGCGGTGACGCTGGTCTCCACAGCCATCATCCCGCAGCCGATATCCACGCCGACGGCGGCGGGCATAATCGCGCCGCGCGTGGGAATGACGCTGCCGACCGTTGCGCCGATGCCCCAGTGCACGTCGGGCATGGCCGCGACCCACTTGAAAATGAAAGGCAGCGCGGCCACGTTGCGGAGCTGCTTTTCGGCAGAATCCTCCAGAGCCACACCCCGGACCCAGGCCTTGATGGGCGCGCCCTTGTCAGGCTGAATCAGTTTGTAGGTGCTGTCCATTCCTCTCTCCAGAATCAAAGATACGCCTGGAGAGAGGCGAGTGGCTAGTGAAACGTGATTCGAGACTGGCGACTCCTTGCGCGCGCTGGTCGAAACCACCTGAAATTTCAAACTTGAAATTTTTAACGGAGCGTCTCAGGGTCGAGGAGGGGCGGAAGACGCGGGTACGCGGAGACCGTGGCCGATGGGGGCAATGCCGGGGACAGAAACGGGAAGCTGGCCGATGATGGGAACCAGGCCAAGCAGGGCGCGGGCCGCCGCTCGCTGGGCCACATCCACGGTGCTGAAGGCGGCCAGCCAGGACGGCGCGGACGGGAATTCACGGATCAAATAGGGGTTGCCAAAGCAGACCACGATCACCGGTTTCCCGGCTGCGAGGAGCTGGTTGACAAGAGCCGCCTGATTGGCGGGCAGGCCGACAGTGGCTTTGCGGTCCGCTACGCGCACAAAGATCGAAACGATGGCCAGGTCGTAGGAATCCGGCGCGGGAAGCTGAACGTGCTCGGGGCGGGAGAAACGCGTATCCGTTCGGACGACAGTCAAAGGGACGCCGCGGGAGCGGAGCTCGCGCTCGAAATCGTCGCCGGGGATAATCTCCGGGTCGCCGGAAACGGAAAAGAGCAGGATGCGGCGGCGCTGCGAGGAATCGAGGGGCACGAGGCTGGCAGCGTCGCGGAGCAGGGTGACGCCGCGGTCGGCAATGTCCTGCGCGGCGGCGAGGAATTCGGGGCGGCGAAAGGCGGCATTGAGGCCGTCAATGTCCACCAAGCGCTGCTTGTGGAGGCCGACGAAGGCCTTGGCGCGCAGAATGCGTGCGACCGATTGTTCGACCCGTTGCAGAGGAAGGCGGCCGGACTGCACGGCTTCCTTCAGGAAGTTGAAGGCCGCATCGGTGGCCGGGGAGACCAGCAGCATATCCGCGCCGGCGAGGATGGAGCGCACGGCGACTTCGCCGGGAGAAGAGCGTACGGTGATGCCGCCCATATCGAGGGCGTCTGTGACCACGATGCCGTCGAAGGCAAGGGTCTGGCGGAGCAGGCCGGTCAGAACGGGCGGCGAAAGAGTGGCTGGGACGTTTTCGTCAGGCTCGAGGGCAGTCACGGCCAGGTGGCCGGTCATCACGGCGCGGGCACCGGCGGCCAGAGCGGCCTGGAAGGGAGGCAGCTCGACGGCGTCGAGGCGTGCGCGGTCGGCGCGGATGGCGGGCAGAGAGATGTGAGAATCGGTGGCCGTGTCGCCGTGGCCGGGGAAATGCTTGGCGGTGGAGAGGGCGCCGTGCTCCTCGACGCCCCGGGTAAAGGCCGCCACGAAGTCGGAGACCCGGCGGGGATCTTCGCCGAACGAGCGGGTGTTAATGATGGGGTTGTCGGGGTTGTTGTTGACGTCGGCCACGGGCGCGAAGAGCCAGTGGACGCCTGCGGAGCGGGCTTCGATGGCGGTGATGCGGCCCATGGTGTAGGCGTCGCGGGGATCACCGGTAGCAGCAACAGCCATGGCGTGAGGGAACGAGGTGCCTTCCTCGAGGCGCATCGCCGTGCCGCGCTCAAAGTCAGCGGCCACGAGCAAGGGAAACTTGGAGCGCCGCTGGAGCTGATTGGCCAGCACGGCGGTGGGGTACACCTGGCTGCGCGAGAATCCGACAGCAGCCGAACGCGTGCGAACCGCAAAGCCGCCAACGCGATGGCGCTCGATGTGCTGGAGCAGATTCCGGTACTCTTCGCTTTCGGTGGAGGTAAAGCCGCCGAAATAGGAGACGAGGAAGAGCTGGCCGATTTTTTCGTCGAGCGACATCTTTTTGAGCGTCTTGCGGGCCCACTTGGCGGCGTCGCGTTCGCGTCTGGAGGCGGGCTTGCTTTGAGCAGTTAGCGAACGGGGGCAGAGAAGCGCAGGCAGGACGAGAGCCAAGGCCAGGAAAATGATAAAGGAAAAACGGAAAACAGGAAGCGCCGAGACAGCGTAAAGACAGGGCAGTTTTCGCAAATCCATAGAGCGTGTGCTATATACAGCCGGATGATGCGACGGTCAATTAGAAACACGAATCGCGGGACGCGGCAACCAGAAACCGATTGGAGAGTTCCGTTGCGGCGGACCATGGGCATGGCGGTCTGCGCCGCAATCTGGATGATTCCCTACGCGGCCGAGGCGCAGAGGAAAGAGCCGGCGGGCATCGCCGCCCTGGACACGATAGTGGCGAAGGCGATTGCGGCGGATGAGATTCCGGGGGCGGTGGTGGTGGTGGGGCAGGGGGAGAAAACCCTGCACAGGAAAGCGTATGGCGCCAGGGCCGTAGCGCCGCGGCGCGAAGCGATGACTGTGGACACCATCTTTGACGTTGCGTCGCTGACGAAAGTTGTGGCCACAACCTCGGCGGTGATGAAGCTGGTGGAAGAAGGGCAGGTGCGGCTGAACGACCCGGTGGCGCGGTACGTCCCGGAGTTCGGCGCGAACGGAAAAGAGGGGGTCACCGTGCGGCACCTGTTGACGCATACCAGCGGTCTGCGGCCGATCCCGAAATTGCCGGAGAAATGGAGCGGGACGGAAGAAGTGTTGAAAGCGATTTATGAAGACACGCTGGCGGGGCCGGCCGGGGCGCGGTTTGTTTACAGCGATACGGGTTTCATTGTGCTGGGCGAGCTGGCGCGCCGGGTGAGCGGCAAGCCGCTGGAGGAATACACGGCGGAGAAAATCTTTGCGCCGCTGGGAATGAAGGACACTGGGTACCGTCCGCGGGCCGAATTGCGAAAACGGATTGCGCCGACGGAAGAGATCGAACTGCCTGCCGGAGCCAAAGCAGGGTCGGGCCAGGGGCGCGTACTGCGCGGAGAGGTCCACGACCCGCGGGCGCGAGGGATGGGCGGGGTGGGCGGGCACGCGGGGCTGTTTTCCACCGCTGACGACCTGGCGCGATTCTGCCGAATGTTGCTGGGCGGGGGAAGGGGTGTGCTGGCAGCGGCGACCATCGAAAAGATGACCACGCCGCAGACCGCGCCGTGGAGCGCGACCCTGCGCGGGCTGGGGTGGGACATCGATTCGGTGTATTCCGCGCCGCGCGGGGAGTTATTCCCCGTCGGGTCGTTCGGGCACACCGGATTCACAGGAACGGCGCTGTGGATGGACCCGGCGAGCCGGACGTTCGTCATCCTGCTGGCCAACAGCGTGCACCCGCGCGAACGGCCGGCGATATCGAGCCTGCGGTCGAAGGTGGCGACGGCCGTGGCGGCGGCAGCGGCGGCAACGAGTTCGAGCGGACGATCGGCGATACAAACCAGCGCGGGCGCGGAGCGGCCGTACGGGCTGCCAGGCATCGGCGCGCGGAACGGGCAAACCAAATCCGGGATAGACGTTTTGGTGGAACAGAACTTCGCGCCGCTGCGCGGGAAGCGAGTGGGGCTAATCACCAACCACACCGGGGTGGCGCGGGACGGCCGGAGCACGATTGACCTGCTGCACAAGGCCGAAGGCGTGAAGCTGGAGGCGCTGTTCAGCCCGGAACACGGCATCGCGGGGAGGGAAGACACGAATGTGGCGCCCGGGGTGGACGCAGCGACAGGCCTGACCATCCACAGTTTGTACGGAGAGTCGCGGCGGCCCACGGATGAAATGCTGAAGGACGTGGACGCGCTGGTGTTCGATATCCAGGACGCCGGAGTGCGCTTCTATACCTACATCACCACGATGGCCTACGCGATGGAGGAGGCGGCCAAGCGGAAGATTGCATTTTACGTGCTGGACCGTCCGAACCCTCTGGGCGGAGAAGCCATCGAAGGGCCGATGCTGGACGCCGACCGGCTGAACTTCGTGGGCTATTTCCGCCTGCCGGTGCGGTACGCGATGACCCTGGGCGAGCTGGCGCAGATGTTCAACGCGGAAAACAAGATCGGGGCGGAGCTGCACATCATCCAGATGCAGGAGTGGAGGAGGCGCGACTGGTACGAGACCACCGGGCTGATGTGGATCGCGCCCTCTCCGGCGCTGCGCACCCTGGACGCGGCGGTGCTGTACCCGGGGATTGAAATCCTGCAAATCGGCGGGGTCAGTGTGGGGCGGGGGACGGACACACCGTTCGAGCTGTTCGGCGCGCCGTGGATCAAAGGCGTGGAGCTGGCGGCGGAATTGAACCAGCGATTCATCCAGGGGGTGCGGTTTGTGCCCGTGCGGTTCACACCGAAGCTGAGAATGCACCAGGACATGGCGTGCGAAGGGGTGAGCGTGGTCCTCACCGACCGGGCGTCGCTGCACTCGATGTGGATGGGGCTGGAAATTGCAGGTGTGCTGTGGAGGATGTATCCGGAAAAGTTCAAGGTGGATAAAATTGTGACGCTGGTGGGGAACAAGGCCGCGGTGGAGGCGTTGAAGAAGGCGAACCCCCGGACGGGAGCGAGCAACATCGTCGCGGGGTGGCAGGATGATCTGGATGCGTTCAAGCAGATTCGGGCAAAGTATCTAATCTACAAGTGAGGTGGCTATGACTTTCAAACCCAATATCGGAGCGAAGACGCGGATTCTGTATGTAGTCGCCGGCGTTGTGGTGATGGGCGTCGCGGCGTTTGGGCCGTGGTTCGACGGAACTGAGGCCTGGGTCTTCGGCGTGCTGGGGGCTGGCACGGTTGCGTCCGGCGCATCTGGATTTTGACTGAGCTGCTGGCTGCTCAGTCTGAGCAGAAGCTGACTCATAAATACGCGAAATGCCTCAAGAGCCGAGAAACGAAGCCCCTCAGGGGTTAAACCCCTGAGTTTTGGCTGATTTTTCGGCACGGCTGAAGCCGTGCCCTCCCGATTGCACGAAAATCCGCAAATATGAGACAAGTTCCAGTAAGAAGGCGAGTTAGGGCAGGAAGCAGAGCGTCGAGCATGCGGGAGGTGGGGCTATGAAACGACTTTGCTTGTTTCTTGCACTCACGATGATGGCGATTGGGGCGATGGCGCAGAATAGCTACGACGTCGTCATCGCCAATGGCCGCATCGTGGACGGCAGCGGCAACCCCTGGTACGTAGCCGATGTGGGCATACGCGATGGCCGCATCGCGGCCATCGGGCGGCTGTGTGCGAAGGGAATGGACACGCCCGTGTGCCCGGCGAAACGCACAGTTGACGCGCACGGGCTGTACGTGGCGCCGGGATTCATTGACGTCCACGCCCATGCGGAAGGCGATCTCCAGAAAGTGCCCACGGCGGATAACTACCTGTTCGACGGGGTGACCGCGATCGTGACGGGGAACTGCGGCGGGTCCGACGTCCAGCTAGAGAAGGTGTTCGGGGAGCTGAGGCAGAATGGCATTTCCATCAACTATGGCACGCTGATCGGGCACAACAGCGTGCGGCGGGAAGTGATGGGCACAGAACAACGCGACCCCACGCCGGAAGAACAGTCCCGGATGGAGGCGCTGGTCGAGCAAGCCATGCGCGAGGGAGCCGTGGGGCTGGCGACGGGATTGATTTATGTCCCGGGGACGTACGCGAAGACGCCGGAAGTGGTGGGACTGGCGCGGGCGGCGGCCAAGTACAACGGCGTGTACGCCACGCACATGCGGGACGAGGGGGCGAAAGTCTTCGAGGCCATCCACGAGGCCATCCGCATCGGGCGCGAGGCGGGGCTGCCGGTAGAGATATCGCACTTCAAAATCTCGAACAGGCGGTACTGGGGACAGACCCGGAAAACCATCGAGATGGTGGAGCAGGCCCGCGCCGCGGGGCTGGACGTGACCGTGGACCAGTATCCGTACACGGCGTCGAGCACGAACCTTGGGGTGCTGCTGCCGTCGTGGGCGCTGGCCGGGGGGCAGGAGAAAATCCGCGAGCGGCTGGGGGACCCCGCGACCCGCAAGCGAATCGCCGCAGAGATGCGCCAGCATTTGCGGAAAGAGCTGGGGCGCAAGCGGCTGGACTACGGAGTGGTGGCTAATTGCCGGTGGGACCGCACGCTGGAAGGCAAAAACCTGTCGCAAATCACGCGAGAGAAGGGACGAAAGGGCAAGTTGGAAAACGAGATCGAGACCGTATTGGAGATGATGGAAAAGGGCGGGTGTTCGATGGTGTATCACACCATGCACGAAGAGGATGTGGAGAGGGTGCTGAAATTTCCGTACACGATGGTGGCGGCCGACGGCGGGGTGCGGGAATTTGGAGTGGGCGTGCCGCACCCGCGGAGCTACGGGACCAATGCGCGTGTGCTGGGGCGGTACGTCCGCGAGCGAGGCACGATCCGGCTGGAGGAAGCCATCCGGAAGATGACCTCGCTGCCGGCACAACGCTTCCGGCTGATGGAGCGCGGACTGGTGCGGCCGGGGATGTGGGCGGACATCGTGGTCTTCGACGCAAAGACTGTCCGAGACGCCGCGACGTTTGAAAAGCCGCACGCGTACGCCGAGGGGTTTGCATTCGTGCTGGTGAATGGGGAAGTGGTGATTGAAGGCGGGAAGCACACGGGGGCCCGGCCGGGGCAGGTGCTGCTGGGGCCGGGCGCAAACCAGTAAAGAATCCACAGATTACCCAGATTGAACAGATTAAAGAGGCACACTCGAGCGGTGGGGCGCGGGCCGCTAAGCAGAGGCGGCTGTAGTGCGCGGCGGGATCAAATAATCGGGGCGGAATCGGCCCCTCTCGTGTTTGGTCGTTCCAAAAAATCGAATTGCTCGCTCGATACTGCGATGACCAGGGGGAACAAGCTCCCGTATAGTCCCGTGTTGATATTAGAGCAGAAAGGGGAGAGTTGAGATGACTTCC
>Ga0247727_10009584_pt1 | contig 17472 bp, 16 predicted proteins | sample WisWelCaveWW1625_FD_202498 | JGI IMG/M metagenome (GOLD analysis project Ga0247727, IMG submission 202498) | Biofilm microbial communities from Wishing Well Cave, Virginia, United States - WW16-25 | ecosystem: Environmental > Aquatic > Deep subsurface > Groundwater > Cave microbial mat | place...
CATTTACAGGTTACGATAAGGATGACGCGCTTTCCTTATTGGATGCAGGTGCGCGGATGTTTGATGCGACCACTTGCCGGTTCACGGGGATGGATCCAGTGATTCAACCTTCAATGAGTTCATACGCCTATGCGTCGAATAATCCTATCAACTACGTGGACCCTGACGGGCGTGAGCCAGTGTCGATAACCGTGGCTGCAACCTATCTTCTTTATCTCGGTATTGCTGCCACCGTTGCCACTGCAGTTCACGATCTAAGCAAAGGCGAGCAAAGTAGTAGCCTGCGTATGGGTTGGAATGCTTTGCTAGGGCTAGGCAGTGCTTTTATCTCCGCCGTAGGTTCGTCCAAGCGACCCGAAGTAATTCCTGTAAGCCCACCGTTGCCAGCTCTCGGGGGACATGGAGAAAAGTCCGTTCCAAAATTCCCAAGGACGCTCACGGAGCCGACTACAGGACCGCTCTCTCCAAGGCCACCGTTTAGCACGACCAATGCACCCACTTTCCCGAACACAACGCAAGTCATTCCAACAACGTACGCACCACCGTTTCAAGTCTTGAGTACTAAAGAGATACTGGATGGACTCAAGTCGCAAAGCGGACAGATTCGCTTTGTGGAAATCCATAACAAGGTGGGTCTTTTTATGAGCGGTAAATTTGTACAGGCGCTTGGAGGGATTAACAAAGTTCACAAAATCCATCAGAAGGTTTTTGAGGGAAAATATTGGATTTGGTCTTCGTCTGATTGGGTTTGGTCTGAGTCTGAAAGCCAAGAGGGCATTTCTAGCTTGGCAATTGAGATGGGAATCATGTCGGCAGAATCTCATCAAAAATTTGTGGATGCACTGGAAACTGCATTTGCGGAGACGCAGAAGAAAAGTCCGTAGGACCAGGGATACGCAGAAAAAGTAGCCGGAACGTAAAAGATGCTTGCGGGTGCCGCGCGAGCCCAGCGCAGCCTTGGCCCCAGACAGAAAATTTTCGCATTTCGTTTTGCCTAACCAGGAATGCCGACAGCCAGTTCAGCGGGGCTGGTCGAACTCGCCCGCCGGGAGCGCGCGCTCGAGCAGGTATATTGCGACCTAAAACGGCAACGACCATTCCCGGACGGCGAGGTCCTGCAGGCGAATCTTGAGCGTGGCCTACACGCGGAGGTTGAGCGCCACGGCCGGTTCGCCGTGCCGGAGCGGGTGCTCCTTGCGAATCGTCGGCCCGCGGCGGGTCCGTTAGCGGCTCACATCAACTCCGAGAAACTCGCGATCGGCCGGCCGGCGGACTCGGACGGAGCAAGTGACTTGGCGATGGCGTAGACTTTTCGGTCGCATGGGCAGTCGTGTAGTGATGAAGGAAACGCAGTGAGAGCACCGCGCGCGTTGTGCCGATTCTGCCGTGGTGGACTTAGGCGAGCTGTCTTCGGTCTGGGATTGCTTCTCCTCGCTTTGGGAGGCTGCGCCACTCTCGAGGCTGCTCAGCTTTACGAGCGCGGGACGCAGGCGCTCGACGCCGGTCATTTCGAGGTCGCCGTTCGCGATCTTGAGCGCGCGGCCGAATTGACTCCCGGTGTCTCTGAGATTCACAACCATTTGGGTTTAGCTTACGCGGCCCAGGGAAAAGAATGGAAAGCATTGGCCGAGTTTCAGCGTGCCGTCGAGTTCGATTGCGACAATCAGGCGGCGCGCCGCAATCTATTCGTTACGGAGCAGCGGTTGGGGGTGACCCCGCAGAGCATGCTTGAAGTTCCCTCCGGCGTTGAGTAGGGTGGCGATGATGCCGCACGAGATCGAAATCAAGACCCTCACGCGCTACTTAGAAAAGCACCACCTCAAGCAGACCAAGCAGCGCGAGGCGGTCCTACAGGTTTTTCTTGAAGCGAGCGGTCATATTGCGAGCGAAGATCTCTATCAACAGGTTCGTGAGCGGCATCCGAACATCGGCTTCACGACGGTGTACCGCACGATGAAACTTTTGTGCGAAGCCGGTCTCGCTATTGAGCGGCATTTCGACGACGGCCTGACCCGCTACGAAATCCCTCATGAACACCACGACCATCTGCTGTGCACGCGCTGCGGCAAGATCATCGAGTTCGAGTGCGCGCTGATCGAGGAAGCCCAGGACCGCATCGCAGCCCAATACGGTTTCCAGCTCCTCCGGCACCGTCACGAACTCTACGGATTTTGTGCGGATTGCCAGGAGGCGTGACGCTCATCCGCTACCCACGCTACTGATCGAAGCGCTCCTCTCGCCCGCGTGCGGGAAAGCCGTCAGAGATCCAGGGTTGGTTCAGATTGCTCACAAGCATGGCTTCTAACCTGCGGCGTCCTGCGACGAACATCTGTGCTCCTTCGCCCATGGCGAGCAGCGCTTCGGCGTAACCGGCGGCCAGTGCCGCGTTGTGCGCTGCGGTGATCACGCTGTAGAGTTCGTCGTTGGGCTGTCCGGTACGCGGGTCGATGAAGCGGGCGTGCAGTTCGCCCTCGAGTTTTGGTTCGCTGCTGCTGCGATCGGCGAAGAGCCCCACGCGCGGTACCAGAAGCCACGAACCACCGCTCGTCAAATCGAGCTCGGCCAACACCACAGTGGAATCATCCGGATCGAGGAAGGAGAGTGACCACGGCGCGCGAGACGTGCCGCCGTAGCAGGTTGCGCCACGCTCAAGTTGGACGCACGCTGCGTTGACTTCGGAGCGGCGCAAGGTGTCCAGCGCTCGGTCGGCAGCGTAGCCCAAACGGAAGTCGCCGAGTTCGATCTCCATGCCACGCTCGAGCAGGCGCGCGCGCGCATAGGTGGGATCGACGGCGAGCTTGGCCCAATCGACGAGACTCAACGCGTAGGCCAACTGAGCGCGGTTCGGCGAGCGCGGCTCGGCGCTTTTCAATCCCCAAATTCGCTGCAACGGCAACACCGTCGGGTCGTAGGCTCCGCCGGTTTCCGCCGCGAGAGAACGCGCGCGCAACAACGCCTGTACGGTTTCTGCGTCGACGGTGATCCAATGTCCTCCAGCACCGCGGTTGAGTTGGGCCACGTCGCCGGTCAGGTCATCAGCGGAGAGCTGATCGGCCACTTGTGCAAATGCTGCAAAGGCTTTTTCGAAAGCGACCTCGACGGAAGCGTTGGGGTTGGTGCGGAGATGGATTTCCACGTGGCCGTCGCGAAATTCACGCGCGGCAGAAAAACTGTGCGTTTGCTCCGCGGTGGTTCCGGATGACGACGGCTGCTCCGGTGCAGCGCGCGTGGTTTCTGAAGTAGGCGCTTTGGTCTCGCGCGTTGCGCGCGTTCCGGAGCTGGAGCACGCGGCGAAAAACGCGCTGGCCAAGAGCGCGGCGCAGATTCGCGCATAGGTGCATCGGTAAGCGGCAGATCGTGTGCAGGCGGGGTCCAAAGGCGTCTCCGTATGTGTGTCTAAGTGGTTTTGGGCGGTTCCCAGACCGGGATTCTAAAGTGCGCCGCCGTCGGCGTCGATTCGGAAAGCATGCCGCTTCCGGACTTTTGTTGCCCCGTGTGCGACGCCGATCTCGCCCTGAGCGGCGACGAGCAGCCGGGCGACCAAGTCTATTGCAGCTATTGCACCGCGGTTTCCGTGGTGGTCGGAAAGCCGAACTCCAAGCCCGACGACTGGAGTTTGGAGGAGAATTTTTAACCCGCTTTTTCATAAAGCCGCTACTGGAGCCGCACAAGGCGTTCTGTGAGACGGGTGGGTTAACCCGGATTATTCATGAAGCGCCTACTGCGACTGCGTATCTGCTCGACCTGGTGAACGATTTCCGCGTTTGTCTCCTCGACGTACTGGGAAGTCAGCCTCCGGTGCCAAACGCGGAAATCGTTCACCATTTCGGGCATCTCTGCAGTCTCGCTACGGCGCTTCATGAATAATCCGGGTTAATCGCTCAATTGATTTCCTCTGTTTTTGATTCCTGAATTTCGAGGGCCAATAAGGAGACGTCGTCGAGCGGTTCGGATTGTTCACCGTGCTGCACCGCGGCGTTCACGATGGCTTCGCAGGCTCGCTCGAGCGGCACTGCGCGCTGGGCCTCGATGGTGGCGGCTAGCTGTTTCTCACCGAAGGTTTCGCCGAGCTTGTTCCGCCGCTCGGGAATGCCGTCGCTGTACAGGAAGAGTCGGTCTCCCGGGACGAGCGAGCAATGTGCGTTCGGTGCCGGCAAGATCTCGCCCAATCCGACGACGGTGCCCGCTTCGCACAGCCATGTCACGCGGTCGCCGCGGCGCAGGAGCACGGGCGGAGGATGCCCGGCGTTCGCGTACGTGACCACGCCGGTGGGGAGATCGAGGACGGCGTAGCAGATCGTGAAGTGGCGGCCGAAGCGCTGGAAGGGGTACTCCTGTTCGAGGGCCGCGATGATCTCCGCCGGCGTTGCGACCACGTGGCGGGTGCCGCGGGAGTTTCGGAAAACGCGTTTGCTGAGGCCGGCGGAAGGCACCAGCAGTTGAGAAACCGAAACGGCGAGCATGGCCGCGGGGATGCCGTGGCCGCACACGTCGAGGACGTAGAAAGCCAGCGTGCGCTCGTCCAGGCGATGGATATTCAAAAGGTCGCCGCCGACGTGTTGGGAGGGCGAGAAACACCACGCCAGGTTCACGCCAGGCACCACCGGTGCCGAACGCGGCAATAGACTGTGCTGAATGTCGGCGGCCGCGCGCAGGTCTTCGTCGAGCCGCCGCTGTTTTTCCTGCAGGTGCTCGTTGGCGCGCATAACCTCGCGCGTGAGTTCCGAGATGCGCAGTTGCGCGCGCACGCGGGCGATGATCTCGCGTCGATCAAAAGGTTTGGCGACGTAGTCCGCCGCGCCGGCGTCGAGCCCGGAGACTTTGTCCTCCGTACGTCTCTGTGCGGACATCAAGATCACTGGGATGTTCGCTGTGTCGGGGTTCTGCTTGAGTTCGCGGCATACTGCGAAACCATCCTTTTCCGGCATCAGGACGTCGGAAAGCACCAGATCCGGCTGGGCGTGTCGCACCGCTTCTAGGGCGGCGAGTCCGTCCGCGGCCTCGAGTACGCTGAAGCCCTGACGGGAGAGAATTTCGCGCAGCAAGGCGCGGTTCGTGATTGAATCGTCGGCAATCAGGATAGAAGGTCGTTTCATGACGAGTACTCGGGGCGCCGTAGCGAGCGTTGTCTAAGGATCGGCACGCCCTGTAAACGACTCGAGCGAGGTGTCTTCTAGGTGTTTCCTACCGCGAAAGCTTGAGCAAAAGCTTGTACGCCCTCTTCCCAAGGCGGCAGTAAGATGCGCGGGCTCTGGAGCGTGGTGAGTGCTGAAAAGATTGGCCGCGGTGCCGCGTGAGGGAAAGTGCTGCTCGGCACCGCGCAGACGCGCGCGCGCGCTCCGAGTGCCTGGTAGAGAGCGCGTGTGAGGTCGAACCAACTGGCCGTCCCGCTTCCGGCCAGGTGGTAGGTTCCGAATGCCTCGCTGCGCAGCAGTGTTTCCAAAGCTGAGACGAGATGGGGTGCGTAGGTCGGAGAACCAAACTGATCGTTGACAGCGCGGACTTCGTCGCGGTCTTTTTGCGTGCACATGCGCAGCGCGAAGTTGTGTCCCCAAGCGGAGTACAGCCACGCCGTGCGCACGATGTAGTGGCGAGGATTCATGACACGCACGCTGTCTTCACCCGCGAGCTTGCTCTTGCCATAAACCGAGACAGGGACGGGTGCGTCGAACTCGTGATAGGGACGCTGCGCCCGGCCATCGAAGACGTAATCGCTGGACACGTGCAGGATGGGAAGATCGAGCTCCGCTGTGGCCAGCGCAAGGTTGCGAGGACCGACGGCATTGGCGGCGTAGGCGGCGGCAGCGTCTTTCTCGGCGCCATCGACATCGGTGTAAGCGGCGGCGTTCAGCACCAGGCTTGGCTGCTCGCGGAAGATGACGGCGCGCACACAGGTGAGATCGCTGATGTCGAGTTCTGCTCGTGGCAGCGCAATCAGAGTGTGTTTGTTGAGACCTGCTTGGAGCGCTCGTCCGAGCTGTCCTTCCGCGCCGGTCAGCAAAATTTTCACGCGCGTGTTCCAGCGTAGCGCGGCAGCCGCGCGTGGATTTCCGCCAGGCGCGGTGCCCGCTGGTCCTTGGGTGAGAGCAGAGGGCTCTCGACCGGCCAGGGAATGCCGATGTCGGGATCGTTCCAAGCGATGCTGATTTCGTCGTCCGGGTCGTAGCAGGCCGAGCACTTGTATTCGACCTCCGCCTCGTCGGAGAGCACGGCGAAGCCGTGGGCGAAGCCGGGTGGGAGAAAGAGCTCGCGGAAATCTTCTCCGCTCAGTTGGACGGCGACGTAACGGCCGAAGGTCGCTGAACCGAGGCGAATGTCCACGGCGACGTCGTAGATCGTGCCGCGCGCGCAGCGCACGAGTTTGGCTTGGGGGTTGCGGCTCTGCGCGTGCAGGCCGCGCACCGAGTTGCGGAGTGACAGTGAGTGGTTGTCCTGTACGAAGGCTTCACCGATCCCGGCAGCGGCGAACTTGCGCGCGTGGTAGGTCTCGAGGAAAAATCCCCGCGAATCGCGGTGCACCTCGGGCTCGATGACAAAGACGCCCGCTAGATCGGTCGGAACGAATTTCACGGCCGCTCCTCGGCGGCCAAATTTTGCAGGTACTCGCCGTAGCGGTTCTGCGGCGTTTCGCGCGCCGTGCGCAGCAGGTCTTCCCGCGAGATCCAGCCTTGCCGGAACGCGATCTCCTCCGGGCAAGCGATTTTGAGACCCTGCCGGTCTTGAACCGCTTGGATGAAATTGGCCGCCTGTTGCAGGGCTTCGCAGGTGCCGGTGTCGAGCCAGGCGATGCCGCGCCCCAAAATTTCGACGCGCAGCTCTCCCGCTCGCAGGTAACTCAAGTTCACGTCGGTGATTTCGAGTTCACCGCGAGCGGAGGGCGTGAGCGCGGCGGCGATGTCCGGCGCGCGGCCATCGTAGAAATACAGGCCCGTGATGGCGTAGTGCGAGCGTGGTGCGGAGGGTTTTTCTTCCAAACCGACGGCTTTCCCCTCGGCGCTCACTTCGACGACTCCGTAGCGCTGCGGCTCGCGCACCCAGTAGCCGAAGATGGTCGCGCCGCGGTCCCGGTGCGCAGCCGCGCGCAGAATTTCCGGGAGACGGTGTCCGTAAAAAATGTTGTCACCCAGAGCTAAGGCTACGGGCTGACCCGCGAGGAAAGTTTTTCCGAGCACCAGCGCCTGCGCGATGCCCTCCGGTCGCTTCTGTACGGCATAGTGGAGCTCGATGCCATAGCGGGAACCGTCGCCGAGCAGTCGACGGAAGGCCTCCTGATCTTCCGGTGTCGAGATCAGGAGGATCTCGCGCAGCCCCGCCAGCATTAGGGTGGAAAGCGGGTAGTAGATCATCGGTTTGTCGTAAATGGGCAGCAATTGTTTGCTGACGGCGCGTGTGATGGGGGCGAGGCGCGTGCCGAGACCTCCGGCCAGCAGGATTCCCTTCATTGATCTTGTCCTCCAGAACGCGCCGCCGTACCCAGTCGCTCGCGGTTGTAATTGTCTTTTTGCACGGCTTCACACCAGGAGCGGTGTTCCAGGTACCACTTCACGGTATGGCGGAGTCCTGCTGCTAGGCTGGTGCGCGGTCGCCATTCAAATTCGCGCCTGCATTTGCCGGAATCGACGGCGTAGCGGCGATCGTGACCGGGCCGGTCGACGACGAAACTTTTGAGTTCCGCGTAGGAACGGATGCCCGCGGAGCGTGCCCGGGGGTTCGTGGCGCAGGGAAATTCACGGTCGAGAATGTGGCACAGAGAATCCACAATCTGGAGATTGCTGCGCTCATTCTCGGCGCCGATGTGGTAACGCTCTCCGGGACGGCCGCGCTCGAGGGCAAGGCACAACGCCTCGCAGTGGTCTTCGACGTAGATCCAGTCGCGCACGTGGCCACCGTCACCATAGAGCGGAAGCGGTTTTGCTTCGACGGCGTTCAGGATTGTGAGCGGGATCAACTTCTCCGGGAATTGGTAGGGACCGTAATTGTTCGAGGTGTTGGTGACGAGCGCCGGCAGTCCGTAGGTCACAGCGTAGGCGCGCACCCAGTGGTCGGCGGAGGCTTTGGAGGCGGCGTAGGGCGAGTTCGGAGCATAGGGCGTGCTCTCGCTGAAGCGGCCATCGGTGCCCAGGCTGCCGTAGACCTCATCCGTGGAGACGTGCAGAAAACGGAAGCCCTCGCGCGCGGAGGGCGCCAGCGACGCCGCGTAGTCGCGCGCGGCGGAGAGCAGCGCGACCGTTCCCAACACGTTAGTGCGTAAGAAGGGAGTGGAGTCATCGATGGAGCGGTCGACGTGGGTCTCGGCCGCGAAATTCAGAATTGCACGCGGGCGGTGTTCCCCGAGCAGCGTTTGCAACAACCGGACGTCGCCGATGTCACCACGGACGAAATGGAGGCGCGAATCGTCCAGCAGATCGCGGAGGTTTTCTAAGTGGCCGGCATAGGTCAACTTGTCGAGCACGACAACGGAAGCGTTGTCGCTGCGCAGGGCGCAGCGCGCGAAATTCGAACCGATGAAACCCGCGCCGCCGGTGACGAGCAAGGTATTCGTCGTATGTTGTCGTTCGGACACCACTTTCGAGCTCCGTATCGGCCGTGCCCCAACCCGCCTATCTCACCGCGCTGTGGTGGCGAACATGCCTCAGGAAAGCATCGGCCGGCAAACGTGGCAGTCCGCTACGGCAGAAAGTGTTCGGGGTGGGCGAGCTTGCGCGGCAGGTACTCCTCGATCACGTAATTGAGCCCCCATTTGGCGAGAGCCTGCTGCTCGGCGCGTACACCCATTTGCAAGAGCTGGTTTATCGCCTGCTGCCATGGCTTGTGAAGTTTGAAGAAGGGATCGTTTTTGAGGGCGTCCTTGGCGCGCTTTATGTCCACGTCCTGCAGCGGGTGGGTCGGCAGCTCGTATTCGGAGATGTCCTGAGGCGTCACGCCCAGGTAGCGCGCCTGCGGCACGCAGAAAAACTGCGAGAGATGGGCGGCGTTGCCCGAGCCGACCTTGAGCGTGCGGTAGATGTTCGAAACCCCGTAGGGATCGCAGTCTACGAAAGCGTACACCGGGATTTTGCACTCGTCAGAGAGTTTGCGGATGAAGCGGCGCGTAGCGCGCGTTGGTACGCCCGCCATGGAAACGAGAATGCAGTCGGCGGTCTGCCAGAACTTGTGGCTCTGCAGGCGCTGGAACATACCGCCGGTCTCAACGGCCAAGATGAACTTCGCGTCGGTTTCGAAGGAGAGCTGCTCCACCAAGGAGGGGATGGAGTACGCGCCGGAGCCAAAGCGCGTGCAGTCGATGCGCTCGACACGGCCGGTCTCGCGATCGGGGTCGAGGACGATGAGTCGCCCCGATACCGCACCGCCGTGCTCATCGGGGATGAAGCGCAGCTGTTCCCGCGATACGCCCTGCAGCGAGAACATGGCTTCGATGTCGTCCATCACGGCGTCCGATTCGGTCTGTTCGTCGAAGCGCGCCTCCTCCCAGTTCTTGCTCTGGTAGTAGGCGTCCCGCTTGGTGGCGAAATCGTTGCTCTCGACCAGCTCCTTGGAGAGCCCCATCATGCGCAGCGTCTGCGCGAAACTCTTGACTGTGTTGACCGTGAGCGCGCGCACTTTTTTCTGATTCCCAATCTCGAAATAGCCCTTCTTTTCCGAGTAGCGGACGTTTTTGAGCGAGCGGATCGGAAAGGCCAGATCGGGTTTGCGCTGCTGCCCGATATGCTGGTGGACGACCTGGGCGGAGTCGCGGATTAGCCGCACAGTGAGATCGTCGGCGGCGCTGTTGCGGGCGTCCAGGTCGGTTCCGCCGCGCGGCGTTTTTTTGCTCCGTGAGCCGTCCTCCCGCTGCGCCGGGTTCGGGGTCGCTTTGCTCTTGCGGGCCGCCATCTTCAAAGCCTCCGACTGCGTTCCAGAATCTCGGCGAGATCGGCCGCGGTGCGGTCGCGTTCGCTGTCCGAGAGTTCGAGGATTTGTTGCAGGCCGATCGCGACCTGCGGGATGTATTTCTCGATATAAGCGCGCTTCTTGGCTTCGTCGGCATCGCGGCGGCGCTTGCGGATGTGCATCGCAACCTTGCGCCCGCATTCCTGCAGCCCCAGCCGGATCTCCTTGATGATCTCCGGATAGTGGGCGATGGACTCCTTGCTCTCGGAAGTGAAGGGCACCCACACGCTCGCGATATGCACCATAAGCAGCACCGGGCCGACGGGCAGCGCGCCCTTGGGCTGCTGGAGCTGGTATTTCTTCCAGTCCGTGGAGGTCACGGCCTTGGTGATGGCACAGGCCCCTTGTTGATATTGGAGCGGTACCCGGTTGGCGTAGCGGTAGAGCGCGATCGGCTCTTCGGCGGGCAGCCCGCCGCCGTATGCGAGGCCCGCTTCGATGAGAAAAGGGTGTCCGCGGTAGACGGTCGGCCGCCGCGTCACGGCGGCGTAGAAGTCGGCTGTTACTTCCGCCCGCAGCGCCCGCTCGATCAGGTTTTCTCCGATGGGCGCGATGCAGTCCGTCGGAGGCGCCAGCAATTTGGTGGCCTGGATTGCCGCGTGCAGGCGCTCGGCTTCTTCGCGCGTGATTTCGCTCGGCCGGCGGTTTTCAGAGACCTTCGCCCGCCGGCAGATCTCGTCGGCGTTGCGCGGTGAGACGCGGGAGAAGTCCGCCGTGAGACAGCCGCGCAGGTTGCGCGACTTGGTGTCCCGGAACATCTGCATCAGCACGCCGAGTTCCACGCCGTAGGGGTGTGGCTTGATCTCGCGGGTCTCCGGCGGGAGATCTTCGCTGACGCGCGGGAAGCGGTGTTCTTCGCCGTGCTCTTCTGCCTTGGGCGGGCGGTAGATGAGCAGCGCGTGGGGATTCGCGAGGGAAATCTGGCGGATGTAGGCATCGACGGAGTGCTGGCCACCGCGGTAGGCCCCTTCGAGCTCGATCTCGACGCGGGTGCCGTGGGGCTGGTGCCAGTCGATCTGGCGATCGACTTTGACCCGCGGCTCGTTCTTCTGGGTATCGATCACCAGCTCCATGTGATGGGCCGGTTTTTTCGCGTCGGTGCGCGAGGAGATGACCACCGGCTTGCCCGTGGTGAGCAGGCCGTACATGCCGGCGGCGCTGATGCCGATCCCCTGTTGGCCGCGGCTCTGGCGCAGGCGGTGGAATTTTGAGCCGTAGAGCAGGCGACCGAAAATTTTAGGCAGTTGCGCGCGCACGATGCCGGGGCCGTTGTCCTCGATGGCCACGCGGAAACGAGTTTCGGAAAGCTGGTGAATCTCGACGCGGATCTCGGGCAGGATCCCCGCTTCTTCGCAGGCATCGAGGGCGTTGTCGACACCTTCCTTGACAGTGGTGAGCAGGGCCTTCGAGGGGTTGTCGAAGCCGAGCAAATGGCGGTTCTTGGCGAAAAATTCGGAGACGGAGATATCGCGCTGCCGTTTGGCTAACTCGCTGGCTGTGGCGCGGCTGCGCGTGCTTTGTTTCGGTTCGCTCTCGTGTGCATCGACCTCGGGCGTTGGTTTGCGACGCGCGGGGCCTTGCGCGCGCGGCGCTTCACCCGTGACCTCCGAGGCCTCCTCTCTGCGGCGAGCGGGAGCCGCCGCGAGCGTTGTGCTTTCGGAGGACGTACCGAAGGTGAAGCTGGCTTGGCGATCGCGGTTCAGGTGAAAAATCCCCCGCGCAAATGTCGCGGGAAGAAACTGCGGGGTCAACGGCTAGTTTGCGAATCTGCATGACCTCACGCTGTGTCCTGGTGAGAACAGCGGGCTTGTGAGGTGCGCTGCAGAGCGCGGTTTTAGTGCTTGGCGGCGATTTTCATCCAGACATCGTCAGCGGACGGAACGTGGTCGCGGAAGTTTCCGCACAGGTGCACGCGGCCGCTGCGCAGCAGCTGGAGCACCGTTTCTACGACCTCTGTGTCGTTCTCGGTCTCTTCTGATACGGCACGCACCAGTTCGAGCAGGGTCAATTCCGTACAGTCGGCAAATTGTGTTTGAGCGTGCTGCTCTCGAACCGGAGACTTGATCGGAACTGCGGAACCCATTTTTGATCCTCCCCCGCCCTCATTGAAAGCACGATATATGCCAAAATAGTCTGTAGTTTTAATAAAAAAATCTCTTTTATTTCAAATAGTTAGTACATAGCTGCGACAGAGGCTTCACCGCGAGTGACAATTCTTGAACGTCGGTGACTAAATTCGGACGCTTCCTCGGGGGGCAATTTTTTAAAAGTGCTCCTCCTCAAAAGTTATTTCTAGAGAGAGCGTTGATTCCCTAAGAACGGGTTCCTTCGCGTCGGTAGCTGAGTGCTTCCGCCATGGCAGCCAGGCCGACCTTGGCTTCACCGGCGAGGTCCGCGATGCTGCGCGCAACCCTCAACGCACGCCGTGCCGCCCGCGCCGAGAGCCCAAAGCGTTCAACGCTGCGGCCGAGTAGCCGCCGCGCTTCAGAAGCGGCGCGGATGTATTCTTCGAGCGCCGCATCCGGAATCTCGGCGTTGGTCACAATGCCCAGCGGTGCGAGGGTCTGTTCTTGTCTCTGCCGCGCCGCAAGGACCTGGGCGCGGATGTCTGCGCTGGAAGCTCCGGCAGGCCCGCGTTCAAGTTCACTCCAAGTGACACCGGGCACGGCGACGTGGAGGTCGATACGGTCGAGCAGAGGACCCGAAACGCGGGCGGCGTAATTTGCGACGGCTTCGTCGCTGCAGGTGCAGTCGCGGGAGAGGCTCCCGCGCCAACCACAAGGGCAAGGGTTGGCGGCCGCCGTGAACTGGAAATGGGCGGGGAAGGTGCAGGTATGGCGGGCGCGGGAGATCACCGCGCAACGTGTTTCCAGTACTTGCCGCAGTGCCTCGAGGGTGCGGCGCTCGAACTCCGGCAGCTCGTCGAGAAAGAGCACGCCGCGGTGGGCCAGGGAAACTTCGCCCGGACGCGGTGGAGAACCGCCGCCCAGCAGACCGGCGCGGCTCGTCGAGTGATGAGGAGCGCGGAAAGGACGGACGCGCGGGAGCAGCGCGTCTTCGTCGAGCAATCCGGTGGCACCGAGAATGCGCGTGACTTCCAGAGCCTCGGCGAAAGTCAGGGGAGGCAACAGGCCGGGTAGGCGCTGGGCCAGCATGGTTTTACCCGAGCCCGGCGGTCCAAAGAGGAACAAGGCGTGTCCGCCTGCAGCCGCGACGGCGAGGGCGCGTTTGGCTCGCTCTTGGCCGCTGACATCCTGCAGTTCGAGACAAGGCAAAATTGCTTCTGAGGAAAAATCCGCCGGCTGTTGCGCCGGCTGAAGTTCGTTTTCACACGTGAGGTGGCGTACGACGGCGACCAGGTCGCGCGCGGGCAGTACTTGAACTCCCGGGGCCAGGACGGCCTCGGCGGCATTGGCAGCGGGGACGACGATGCGTCGACAGCCTGCGTCGCGCATCGCCAGACTGAGCGCGAGACTGCCTTGGACGCGGCGCAGCCGCCCGTCGAGGGCGAGTTCGCCTACGAAGCCGGTGGCGGTTGTGGCTTCGCACGGCACATCGCCGGTGGCGGCCAGTACACCGACGGCGATGGGTAGATCGAGCCCGGCTCCGCTCTTGCGCAGGTTTGCCGGAGCCAAGTTGACGGTGACGCGGCGGTCCGGAAAGCGAAAGCCCGCCGCGGCAATCGCGGCGCGCACGCGCGCCGTACTCTCGCGCACCGCTGCTTCGGGCAGGCCCACGATGTCGACGCGCGGCAGTTGGGAGCTGATGCGGACTTCGACTTCGACGGCTGCACCGTCGATGCCGACCAGCGTGGCACTCGTGATGGCGGGCAAAGCGTGGGCTTCCCGGGACCGGGGAAGGGGTGCTGCGTCCGGGCGAGAAATCAGGGCTGGAGGCGCTGTGTTTTTCCCGACGGACGCCCCTATTTCATACAGCGAGAATCCGTGCGCCGCATCCCATCTTGGGTCAGTCTCCTAGCCAAGCCGCTATGGAGGTCACTCATCTTCGCAGTCGTTGGTGCATAGGCTGGGTGCCCTGGCCGGGGGTGGGCTTCGCTCGCCTGCGAATGGGCCTGGCGTATACTGCGTCGAATGAAGCAATCTGATGTACGCGGCGCGCTCCGCGGGGCACGGCTCCGGACTCCCAAGTATTCCGCGAATGAGGAGTCGCGCCGTAAGGAGGTTTTCGAAGATGAGTAAGCGACCCCGGTTTCTCGCTCGCGCGGTGGTGCTGGCCGTGCTGATTCTCTTTGCGGCGTCGGCGTGCCAGACCAACACTGGCACGACCCTCGACAACAAGCGCACGCAGGGCGCCATCATTGGCGGTTTGGCCGGCGCGGCGGCGGGGCGCGCCATCGGAGGGCACGAGAACGCCGCCGCGGGGATTTTGATCGGCGGTGCGGCGGGGGCGCTGGCTGGTGGTTTAATCGGTCACTACCTCCAGAAACAGGCTCAGGAATTCGACGCAATTCCCGACGCCAACGTCGAGCGACGGGAGGAGTCGCTCATCGTTACGTTGCCGGGCGACGTTCTGTTCGAAAGCGGTTCGGCTGCGCTTTCGCCGGGGGCTTACGAGCGCTTGCGCACGACCGCAGACATCTTGAACCGCTACCCCGACACCGTCGTGATCATCAAGGGGCACACCGATTCCGCGGGTTCTAGCGATTCCAACTTGGAACTCTCCGAGCGCCGCGCGGATTCCGTGCGCAACTATCTTGTCGGGCAAGGGGTTGCGAGCCATCGCATCTCTGCTGTCGGCATGGGGGAAGCGTTCCCCGTCGCCAGCAACGATACGCCGGTGGGGCGACAGATGAACCGACGCGTGGAACTCGAGGTGCGTCCTAATGACAGTCTGCGTGAGCGCGCCGTGGAAGACGGCGCCCCCGGCACACCGCCCGCTGACGCGCCTTATTGAGCGCTTCTCTGCAGCTGGTCGTTTTGTTTGCGCGGTTCGGTATGTGCCTGTGTCGCAGCTCAGAGGACATCCTTGTACAGCGAACCGAGGCCGGGGATGGGTTCCGTTGCGGAGGGCCTGGTAATCCTACGTGGCCAAAAGATCTATGCGAAGCAATCCACTCCAAGCGTGAGAAACGGTACGCACCTTCAACGGAGCCACAGGCCCGGAGCAACGGAAGCCCATCCCAGGCCATGGCACTCGACTGTGCGTTGCGGCCACCGAACGGGCGCACACTGACCGCGCGCACTCGCAATTTCAAACATGACCGTTTAGGGATTTTGCCTTTCTTCGTCGTGGCTGCGCTGCTGATGACTGCGCAAGCCGTGTGGGCACAAGAAGTCATTGAAGCGAAACCTGCGCCCAAGAGCGCGGTCCAGGTGGTGGTCGAGAACCCGCGTTCCGGCGAGGTCGTGAAAAACCGCGTGCACATGGCGCCTCTGCGCGGCAGCGCCAGCGCTGATCGCGAACGGCCCACCGCCTTTGACGTCATCCTGGCCATCGATGTCTCGCAATCTACCGACGCCGCCAGCGGTATCGACGTGGATGGCGACGGTATCGTGGGTATCAATCCCCGCTACGAGCTGTTGCCGCCGGGCACTTATCCGCCCGACGTGCTCAACACCGATCCCGGTGATTCCATCCTGGCCGGTCAGGTCAAGGCCGCCACGGTGCTGCTCGATAGTCTTGATTCTGCCCGTGTGCGCGTGGGAATTGTGACCTTCGCCGGCGAGGTCAACGCCGTCACCGGTGAGCGTGCGCGCATTGAGCAGGAAGATGCCTGGCTCGAGCAATCCCTCACGAATGATTACGCGCGCCTGCGGCAGGCGCTGCCGGGGGTGTTGGCGCGCGGTGCGCGTGGGGCCACTAATTTCGCAGCGGGTATCCGCCTCGCGGTCGTCGAGCTGGCCGGCCTATCGGGTGCGCTCAGTCAGCCCAATGAGCAGGCCAAGAAAGTGATCCTGTTTCTCACCGATGGGACGCCGACCTTTCCCATCGGTAAGGGGGTGGTCTCCGATGCCGGTGACGTGGAAGCAGCGATCAGCGCTGCCAAACTCGCCCACGAAGCCGGCGCCACCATCAACAGCTACGGCCTGGGTCCTGGCGCGCTCACCTATCCCTTCGCGTTGACGGAAATTGCGCGCGTGACACTCGGCACCTACAGCCCTGTGCAAAATCCGGGCGACATCGTCGCTCTGCTGCAGGGGGTTTCTTTCGCCAATATCGAGGACGTGGTCTTCACCAATCTCACGACAGGCGATTTTTCGACGGACGTGCGCCTGTCACCGGACGGGAGTTTCTCGGGTTTTGTACCTGTGAAGGAGGGCATAAATCGGGTGCGCGTGACAGCGCTGGCCTCCGACGGCACGCGCGGCAGCGTCGAGCTGGAGATCGATTTTGCCGTGGCGGAACTCTCCGACCGCGAGCTGGCGCTCGAACTCGAGCGTGTCCGCCAACGCAACAAGGAGCTGCAGCTCCTGCTCGAGCGCCAGCGCATCGAGCAATTTCGAAAGCACGAGAAGCAGCGCAAGGAATTGGAGATCCGCACGGAGCCGGAATCGGCGGACTGAACGACAGCGGCGAGCTACAGCGGCAGCAACGCCGGATCGGCGATTTCGCGGCGAACGAGTTTGCCGTTTTCGTAAATCGACGTCACGTCGATGCGGCCGTCGCCGTTTTGGTCTTCTTCGCGCTTCACAAGAACAGTCTCGCCATCCTTCTGAGCGTAGCTTTCGAAGACGTCCGCTTTGCCGCGGCCGTTCTTGTCGTGTTCGACGCGGGCGATGACTTCTTGCCCATCGCTTATCTGAAAGCGGGTCCAGGTATCGATGCGGCCGTCTCGATCCCGGTCTTCCTCCGCGCGGCTCCGCTTGCCGTCGGCATAGACGACGCAGAAATCGACCTTGCCGTCGTTGTTCTGGTCGTGGGTTTCTTCGATGAGGAGGGTGTTTTCGTAGCGGTGGATGGTGTCGCGCACGCCGTCAAAATCGCGGTCGACTTCGCGTTTGGCGAGGTGGTCGCCGGCGTACTGCTCCCAGGCGTCCGGCTTGCCGTCGTCGTTTTGGTCAAGGGTGCGCTCGGAGAGCACGCCGTCGGTGTAGCTATTCACGGTGTCCAGCACGCCGTCGTAGTTGCGGTCGTTCTCCACGCGCAGGATTTTGCCAGAGCGAGCGTCGAGGTAGCGAATTTCTTCCGGTTTGCTGTCGCGGTCGGCGTCCAGTACGAGCTTGGTGACTTCGAGCTCTCGGGAGTTTGACCAGGTGTTCTTGGGAATACGGGCTTGCTCTCGCTCGAAAATAGCTTCGGGAAGGTTGCGGTCTGCGGGAGCAGGTGGGGCAGAGCGAGGGTCGGCCTGCGTCGGTGCAGTTTCTTGTTCTTTGGGTGAGGCGTCTTGCTCCTCGGGTGCGGCTCCTTGCCCCTTGGCAGGAGCGTCGTCCTGAGGCTTTTCGAGCGCGCGCCGCTCCGCCTCTTCTTCTTCGATGCGCTTGAGCAATTCTTCCTGGCGCTGCAGCTCACCTTCGATTTCCTGTTCGAGAGAACCTTGGCGCGCGAGTTCGTCTTCGATCTGGGTCTCGATCTCGGCTTCGC
>Ga0247727_10009585_pt1 | contig 17471 bp, 19 predicted proteins | sample WisWelCaveWW1625_FD_202498 | JGI IMG/M metagenome (GOLD analysis project Ga0247727, IMG submission 202498) | Biofilm microbial communities from Wishing Well Cave, Virginia, United States - WW16-25 | ecosystem: Environmental > Aquatic > Deep subsurface > Groundwater > Cave microbial mat | place...
AGGCGGAGCCCGTGGTCAGGTCGTACACGCTCACGTCGTCGCACATGCAGTGATGACCATACCGGCCGCGCAGGATGAGCCAACCTGCGTCGGGGCCACGCACGCGCGCGATGGGAAGGGCCGGCCCGACCTCACGGCTTTCGTTCACGCACTGGAGCCAGCGATAGTAGCGCTCTGCCCGCGGGCCGCGCCGCGCCTCCCTCTCGCACGCTCGTCTCCGCCGGGCGCGGTGCTCGGCGTCGGTTTGCATGAGTCCGAGGCGCGCTCGGACGCTGCGGAGTGCCACGTCCGTCCGGTAGGCGCAGGCCGGGTCGGAGGCTGGGCAGAGGATCGAGGCGAGGCGGCGGTCGCGCGCCGTCTCTCGAGTGAGAACGCCGAGCTCGTCGGGCGGAAGGATGGCGCGAGGCGGTCCCGGCCGTTCCGGCTCCAGGTGGCTCCGCAGCCAATCGCGTCCTCCGCCAACCCACCAGGCCTTGATTCCGAGTGCTGTGGTGAACCCCGGCTTAGGAACCGGCTCCAGATACGCGGCGCGGAAGCAGGGAGCGCGCATCAGCTCCTCGAACTGGCGCCTCACGCCGCTGATCACGCCATCGGCCGGAAGGCGCTCGATTTCCCGATCGAGCGCACCCAGGGCGGCGACGGCGCTCTGCATGTCCGGGTCGTCCCGTCGGCAACGCGTGGCCTCGGCCCAATCTCCAAAAACCGGCTGGGCCAACGCCGCCCAAGACACGAGGAAACCAAGCGCCATCGCGCCGCGTGATGTCCAAGCTCCGTGCCAATCGCGCGCTACGTGAGTACCGTCGTGTCCGACGGTGGATCATCAGGAAAGCGGGGCGTCTCGCCGCGGCCTGGGTCATTCCGCCTCGCCGCGGACGGTTCAGCGGCCGGAGGATCCGGGGCCGAAGGAGCCGAGGGTCTGCGGGGGGAGCGTCTCCGTGCGAGGCGCGGGATGGTCGCCGTCGCGTGTGGCCAGGAGCGCCAGGCTGGTGCCGACCACGGCGGCGGCGCCGGCGGCGATCCACAGCCAGCGGCGTTGGGCGCGCGGGGGAGGGGACACGGACGTGGGTCGCGGGACGGGGCGGGGTGCCGGCTTGGCGAGCATGGGCGCGGGCAGCAGCGCGTGGGCCATGCGCTCCAGCGCCAGCGCGCGGCCGGCGGGATCGGCCGGGACGACGGCCTGGACGCGAGCCACGATGCGGCCGTCGGAATCGGCGCGCGACACGGACAGCACGAGGGGCCCGCTTTTCGGCGCGGTCGTGACGGTGAGCAGCACGGTGTCGGCGGAAAGCTTCTCGGCCAGCGCGCGAAGGCAAGCGGGATTCTCGGGGCAGTCGTCGAGCAGCGCGCCGGCGAGGCGCGCCGAGGAAAGGCGGGCGCCGGTGCGCCGCGCGGCCTCCGTGGCGAGGGCGCCGGCCAAGGCCGCGGCGTCGTCGTCCGATACGCCGACGGAGAGGAAGGGGACCGCCGCGATCGTTTCGGCGCGACCGGGGAGGCACAGCCACAGCGCCAGGATCGTTTTCACGGCAGCACGCCGCTGAGATCGCAGCTCTCGCCGGCGGGCAGTCCGCCGGCGTCACGGCAGATGTCCGATGCGCCGCGCGCCTCGCTCCACAGGCGGATCTCGTCGAGCAGGCCGTCAAACCCCCAGCCGGGCTGCGAGCCGCCGCCCAGAGTGAGGTCGTCGCCGGGAAACTCGCTGGCGGCCGGCGCGGCCGCGGGCAAGGAGAGCTCGGCGTCGAGCACGCCGTTGATCAACAGCGAGGCCACGCCCGCAGCGACGCGCGCGGCGACGTGGACCGGCGCGCCCGGCTCGAGCGACGCATTGCTGGAGAGCAGGATGCCCGAGGATCCGGTCGACAGCACGAAGCGCAGCCTCGCCGAGCTGCACGTGGCCAGGAGGAACTGCCCCTGCAGCGACGAACGCCACTTGGAGACGATGGCGTTGCCCGACGTCCCGCAGTTGCCGCCGAACGACTCCGGGCGGATCCACGCCTCGATGGTGAGGTCGCCGACCAGGTCGAGCGAAGCGGCATCGGGAACCAGCAACGCCTCGGCGCCGAAAAGCTCGATGCCCTGTCCGATGAGGCCGGGCTCGCCGCGCAGCGGTGCGCCCAGCACGGACGCGTGATGCGCGTCGGCGGATTCGTCGAGCGCGTCGCCGCTCGATTCCTCGAAGCGCCAGAAGCCGCGCAGCGTCGCCGGCGGCTCGGCATCGGCGCAGGACAGGCACAGGCCCTCCTTGGCGGCGCTCACCTCCACCACCACATCCTCGTCCGTTCCCAGCAGCGCCGTTCCCACGCCCGATCCGATGGGCTCTGTACCTTCGAGCGCGAGAACCTCGACGACGCAGCCGCCGCGCAGGTCCCCCGCCAGGAACCACAACACGTCGCCGCCGGCGTCGAACGCGGGCGTCGGCTCGGCGCGGTGCTCGTAGGTGGCGCCTGCCGCCTCGACGCGCACGAGCAGACCGTCGACGGGGGCCGCGAACGTGCTGGCGCGGTGGACCTGGATGGCCAGCGTCGCCTCGCTTGCGCCCGCGCCGCCGCAGGCGGCCGCCAGAAGCAACAGTGGGCCGGCGCGCATCACGCCCGCAACCGGGTGGGCTGATTGGCCAGGCGGCGGAGGTCGCGGAGCAGCGTCTGGATCTCCGGCGTATCATCGCCCAGCGCGGCCACGCGCTCGAGCCAGTGGCGGGCCGGAACATGGGCGCCGCGGGATACCGCCGCGCATCCGACGCGCAGGAAGGCGTGGCGTTTGTAGATCTCTCCGCCGGGGCTGCCGTCCAGGGCCTTGCAGGCGGCTTCGACGCTTCCGTCCCAGCCGCGACGCTTGCACAGCTCGGTCACACGATGCCAGCGCCGGTACGCCGCCAGGTGGCGCAGCACCCATTCCGCCCCGGCGCCCTGGGCGAAATCCGGCTGGGCCGGCGGCGCGGGCCGCGCCACCGCGAAGAGCACCTCGCGCGCCGAGAGCAGCGAGGAGAAGCCGGCGCGCAAGAGCAGCCAGTGCAGCGTGTCGGGCGAGAAGGTGAACAAGTGTGCGGACTGGAAGAAGTTGTCCTCCAGCGACCCGTAGGGCCGGTGCAGGTTGGGGACCTCGAGCACCAGCGCGCCTTTGGGCGCGAGCAGCGCGCGGATGCGACGGAGGGCGGCGAGCGGATCGGGCACGTGCTCGAGCACGTGGAAGAGCATCACCACGTCGAACGGCCCGGCCGGTGGGGTGAGCTGCTCGAGCGTGCCGCAGAAGCACGCCACGCCGCGCTCGCGGGCGACGGCCGACTCCTTTTGCGACGGCTCGACGCCCCAGACCTCGGCGCCGCAGCGCTCCTTCAGTCGGGCGAGCAGCGCGCCGTCACGGCACCCGACCTCCAGCACGCGGGCGGAAGGGAGTCTTTGCAGGTCCGTCCACTCGAGGAGGGCGTCGACGCGCTTCTCCAGCCCGTCACGCGCGAGCTCGGCGTGCTCGGCGCTGCCCGCCGGGATGACGCGTCCGTCGCGTGCCAGCATACCCACGCCGGCGTACTCGTCGTGATAGCGGTCGCGGTACCAGGCAGCCAGCTCGTCCGGCGCCGGGCGGGGATCCACCCACACCAGCGTGCAGCGCAGGCACATCACGTTGCATAGCGGGATCCCGTAGCGCCCGCGACGTCCGACCACGACCGCGACCCGATCGCCGCAGAGGTTGCAGGGGTTCTGCACGTGAATCGGCTCGATGCAGCTCAACGCAAACTCACCGGGACGCGCGTGCCGTAGGCGCTGTCGTGCAGGATGACCTGCGCGCCCAGCCGCGTGCGTACCTGCACGACAATGGGAGCCAGCAGGTTGGCGGTGGGAAGCTCGGGTTCGGGCGGAACCGCCACCACCGCCGCCACGGCCAGCGGCTCGTCCGGCCCGAGCGCGAGGCCGACGTCGGCCATGGCGCGCCGGACCTCGTCCAGCGGGTAGTCCGGGTCGATCAGCAACGGATCGATGACCAGGAACGTCGGTCCCTCGGGATCGAGGCACTGCAGCCAGCGCAGCGTCGCCTGCGGCGAGCGTTCGAGAAGCACGAAACGATGGGCGTCGGGGAAGCCGGCCAGCCCCGCGGGCAGCGAGACCACGCGGTCGTGCGCGACGACCAGGGTGCCGAACCGGGTATTGGCGGTCACCTCCGGTCTAGCAGGCTGCTGAAAAACGCGCGGAACGCGCGTTTTCAGCAGAACCTGCTTGTCCGGTCCGTCGGAATCCGGATAGCAGATGCGCTGAAAAACATGCTTCGCATCGTTTTTCAGCGCCCTGCTAGCGCCCGCTCCAGCGCCCGCAGGCGCTTGTCGGAGGGCAGCGCCGCCCGACGGTTTTCTTCCAAAATCTCCCGATAGACCTCCTCGCGGAAGATCGCCACCCCCGGCGGGGCGGAGATTCCCAGCCGCACCAACCCGCGCCGCATCTCGGTGACGACCACCTGGATATGCTCGCCAATCCGTATTCGCTCGCCCCGTCTGCGTGTGAGTATGAGCATCGCGCATGGGTTCCTTTCTCCTGGCTTGAGCGGTGGCGCCGGCCACGGCTACGCCGCCCTCGTCATTTCGAGAATCTGCGAAGCGGTCTGCAGCGCCAGCCGCAGCGCGTTCTGCGCCTGCGCCATTTCGGTGATGGCGCCGGGCACGTCGACGTCGCGCAGGCCCGATCGGGTCTCTTCGAGCCGGACGATCGAGTCGGCGCGGACGGCGCCGGCGGATTCGATGCGCAAGAGCTGGCCACCCGCAAGGACGCGCTGCGCCAGCACCTGGCGCGACGCGGTCGTGAGATCGTCCAGACGCGCCGCCACCGCGGCCTGATCGTTGGCTGAAAGGTCGGTCTCGAGCTGGGTGAGGACGCCGAAGAGGTCGACGCCGCCGGCGGCGGTGAACGCCTGCCGTCCCGAGACGTTGGCGGTCACGCGCAGCCCGGGGAGCGCTTCGACTTCGCGACGGCCGTCGTCGCCGAGATAGGTGCCGTCGGCGAGGAAGGGCGGCGCCGCGGTCTTGAAGCCCCCGAAGACGTACACCCCGCCCACTTTGGCGTTGGAAAGCGCCCGGATCTGATCGCGTAGCGCCGCGACCTCGATGGCCATGGCGCCCCGGCTCGCGGCCGACTGGCCGCCGTCCGCGCCGGTGATGGCCAATTCTCGTGCGCGCCCGACCAGCGTCCCGATGTCGCCCAGCACCGTTTCCGAGCCGCGCAGCTGCAGCTCGGCGCGGGAAGCCCCGACCTCGCCCGAGCGCAGGCGCGCGAGCGAGGCGTCGATCGAGCGGAGATGGGCGGTGTCGGCCGGTGCGTCCGACGGCTTGTCCAGCTTCCGTCCCGACGCCACGCGCTCGGTGGCGGCGAACATCCGGGCCTGCGCCCGCACCAGGTGCTTGCGCGACAAATCCCACAACATGGTGTCGGTCACGCGCATCATCGTCCTCTCCCTTGGGCATGGTGGTGCGCCCTCATCGCAAGTTGACCAGCGTCTCCAGCATCTCGTCCAGCGTCGCGAGCACCTGGGCCGACGCCTGGTAGGCGCGTTGGTACCGGCCCATCAGCAGGAGCTGCTCCTGCACGTCGACGCCCGACATGGACTGGCGCAGCGCGTCGAGCTGCTCGGTGCGATCCGCCTCGCGCTCGCCCTGCAGGGTCGCGTCGCGGGCGTGCTGGCCGGCCTCGGCCTGCAGCGCGCCCAGGGCCTGCGACAACGTGGCCGTTCCCAGCAGCGCCAGATCCTGATCCTCCAGGTCGGCCATCTCCAGCGCATTGCGCCCGTCGCCGGGCAGCGCGGCCGGGTCCAGCGCCGTGGCGAGGGCGTCGGTGTCGGCCAGGACCGCCGCGTCCAGCGTCATGTTCGCCGCGGCGCCGGCGACGCCGGCCGGGGCGGCGAACAAGTTGCGGCCCGAAACCCCGTCCAGGCCGAAGCCCGCGGCGTGGCGCGCGTTGATCGAGGCGGCCAGATCCCAGGCGAGCTGGTCCAGCGACGTCAGTCGATCGGGGATCTGCCCGTCCCGAACTTCCACGTGCGCGCCCAGCACGCCGCCCACGGTGCCGGTGAGATCGGACCCGGGAGGTCCGGCGATCTCGACTCGCACCCGTCCGGTCGCCGGGTCCGGCGTGGCCACCAGCTTCTCGGCGAGGTCGTCCTGCACCAGGCGGATCCCGCCGACCAGCACGATGACGCCGTCCTTGGAATCGTGCAGCGCGCGGGCGCCGATCTTCTCGGCGAGGGTGCGCAGGGCCTGGTCACGCAGGTCGCGCAGATCGCCGGCGTCGCCCCCGGAGCCTTCGGCGATGCGGATGTCGCGGTTGAGCCGCGCCACCTCCCGGAGCGAGTCGTTGATGCCGGGGAGCTCGTCGCGGATGCGGCGGTCCGCCATGTCCATGAGATCGCCCAGATCGGTGGCGGCGCGCCGCACCTGTGCGGCGAGGTCGGAAGCTCGCATGAGCGTGTCCTGGCGCGTGGCGGGGTCGTCGGGGGACGCCGCCAGCGTCCGGAAGGACGCGAACATCGCGTCGAGCGAGGCGCCCAGGCCGGTGTCGTCCAGATCACCCAGCGCCGCTTCGATCTCGGAGAGCCAGGGCTCGCGAGCCTGGGCGAAGGCCTGCCGCCCGGACTGTTCGACGATTTGGCGGAGCAGGTTGTTGTCGGTGGCGCGCCGCGCGCGCAGGGCGTCCACGCCGCGCAGCGGATCCAACGGGGACAGATCGAGATCGCGGCGCGAGAATCCCGGCGTCGAGGCGTTGGCGACGTTGTGTGCGACGGTTCCCAGCCCCGCTTGATGCGCGGCCAGCGATCCCGAGGAAACGTTCAGCAGGTCGAGCAGCCCTGGGGGCAAACCGGAGACGAACATCAACCGTACCTCCGTTGCAGGGGTCGGGGCTCGGCCGGCGTTTCGCCGGCAGGTCCGTAGAGCGTGCCGTCCGGGGTGACCGTGGCGATCAGCGCGGAGCGCAGGCACTTCAACAGGTGCGCGATCAGATCGTGATTCTCGACGGCCATCGCCCGCAACTGGGCCAGCTCCTCGGGTTGCAGCGGGGCACGCAGCGCTTCGAGCTTGGATTCGGACAGCGCGAGCACGGCCTCGATGTCGGCGCGTCGGAGCGCCTCGCGCTCGCGCTCGAGCAGCTCGCCCAGGTCGTGCTCCAGGTAGGGAGCTATCTCTCGATCCACGGGAGGATCTCCTCGCGCAGGATGGCCTCGGCCACCTCGGTCGGGTCGACTTCGTAGCGGCCCGTCTCGATCATCTCGCGCAGCTGGGCGAGGCGCTCGCCGTGGTGCGCCTCCTCGACAATCGCCGCCGCGCGCATCTCGTCGGCGAGGTGGCTCAGCTGCACGACGTCCGCGCCCTGGGGTGCGGACGTCCGACCGGTCGAGGCGCGCGTGGATCCGCGCTCGGCGCGGGGCGCCTCCGGGCGGCGCAGTTCATCTCGCTTCTGGACGAAATCGTAGACCTTCACTGGAGACCTCCCATGGTCCTGCCTTCGACTGAAGTGGGACCGACATTAGCTGGATGCGCCGAAACTCCGCGTCGCCAGGCGTCCAACCAGGCGGCCGGATCGATGTAGGACTCGCTCGTACCCGGTCCGGCCTCCCGCCGGGACACCGTGAAGTGCAGGTGCGACCCGCTGTGGCGCACCCCCGAGCGTCCGACCGTCCCGAGGGGCTCGGCGGCGCGGATCGCGTCGCCCGGGCGCAGGTCCGCACGGATCTCGTCGAGGTGCAGGTAGCGCGTGACGATGCCGCCCGGGTGCGCGACGCGCACGTAGCGGCCCGCCCGTCCCCCGCGCTGCGCGTCGCGCTCGACGCGCTCGACGATCCCGTCGGACACCACCCGGACGGTGGCGCCGGTCGGGGCGGAAAGGTCGACGCCCATGTGGACGCGCTCCAGGCCGTCGGTCGCGCGCGGGGCGCCGAAGCGCGAGCTGGCCCGCATGGGCAGCGCCGGGCCGTCGGGCAGCGGGTGGACCCAGCGGGACTCGCCAGCCGAGACGCGATAGGCGGCGGTGACCCGCGCCGCCGCCGACGGAGCGGGCTCGGCGCCGAGCTGCCGGGCGATGAGATCGGCCAAGCCGAGCCCGCCGCTCTCGCCCGCGCGCGCGGTCAGCTCCTGATCGAGCATGCCCGAGTAGATGTCGCCGGCCAGCCCTCCCTGGAGCATTCCTCCTTCGGGCACGGTGTCGCGCATGACGCGCAGCACCTCGCGCAGGAACAGGCCTTCGAGCTCGCGGGCCGCGCGCCGTATCTGATCGTTGCGGATTCGGGCCGCCTCGTCGGGCGGCGGGGCGGCGGTGCTGATCGACACGGGCGCGGTGGGCATCATTGCACCTCGAGCACGGCGCGCAGCGCGCCCACGGCCTTGAGCCCCTGCAGGATGGCGACCAGATCGCGGGGCGTGACGCCCAGCGCATTGAGCGCGCGCACGACGTCGCCCAGTGTCGCCGCGGCCTGGAGCTGCCGCACCTCGCCGGGCGTGTCCTGCACCTTCACCTCGCTGTGCGGGACCACGACGGTCGTGCCGCCGGAGAGCGCGGGCGGCTGCGAGGCGTGCAGCGTCTCCTTGACCTCGACGGTGAGCCCGCCGTGCGCCAGGGCGACGGAGGACAGGCGCACGCCTTCGCCCATCACCACCGTGCCGGTGCGCTCGTTGACCAGCACGCGGGCGACGGTGTCCGGGGTGACGTCGAGCGCCTCGAGCGCGGCGACCAGCTCCACCAGCTCGCGGCCCTTGGGCGTCTTCACCACGATGGTGCCGGGATCGCTGGCGCGGGCGGCGCCTGCGCCGAGCAAGGCGGTGACCGCGGCGGCGACCCGCGTGGCGGTGGTGAAGTCGGGCTCGCGCAACGCCACGACGATCTCGCCGCCGCGTCCCAGCTCGACGGGAACCTCGCGTTCGACGATCGCGCCCAGCGGGATGCGCCCCACCGTGGTGTGGTTCTTGCGCACCCCGCCGCCGCTGCCCCCGCCCGCGTCGAATCCTCCCAGCGACAGCGCGCCCTGGGCGATGGCGTAGGTCCGCGAGTCGGCGCCGGACAGGGGCGTGGGGAGCAAGGTCCCGCCCTGCAGGCTCTTGGCGCTGCCGATCGAGGAGACCGTCACGTCGAAGCGGCCCCCGGCGCGCGCGAACGGGGGCAGGGACCCGGTGACCGCGACCGCGGCGACGTTGCGCACCGTGAGCTGTCCCGAGTCCACCCGCACGTTGAGCCGGCGCAGCATGGAGACGATCGACTGCACGGTGAAGGTGGTGGCCGAGTCGTCGCCGGTGCCCTGCAGGCCGACCACCAGGCCGTAGCCGAGCAGCTGGTTGGTGCGGACACCGCGCACGTTGGCGATGTCCTTCAACCGATCGGCGCGCGCCTGGGCGGCGGCCAGCAGCAGGACCAGCAGCACACCGCGTTTGTGCCAGAGCATGCGCATTAGAACGGCCAAAGCCAGTCGAGCGCTCGCGAGAACCATCCCGGCTCCTGCTTGTCCGAGATCGTGCCGCGGCCGGTGTACTCGATCTGCACGTCGGCCAGCACCGAGGACACCACCGTATTCTCGGTGTTGATGTCCACCGGCCGGGCGACGCCCGACAGGTAGAAGTGGCTCTCCTCGCTGTTGATCATCAGCACCTTGTGCCCTTCGACGTAGAGGTCGCCATTGGGCAGCACCCTCTTGACGCGCGCGGCCAGCGTGGCGCGGAGCTTGCCCTTGCGGCTGGTGCCGCCGCTGCCCGAGAAGTCGCTGGCGCGCATCGCGTCGATGAGCCGCTCGGGATCGAGGTTCGGGTTGTCCTGCTGCAGGCGCTGCATGGCCGAGAAGAAGCTGGAGATGCCCGCCGACCAGGAGCTCGACTGCGAGGCGGTGGTGGCCGCCTCGTCCGAAGCGTCGGCCGATTCGGCGATCAGTACGGTGACCGCGTCACCCAGTCGCCGGGCGCGCGTGTCCTCGAACAGCCCCGGCGTCCCGTCGCTCCACAGCGAGCCCTCGCTGGGCCGCGCCTCGGCGGCCGCGTAGGTGTCGGGACGGTAGTCGCGGACCTTGGGCGTATACGGCCGGACGTGGCGCACGCACGCCGTGCAAGAGAGCAACGTGAGTACCAAGAGCCGAGCCATCACTTCCCTCCAATCTCGATCTCGACCGTCGAGGGGTCGATCACCCGGCCGACCAGCACGCGATGAAGCGCCGGGCACAGCACGTGCACCCGCTCGCCGACCGCGCCGTCCTGCTGCGCCTGACCGCCGGCGGAGACCGTCACCGCCCCGGAGCGGGCGACCAGCAGGACCGACGTGCCGCGCCGCACGCCCGCGGCGCGCGCGGTCGAGATCAGCTCCGCCGAAAACGCGATGGGCCGCTGCTCCAGCGGCGTGCGCAGCGTGGCGCGCAGCGCCACCCGCCCCGGCGCCCGCAGCGTGGCCGGCCGCTCCACCTCGACCGAAACCTCCGTGCCGCGCACCACCAGGTCGCCGCGTTGGTGGATGGCGCCGATGCCGATCTCCGGTCCGAGCGCCTTCGAGGCCGCGGCGCGCAGCAGCTCGTGAAGCTCGCTTTCCGGCAGGCGCCGCTCCTGTGCAGCGGCCGGCGCCACCAGGTAGAGCGCGATGAGGATTGGACCGCGCATGGCCTATCGCCCCTGCGTGCTCGTGCGCAGCATCTCGTCAGCCGCCTGGACCACGCGCGCGTTGACCTCGTAGGCGCGCTGCCCGACGATCAGGTCGATCATCTCCTCGACCACCTTCACGTTGGACATCTCCAGCGTGCCTTGCGAAACGGTGCCCATGCCGAGCGTGCCCGGCGCGCCGACCACCGCCTGTCCGGAGGCCTGCGTCGGGCCGAACAGGCTGCGTCCCAGGTTCTCCAGCCCGGCCGGGTTGGCGAAGGTGGCGAGCTGGATCTGGCCCAGCTCCACCGGCGTGGTCTGCCCCGCCTGGACGGCGCTCACCGTGCCGTCGGCCAGCACGGTGACCGAGACGGCGTCGGCCGGCACGGTGATCGACGGCTCCACCAGGAAGCCGTCGCCGGTCACCAGCCGCCCCTGGCTGTCGGTCTTGAACGCGCCCGACCGGGTGTAGGCGATGCTCCCTCCCGACTGCACGACCTGGAAGAAGCCGCCCCCTTCGATGGCCAGGTCCAGCGGGTTGTCGGTCTGCTTGACGTCGCCGGCCGAGAACATCTTCTGCGTCGCCACCGGGCGCACGCCGAGCCCGACCTGCAGGCCGACCGGAACCTCGGCGCCATCCTTGGAGGTCGCGCCGGCGGCGCGCATCGTCTGGTAGAGCAGGTCCTGGAAGTCGGCGCGGCTCTTCTTGAAGCCGGCGGTGTTGACGTTGGCCAGGTTGTTGGCGATTACGTCGATCTGCGTCTGCTGCGCCTCCATCCCGGTCGCGGCGGTCGATAGGGCTCGAAACATGATGTTGCCTCCTAACGTTTCGCGGCCACGTCGTTGGCCGCCCGTTGATCGATCTCGCGTAGCGTCTGGATGGCGCGGTGGAAGGCGTCGTGCGCGCGCGAGATGCGCACGAGATCGGTGAGCCCCCGCACCACGTTGACGTTGGACCGCTCGAGGTGTCCCTGCATCACGCTGGTGGCGGAGGCCGCGCGCGCACCCGCGTCGGCCGGCGCGGCGAGCAGTCCGTCGCCCTCGGGCCGGAGCCGCCGCGCGTCCTCGAACTCGACCACGCGCAGCCGGCCCAGGGTCGCGCCGCCGAGCTGGATCGTCCCGTCCGCGGTGATCTCCACCTTGCCGGCGCGCGCGTCGACGCGCAGCGGGCCGCTCTCGCCGAGGACGTCGTGGCCGGAGCCCGTCACCAGCGTGCCGGCCGAGGAGATCGACAGGTTGCCGGCGCGGGTGTAGCGCTCGCCGGCCGGCGTGCGCACGGCCAAGAATCCCGGGCCGCGCAGCGCGACGTCCAGCGCGCCCTCGGTCTTCTGCACGGGCCCCGGCGAGAGGTCGAGGCGTAGCTGCTGCACGCGCACGGGGCGCAGGGTGCGGCCGTCGCGCGAGTCGCTCGCGGCCAGGATCTGCTCGAACACCGGACGCTGCGCGCGGAATCCGGTGGTCGAGGCGTTGGCCAGGTTGTTGGCGGCGGCGTCGAGCGCCTCGCTCTGCGCCAGTGCGCCGGAATAGGAGACGGTGAGTCCGTCGGGCATCGCTAGTCCTCCTCCAGCCCGAGCGTCGCCCGCAGGTGGTGGACGGCCTCGGACATCATCTGCGAGATGCGCGACTCGGTGACGCCCATCAGGGCGGCGATGTCCTTGACCGGCAGCTTCTCGTGGTAATAGAGGGTCAACGCCATGCGCAGCCGCTGAGGGAGCTTGGGGATCGCCTCGGCGAGCTTCTCGCGCGCCTCGGCCAGCAGGGCGTGCTCGAACGGATCGTCGCCGCTGGTTCCGCCCGCCCACCCGTCCGGATCGCGGCGGCTCAGGTCTTCGATCGAGACCACCTGCACGTTGCCGAGCTTCTGCAGCGTCGTGCGCAGCGTTTCGACCGAGACCTCCAGGTGCCCGGCCAGCTCGTCCTCCTCGGGGTTGCGCCCCAGCCGCTGGGTCAGCGCCGCGATGGCCCGCTGGATGCGCTTGGACTCCAGGCGGGCGTCCCGGGCCATCAGATCCCAGCGACGCAGATCGTCGAGGATGGCGCCGCGCACGCGGAACTCGGCGTAGCTTTCGAAGCGCTGTCCCTTGGCGGGGTCGAACCGATCGAGCGCGTCGAGCAGGCCGATCATGCCGGCCGACACCAGGTCATCCATGGCGATGTGCGACGGCAGCCCGCGCGCGAGACGGCCGGCGATGCGGCGTACGAAGGGGAGGTAGCGCACCGCATCTTCGCGTCCTTGCGGAAGAGGCTCGCTCGGCCGCGCGGCCGCCCCGCCGCCGTAGACGCGAAGCTTGGGGCGGGCGGCGAGGCCGCGCTGGCGATCGCCTCCCGAATCGCGGTCGGGCAGCGGTTGAATCAGGGTGGCGGTGCTGGACTTCATCGGCTTGCTCCTTGCTGAAGCTGCGGGGCTTCGCGGTCGCGCTCCGTGTCGAGGAGCCGCCGCCAGAACAGCCCCACCCCGCCGCGATCGCCCGGAGCGTCGGCGTCGAGGCCGAGCTTGGCGGCGATGGCGGCGACGCAACGGCTCGCGGGGGCTTCCGGCTCGGCGATCAGGAAGGGTTGGCCGCGCTCGACGCTCTTGCCGACGGCCTCGTCGCGATAGACGAATCCCAAGTAGTCCGTGCCGACGTCCAGGAAGCGATCCGTCAGGTGCGCGAGGCGGCGGAAGACCTGCTCGCCCTGGCGTGGGCTCTGCACCATGTTGGCGAGCACGCGGATGCGCCGTACCCGGTGGCGCTTGGCGAGCACCTTGGTCATCGCGTAGGCGTCGGCGATCGAGGTCGGTTCCGGCGTCGCCACCAGCACGACGTCTCGGGCGGCCGCGGCGAAAGCGACGGCGTTGCTGGTGATGCCGGCCGCCGTGTCGATGAGCAGGACATCGAAGTCGTCCTCGAGTCGGTCGACGGCGGCGAACAGCCCGTGCCGCTCGGTGTCGCTCATGTTGGCCAGCTCGTAGCGGCCCGAGCAGGTCGGCAGGATGCGGATCCCTTCGGGACCGTCGACGAGCACGTCCTCGATGCCGCACTGGCCGGAGAGCGCGTCGCAGAGCGAACGTCCCGGCATCACCCCCATGACGATGTCGAGGTTGGCCTTGCCCAGATCCCCGTCGAGCGTCAGCACGCGCGCGCCCGAACGCGCCAGGGCGATGGCGATGCCGGCGCAGAGATTGGTCTTGCCCACGCCGCCCTTTCCGCTGGTGATGGCGATGGTGCGCAGCGCGCGCGCCGGGGCGCGCGGCAGCTGCACGAGGCGGGGACGGTAGGATCGCATCAGTTGGCCTCTCCGCCGAGGATGCGCGGCCCCAGCACGGCGGCGTCGGCCTCCTCGATGTCTTCGGGAACACGCTGACCGCAGGTCACGTAGGAAAGCGGCAGTCCGCTCCAGACGACGGCGTTGAGCAGCCCGCCGAAGAGCGAGGTCTCGTCGACCTTGGTGACGATCATGCGCGAGGGGCCCAGCGGCGCGAAGCGGCGCAGCACCGCGCGCAGGTCGGCGCGCCGGGTCGCGGCACAGACCGCCAGATGGATGTCGACGCCGGGCTCGGCGCCCAGGCAGGCGGCGATCTTCTGGGCCGCGGCCCGTTCGTCGCCGCGGCCGGCGGTGTCGCAGAGAATCAAATCGGCCTGGGCGAGCCGGCGGCAGGCCGCCTGGAAGCTCTGCGGGTCGCGCGCCACCTCGAGCGGGACGCCGATCAACTGGGCGTAGCGCGAGAGCTGCGACACGGCGCCGATGCGGTAGGTGTCCAGGGTGACGAGGGCGACGCGCAGTCCGCAATCGATGGTGGCGCGAGCGGCGAGCTTGGCGATGGTGGTGGTCTTGCCGACACCGGTCGGGCCGACGATGGCGGCGATGCGCCGGGTCGGCCCGGTTCCCGGTTGCGCGCCACGCAGCAGGGTGGGCGCGGTGACCAGGCGTCGGACGATCTGGCTGTCGACCGCGGCGCGCATCTCGGGGCTGCCTGCGCCGTCCGGCACGGCGGCCAGCGCCGCCCGTACGATCTCGCCGGCCAGCGTGGGATCGACGTCGACCTCCTCGAGAAGTCGCTGCCAGCCGGCGCCCGGAGTGGGAAGCTCGGCGGTGAGGTTGGCGGCCAGGTCTGACGTCTCGCGCAGCTGCTCGCGCAGCACGCGCATCTCGCGGCGGAGCGTTCCCATCTGGCGCTCGGTATCGGGGTCGACGGCCGCCTCCTCGGTCCGGAGCGGCGGCACGGGCGCCGCCTCCAGCGCGGCCGTGACCTCGATTCCCGCGCTGGGCAGCAGGCCGAGCCCACGCCGCAGCTTGCGGGTCGAGAGGATCACGGCGTCGGCGCCCATCTCACGACGGACCTGCGCGAGCGCTTCGCGGATCTGTCTGGCCTGGAACGTGCGAACCTGCATCAAGCGTCACCCCCTGTCTGGGAGCGCACCACGCCGATGGTGCGGACCGGTGTGTGCGATTCGATCTCCTTGTAGCCGACCACCGCCATGCCCCCCGCGTGGCGGTGCGCGAATTGGGCGACGCTCCGGCGGATGTCGGGCGCGCAGCAGAGCAGCGGTGCGTGCGGCGAGCGCGACAGGTCGCGCAGCGCCGTCTCGAAGGCGGAGAGCAATCTGGGGACCGCCTTGGCGTCGAGGCCGCCACCCTCGGCGGGCGGGCGCTGGCTCTGGCGGAAGATCGCCTCGATCTCGGGATCGAGCACCAACGCGTAGACGGCGCCGTCCTCGGCGCGGTGCCGTGCGGTGATGTGCTTGCAGAGGCGCTCGCGCACCAGCTCGCAGAGGTCGCCGGGATCCTTGGTGTGCACGGCGTTGTCGGCCAGGGCCTCGAGCACCGTGCGCAGGTCGCGGATCGAAATCCCCTCGCGCAGCAGGCCGCGCAACACCTTGACCACCTCGCCCAGCGGCAGCTGGTGCGGGATCAGCTCCTCGACGACCTTGGGGTTGGTCCGGGCCAGCACGTCGAGCAGCTCCTGGGCCTCGCGGCGTCCGAGCAGCTCGTGGGCGCTGGAGCGCAACAGCTCGGTGAGGTGGGTGGCGAGCACGCTGGGCGGATCGACCACCGTGTAGCCCGACATCTCGGCGCGCTCGCGCTCGCCGCCCGAGATCCACAGCGCGGGCAGGCCGAAGGCGGGCTCGCGGGTGGGTTCGCCGGGCACGTCGAAGCTCGATCCGGCGGGGTTCATCGCCAGCAGGCGTCCCATGCGCAGTTCGCCCTTGCCCATCACGTTCCCGGAGAGCAGCACGCGGTACTCGCAGGGAGGCAGGCGCAGGTTGTCGCGCACGTGGATGGCGGGGACCATCACGCCCATGTCCTGCGCGAACTGGCGGCGGATGGCGCCGATGCGGCCGAGCAGCTCGCCACCGCGCGCCGAGTCGACCAGGGGCAGAAGCTCGTAGCCGAGCTGGATCTCCAGCAGGTCGACGTGCAAGAGCGCCTCCAGATCGGTGCGCTCGCTCTGCGCCGGGGTGACCTCGGCCTCGGCGGCGTCGGGGGCGTCCTCGCGGCGCGCCGGCGTCCGGTAGGCGATGAAGCCGAGCGCGCCGCCCAGCGAGAGGAACGCCAGGTGCGGCATCCCGGGCAGCAGGCCCAACGCCAGCAGCAGACCGGCGGCGATCGCCGCCGGCCGGCGGTTCCTGAACATCTGCACGGAGAGCGCCTGCCCAAGGTCGCCCTCGGCGGCCGCGCGCGAGGTGACCAGGCCGGCGGCGGTGGACACCAACAGCGCGGGGATCTGGGTCACCAGACCATCGCCGACGCTCAGGATGGTGAAGGTCTCGGCCGCCTCGGCGATGGGCATCTCGCGCTGGACGACGCCGATGATGATCCCGCCGACCACGTTGATCGCGGTGATGAGGAGGCCGGCGATGGCGTCGCCGCGCACGAACTTGGAGGCCCCGTCCATCGCGCCGTAGAAGTCGGCTTCCTGCTCGATGGCGCGGCGGCGCCGGCGGGCGTCCTTGTCGGTGATGGTGCCCGCGGCCAGCTCGGCGTCGACCGCCATCTGCTTGCCGGGCATGGCGTCGAGCACGAAACGCGCGGCGACCTCGGCGATGCGCCCGGCGCCCTTGGTGATGACGACGAAGTTGATGACCACCAGGATCAGGAAGACGACGAAGCCGACGACGAAGTTGCCGCCGACCACGAACTGGCCGAAGGCGGCGATCACCGCGCCGGCGGCCTGCGTTCCCTGGTCGCCGTGCAGCAGGATGACGCGCGTGGAGGCGACGTTGAGCGCGAGGCGGAGCAGGGTGAGCACCAGCAACAGGGTGGGGAACACCGAGAACTCGACGGGCCGCTCGACCTGGAGCGCCGCCAGGAAGGTCACCAGCGAGAGGCTGAAGCTGGCCGCGAGCAACAGGTCCAGCGCCAGCGGAGGCAGGGGCAGCACCATGATGGCGAGCAGGCCGACCATGGCCATGCCCACGACGGTCTGCGCGCTCAGGCGCACCGCCGGGCGGGGGGCGAGGGCAAGGCTGGTCGCGCTCGCTTCGCTCATGCGGCCATCTCATGGCGCACGCGCGGGCCGGCGGATACGGCGCGGCGCAGCCGGTAGACGTAGGCCAGGATCTCGGCCACCGCGCGGTACACCGACACCGGAATCTCGCGGCCGACCTCGACCGAGTGGTAGAGCAGGCGCGTCAGCGGCGGCTCGCGGACGATGGGAACGCCGGCGCCGCGGGCGATCTCGCGGATGCGCTCGGCCAGGTGCAGGCGCCCCTTGGCCACCACCCGCGGAGCGCGCATGCGGCCGGCCTCGTAGCGCAGCGCGACGGCGTACTCGGTGGGGTTGACCAGCACCAGGTCGGCGCGGGCCACCTCGGTGAGCGCGCGGCGGCGCGAAAGCTCGCGATGGCGCTGGCGGCGTCGCCGGCGCAGTTGCGGGTCGCCTTCCTCCTCGCGCATCTCCTGCCGGACCTCCTGGCGG
>Ga0247727_10009586_pt1 | contig 17470 bp, 18 predicted proteins | sample WisWelCaveWW1625_FD_202498 | JGI IMG/M metagenome (GOLD analysis project Ga0247727, IMG submission 202498) | Biofilm microbial communities from Wishing Well Cave, Virginia, United States - WW16-25 | ecosystem: Environmental > Aquatic > Deep subsurface > Groundwater > Cave microbial mat | place...
ACGCTCTCCTGGCTCAATAATACTGAAAAGAGGGTTAGATAAATTTGCATCCACTTACGATGGATGGAGACTTGCTATTTTCAATAAAGATGTGTCCTAACGGTAGCTCTACTTCGTAGAGAGGGCAGTCAAGCGAAACGATGACGGGGTGAGTTGAAGCGGAGCCTAAAACAACTGCATCTGATGATGCAATTCCGACTGCACCTCCTGTTGAATTATTTTCGGTGACAACTGCTTAGAGAAGAATCCCATGTAATAATATGGCATCTCCATTAAGCCTGAATCCAACTTATGAACTGATAAGGAAGTATTAAGTCCCAGCATAAGCATATTATTCTGCTGTGCTCTCACTAGTCGTTTATAAAAGTCATAGTTGCTTTTTACATCCTTGAACTTGTCATGGAAACCACCCATGTATTTCGTGAGCCTGTCTTTTTGCTCCTTGGTATAGAACTTATAATCCAGCCTGTTGTTCAAACTAAAGTTATAAGGAATTAAAAAGCTAAAACCAAGATCATTCAACGCCTCAATCGTAGCAAATGGAATATCAATGGAAAAAGGATCAACCACACAAAACACAGCAACCTTATACGAACCTTTTGACTGCGGCACATAGGAACGAAATTTATCCATAGCCTGATCGGGCTTTGATTCAAAAATCACTACATTTTTGCCCCTGAAATATTTATTTACCCTGACTCTCAATGCTTTGACACTTTCAGGAGAATGCTCACAAAAAATCCATTTAGAAACCGGCAGTTCAGTTTGCAAGGAGGCCAGGCAAGTGGCCGCAAATAATTCCTTTTTATGACCAATAGAGTATAGCCCGGAGCCTGAAAACAGATCGACAAAAATTATATCGTCAACTTTGCCCGATACATTGGTAACGAAAGAATAGAAATACTGTTGAATGAGTTGAACCTTTACTTTAAACCAAGGCTCGGCAGCCGTTGTTACAAAACCATCATCCTGAAATGAAGAAAGAAATGGAGATGAGGATTGAATGTTCAACTCAAGATTAGTTTAACAAAACTAAACGAGTTAAGGTTGCCAACAAAATAGTGGTTAAAAAATCAGAGTAATCTGAGCAATCATAAAAATCAGTAGTAAAAAATCTGTGCAATCTGCGCAATCATAATAATCTGCGGTCTAATTTGCGGCTTCGTATGGATTACTTAGAACACCTCAACCCGGCACAGCAAGAAGGCGTAGTGAATACCGAGGGGCCGACCATGCTGATTGCAGGCGCAGGTTCCGGAAAAACGAGGGTACTCACCTATCGCATTGCCCACCTGATCAAGAGTAAGGGTGTGGATCCCTTCAACATCATGGCACTGACGTTTACGAATAAGGCTGCCAAAGAAATGCGCGACCGGGTGGAGAAAGTGGTGGGCTCTGATGCACGCAATTTGTGGATGGGCACCTTTCACTCTGTCTTTGCGAGACTGTTAAGGGCAGAAGCAAAACACCTTGGCTACCCTAGCAATTTCACTATTTACGATACGGACGATTCTAAAACGCTAATCAAAAGCATTGTAAAAGAACTCGGACTGGATGAAGCTGCTTACAAACCGAATGTAGTCTACAACCGGATTTCCGCAGCTAAAAACAGACTTATCAGTTGGCAGGCATATCTAGCCAACGGTGAACTAATGGCTGATGATGCCACGAATTTTCGTCCGGAGATGGGAAATATTTATAAAACCTACGCACAACGCTGCTTCAAGGCCGGTGCCATGGATTTTGATGACCTTCTTTTTAATACGGACAAACTTTTCAAAGAACATTTAGAGGTATTGAACAAATACCAACAACGCATTCATTATGTATTGGTAGATGAGTTTCAGGATACAAACCTGTGCCAATACTTCATTATTCGAAAACTGGCAGCTGTTCGGCAAAATATTTGTGTGGTAGGAGATGATGCCCAAAGCATTTATGGTTTTCGCGGTGCCGATATTACCAATATCCTCAATTTTGAACGCGACTATCCCGATCTGAAGATCTTTAAACTCGAGCAAAACTATCGCTCCACTAAAACGATCGTTGATGCTGCAAACTCGGTGATCAAAAGAAACCGGGCTCAAATTCCAAAAAAAGTTTGGACAGAAAATGAAGAAGGTAATCTGATTGAATTAATCAAAGCCGTATCGGACAATGAAGAAGGCCGGTTGGTCGCTTCGTCCATCTTTGAAGAAAAGATGCAGCACCAACTGAAGTTCAGTGACTTCGTTATTCTGTATAGAACCAACAGCCAGTCGCGCGCGATGGAGGAATCCCTGCGGAGGCTGAACATCAAATACAAAATCATTGGAGGTCTTTCATTCTACCAACGCAAAGAAATCAAGGATTTACTTGCCTACATGCGTTTCGTGTTGAACCAGAATGACGAAGCCTCCTTTCGCAGAATCATTAATTTACCAAAGCGCGGTATTGGCGACTCCACCGTTGATAAAATTATTGTAGCGGCTAACGATCATAGTATTCCAATCTGGGAAATCATTCAAAATGCGGGTTCATTTTTAGGCGGACGTGCAGCCGGGCCCATTGATGATTTCGTGACCATGATCAAACGTTTCGCACTGGAGGTGGAACGAAAAGATGCCTACGATGCCGCTTTTGAAATTGCGAAAGGATCAGGTTTGCTGCGTGAATTGTATGAAGACAAAACTGTGGAAGGTTTAAGTCGTCACGAGAACGTTCAGGAATTATTGAATGCCATCAAAGAATATGTTGACGATCCGGAGAAAGCCGATAAATCACTTGGGGCTTTTCTGCAGGATGTCTCACTCGTAACCGGTCAGGACGAGGACAAGGACAAAGACCCCGACAAAGTCACACTCATGACCATTCACATGGCGAAGGGATTGGAGTTTAAATACGTGTACATTGTTGGCTTAGAGGAAGATCTCTTTCCATCGCAAATGATGTTGAGCAGTCGCGCTGACCTGGAAGAAGAGCGAAGGCTGTTTTATGTGGCGATCACGCGCGCTCAAAAAAAATTATTTTTGTCCTATGCGGTTACACGCTACCGATTTGGAAGGCTCAAGAATTGTGAGAAGAGTCGTTTCTTAGATGATATTGATCCGAGCTTTATTAAAGTGAGCAGTAAGTTCTCGGGATTTGAATCAGCGCCCTCTTCTGGCAGCTATGCCAAGTCATTGGTGAATGGAATTAAAAAGACCATCGCCTCTTCTCCATCCGGTAAAGCCTCAACCTACAAGCCCTCACTGGATTTTGCTCCCAGTGATACAACCACCCTTCAGGAAGGAATGAAGGTAGAACACCTTAAATTTGGCTTTGGTCTGGTGGTAAAAATGGATTTTACCGGTGCCGACCGCAAGGCCAAAATACTTTTTGACGATTTTGGTGAGAAGACGTTATTACTTAGCTTTGCCAAGATTCGGATAATAAATGAAAGCCCGCTCTAACAATAAAGTCACAAAAAAAATCTCATTTTCAAGAGTGAACCCTGGTGGAAACAAAAAAAAACATTGCTAAAAATGTTAGATGCGCTTAAAGGAATTGGCGCGGGAATCTGGAGGGAAGATGCACAAGATTACGTTGACAGCTTGAGAAATAATGACAGGAGATAAGATTTTCATTGATACTGCTCCCCTCATTTACTTAGTCGAGAACCACCCAAAATACATAGAACCTATATCTTTATACCTTGCGAATGTGATTAGCAACAACGGCATTTTTGTTACAAGTGTGGTCACAATTGCAGAATTTGGTATAAAACCTAAAAAACTTAAGAGACTTGATGTCCTCACGAAATTTAATAACATCGTTGACACGCTGCTGTCGGTTAAGGAAATTAATTGGGATGTTGCAGAAATATCGTCAACTTTGCGTGTTCGATACCCAGCACTACGAAGTGCAGACTCTTTTCAGTTAGCCTGTGCACTCGAAAATAAATGCACCACGTTTCTGACAAATGACAGAAAATTAAAATCAATAAAAGAAATTGAAGTTTTATTAGTCAAAGATTTATGATTGGAGAATACAACACCCAGCGACCGCACATTATCTTAAAAGAATACGGTCGCAATGTTCAGAAGTTAGTGGAATACATTCGCAGTGTACCGGATAAGGAAAAGCGTACGGAGTTAGCCTTTACGCTGATCGAGTTGATGAAACAACTTACCCCCAGTGTAAAAGAAGCAACGCCCGAAAATCCACAGCGCATGTGGGACGATTTATACATCATTGCCGATTTCAGTCTTGATCTCAACAGCCCATTCCCAGTTCCGCAGCGCGACATTCTTTTTAAGAAGCCCAAGCGGATGACGTACCCCCAAAGCAACATTCGCTTTAAGCACTACGGCAAAAATATTGAACGACTTATTAAAGAGGCGATGAAGCTTGATAACCCGGAAGAGCGCAACGATGCGATTATCTACCTGGGCAAGCTGATGAAAACATTTTACGGAAACTGGAACAAAGAGACCTTGGATGATTCCGTCATTGTCAATGATATACGCCAATTGTCGAACGGTGTGTTATCCATGGATTTAAATAAAGTACGCGAAGAGAATTTATTTGAGCAGTTATACCGAGGTGAAAAGAGAAAGATGAGCCCTCACCAGGGAGAAAGAGGGGATAGGGCAGATAGAGGGGATCGGAACAATGGCGGCCATCGTTCGAAGCGTCCGTTCAATAAAAACAAAATGCGTAGGAGAAGGGACAATTAATTGGGCATCTCTAAAAACTCCTTGTACCCTTCTCTTCCGGAGAAGGGTGACGGGTTGAGGTCATAAAGGCAGGGTTTTTAGAGATGCCCAATTGTCAATTGTCAATCAGCCAATTATCAATGAATCCAGTGTCATTCGAATTGATAATTCAAATTAAAAATTGAACATTGATAATTGACCAAAATGAACATTTTCCGGATTAAAGGCGGTAAGAAACTAAAAGGTGAAATTATACCGCAAGGCGCAAAAAATGAAGCCCTTCAAATCATCAGCGCTGTTCTACTCACTGATCAACCCGTAACCATTCATAACATTCCCGATATCCGGGATGTGAATAAACTCATTGAACTTGTAAGTGACCTGGGCTGTAACGTTGAAAAACTTAGCACCGATTCATATCGGTTCACAGCCTCAACCACCAACACAAAATTTTTAGAGACCGATGAGTACCGCGCAAAAGCAGCAACGTTGCGGGGCTCAGTGATGCTGCTCGGCCCAATTCTGGCGCGTTACGGAAAGGCTAGCATTCCGAAACCCGGTGGAGATAAAATTGGACGAAGAAGATTGGACACACACTTTCTTGGCTTTCAAAAACTGGGAGCAAAATTCAATTTCGATTCGACCGATCATCTTTTCCATATTGATGCTACTAAACTGGTGGGTGCTTACATGTTGCTCGATGAGGCATCCGTAACCGGAACTGCCAACATCATCATGGCCGCGGTGCTGGCTAAAGGAAAAACTACTATTTATAACGCGGCCTGTGAGCCATACTTACAGCAATTGTGTAACATGCTTAAGCGCATGGGTGCTAAGATCAGTGGAATAGGTTCTAACCTGATTACGATTGAAGGCGTACAAAAACTTGGAGGCACTGAACATACATTGCTTCCTGATATGATTGAGATTGGCAGCTTCATCGGCCTGGCAGCCATGACACAATCAGAAATCACAATCAAAAACTGCCGCATTGATATGCTCGGCATCATTCCAGATACCTTTAAGCGATTGGGCATTAAAATGGAATTCCGGGGCGATGATATCTACATACCCTCTCAAGAACATTATGAAGTTGAATCGTTCATTGATGGCTCCATCCTCACCATAGCCGATTCACCGTGGCCAGGCTTTACTCCCGACTTAATAAGTATTGTATTAGTTGTAGCCACACAGTCTAAAGGTTCTGTACTCATTCATCAAAAAATGTTTGAAAGCCGTTTGTTCTTTGTTGATAAACTTATTGACATGGGTGCACAAATCATTTTGTGCGATCCTCATCGCGCAAACGTAATTGGCCTGGACCGTAAGCAAGCACTTCGTGGAATCAAAATGGCATCTCCCGATATTCGTGCCGGTGTGGCTCTCCTCATTGCTGCACTTTCCGCAAATGGAACAAGTGAAATTTCCAGTATTGATCAGATCGACCGTGGTTATCAGAACATTGATGGCAGGTTGAGAAAATTGGGAGCGGAGATTGAGCGTGTTTAACTTTTCTCCAATAATAATTCGGGTGGAACTTTGAAATGCAGGAATATTCCATCTCTGTTTTTCGTCATAATCCTCAACAAGAATGGCCAATGTTTCAAGCAATTGGCCTTTTTTTGAATTAGGAGAAGGATCAGCATCCATTAAAAATCAATCCTGTTCAGGTATTCCTGATACTGCTTCTTTGAACGAATCGTATTTACTTTAAATTCATTCATAATCTATTCGTTAATTTGAACTCTAATGGGTAAATGCAAATCTATGAAATGATAGAAGACAATAAACTATTAAATCGTTATCTTTGTTTAGCTAAAAAAATTGGATTATGGGAGCAGCGCAAATCAGGGAAGAGTTGCATCAGTTTATCAACCGTGCTGATGAAAGGGTTTTAAATTTGATTTATGGAATGATGAAAGCTGATAGCGAGAAAGGAATTTTAACTACAGACCAACAACAGGATTTGGATAGCAGAATAGCAAGCCATAAAAAAGGAGATTCAAATTCCTTTAGCTGGACTGAGGTTAGGTTCCAAATTGAAAACAAGGTTATTAATCTTTTGCCCACGCAGGGGCTTTAATGACATTAGGATGAAAAACGATTATATTTGAGATATGAATTGGAATGAACACATTATATCGGACAGGGAAATATTACTAGGCAAACCAACAATTAAAGGTACACGGATTTCTGTTGAACTGATTCTGGATTTATTAGCTAATGGATGGACAGAGAAAATGATTTTTGAGAGTTATCCAAGATTAACGGAAAATGACTTGAAGGCTGTCTTTGCTTACTTAAAAGATTGTATTGAGAATGAGCTGTATTTTCCGCTGCCCAAAAGTGCCTAATGCAATTTTTAGCGAACGAGAATTTCCCATTCCCAAGTATTAAACTCCTTAGGCAAGCTGGCTACAGTATTTCGAGTGTCTCTGAATTATATCCTGGACTTTCGGACTATGAGGTAATTATAATAATAAAGCAAAATCCGGCAGCTCGATTATACTCACCTTCGACAAAGACTATGGAGAAATTATTTTTAAGCATAGTCAGAAGATGCCGCCTGCCGTAATATTCTTTAGATTTAAAGGTGAAAACCCCGAAATAGGAGGACAGCTTTTAATAGACCTGATAGAAAGTAAAAACTTGAAAGTTGAAAATAAATTTACAGTGATTGAAAAAGAAAGTGTCCGCCAAAGGACATATTAAGGAAGCGTCTCAATATACGTTCGAACCTTAAACCTCCAATTCAAGTCCCACCGGACAATGATCCGATCCCAAATACTCATTATAAATAGAAGCACCTGTTACTTTAGGTAATAAAGATTTTCCAACAAGAAAATAATCAATCCTCCACCCTACATTGCGCGCGCGGGAGTTGAACAGGTTATTCCAATACGAATATTTTATTTCTTCCGGATGGAGATGCCTGAAAGTGTCTGTAAACCCTTCGTTCAATAAATTTTGAAAGCCATTAATTTCTCGTTGTGTGTAACCAGCTGATACGTTGTAGTTTTCTTTCGAACGGGCAATGTCAATTGCCTGATGTGCTACATTAAGATCACCACACACGATCACCGGTTTTCTGCGCTGTAGTGTAACTACATATTCACGAAAGGCATTGTCCCAGGTCTCGCGGTAATCCAACCTTTTCAATCCCTCCCCTGCGTTTGGCGTATACACAGTCACTAAGAAAAAAGCAGGATACTCGGCTGTTACTACTCTCCCCTCCTGATCATGCTCTTCAATGCCAATATCGTAGGTAACATTGATGGGTTCTTCTTTCGAAAGAATGGCTGTGCCCGAATATCCCTTTCGCGCTTTCGATGCATTCACATATCCCTTATACTCCGGCATCAATTCAAAAACTGATTTTGCTTCCTCCACAGATGATTTGGTTTCTTGGAGGCACAACATATCAGGTTTCAATGTTTTCATGTCCTTCAAAAAGTCCTTCTTCACAATGGCGCGGATGCCATTGACATTCCAGCAAACGAGGTTGAGTTTTGTCATAGAATCAATTTAAAGTCGTGGCACCGCTTGAAGCGGTGCCACGACTACTGAGCCTCAAATAAATAAAAAACCCGTCCGGATACTATCGGAACGGGTTTTAAAATATGATTAAAAAGCAATTAAGCCTTCTTAGCCTTCGCTTTAAATTCTTCTTTGATCTTTTCGATATCCACCGACTTGATAACCGGTTGGAAGTTCTGGATCTTCAATGACTGGCGTCTTACAGCCGACTTTGATTTATCCTTGCGATTCTTTCTTTTTAAACGTGTAACAGCCATGATCGTATTATTTTGAGGGCGCAAAAATGATCAGGATTTCTGGAAATAACAAGATCTGGACTATGATTTATTGGATTAATGGATTACAAGATGCTTTAATCTTTAAAAAATCAAATAATCAAATCCTATAATCCTTTAATCATGTGAATCCTAGTCAAGACTGATTAATATTGTGCGACTATGGAAAAACCCACTTTACCGAAAGGAACACGCGATTTCGGGCCTGCCGTGATGGCCAAACGGCAGTTTATTTTAGAGAACATTAAGAAGGTATTTCAGAAGTTTGGCTTCCAGCCTTTGGAGACTCCGGCTATAGAAAATCTCTCAACGCTTACCGGAAAGTATGGTGAGGAAGGCGATCAGCTATTATTCAAAATTTTAAACTCCGGGGATTTCTTAAAAGAGGCGGATGCCCAAAAGCTTGAAACCAGAAATTCAAAATCACTTACCTCTGATATATCAGAAAAAGGTCTTCGCTATGATCTCACCGTTCCATTTGCTCGCTACGTGGTAATGAACCGTCATGAGATTGCATTTCCTTTTAAACGTTACCAGGTGCAGCCCGTGTGGAGAGCTGATCGTCCGCAGAAAGGACGCTACCGTGAGTTTTATCAATGTGATGCGGATGTGGTAGGGACTAATTCACTCGTCTGTGAAGCGGAGATCATTCTGATGATTAAAGAAGTGATGAGCAACCTGGGTGTGAAAGATTTTACTATTAAAATTAATCATCGCAGTGTATTGAATGGTATTGCCGAAGTAATTGGAGCCCCGATAGCTGTCGGGGGAAAAGAAGCAGACCTTTTTGTAGCCATCGACAAGCTTGATAAAATTGGAGAGGAAAAAGTAAGAGAAGAGTTGTTGGCAAAAGGTTTTGTTAATGATAAGCTGGATACATTATTTACAATCCTGAAAAAATCAGGAAGCAATGCTGATAAACTTAATTTCCTTACGGGTCAACTAGCTAAATCAACAGCCGGGCAAAAAGGTGTCAACGATCTGAATGAGGTCTTTGACTTATTGAAGAATTTTGAATCCAATAATCAACATGTTGAGCTCGATATCGCGCTGGCACGCGGATTAAGTTATTACACCGGTTGTATTTTTGAAGTAAAGATTAATAATGTGGGGATCGGAAGTATAAGTGGTGGTGGGCGCTATGATAACCTAACAGCTTCTTTTGGTGATAAAGAAAATCTTTCGGGTGTTGGCTTCTCTTTTGGTGTTGACCGCCTCTATGATGCTATGGAAGAACTTAGCCTCTTTCCTAAGGAAACTCAGGTATCTTCCCAAGTTATAATCTGTCATTTCGATGAAGGGACCATGAAGTTTGGCTTGAAAGCCTTGACTGCTTTTAGAAAAGCCGGTATCGCATCAGAAATATATCCGGATCAATCCAAGCTAAAGAAACAATTAGACTACGCTAATAAAAAACTCATTCCGTTTACGGTAGTGATTGGCCCCGATGAAATGAATAGCGGGGCGCTGTCTTTTAAGAATATGGAAAGCGGAGAACAAGAGAAACTGACTTTTGAACAAATTATTCAGAAACTGAAAACATAATTCCCGGCCTTGTGCCGGGATCCCCAATAGGAAACTATTTTTATCGACAAGGGGATGCCGGAACAGGTCCGGCAAAGGATTAATTTATACTACATGCCAACGAAAGAAGTTCACTCTATCTCCGATAAAATAATTACGCTGGAAGTTCTTTCCAACATACTTTCCGGTAACATCAAAATTGAACTCTCGAAAGAGGCGAAAGAAAAAATTCAGAAGTGTCGTCAGTATTTAGATGATAAACTAAAGAATACGTCAGAACCCATTTATGGAATCAACACGGGCTTCGGCTCGCTGTATGACAAAAACATCTCACACGATCAACTTGAAAAGCTTCAGGATAATCTGGTGAAGTCTCACGCATGTGGCACAGGCCCCGAAGTGCCCACAGAAATTGTGAAGCTCATGCTCTTTTTAAAAGTGCAATCGCTTTCTTACGGTTACTCAGGGGTTCAAATACAAACCGTAGAGAGGCTCGCTGATTATTTCAACCACAATATCCTGCCAACCATTTATGAGATGGGGTCACTTGGTGCCTCAGGGGATTTAGTACCCTTAGCGCATCTTTCTCTTCCATTGATTGGATTGGGTGAAGTGAAGGTAGATGGTAAAGCCATAAGCGGATCAGCGTTGAATAAGCAGTTCAAATGGGAGGCCATCCACCTAAAAGCAAAAGAAGGCCTTGCATTGCTCAACGGAACACAGTTTATGAGCTCCTATGGTATTTGGTGTACACTCCATGCGCATCGTATTTTAAAATTAGCCAATCGCATTGGCGCACTTTCATTGGATGCCTTTGATGGAAGAATAGAACCTCTCCATCAAAACGTTCATGCTATCCGCCCGCAAAAAGGTCAAGTAAAGGTTGCTGCGGAAATAAAAAGATTATTGGAAGGAAGTGAGTTGATTAAACAACCGAAAAAGCATGTGCAAGATCCCTACTCCTTCCGTTGTATTCCGCAGGTGCATGGGGCCAGCGCAGATGCCATTGATTATGTGACCAACATCATGCTCACAGAAGTAAATAGTGTAACGGACAATCCGAATGTTTTCCCCGAGGATGATTTGATTATTTCGGGTGGTAACTTCCATGGACAGCCGCTGGCCTTGTCACTGGATTTTCTTGCTATCGCCCTTTCAGAGATCGGAAATATTTCGGAGAGAAGAACTTATCAATTGATCAGCGGATCGCGCGACCTGCCTAATTACTTAGTAGCCAATCCGGGTATTAACTCCGGTATGATGATTCCACAATACACAGCTGCTTCGCTCGTGAGCCAGAATAAACAACTCAGCACACCTGCTTCCGTTGATTCCATTGTTTCATCAAACGGGCAGGAAGATCATGTGAGCATGGGCGCGAATGCAGCAACAAAAGCCTATCGCATAGTAAACAATGTGTATTCAATATTGGCTATTGAATTATTAACAGCAGCGCAGGCCCTCACCTTCCGCAGACCATTGAAAACCTCTCCCAATCTTGAGAAGTTAATTGATACTTTTAGGCAGCCTGTGCCGTTTGTAGAGGAAGATCGTGTGCTGCACGATGACATTCAAAAAGCAGAGAAATTTATCCGCGAATTCACGTTAGAATGAGATTTCAACATTTCCTTTTAGTTCTATTTTTAGTTCCATCGCTTGTTGCCGCTCAATATGACAGCAACCTGACGTGGTTTCGTGTGGATGAAAAGAAAGGATGTGCACCGTTTACTATTACTATCGTTTCGACAGGAAATGCATCATTAGCAATTCTCCCTTGTAATAACGATTGCCAGGTGGAGTGGGGTGATGGAGTTATTGATATCAATAATGTTTTTACACATACCTATACACAGCCTGGCAACTATACACTTAAGGTATTATTTCAAACTATCGGTCCCGATGAAATTGACATTACGGTTACTCCAAATACGCAGCCCACATTTGATATTTTTACCTGTAGTGGCCTTGAAGTACAGGTAGTAGTTACCGATACAAATTACGATTCGTATATCATCAACTATAACGATGCTACCGCGGAGGTTGCCGTACCAAAGGGAAGTCTTGCGGTGGACAACCATACCTATTCTCCGGGGCTGCAAAATATTTCCGTCCGCGGCAAAAATGTAGATGCCGATGATAATTGTACACCACCGGCTACAAAATCTGTAACCGTAGTCAATGCGTTAACCGCCCCCTTTATCGATTTACTTACTGTTACAAGTAACAATCAGGTAGACCTCAATCTAACGACTCTGCCCAATACACTTTACCGGTTAGAGATTGCCACAAACACCCTTAACCCGTCAAACTTTCAGTTGATACAAACGCTTCATGATGTAAGCACAGCAACTGTTACCAACTCTGCCATTCGCACGGACGATAATTATTATTGCTTTCGGCTTGGAGCTTTTGATCCCTGCAATAACATTACCCTGTACTCGAATATCATTTGCACCGCAAATTTTGATCTCTCTTTGCAAAACAATCTGAATAATCTTACTTGGACTTCTTCTACAGCCGGAGTCAGCAATTTTACCATTAACCGCGATGGTGCTGCCATTGGGTCAACCGGAGCACTTTTATTTACTGACAATAACGTAGTTTGTAAAACGAATTACTGTTATCAACTCATCACAAACTACGCTAATGGCAGTCAAAGTATTTCACTTGAAAAATGTGGTATAGCTTTCTCTACAGATATTCCAACAGCCATTGCAGATGTAACAGCGGTTGTGAATGGAGGCAGTGTTGATTTAACGTGGCAGCAGGATCCTGCTTTTCAGGCTGCCGAGTATAGCGTATTCCGAAAATCAGGTTCGGGAAGTTTTAGTTTACTTTCAAACACAGCAACTACGCAACTCACCGATAGTGATTATTCAACTGGCGGAGAGTTTTGTTATCGCGTTAATTATGAAGACGTGTGCGACAATGCCAGCTCTACAGGCATTGACGTCTGCCCGATTCGACTTACAGGAAGCATCGACAATAACTCGGGTATACTTAACTGGAGTGATTACACGGGATGGGTGAATGGAGTAAATAATTACACCGTAGAAAAGTATGACGGACAAGGTGTTCCACTTCAGATTTTCAACGTGGGCACGGCTACAACACTGGAGGATAATACATCCGATCCAACAAATCAGCTCTACGTGTACATTGTTAAAGCAAATGCCAATGATGCAGGCCTTGGACAAACTGTATCGAATGACATTACGCTGATTAAGGAACCTCATTTGTTTTATCCCAAGGCATTCACGCCTAATGGAGATAATCTGAACGACATATTCAAAGTCTTCGGAGAGTACATTGTAATTTTTGAGATGAAGATTTTCAACCGTTGGGGTGAATTGCTTTTTACGACCAACGACCTCGAACAAGGATGGGACGGCAGGTTTAAAGGCACTACACAACCCGAAGGCACCTATACCTTTGTAGCCAGCCTGACTGACCTGGCAGGTCGAACATTCAAACGTTCAGGTTCTGTGGTACTGCTTCGCAATGAATAACTTTATTAATTGTAAATTTGAGTTCCTGATTTTAGATTAATTCGATTTACCAGATCATAAATCTAAAATCATCATTCTAAAATCTAAAATTCGCTTATGTTTGATATGATGAAAATGATGGGCAAGATGAAGGAAGTTCAGGCCCGCATGAAAGAAGCACAAGATAACCTGGTGAAGATATCGGCACATGGCGAGTCGGGTGGTGGTATGGTGAAAGCTACGGTCAATGGTAAAAAGCAGCTCATTGCATTGGATATTGATCCGACAATTCTAAAAGCAGATGATAAAATAATTATTCAGGATTTAGTGGTGGCGGCAGTGAACAAAGCCTCTGAAGAAGTTGAGGTATTAGCCAAAGAGGAAATGCGAAAAAGCACAGAAGGCCTGCTCCCCAATATTCCAGGCATAGATTTAAGCAGTTTGATGGGACAATCTTAGTTCAAGGTTCCAAGTTAAAAGTTCAACATAAGATTCAGTAACTTTAAACCTTGAACTTTAAACTTTGAACAAGGTTTCAGTTGTTATTTTAAACTACAATGGTGAAAAACTGTTACCCCAGTTCTTACCTTCAGTTATTGAACATTCAAAAAATGCGGCTGTCATTGTTGCCGATAATGCATCAACCGATCAATCCTTAAAAATCTTAAAAACACAATATCGCTCCGTTCAGGTAATCAAGCTTGATAAGAATTATGGCTTTTGTGGTGGGTACAATCGAGCGTTGAAGCAGGTTGAGGCAGAATATTATGTTTTACTAAACTCGGATGTGGAAGTCACACCGGGGTGGCTCGGTCCAATGATTGAGCTACTCGATTCAAATCCGTTAATCGCAGGTGTACAACCGAAAATTCTTTCATGCCATCAGAAAGATCATTTTGAGTATGCGGGTGCAGGTGGCGGCTTTATTGATTCATTGGGTTATCCATTTTGTCGGGGGCGATTGTTTAATTTTACGGAGCCCGATACTCAACAATACAACGACACTCGCGAAATTTTTTGGGCGACCGGAGCATGCATGATGATCCGTTCGAAAATTTATAATGAGTTGGAGGGATTAGATGAAGATTTCTTTGCTCACATGGAAGAAATTGATCTGTGTTGGAGAATACAACGCATGGGCTTAAGCGTGTTTTATTGTGGAGTGAGTCATGTGTTTCATGTGGGCGCAGGCACCTTGCTACGCAACAATCCGCGAAAAACATATTACAATTTTCGCAACGGCCTGGGCCTTATTTTCAAACACTGGAGTACAGGCGCAATGATCCTGAAACTGCCCTTGAGGCTTCTGCTTGATTATGTTGCTGCACTCAAGTTCCTGCTGGATGGCCATGCTGCCGATTCCCTGGCGGTGCTGAAGGCACATTATCATTTTGTTAAAAATTTAGGAAAGAACATATCTAAACGGAGTCTGCTCAGAGAAAAATATCCTTTCTCAGAAAGAAATATATTTAAAGGCTTGGTAATCTGGGATTACTTTGGGATGGGAAGGAATAAAATCAACGTTGACTAATAGTCCCAAATCGGGTTGCGCTTACGCAAATACTTCCGAATATTCATGACAAATGCCAGGGCGAGATAGATCAAAACGGGAGAAGCGAAGGTCAAAAATGAAGCATAAATAAAAAATAACCGAATGTTGGAGGAAGCTATACCCAGCATCTCCCCAAGCCTGGTGCAAACCCCAAAGGCATTTCGTTCAAAGAAAAACTGAATTTTATCCACCATTCTATCTCAAATTAAGGCTTTCCGACTTGTATATCGTTAGTTTAACGACCAAAAAAGCGAGTTTACAAATATAAGGTTCACCTAAACCTTAACCGAGGGTCAAAATCTTTATTTTTTAACTATAATTGCAAAAAAAATCATATAACCGTAGTTTGCGACTCGATTAAAAACCAACCAAATCTAAATCCAATGAGAAAATTAGTTTACGCATTCCTGATAGTAGGAGCCCTCAGCTTGACCGGGTGTACCTTACCTCAGATGGTGAAAATGTCAAAAGAACAGAATTTGACAGTTACACCGAACCCGCTGGAACTCCATAAGGACACTGTATCCTTTGATATGGCAGCCAACCTCCCTGTTAAAATGTTGAAAAAAGGTACTGTTTATACAGTAAACTCTTTCTACAAATATGGCGAACAGGAGAAAGCTCTTGATCCTATTGCTTTTAAAGCGGAAGACTATCCAAATGCATCTACTGAGCAACCATCTGTAACAAAAAATTTCTCTTTTGCTTATGAACCTGCTATGAAGACAGGCGTGATAGAAGTAGAAGGCGTTGCTTCAAAGGGCACAAAATCAAAAGTATCTCCTCGCATGCAGGTAGCTACCGGTATTATCACCACATCTAAATTGGTGAAACCTGTTTACTACGCATCGTATGCCGATCACGGATACAACAACCAGGAAGAAATTACGCCTGTCGTAATCCCGGATTTCATTTTCGAGCAAGGAAGATCAGTGCTAAAACCTTCTGAAACCAAGAGCGATAAAGGAAAGCAACTGAATGCTTTTATTGCTTCTAAGAACGTAACCAAGTCTGTAACCATCACGGGTACTCACTCACCTGAAGGTGCTGAGCGTATCAACAGCAAACTTTCTCCGGATCGTGCTGCTGCTATTGAAAAATACTATCGTCAGCAAATGAAGAAGTACGACTATAAAGGCAAAGCTGACTCTATTCAATTCATTCTTAAGCCTGTTGTACAGGATTGGGCTGGTTTCACCAATGCATTGGCTTCATACGAAGGCATTACTTCTGAAGAAAAGTCTGAGTACATGAACATCATCAGTGCAGGCGGAACATTTGAAGCACAAGAGAAACAAATGAAGAAACTTTCCACCTACAAGAAAGTATTCAAAGAAGTTTACCCTGGTTTAAGAACAGCTAAGACTGAAATCCTGACCATTAAAGACAAGAAATCGGATGCAGAGATTGCTGTACTCGCAAAACAAGTAACACAAGGTTCAGCCAGTGCGGATACACTTTCTTTCGAAGAAATGATGTACGCTGCAACTATAACTCCTTCATTATATGAGAAAGCTACGATCTATGAAGCTGCTACTAAGAAAGGAACGAACTGGAATGCACACAACAACTTAGGCGCTGTATACATCGCACAAGCTATTGAAAACCCGAGCAATGCCGCTGCTTTAGCGGACAAAGCTCAGGCTCAATTAGAAATTGCTGCTAAGATTAATGCCGCTCCTGAAGTGCATGCTAACCTGGCATCTGTCTCCATGTTCAAAGGCAATGCATACGCTGCTTACGACCATGCAAACAAAGCTTCAGGCATTCGCGGTGACAACGCTGCCGGCCTGAATGGTGTGAAAGGTTCTGCTGCTATTGTGATGGCAAAATACAACGAAGCAGTTAGCGCTGAATCATCTGCCGCTAACACTGCCGACAACCTGTACAACAAAGGATTAGCTCAGGTGTTGAATAAAGATTATCAGAATGCACTTACTTCTTTTGGTGAGGCTACTAACCTGAACAGCAACCACGCGTGGGCATACTACGGTGCCGCTATTGCTTCTGCTAGACTTAGCAATGCAGACGGTGTTGTTAGCAACCTGTCAAGCGCGGTAAAAGTTGATCCTTCTTTGAAGGACGCTGCTCTTACAGACCTTGAATTTGCAAAGTTTGTTACTACTGAAGCGTTCAGAAATGCATTGAAGTAATAGATCAAAATCATTGGATAGAGCCCTCCCCGACAAGTCGGGGAGGGCTTTTTATTTTCCCTCACCCCGTCCTTCGGACACCCCTCTCCCCAGGGAGCTACCGTTAGGACACACCTTTATTGCAGTGAAGAGCAAGTTTCCTAAAACGCTATGTGGATGTGCACTTTGATAGACAGATATGCATCTGTTTCGCACAGAAAAAAATGAGTGCTTGTTGCGCGGACAGGTATTGTAGCAATCCGCATACAAGTTGTAGTCCGCGCTA
>Ga0247727_10009587_pt1 | contig 17469 bp, 9 predicted proteins | sample WisWelCaveWW1625_FD_202498 | JGI IMG/M metagenome (GOLD analysis project Ga0247727, IMG submission 202498) | Biofilm microbial communities from Wishing Well Cave, Virginia, United States - WW16-25 | ecosystem: Environmental > Aquatic > Deep subsurface > Groundwater > Cave microbial mat | place...
GTGAATGGCGAATTTTTGTATCGCGCAAGAATCAAATCAAACGCCTGTTGCGCGAATTGGAACTGATTGGCGCTCAGAGCTTTTTCCGCAAAGAGATAAAGTTCCTCTCCGTATTGTTGATTGACATCGGTTTGCGGCCGCGGCATTCCTTCGAGGATTTTGAATTCCAGCAAGGCGCTGGCGTAATCTTCAATTCGCAGATAGAGATTCGCGAGCAGCTTGCGAATGAGGTAGGGGTGATTGGTGCGCGCCAGCTCCGATTTCAGGAGGTCAGCAATGGGTCGACCGTGTTCGGCGTCAGTAGTGTAGCTGGCCATGCGCCCTTCAATGTAGCTGAACTGGTCGGGATTGCTCGCGAGGTATTTCAAATATTCCTGAGAGGCCTCTTTGTAGTTGAGGCGGATGATGAAGATGCTTGCCAGCTCGAAAACGTAGAGATCGTCGCGGGCTAAATTTTTGCGCGCCAATTTGTAAACCTCGATGGCCTCATCATAGAGCTGGTTTTCAAGCATAGCGCTAGCGACGTTTGGGTAAACCGCCTGATTGAGCGCCTGTTTCTCAAGGAGTGTGTTCCAGATTTCAGTGGCTCGAAATGGGTCGCCACTTTTGTAATAAACGTTGCCGAGGTCTGCAAAATGTTTTGGGTCATTGGTTGCCTTGGCCTGTGAGTCGATGACTGCGATGACTTCACTGAACCTTTTGAGCCGGATTAAATTGCGTTTTACGCCTTCGTAGTAGAGCTGGTTATTTGGAACTTGATCATACAGATTTTGGAAGATGCGCAAGGCGGCGTCGTAATTGCCGGTGCGCTCGAATTCCTGCGCCAAACGTATGCGACTGTTTTGCTGAGGGTCGCTCTGCGCGAGCACTGAACCGGTTATTGCAAAGAAAAGTGCGGCGATTAGAACTACGTGTGCAAAAAATTGAATTGTGCGCTGCGCTGGTTTGATGGGACTGCTTTCCCCGAGGCGTCGGGGTCGCAGTGACAGGTCAGCCCGCGTCATTGCGCGACTCGCGGTTTGCAGCTTGCCGGAGTAATTTCCAATTTGATGAATTGGTTTGGTTTTCATCATCGCACTTTCAATTATTTAGTTCCTCGGCTTGCTTTTCGCGAGTGAGGGCTTCGAAATATTTTTGAATCAATTCACGAAAATCTTTTGAATAGCCTTCCTTCATCGCCTTCAACAATTCGTTTTTCAAAATATCTTTTTGCGATAGCAAAGTCGAGGGCAACGATTGCGGGCTCGTCATCTGATACTCTTTGCCGGTCTCGGCTTCACGTTTTTTGCTAAAGTCGCGGTTATGCATGGAACGCTGGGCGTCGAGCAAGCGTGAAAGAATTTGTTTTTGACGGTTGAGAGTATTGCGGCTGAGGTTGCGCGTTTCGAGGTCTTGCACCACTTCTTCCATCTCATTGCCGATTTTTTCCAAGTCCCCTAACAAATCCGAACGGTTGCCGGCTTCTTTAAGCAATTGTTCGAGTGATTTTCGGACAGAGCCCTGCTCGGCCGCTAAACGCGACATCGCGGCCTGCTGCTCCATCGTCATACCCTGGCCCTCACCCAATTCTGAAGTCTGCTGATTGATGCCTTGCTGCTGATTGGACAGTCCGGTCAAACGTTGCATCATTTCCTGAAATCCAATGGCGGATGACGCTCCGCTCATGCTTTGCAGCGAATTGCGAATTTCCATGATCGCCTCGTTGAGCCCTGAGAGCGCCTGCCCCTGGTTGCGAACGGTCAACCCACTGTTGCGCTCCTCGTATGATTGCAGTGCACCCTGCATACCGGCCATCGATTTTCCCACCGCCTTGCCGATCTCGGGGGTGACAAAAAAGGTATTTTGAGAAAGCTCATAGAGCTGGTTGGTTACCCGCGACAGCCCCGAGAGCAAGTCCTGTTGTTGGTCGGCGGCTTGGTTCATGCCGGGCGAGTTGCGATCCATCGACTGGGTTGATTGCATCAGTCCCTCCTGCTGCTTGGATAGATTCAGCAATTCATGCGAGGAACGATTGAGCGCTTGTTGAATCTGCCGCTTCTGTTCGTCGGATAGCTGCTTTTGGGCGGTCTGCAGAGTTTCAAGCATTTCCTGCAGACCCTGGGAAATTTGCTGCCCCGATTGCTGGCCGGCCTCCATGTTCCCGCTTTGGAATTGTTGAGTCGCGTTTTGCATTTTCGGCTGCAGCTCGCCGCTCAACTGGTTTTGCGCGGACTCGATTTTTTCGCCGGGCATTTGTGGAAACTCGTTCATGCGATTTTTCAAATCATCCATTTGATTTGACAACTCACCGGAATCCTTGCGGATGCTTTGTTGCTCCTGCGCGTATTTGCTACCGTTCTGCTTGTTCGGAGATTCAGAAGCCTGCTTATTCAATTCTTCCTGACGACGAAGGATGTCCTGCGCGCGTCGAACCGCCTCTTCCAATCTTTGCTCGATTTGCAGTTTCTTCAACAAGTTCATGGTACGTTCGATGCTCTTCAGAAATTCTTCCTGTGAAGCTGCGAACTTTTCCATGGCCTCTTTCATTTGCTGCGGGTCGAAGTTCTCCAGCGATTTTTGCAGCTCGCGCAGAGCCTCTCGCAATTCCGGGGTCAACATTTCTTCCATGAGTTTCTGCAATTCGCGATATTTTTCGAGGGTCTCAAATGAGACCAGCTCGTTCTGCTCCATGCGTTGGATAATGTCATCTAATTTTTCCTGAACCTGCTCCAGCTTCTGCTGCATTTCTTCTTGAGCTTGCATCGACTCCTGAACTTTTTGCTTCTCCTCCCAGTTCAGTTCCGGATTGCGCTTCATCTCTTGCGAAATCTGATTGAGTTGGTCGCGTAGAGCTTGGCTCTGTTCGTACATCTCCTCCAGTTCTTGACCGGATTCTTCCTGGCCGCGCGCAACCTCCTGATAAATTTCATGCAGCGATGGAAAGCGCGCGCGATAGGTTGAACTGCGTGAGCTCTTAGATCCGGAAACGGCGTCGTTGTCGAACACCTCAGCGAAGTAACTCACCACGTCTTCGGGAAAAATATTCAACTTCGACAACTCCCATGTATAATTCAGGAGTAATTTATCCGAATATAAATCGGACAACTTCAGATCATGATATTGCAATTCGCCCTCGCTTAGTCCACCCTGGATAATGCGATAGCCAATGCGCATTTTCGAGAAACCAAAGTCATCCTGCGCCTCAATGGTGAGCGGCAGCAGCATATCTTCGCCTAAGTCCACGTCCTGGCCGGGAAACGTGATTTGCACAAACGGCGGCTGGTCTTCGAGGACAGACAGGCGGTATTCGATTGGATCGGCGCCGGTGCGGGTTTGCTTGTCCAAAAGGTTTATGTGGTAGCTTCCCGGCTGCAGCAGTGAGAACGCGCCGCTGATCACTTGTCCGGCAATTTGTAGAGAATTCTCTTCACCATCAGCAAAGACGAGTTTCGCCTCTTTCACCGTTTTATTGGTTTTGACGCTCAACTCCACCTGAGTGCCCTTTAGCGCTGAAACGTCGCCGACATTCTCGTCGAGAAATTGGCTGCCGAGTTTCGAATATTTGGGATAGTTAAGTTTAACTTGCAAGCTTCTTATGAACGGCAGTTCCACCACAGTGATATGATACTCCGGACTTTTGTCCGATTTCGCTTCCACGAAGTATCGAACATTTTCCTTTATATTTTCTATGCTGTACGAGAAATGGCTTTCGTCTCCGGAATTCAACTCGTGGCGTTGATAATCTTTCGCTCCTTCTGGTTTAATGGCCAGAGACACTTTTGAAATCTCCGCCCCTGAAACCGCGGCTTCGATCACCACAGTTTCACCTTTGGTCACTTCGATGTTGCCGGGATTCACTCTTAAATTTGCGGCGGACGTTCTGGAAAAATCCTTCAAAGGATGAAGCATCCGATACGCCGCGTCGGCGAGATCGGAAGAGAACGCGAGCATTGCGATCAAAACAACGGCTGCCCCGGCAAGAAAATATTTAGAATATCTCTTTGCTCGAGCGGGGCTTTCTACCCCGCGAAAATCCACGTCTTTCAATTCATCTGCGATACCCGCCAGGGAGGCGTCTGCCAGTTCCAGCGAGTAGCCTTCTGGGTTGGCGCGGTGTTTTTCAAAAATCTGCAGGGAATCGGCGAAGCGATCTTTGATGTGATTAAAGTGTTCGCCGATGGCAAGTGCCAAGCGCACGTTGTCGGGGAAATTTGGCTGAAAGAAGAGCGCAAATAACGGCCGCCAACCCCACCAAAAGAAGGCGCCGGCCGCAAGCAGAATGGTGAGGGTTAGCAGGGTGGCGCGAGATTTTGTTCCAAAATAAAAAAGCGCCTCCAGCGCCAAAACTGTGAGCAAAAGCAGCGACAGCGCCGTAAGAAAAATCAGCGCCCCTTCCATTAAGCGTAATTTCTTTCCGCGCAAGCGTAAGCCATTTAGCCGCTGCAGCAGATTTTGAAAAACACTCTCGGGGACGTCCATGACAAACCTCAATTGGTTAACGCATACACCATGATATTGGTACCCATTTGAAAGGCTTTCTGGCGAACTTCCGGCGGATCATTGTGAACGTTGGGATCGGCCCAGCCATCTGAAATGTTGGTATTAAAGGAATAGAAAACGACCATGCGGCCTTCGTAAAACACGCCGAATCCCTGCGGAGCGCCGCCATCGTGTTCGTGGATTTTGGGCAGGCCGTCGAGAAATTCAAAGTGGCAATGAAAAATCGGATGGGAAAATGGAATTTCGATCAGCTCCGATTGCGGAAAAACCTTTTTGATCTCCTGGCGAAAAGATTTGTCCATGCCATAGTCATCATCAGCATATAAAAAGCCGCCGGATGTCAAGTACAAACGCAGGCGCGCGGCCTCTTCATTCGAAAAGGAGATACGGCCGTGCCCGGTTATGAAGATCACCGGATAAGCGAACAAATCTTCGTCGGTGATCTCCACAACGGCTTCAGCCGATCCGACATTGATGGTGGTGTTGTCTTTCATGAAAGTCAGCAAGTTTGGAATGATGGACGGATCATTATACCAATCTCCGCCGCCGTGGTATTTTAATCTTGCCAGCGCAAACTCACTGCTCGGCGTTTTGTGTTGGGCTGTGACGTCGGATAAAAGCAGAAAAAGAATGAGTAAGCGGAAGATCGTTTGCATATCGAATTGGGAATTTAAAATTCAACCATCGGTCCAATTATCTATCCCGAAAGAGAATCGTTTCCAATTATTATTTGGATTATTATACCAGCAATAACCAAAGGAATCCAAAGAATAGCAAGGGTGATTTCTGAAAAGCTCACGAGCGGTCTTTGACTTCGATGTAAACGTCTTTCTTAACTTCGGTGACCCACTTTTGAAATTCCCGTTGACGTTTTGCAGTGAGCGCCCATTGTTCGATCTGCTGCCAGTCGGACCTCAAGTCGATCGCGCGGGGTTCACGGCGTTCCTCGAGCTGGACCAAGTGGTAGCCAAACTTGGTGCTGACGGGTTCCGAAATCTCTCCCGGCTTCAAATTGGCAACCGCGCTTTTGAAGGTTGGGATTTGAAATTGATCAACCTGAAACCAGCCCAATTCGCCCCCCTTTGAGGCGGTCGGCTCATCTTTCGAATATTTTTGTGCGGCTTCGGAAAAAGTCAGCTTGCCCTCTAAAATCTCTTTACGCAAATCTGCTAAATGCTCGACAGTGACTTTGGCGTCTTCGGGCGATGTATCCAACCGGACCAAAATGTGACGCGGGTTGATTTTGTCACCGACTTTGCGGATGAGTTGAATGATATGAAAGCCGAAGCGCGAACGTACAATGTCGGAAATTTCGCCGGGGTTGAGAGCGTAGGCTACCTCCTCAAATTCTTTCACCAGATCGCCGCGCTCCATTAACCCCAAATCGCCGCCGCTGCTGGCCGAGCCAGGGTCTTCAGAATATTGCCGCGCCAGTTCTTCAAAATCTTCACCCTTCTCGAGGCGCGCCTTCAAGTCCTCGATTTTTTTGCGCGCTACCTCTACTGCCGCAGCGCCTGGTTCTACCGACATGAGAATGTGGCTGATTCGGACAGATTCCTTGATAGCGGGCAAACTATCCAGGTTGGAGCGAAAGAAATCTTCAACTTCTCTGCGAGTAATTTGCACTTCTTGATTCTTCTTATTTTGAATAGCTTCGACGAGTAGTCGTTCTTTGATGTCGTTTCGGAATTCCCTCCGGATTTGACGAATGCTCATACCGAAGTATTTCTCTACCTTCTCCTCGGAGCCGAGTTGCTGTGTCATTTGCTTGATCTGCTCATCCAGCGTTAAGTCCACGTGTTTGTCGCTGACCTCGACGCTGTCTTCTTTAGCTTTCTCCAACAGGACTTTTTGGACGATCATATTTTCAAGGGTTTCGTACTGTAGCTTATTCATTTTTTCCGGCTCACTTTGCGGGTTAATCCCGAGCTGAATGGCGACGCTGTATGAATATTGATACAATTCTGATTGCAGGATCACGTTGTCGCCGACAATCGCAATTATTTTATCCAACACTTCCTGTGCAGCAACTGGTCTGAGTATTGTGAATGCAAATAAAAGAAGGATTTTTTTTCTCACGAGTTACTCTCCTTTGTTCGCTAACGAATCCGAGGTGATCGAATCCAACAATTGAAAATTTGACTGAATTTGATACCTGCTCTTGGCTTGCAGGAGATACCGTTCGTAGTTTTCCTGCCGCTGCAGTTCAGTAAGTTTTAAGCGTATTTCCTTGTTCACCTCTGAGAGGTCTTTTTTCTGCCCCTTGGTTTTTTTATCAACTACCTTCAAAACATGATAACCAAAGTCCGATTTGATGGGATTCGTGTAGGAGCCAACCGGCAAACTAAACACGATCTTTGCAATTTCAGGAAGGATTTGATCCTTGGTGAAATAGCCTAAATCCCAATTCTTGAATCTTAAAGAGTCAGGATTCATGACTGCTATAATCTGGTCAAAGGGAGCGCCGAGCGTGAGACGTTCGCGAATAGCCTCGGCCTCCTGTCGGCTGCTGCAAAGAATGTGGTAACAATGAACCACTTCGTCGTTGAGCACAAATTCCTCGCCGTTTTGATCGTAGAAGTTTTGTATTTCTTCATCTGTCACGGTCGCGGGTTTGCTGTCGATTGTTACTTCTAGAAGTTTGTTGATCAGGAGTTCTCTTTTCAGGTTTTCTAATTCTTGCTGGAAGTCTGGGCGTTCATCTAAACCAAGCCTGATGGCTTCCTGGTACAGAACTTCTTTGTTAATCCATCTAATTATATATTCCTTAATGTCGGATTCTTTTAAACTCGATTGGATTTGATAAGGGATCTCGTCGCTCAATTCTGTCAGGGAAAGTGCATCCTGTCCAACCTGGGCAATAATATCCTTCTTTTGTTTTTGTTGTCCGCATCCCAGTGAAATCGTCAAAAAAATGAATATAGTGACGGAGCTAACCTTTTTCAATTCTGCTCTCCTTTTGTCTCAGCGCCGCCGGCTTCTATTTGGCTGCTCTCAAGTAAACTGGTCAGAAACTCGACAACGGTCGGTAAATTGTTTTCAAGATTTGCTTCCAATTTCAGTCGAATTCCCAGCGTTGCATTTTGAATAAACTCAAAAGGTTTGGAGGCTTTTATGACCATTGAACCGAGCCACAATTTAAATTGTTCCCCCGTGAGATTTGGCAGCAAAGGCGAGAAATCAGCTATCAATTCGCTTTTCTCGATTCTAATTACGGCCAAACCTATTCGTTTCCCAAGTAATCTCAAGATAAAGAAATGCAATAAGTTATCTAAAGGAAATGGGATTTTTGCAAAGCGGTCTTCAATCTCTGTGCGTAAATCTTGAACTTGTTCAAGCGACTGGCATGTGGTCAATCTTCGGTAAATATCAACACGGTCAGTTGAAGAATGCATATAGCTCTCTGGAATGTAGGCATCCACATCGATCTCAACTTGTGTTTCAAGTTCGTTTTCCACAGGCTTGCCATTTTTCAATTCCTTGACCGCTTCGTCCAGGATTTTGTTGTATAGATCGAATCCCAGGGTATCGATGAAACCGGATTGTTCGGCGCCGAGCAAATTTCCAGCGCCGCGGATTTCAAGATCGCGCATGGCCAACATACTGCCGGAACCAAGCTCCGAGAATTCTTCGATGGCACGTAACCGCTTCAACGCTTCTTCGGTGAGCGACTCAATGGGTGGAACAATTAAATAGGCATAGGCTCGCTGGTAGGAGCGTCCGACTCGACCGCGAAGTTGATAGAGTTGTGCCAGGCCGAAAGTGTCCGCGCGATTGACAATGATAGTGTTGACATTTGGGATATCCAACCCGGATTCAATAATCATTGTTGAAACCAAAATCTGGAACTTCTTTTCCATGAACTCAACCATCACGCGTTCCAATTCCTTTTCGTCCATCTGCCCGTGAGCAACCACGACCCGCGCCTCGGGGACGAGTTCACTGACCATGCGAGCGAAGCGATCTATACTACGAATCCGGTTATGCACAAAGAAAACTTGCCCGCCGCGATCAATCTCTTTTAGAATTACTTCACGTATGAAGGCTTTATCCAATGAGATGATCTCGGTGTGAATCGGCAGACGGCTTCGAGGAGCTGTATTGATATTGGTGATATCACGTGCTCCCATAAGGGACATATGCAACGTCCGCGGAATGGGTGTCGCAGTGAGAGTCAACACATCCACCAGGGCTTTGTATTTTTTTAGTTTCTCTTTTTGCCGCACTCCGAAGCGCTGTTCTTCGTCAACAATCAGCAACCCTAGATCCTTAAACAAAATATCTTTAGAGAGTAGACGATGAGTACCGATGAGGATGTCGACATCGCCATTTTTCAGGCGTTGGACGACTTTCTTTTGCTCCGATGGCGGTCGAAATCGAGATAACATCTCGATTTTCACGGGGAACCTCTCCATTCGAACACGATAAGTGTTAAAATGCTGGTAGGCCAAAAGCGTGGTCGGAACGAGCATGGCCACCTGCTTGCCGCTTATGACTGCCTTGAAGGCCGCCCGTATAGCGATTTCAGTTTTGCCAAAGCCTACGTCACCGCAAACCAGGCGGTCCATGGGTCGGGCACTTTCCATATCCCGTTTGACTTCCAAGGTTGCTTTGAATTGGTCAGGCGTGTCTTCATAGGGAAATGAAGCCTCAAGCTCACGCTGCCAGAGAGAGTCCTGCGAATGGCCAAAACCTGATTGCGCCTTTCTTTTTGCATAGAGATCGATCAACTCATTGGCAATTTCTTTGATGCGTTTTTTTGTTCGAGTTTTCAAACGTTGCCAATCGGGGGCACCCAACTTGCTTAAGATCGGCTTTATTGCTTCTTTTGCTGAATACTTATGAACCCGATCCATTCGCTCAAAGCGGACGTAAAGACTGTCTCCGTCACGATACTCCAAATGAAGACACTCTCGTTCGTGATTGCGCACGGTGATCTTTTTTAAGCCGCGATACATGCCAATTCCATGATCAATGTGCACAACAAAATCTCCAGCTCGCAATTCCTTAAACTGTTTTGGTGTCATGCCTTGCCGCGTTTTATGAGGCAGGCGTAAGCGTTTCGTTCGACCATAGAATTCGTGGTCGGTCAAAACAATCAAATTAGCATCAGGAAAGATAAAACCATTGTGAAGCCCCAAGGTAGCGACAGTCAGATTAGGAGCCGAGATTTTCTCTTCAATGAAAATGTCCTCCATGCGATTGGCTTGGTGGCGCGTTTCGCATAGAAAGAATATTGCTGGGGGCTCGTGATGACGATCTGAATTTTCGCTGTCGAGCCTTTTGATATATTCTTTGAAAATCTTCAGACTGCCCTGAAAGGTCTCTGGACTTCGGCTATCGAAATTTATTAGCTCTGGCAAGTTATGGCTAAAGGACACAAGTCTGGCTTGGTGGAATCTCTCCAAAGAAGTTGATAAATTATTCCAATGCGAATTCAGAGAATTTGCATCTTCGTTGTCTATGTCCTTTCTTAGCAAATCTGCTTCGATGTGCTTACGAATTAGACTCGGTTCATCAAGTACGATTATCGAGTCATCGGGCAGAAAATCCAGAAGCGAGGAACTGGTCTTTGAATCTTGTTCAGGGTTCGCCGGGTCCTGAGGATATATGTATATCTCATTGATACTTTCTAATGAGCGCTGAGTAGCAGGGTCGAATTTTCTAAGGGACGAAATAATGTTGCCCCAGAACTCGATTCGATAGGGATATTCAGCAGCGTGCGGGAAAATGTCTATAATTCCTCCGCGCACGCTCACCTCACCCGGATTCTCGACCCTCGCCTCTCTTGTAAATCCCAAGTATATCACGCGCTGAATTAAACCTTCGAAATCGAACTCTGCATTAACGGCGATTGTCGTTTTTTGTTTACCAAAGGAGCTTGGTGTTCGCAGTTTGTTGATTAGTGAGCTGCAATGCGCAAGAACTACTTTTGTTGTTTTTTCTGTGAGCGCCTCTAAAGTGGCAAGTTGATGCCCCTTCAATACGTGATCGGAGGATTGGTACAGTGCCCTTTGAGTTTTGGACACTGGGAAATATAAGACTTCATTGTGTCCAAGAAATAATTCTACTTCTTCCTTTATCGTTTCGGTTCTTCCTGCATCAGCTCCGAAGTATGCTACCAATTTGGATGAGTTTTTATAAAAATTCGCCAGGAGGAAGGATAGCAGTGAGCCGGTCACGCCTTTGATGTGAACAATGCGTTGATTTCCGATCCGTTGGTTGAGTTCAATTGTTTTCGGTGCGAACTGAATTAAATCAAATAGTTTTTGCGAGAGATTCATTCCTGACACATACAATTTTTTGATTTCGGCTGCCCTTTTTTAAGATAGAAGGAAAGTCGATTATCGAAAAAATAGCGGATGGAAATTCCGCTTGAAAGATTTGCAATTCGTCTTCAAGTTTTGTTCCCTTGATCGTTACAAACACACCAGCCTTTTTAAGAAATGGCTGCGCCCATTGGAAGACCTTGGTCACATCTCCTACCGCCCGACTGAGAACGACATCGAATTTGTTTTTCATGTGTTGGTGATTCTTGAGGTTCTCAGCGCGTTCGCAAACTACCGAGACGTTTTCAAGTGACAACTCTTTAACGAGATTTTTCAAAAAGAGGGTCTTGATTTTCCTGGAGTCCATCAATGTCAATGTGATTTGCGGCTTTATGATTTTGATAGGCACCCCTGGGAATCCGGCGCCTGTTCCCAGGTCCAGAACCGATGTTATGTGATTGAACAATCCCAGGCCTACTAATGCCGCCGATTCGAAAAAGTGCCTTTCAACAATGCGCGACTCGTCATTTTTTGAAATCAAATTGCTTCGCGGGTTCCAGACCAGGAGTTCACACTTATACCTCTCAAATTTCAGGATTTGCTCCTCTGTGAGCACAATGTCTATGTTTTTGAATAAATCTAACAAGTCAAGAGTGGTTTCCATTCTCCACAACCTATGTTTCACGTGAAACTTTCCGAACTTGGGGTCGATTGAGATGAACCAGCAGAATCGAAATGTCGGCCGGTGACACTCCAGAAATCCGTGAAGCCTGGCCGATGCTTCGTGGTTTGATTTTGTGAAGCTTCTCACGCGCCTCGGCTGAGAATGCGCGAATGCTCAAAAAGTCAAAATCTTCTGGAATGGGTCTCGACTCCAATTGTCGCATGTGCTCCGCACTTTTATTCTGTCGATGAATAAAACCTTCATACTTTATCGCAATGGCGACCTGCTCCCGGACTTGCTCCCAACTATGATCGTTCCAGTTTCTCAAAATATCTATTTGATGTACGTCTCTCAAGTGAGTGAATTCGACTTCGGGTCGTTTTAGCAGATTGTATAATGACTCGTTTTCGGTTATTGATGTCGAACCGATGTTACGAAGAATCGGATTCATATCCGCGGCTGACATCCGGCATTTTTTTAACTCCTCAAGGGCAAATGCAATTCTGGCTCGCTTAAGAGTCATCCTTTGGTAATCTTGATCTCCGATTAACCCAAAACGATATCCATACTCCATCAATCTTAGGTCGGCGTTGTCCTGACGCAGTATGAGTCTATGCTCGGCCCGAGAAGTGAACATCCTGTATGGTTCTATCGTACCTTTGGTCACCAAATCATCTATCAAAACGCCGGCGTACGATTCGGAGCGGTCTAAAATGAAAGGCTTCTCACCGCGTATTTTTAGCACCGCATTGATACCTACCATAAATCCCTGACAAGCAGCTTCTTCGTAGCCGGTTGTGCCGTTGATTTGCCCTGCGAAAAACAAATTTCGGATCAATTTGGTTTCCAAGTTCGGAAAGATTTGTGTTGGCGGAAAGTAATCGTATTCTACGGCATAGCCCAATCGTGTTACTTTGACATTCTCGAGTCCGCGTATAGTCCGAATACCATCAATTTGAATATCTTCGGGCAGGCTGGTCGAGAAGCCGTTCACATAATACTCAGTCGTATTTCGACCTTCCGGCTCCAAAAAAATCTGATGGCGTTCCCTGTCTGCAAAACGATTGATTTTGTCCTCTATTGACGGACAATAACGTGGGCCAATCCCTTTTATTCTGCCGGTGAACATGGGTGAGCGGTCAAAGCCTTTGCGAAGAATCTCATGTGTATCGCTATTTGTGTAGGTTAAATAGCAAGGCAATTGCTCAAGATTTAGATTTTGATGCCGGAATGAAAAAGGCGGCGGCGGCTCATCGCCGGGCTGGATCTCAGTTTTTGAAAAATCGATGGTTGTACCATCAAGACGCGGTGGGGTACCCGTCTTCAAGCGCCCGGACTCAAAGCCTAACTCGACCAGACATTCCGTTATTCCCTTTGCAGAAAATTCTCCTGCACGACCCGCAGAGTAGTGTATTTCACCTATGTGGATTAGACCGTTCAGAAATGTGCCTGCGGTTAGTATTACCGCGTGCGATTTAATCAAGCTTCCGGTTTCTGTACGAACGCCCATTGCCTGCTTGTTTGCAATTTCGACTGAGATTGCCATGCCTTGCCGCAAATCCAGGTTGGGCTGAAGTTCACAAGCTTGGCGAATTCTCTGTGCATAGAGGATTCTGTCGCACTGGGCGCGCGGAGACCACACCGCTGGCCCCTTCGAACGATTCAGCATTCGAAATTGAATGCCAGCCTCGTCGGTTGCCAAACCCATCTGACCGCCCATTGCATCAATGTCTTTCACGAGCTGCCCCTTCGCCAGTCCGCCAATTGCCGGATTACAGGACATTTGTCCGACTGTAAAAATGTTCATGGTCAGAAGCATTGTCCTTGCGCCCATACGGGCAGATGCCAATGCCGCTTCGGTGCCAGCGTGTCCGGCGCCGACGATAACGACATCATAAGTATTATCAGGCTGAGTTTTTATGAGCATAGAACTAACCGAGTTTCACGTGAAACGTTTATTTACCAATACAAAATTTTGAAAAAATATTTCCAAGAATATCTTCGGTGGTCACTTCTCCTATAATCTCACTTAAACATCCCATTGCGCTACGTACGTCCAGCACAATAAATTCAGAAGAAATTTTTTGCTCAAGCGATTGGATTGCAGAGTTCATAGCTGACAAAGCTCGTTCTAAGGCATTTTTTTGCCGTATGTTAGTAACAACCGGCTCGGTATTTAAAATCGAGTGCTCTTTTCCCGTCGCGATTTTTAGCAGAACCTTTTCAAGTTTATCAAGCCCAATCATTTCCTTTGCCGAAATCTCCATCGTAGGAAAATTACCCAGGTGTCCTTTCACTTCTTCAGTGATTTTACGTTTGCACAAATCAATCTTATTGAAGACAACTAAAATGCTGTTTCGAGATTCAGCGGTGTCCCGTAACTTAAGGACAAGTTCGAATAATTTGTTGTCTTGTTCATCGAATTCCTCTGAAATGTCAAGCATTAACAAAACTACATCAGCATCGCTTATTTGTTTTATCGTGCGTTTGACCCCCTCACGTTCCACAGCATCATTGGTTTCGCGTACACCTGCTGTATCTATTACTCGGAAGAGCAAACCACCTAGAGATAATTGCTCTTCCAATACATCGCGGGTAGTGCCTGGAGTATCAGTGACGATTGCTCTGTCTTCTTTTAACAAGGCATTCATCAAGCTGGATTTGCCAACATTTGGCTTACCTATAATAACCAACCGTGCACCATCTCTAAGAATCTTCCCGCGATGGTAACTGCCGAGAAAATCCATTATATCTGATGAGGTTTTCAAAAGGTTCGTTTTAATTTGAGAGCGGTCCACAAACTGTACATCCTCTTCAGAAAAGTCCAATTCTAATTCCAAAAGCGAACAAATATCAAGCAACTGTTGGCGAAGATCATTGATTCGCTTTGAAAAAACACCATGAAATTGTGAGAGAGCCACCTGCAAACTCAAATCGGTTTTTGCGCGAATGATGTCGGACACGGCTTCCGCTTGAGTTAGATCCATTCGTCCATTTAAAAAAGCGCGTTGAGTAAATTCGCCTGGCTCCGCTAATCGGCAGCCGCGCTTGAGAAGAAGCTCAAGAATTCTATGACTAAGGAACTCTCCGCCATGGCAACTAACTTCAACGACATCCTCTCGGGTGTATGATTTGGGCGAGCGAAACACTGTCACTACGACTTCATCCCAAAAAGCGGTTATCTCTTTATTAGATTCTACATCCAAAATTGAGTTAAGTAGTCTGCCCAAATAGGCGTGATGGGAAACAGCGTCTCTCAGACGGATTTTTCCTGAAAAGATTTCATCAATTATTGAAATTGACTCAGGGCCGCTAATTCTTATTACGGCAATACCTGCGTTTCCACGACCCGTTGAAATCGCTGCAATTGTGTCATCTAAATGATTCATTCGATGGAGTTCGGCAAAAAAACAGCCCCACTCTAATGGCAGGGCTTAAAAAATGGATTTACGCCTAAGAAAACAGTCACTGATCAGCTACTATTTGTAATACCGTCCTCTATAGTCGTACTTAATGCGTCTTTTTTGAGTTTTCTTCTCCTTCAACTCTGCTGGCGTTTTTGGACGGTAAGGAATCAGTTTTTCTTGCGCAATGCTCAAGACGTTAAACAAAGCGTAGTATAAATTCAAACCTGAGGGGAAGCTGTTAAACAGCAGAGTAAAGAAAATTGGCATGATGTACACCAAAGCTTTTTGTTTGGGATCTTTCATGGACATTTTTTGTTGGATAAACATGGTAACGCCCATAAATATAGGGAGTATGTTGAGTGTATTGCCATACAGAGGTAATGTAAGGGGCAGAGTTGCTATTGTATCGGGGCGAGAAAGGTCGTTTATCCACCAAATAAACTCCGCCTGTCGAAGCTGAATAGTTGACTGAAAAACCTGAAATAGGGCAATTAACAAAGGCATTTGTAAAAGCATTGGCATACAGCCACCAAGTGGATTGATCCCATGTTCTTTGTACAAGCTCATAATCTCTTGCTGCTTCTTCTGCGGATCGTTTTTGTATTTTTCGTTGATCTCCTGCATCGATGGCTGCAGAGCCTGCATCTCCTTCATGGATTGATAACTCTTCTTTGTAAGAGGATAGAGGACGATCTTAATCAAAATAGAAAAAATGATAATCACAAAACCATAGTTCGGAACTAAGTTATGAAGACCAATGAAACACCACAGGATAAACTTACCAAACGGTCGGAAAATTCTCCAACCCCAATCCATCATGTCTTCGAGATTTGCATTATAACTTTTCAACAAGTCATAATCTAATGGACCCATATAGACAGTGAACTCATTTATTGCAGATGCTCTACTTTCATAGGGCATTTGAAAGTCAAACTTATACTTTTTCCACAGAATCTTTTCTCCAAGATTTTTTTTCTCAGAAAAGAATTTTACAGCTTGAGCTTTTGCATCACGCGGAATCACCGAAATGGTGAAATACTTGGTGCGAATGGCAACCCAATCAGTTGGATGATCCCAATCCTTTGGGTCAAACTTACTGCCGGCATCATATTTTTCGACATCTCCTTGGTAAGCATAGGCATAAGCCTTACTCATGTCCTGATCCAGATCCGGTTCAGTCCAGCGCAGCCCGGTACGCCAAGTGACAAAATAAGAGTACCCATCGATGACGGTGTCAAAATTTTTGAATTCAACCTTTAATTTAATGTCGTAGCAGTTATGGTAAAATACATATGTCTTTCTTATCTCACGCATGTCATCAAGATTCAGAACAAATACCAGAGAATCAATTGGATGCTGCAGATTGAGCTGGATTTGTTTTTTGTTGACCGAGAAAACAAGTGGGCTCGTATCCAGAGTATCGTTCTTCGTTGGAATGAGTAAAGATAAATTTCCTTGATCCTGATCGCCAACCAACTCAATAGGAGTAAGTTTGTCAGTCAAGAAATATTTCTTTAACACCCACGACCGCAGCGAGGTGCCCAGAGTAGAAAATTCTGCGCGATAAAGATTGTTCTCAATAACTACCGTCTCACCTTTGCCTTTTAACGTTTTGTACGGATTAGAGGTATCGTTCGGGGTGATTGATTGTTTAGGGCCTTGTTCTTCCGATATGGTCGCCGGTTCCGAGGTTAAAGATTTTTCGGGAGGTTCTATATTTTTCTTTTGAGGAGCCGGAACGAAATGCTTTTGATAAAAATCAGTCTGAATGAAAATTAAAATTAAACCGATCAAAATGAAAGCGAATATTGTTTTCTTATCAAATTCCATTTGCTAAAGTAGTTTTAGTTAAGGGGATCGAAGCCTCCCGGATGAAACGGGTGGCACTTGAATAATCGTAGTAATCCTAACCAGACGCCTTTGATTAAACCGTACTTTTGGATAGCCTGCAAAGTATATTCTGAGCATGTGGGTTGGAAACGACAGGAATCGGGAATAAAAGGTGAAATTGTGATCTGGTAAAGACGAACTAAAAAAATACCAATCGATTTCATTGTATTTGGGTCTCTCTCAGCAGTTTCAGCAATTCCTCACTGAGGACGTCGTTTTGCATTGTTTCGACCCCTGGTTTTGCCATTACTATAAATTCTTTTCGTTCAGGGAGCAGCGCTTGGTTCAATCGAAGGATTTCTTTTGTTTTTCTACGCGCCCGATTTCGTTTGACTGCCCTATAAGTTTTGCTGGAAACGGCTACTCCGAATTTTGTTTGGTTGGAGTCCAAAATAATAAGCAAAAATGATAGAGAAGAATAACGTTGACCATGGTTAAAGAGTCTATTAAAATCCTCTGCTTTTCTAATAATCAGACTTTTGTATAAACTTTGTCGTTTCACTTAAACTCTGGTGGTATCACTGACTGTCAATCGCTTCCGTCCTTTTGCTCTGCGACTTTTCAAAACCGAGCGGCCGGCGTTGCTTTTCATTCTGGCCCGAAAACCATGCTTGTTTAGTCGTTTTCGATTCTTGGGTTGATAGGTTCTTTTCATTAGGTATGTCCTGATTGTTATTGGTAATTTGATTTAAGCAATCGAAAACCTATTAAAATTAGAGCTAAAAGTCAAGGAGTTTCTCTTGAACCCAAAACTAAGCGT
>Ga0247727_10009588_pt1 | contig 17469 bp, 14 predicted proteins | sample WisWelCaveWW1625_FD_202498 | JGI IMG/M metagenome (GOLD analysis project Ga0247727, IMG submission 202498) | Biofilm microbial communities from Wishing Well Cave, Virginia, United States - WW16-25 | ecosystem: Environmental > Aquatic > Deep subsurface > Groundwater > Cave microbial mat | place...
CGTTCGATTCTCGCCACCCAGCCCTTTCGCTCCAGCACATAGAGCTTCTTTTTGGCCATCGCGCTGCTGCCCCAAAACTGAGTGGCAGCCTCCATGCTAAACTGCTGGTTGTTGGTCGAGGAAACGCCGGCAAGAAATTCCGCTTCTTTCGGCCCCAGTAATGTTATATTTTTTTTCATGAAAGTACCCTTACAAAGGTCACTTTGGTGTATAAAAATATAACATTTTTTGAGAATAAAGCAAGTGAAATTTTAATCCGGTGCAGGGATTCGACTTTCTCGACTAAGCCGGCGAATTTTTGCTGCTCGGAAAAGTAAAAGGCCGACGCAATTCAGCTTAAAACGAATACGCTGAACACGATTACCGGCGTTCGCGAAATTTATTATGATCCACGATGATCAAAGCTTGTCGAATGGAATCTTGCGTAAAATAAGTCAGCGCCGAGGCGAGAATACGATGCACGGCATCAATATTGTGCGGCTTGATTTTCAGAACGATAATGCCCAGATAATTGGCAGGAGGGTAAAGCAGGATGTTGGACAAATCCATGTCGCGGGTAAGCGATGCAAGCTTTAATGTCTGCTTCCGACATATTCGATACGTTTATTTTAACAAAAATTTGTGAAAAGAGCAAATACTTTTATTTTACTTACTCCCCCACCAGCTCCCCGCGAAAGGCGCGTTGCACGAGGCTGTTGAAGAGATGCTCCAGCTCTTGCTCGGATCGGCGCATTTGATTGGGCGCGAGGCGCTGAAATATTGCACCAAAATTCCCTTGCCCATTTGCCGAGATTCTCTTATTATTCATCTCATGCTCGAAATCATTTTCCTCGGCACCGGCGCGGCGGCGCCAATCAACGACCGCAATCTTTCCGGCACGGCGGTCATTCGACAAGGCGAGGTTTTTCTCTTTGATTGCGGGGAGGGCACGCAGATACAATTTCGCAAAGCGGGCTTGCGGCCGGGACGATTGCGATACATTTTTATTTCGCATCTGCACGGCGATCATCTCTTCGGCCTGCCGGGCTTGTTGACGAGCCTGCACATGGCCGGTTGCCATCAACAAATCGAACTCTTCGGGCCGGTGGGAATCGCCGAGTACATGCGCTTGCATCAACAACTTTGCCAATTCACGTTGAATTATTCGTTGCAGGTTCACGAAATTTCCGAAACGACGCCGGCAGTGTTGTGGCAAACAACAGAATTTCATGTCGAATGGCAGCCGCTGTCGCATCGCATTTTCACCGCCGGTTACGCGCTGGTTGAAGCCGCGCGTCCGGGACGATTTGATGTGGCTCGCGCCGACCAGCTCGGTGTGCCGAATGGCCCGGAGCGCGGCCGGTTGCAACGCGGCGAAAGTATTATTTTGCCCGATGGCCGTCGCGTTCATCCCGAAGAAGTGCTCGGCTCGCCGCGGCCGGGTTTGAAGATGGCGTATTGCTTGGATACCGTCCCGTGTGCGGGAGCAGAAAAACTTGCGGCCAACGCCGATGTGCTCATCACCGATTCGACGTTTCCGCATGTTGATGCCGAGCATGCACACGCCACCGGCCATTCGACGGCTGCCCATGCGGCGCAACTGGCGCACAAAGGTGGTGTGCAAAAACTTTTGTTGACGCATTTCAGCGGTCGTTTAACCCAAGATGATTTGCCCGCGCTGGTGGCCGAAGCGCGCGCCATTTTTCCCAACAGCGAGGCGGCAACGGATTTAGCGAGATTTGTCGTGATGCCGCAAGATTAAAAAATTCTCTTTGGAAGTGGGAGATGAACTGAAAAAGGAAACTTATGTTGAATTTTAGTCGCATCGAAGCTATTCTGTTTGACGTCGGGCAAACTTTTCTTTATCCCGACTTTCCATTTTTAAAAGCGCTGTTGGCGGAATACGGCGTCACCACCGATCTTGAAACGCTCAACAAAGGCGCAGCCACGGCGCGAGAAAAAATTTTCCGCCATCGCGAGACCGAGCGCTGGCAGGAATTTTTTACGTTTTGGATGAAATTTGCCGGCGCGCCAGACAACAAGATTCCCGAAATCTTATCGCGCATTTTTGCGCGCCATCAACGCGAGCATCTGTGGAACTGGCTCGACCCGGCCGCGCCGGAAGTTTTTGCCCAACTCAAAAAACTCGGCTATCGTCTCGGCGTCATCTCCAACTCCGACGGCTCCATTGCCGGCTCGATGAAAAAATTCGGGCTGACGCATTTTTTTGATTGCATCATCGACTCGCATGTCGCCGGCGTCGAAAAACCCGACCCGCGCATTTTCACTCTCGCCTTGCAACAAATCGGCTTGCCGGCGGAGAAGTGCGTTTATCTCGGCGACAATTATGACCGCGACGTCATCGGCGCGCGAAACGCCGGACTCACGCCGATTCTGCTCGATCCGTTCGAGGTGGTGGCGGAGCAGGAGGTTTTTCGAGTCAGAGAATTAATTGAGTTGATTGAAGTTTTCGAAAATCACAGAACACGAGAGAACAAAAGATAAGCCGTAAAATTAAAAATATATCCCACGCAACATCAAATATTCACGAAAAGCAACACGATGTTTCTTGCTAAAGATATGATCGACGTGGAAACGAGGAATGGGGTGAGAGCTTTCAGGTATAAGACAATATTCGCAACGCCATGCTGCGCGTCGACGAACTTGCTCACGAATTTTTCCGGATACGCGCCCTATAGGTGGCTTTATAAGCTTGAGCTTGCGCCAGCATCACGATACGACTCAGATGCATGTAAGTATCAAGCTCTTCTTTTTCTATCGGTTTGAGACGTTGATCTTTCTCGCGTTGGATTAATGTTTCAACACGGCGCGCTGATTTCGGTGAAAGGCGAAAGGACAGTAATCGCTGCGGATCAGATCGCGCAACAAGATTAACCAATTCTGAATAAATTGACTGCTTTGTCTGGGTTGGCATAATTCACCTGTTTAGGTAACGATTCGATCATTTGTAATATAAGCAACTCTTTTGCTAAAAGCAAGATTTGGCATGAAGCAATACCAAAACGTACCTGCCGCTGCCAAAGTCGTAAGAAATTAGCGACTACTGATTTTCAATTCTTGGGAGATTTCCTCTGATATTTCAAATGTTATCTCATTACAAATTCATCACACCGTCTGGCATAAAACTTGTCCTTCCTATTTTGTTTAATTTCACCTTCGACGTTTTTAATACTCTCGCAAGAGAGCCTCCATTCATCTTTTGATTTGACAACACGCAAGGAGACGCGCTATGAATGCCACGACCGGCGTTCGCTATTATGTTTTGAGTTTAGTTTTATTCTGCTCAACATTATCTTTTGCCCAAGGCAACCTGATTTCTTCCGGCATCAAAGCCCAAAGCCTCCGCAGCGGCAATTGGTCCGATCCTGCTGTTTGGAGCACGGGAAAAATTCCCGGACAAGGAGATCACGTCGTGATTGACCTGGGACACACGGTCACTTACGAGGCAGCGTCCAGTCCGGCGATTCGGCTCATTCATATTCGCGGCAAATTGATTTTTTCCAAAACGAAAAACACGCAGCTTGACGTTGGCATGATCATTTTACAAATGGACGAGACCGTGAATGAGAATGCAAATTGCTCGGCGCATCAAAGCCTGCACGAACATGGCGAGCCGCGCCCGACGTTGGAGGTGGGTTCTCCCCTCGCGCCGATACCGGCGAATCTCACGGCGCGCATTCGGCTCACGGACTTTAGCGACATGAACGACCTCTGCGGCCCGGGCATTATTTGTTACGGCGGGCGCATGGATTTTCACGGCGCGCCGATGAATCGCACGTGGACGGAATTGGGCGCCACCGCCGCGGCGGGCGCCACGACGATCACGCTTGCCGAAAATGTCAATTGGAAAGCCGGCGATCATATCATCATCACCGGCACCGTGCCGTTCTCCAGCTTCAAAGGTTCGGGCGATTCGTTTCGCGGCAAAAACAAAGCGCAAACCGAGGAGAATTATGTCGCGGCGGTTTCCGGCAATACGATCACGCTGAAGGCGCCGCTGAAGAACACGCATCTCGGCGCGGGCGAGTATCGCGGCGAAGTGGCGAATCTCTCGCGCAACGTCATCATCGAATCGCGCGATCCGAACGGCGTGCGCGGCCACACGATGTATCACAGCAACAGCCGCGGCAGCATCAGCTACGCGGAGTTTGCGCATCTCGGCAAATTGAACGTGCTCGCGCGTTATCCGATTCACTATCACGTGATGCGCGAGAGCAATCGCGGCAGCAGCATCATCGGCGCGTCGATTTGGGACTCGCATAACCGTTGGGTGACGATTCACGGCACGGATTATCTCGTGGTGCGCGATTGCGTCGGCTACCAATCCGTCGGCCACGGTTATTTCATGGAAGACGCCACCGAGGTGAATAATTTTCTCGATCATAATTTGGGCGTGCTCGCGTATTATCACAAATCGCTGCCGAATCAAGCGCTGGCCTACGATCAAAATGAAGGCGCGGGATTTTGGTGGGCGAACGGCCGCAACGCGATGCTCAACAATACCGCGGCGGAATGCGACATTTACGGCTATCAATTCGATATTCGTCCGGAGGTCAAAGCCTGGTCGCTGTTGCAACCGGACGGCTCGAAACTGCAAAACGTGCCGGTGGATCATTTGCCGTTTATTCAGTTTAAAAATAACGAAGCGCACGGCATGATGATGTACGCCTTTTGGGGCAACGGCAACGCGGTTCCGAACGAGCCGTTCATCATTCGCGGTTTTCAGGGCTGGACGATTCGTTACGGCATGAGCGCGAACGGCAACAATACGTTGATCGAGGACTTGAATTTGTGGGAAAGCGATTACGGTTTTTATGGCAAGGATCCCGGCAATGTGAAGCTCGTGGGCATGCGCGGCAAAAATATCGGCAATTTTTCGGTGGATTTTTATGAGCGGCCGCAAGGCCTCGCGACGTTTGAGAATTTGGAATTGGACGATCTCGGCAAATGGCCGTTTCGCATTACCGGCCGCAAAGATCGCGAGAAACCGGCGGACGTGCATATTCGAAATTATAAATTAACGAATGTGGAAAACAATTATTACGGTGTCGGCAGCGAAGGCAGCAACGCCAAACCGGCGCCGGAATTAACGATGTATCTGCACGACTTCTTCGGCCCGAACCGCGACGCGAAAGTGATTCCGGCGACGCAGACGCGCAACGACGGCTTGAATTATCAAACGCTGACGCCGGTGTTTGAAGAGTTCGTGAAAGTCGCGGAAGTGAACGTGCCGTTTCCGGATAATCCGATCAAGCCCATCGACAAGCTGCCGCCGGCAACGGTGATCACGTATCCGCCTGCCGAGGTAACCGTCCCGACGGATCGCAACGGCAAGCTTATCGTGCGCGGCACGTGCATCGACGCGAATAAAATTAATGCCGTCACCGTGAATGGCGTCGCGGCTATATCGACCGCAGAAAATTTCTCGCAATGGGAAGCGACGTTGTTGAATCTTCCGGCGGGCGAAGTGACATTGACGGCGAAAGCGACGGATGAATTTGGCAATCAGGAACTAACGCCGCATGTGATGAAGATTCGCGTCGATAAAACCAGCGCGGTGACCAATGGCGCATCAGCGAGCGGCATGGTGCGTGAATATGAATTAGCGCAAAACTATCCAAATCCATTCAATCGCTCGACTGAGCGCTCGCGACAAAGTCCGGAGACGAAAATTTCTTTTGCGATTCCCACGAAACAACGCGTGCAGTTGGCGATTTTCGACGTGCTGGGCCGGCAAGTGCGCTTGTTGGTGAATAGTGATCTGGCGCCGGGCCGTTATGAACAACTTTGGGATGGCCGCGATGATTCCGGCGGGCCGGTGCCTTCAGGAATTTATTTTTATCGGCTGCAAGCGGGTGCGGCAGGATTCGAGCAGACGCGGAAGATGGTTTTGGCGCGATGACGTTTTAGCCGATGGCTAAATTTACACAGATTGTCACGCCGGTGCGATATATGACACCGGCGTTCTATTTTTACCCCCAACGATTTTTCCCTTGACAATCTGTTATTTTTTTAATATACTGAGACGAATTGAGGCGACTAGGCTTTAGGCATAAATTGATTAAAACTAAGGCGACGCCTGTCGGGCCTAAAGAACAGTCAGCGGTGTTTTGGGCCGAGGAAATTATTAAACCGTCCCGATCATCGTGGCACCTAAACGAATTACTATAAAGGAGACAAACAGCTCATGATGGAAAAAATCAAATCTTACTTAGCCAAGGGCTTGGCGATCTGTATGTTGTCTTCCCTCGCCTTGGTAGCGTGCACGAAGCACCCGAGCAAAGAGCAACTGCAAGCTTTGGAAGAAGCGCGCAGCGCCGCGACCGCCGCGGAAGCGCAATTGGCGAAGAAGCGCGCCGAGCGCGATGCGTTGCTGAAGCAATTGCAAGACAAAAAAGCGGCGTTAGCGAAAGCGCAACAGGAAAAAGCCGCGGTCAGCTCGCGCTTGAGCGGCGGCAACTAATTCACGCGTTATCAGTTGCCGGTTATCAGTAAACAGTAATTAGTTTAAGATAAACTGCTCACTGAATACTGCTCACTGAATACCGAATACTGATACACCTAACCACTCCATGCGTGGAGGGAAAACAAAAAAGTGAAAGTGAACATGAAAATTTTTTTGACCATGCTCGTTGGCTTGATGTGCCTGGCCTTGGCCGTCCCCGTCATGGCGCAAGAGAAAATGACGATGGAGCAGTATAGCCAAGAATTGGCCGCGGCGCAGAAACGCGAAGCCGATGCCAAAGCCGAAATCGCCAAGTTTGATGCGGAAATGGCGCAGTTGAATGCCGACGTCGCCAGCACCGACCAACAAACCACGGCAACGTGGGACGAAGTCTACGGGATGGTCGGCGGCCGCGAAGCGGTTGAAGCTTTCCGCACGCAAATGAAATCGTTGGAAGCCGACATCGACGGCATGACGGCGCTCTCGCCGGAAGAGTTGTACAAGCGCCGCGCCGAGCTCGATCAACTGCAAGCGCGTCTCGATGACTTAAAAAAGAACAACGCCTCCAAACTCACCGAGACGATGGATTGGATGGCGACGCTCGAAGGCAAGATGGCGCAATTGCGCGCGAATATGCCGAAAGCCATGTACGATCAATACACGGTCGTCAAAGGCGATTATCTTTGGAGGATTTCGAAGAAGGCAGACATCTACGGCGATCCGTATCAATGGATGCGGATTTATTCGTACAATCGCGACATGATCAAAAATGCCGATTTGATTTATCCGAATTGGAATTTGAAGATTCATCGCGATAGCGGCCCGGAGGAATACCTCGTCAAGAAAGGCGACTCGCTCCGTAAAATCTCCCAGGTGATGGGCGACGGGATGAGTTGGACCAAGATTTACGAGGCCAACAAAGACCTCATCGGCGACAACAGGAGCACGCTGTATCCTTACACCGTTTTGCGGATGCCCAAGTAACCCGACGGGCGCAGCCCCGGCGGCAGCAAATCAGGAATTTAACGCCCAACGGGCGCAGCCCCGCGCTTCCTCAAGACGAGTTAGGAAGGGCGGGGCTTTTTACATTTTAGAGGACGTATTTTGGGAAACACACTTCAGCAGAATTTTGAACCGGCAACGGAAGAGAAAAAGGGCGAGGCCAACGGCGCCGAAAATGCCGTGCAAGAACGCCGCATTTCCATTCGCGGCGTCGAGGCGTTGCAATTGCTCGGACCGGGCGATCAACATTTAAAAGAAGTGCTCAAAAATTTCACGGCGCGCATTACCGTGCGCGGCAATGAAATTATTTTACAGGGACAGGAAAAAGAGCTGCGCCAGCTCGAGCGTTTATTTACCGAGCTGATTCTTCTGCTCAATCGCAATGAGGAGCTGCGTCATGCCGACGTTGAAACGCTGATCAACGTCATCAAACGCGGAGAGCAAAATAAAAATGCCGGAACCGAAGGCGTCGCCGGTTCCACCCCGCAAAATGCTCGCCCCGTTATCGTTTACACCAAAACCGCGGCGATCAAACCGAAGACCGACGGGCAATTAGAATTTTATAATGCGACCCAAAAGAACGACATTGTGTTTGCGATCGGCCCGGCCGGCACGGGCAAAACCTATATGGCCGTCGCGATCGCCGTGGCGCATTTGCGCGATCGCCAAATGGAGCGCATCGTGCTCGCGCGTCCCGCGGTTGAAGCCGGCGAGAGTTTGGGATTTTTGCCCGGCGATCTCAAAGAAAAAGTCGATCCCTATTTGCGTCCGCTGTACGACGCGCTGTACGACATGATTCCCGGCGACAAACTGCGGCGCTATTTGGAAACGCAGGTGATTGAAATCGTGCCATTGGCCTACATGCGCGGCCGCACCTTGCACAACGCCTTTGTCATTCTCGATGAAGCGCAGAACACCACGCCGGTCCAGATGAAAATGTTTCTCACGCGTTTGGGCATCAATTCCAAAGCGATCATCACCGGCGATATTACGCAGATCGATTTGCCGAGCGCGGCGCAGTCCGGCCTGGTGCAAATTCGCGAAATTTTGCAAGGCATCGAGGGCATCGGCTTTGCTTATCTGGCCGATCATGACGTGGTGCGGCACAAGCTCGTGCGCGACATCATTAAGGCGTATGACCATTATCAGCAATAACTTTTATGGAAACCTTCCGGCGCTGGTTTGACGGCCACTCCAAAACTCTGCAAAGCTTCTTCACTTCGCAGACCAGCAAACGCGTCGCCGGAATTTCTCTAGCGCCAGCGGCGGAGCGCTCCCGCTCGCTTGATCTTTGGCAGCACCATCGTTTGCAAATCCTCATCGTCGCGGTGTTCGTGTCGACGGGCATTTTTCTTTTTCCGTCCGGCAAATCCTTCCAATCCGCGGATTTGCGCGAAGGCGAAATTTATGAAGGGGAGGAAATCATCGCGCCGTTTACTTTCTCCATCAACAAAACCTCGGAAGAATATGAGCGCGACAAACGGCAAGCGCGCGAAGGCGTGTTTCCGATTTTCGTGCACGATGACAGCCTCGAAGCGCAGCAATTGCGTGCGTTGTCCGCTTTCCTCGCCAGCGTGGCGCAAAATCTCGAAGCGCTTGTGCCGGATTCGCTGAAAGCCCGGCGGCTGCGCGAATTTTTCGCGGCGCGGCCTCATCTCGTCATCTCGGAGCAAGGCCTGCAATTTCTCTTGCGCGGCTTCTGGCGTTATGAGCGTCCGCCGGCCAACGGTTGGCGCTTTTCCGCCTACACGGCGCAATTGGAGCGCATCGCCCGCGATCTTTTGGCGTTTGGCATCTTGAGCTTGGAACAAAATGCTTTGCCGGGTCATGTCAGAAAAATTTCCGTGCGGCACGGCGCCGAAGAAAGGCTCGAGCCGTTTGAGCAATTCACCGGCCTCGAAGGCGTCAAAACGAAGGTTTTACAAAAGCTCCGCGAGCTTCCCAATTTGAGCGATCCTGCCGTCAATATCGGCTACCAAATTTTAACCAATTTTTTGCGGCCCAATCTTTTATACAACGCCTCCGAAACGCAGCAACGCCTGCAGGATGCCGAAAACAAAGTGCCTCGCGCGCGCGGCGCGGTGCTCGCCAAAGAACGCATCATTGAAAGCCATGATAAAATCACGCCGGAGCATTTGCAAAAGCTGCGTTCGTTAAACGACGAGACCGCAAAACGCCGCACCTCGGCCGGCGGCTGGCGTTGGATTTTTCCAATTCTCGGCCGCGCGGCGATTTTGCTCATTGGCATCGGTATCATCGGCGTTTTTCTGCTGCTGTCGCGGCCGCGGCTCTATGATGATCCCCCGCATGTTTTGCTCATCACCCTCATTCTCCTGCTGGTGATTTTTATCTGCCATCTCATCACGCTCGCCGGCCTTTCCGAATACTTGATTCCCGCCGCCATCGCGCCGATGTTATTCACCTTGTTTTTTGATGCGCAAGTGGGTTTTGTCGGCGCCGTGGCGCTCGGCATTATTTTAGGCGGCATGCGCGGCTATGAATTCAGCACGATTTTCACCACCCTCATCGTCGGCTTGTTTTCAATTTTAGCGGTGCGGCGCGTGCGTTCACGCCATTGGATTTTCAAAGCCATTCTTCTCATTGCCGCCGGTTATGCCGCCACGATTGCGACGACGGCATTTCTGCGCCACACTCCGTTTCCGCAAATGCTGCAGCACTTGCGCGACGGCATTTTGATCAATGCACTGCTCTGCCCGATCTTTACCTACGGCTTGATGGTCATCTTCGAATACCTTTTCGATCTCACCACCGACGCCACGCTGCTCGAGCTTTCCGCGCTCAATCGCCCGCTGCTGCGCGAATTGGCTTTGCAAGCGCCCGGCACGTATCATCACAGCATCGTCGTCGGCACCTTGGCGGAAGCCGCGGCCGAAGCGATCGGCGCCAATTCTTTGTTGGCGCGCGTCGGCGCTTATTATCACGACATCGGCAAAATGGAGAAGGCCGAATATTTCGCGGAGAATCAGCGCGGCGGCAAAAACCTGCACGAAAAATTAACGCCGAACATGAGCTTGCTGGTGATCGTCAATCACGTGAAGCGCGGCCTGGAAATCGCCGAAGAAAATAACATTCCCAAAGAAGTCCGTGATTTTATTCCCGAACATCACGGCACGAATGTGATTTCATACTTTTACAAAAAGGCTTTGGAGAAAAGCGAGGATTCGGAAGTGCATGAATCCGACTTCCGTTATCCCGGCCCCAAGCCGCAGCGCAAAGAAACCGGCATCGTTATGCTCGCCGACGCGGTGGAAGCCGCCGGCCGCGCTTTGCGCGATCCCTCCCCGAGTCGATTGCGCAGCATGGTCAACGGCATCGTCGAAGAGCGCTTTAAAAAAGGCGAGCTCGATGAATGCCCGCTGACCTTGCGCGATTTGAATTTGATTAAAGAAAGCTTTATTCGTACTTTGGCAGGAATTTTTCATGGCCGCACCCAATATCCGGAAGACCCCAAAACCGGCAGCGAAAATACGCCGGCGGAAACCACGCCGAACAAAATCCGTGCACGCGCCAACCGCCAAGCACTTGCAGACAACGCCAAGGCCTCGTTCGCGCTACGCCCCCAAACGATTCGACGCGCCACGCCCAAAAGTTCATCGGCAAGCGCCGCCGTTGCTGACGCTGCAATGGTTAACCCGGCCCGCGTTGCGCCGCCTTTGGAAACCGCAGCTCCCGCTGAAAAAAAATCATGAGAAAAATCTCTTGAAGGCCTTGACGCAGCTTTGGCAGCAGCACGCCGCGCCGCCCACGCATCTCGAAATATGTTTCGTGGACGAGCCGGAAATTTGCCGATTGCACGAAGCGTTTTTGCAAAATCCTTCATCCACCGATGTCATTACCTTCGATCTCGGCCGAAACCCGGCCGGCCAGCGCCTCGCCGCCATCGCCGTTTGCGTGCCCGTGACCGCGAGTTATGCGAAGCGCTATGGCGTCACATTGCGAGAAGAATTCCATCGGCTGGTTATTCATGGGGCGCTGCATCTCTTGGGTTACGATGATCATACCGCGCGGGGAAAAAAACAAATGCGGTATTATGAGAGAAAAATTTTGCAAATGGTTCTGCCTTCAAAAATCTCCACCGGCACGCCAATTTTTCCAAAGCCAAGTCCTAAAACTTTTCATTGACAATCTTTCAAAATTTTCATACCATAATAGACCTTTTTGCAAAGGTTAAGGAAAGGAATGGAAGAGAGTCGAAGCGCGCCAACGCCCGCAACGAAAAATTTCGCTTATTTGTGCTACGTCGTATTCACTTATCTGCTCGCAACAACAGCCGGAAGCCGTCTGCTCTGGATGAAACTGCGCGGCAACGACACGCTGTCGATTCGTGAAGCTTATCACGTTGCGCGGGAAAACTTCAGCGTTGTCATCAGAAGATGCGCTCGCCGCGGTCTTTCAAATTGCCGGCCTCGTCTGGAATCAACCGTGGCGATTCTTCTGGTCGATCCTGGGGTCAATCGGCGCGGCTGCCGGTGGTTTGATCATTTTGGCTTTTAGCGTCAAGCGCGCCTTTTTGGTGATGAATGCTTTCTTTGCCCTCGTGATGGGCGGCGATTATCAGCACCTCTCCATGCACGCGCAATATCTTTTGCAAAGCTGGAGCCTCGTTCTGCATAAATTTTTGCATGCCGTTTCGCCGGAATGGTCTTCGCAGATTTTCTTCTCGCGCGCGATAGCGCCGCTCGAACTCTCCCCGTGGCTCAACGTCTTGGCGCATATCTTCGCACTTTCGCTGCTTTTCTCGGCGGCCTGGATCGTGGCTTACCCGCTCGCGATTCTCAACTGCGGTCTCACCGTGACCTATCTTGGTTTGCGCCAACGCCAGGACGCCGGGAAATCCTCGTTTCGTGAAAACTTTTTGGAAAGGCCTCAAGCTGATGAATGAATTGCGTCGTGATCCCATTACGGGAATTTGGACGATTATGCTGCAGGATGGCAAGGAGTTGACGAATATCAAACCCGATGGCCGCCGTCGGCTGCGGCATGCTCGTGCCGGCGAAACTTGTGAATTTTGCGCCGGCCACGAGAGCCAAATCTCGCCGGAAATCTTTGCCCTGCGCCACAACAATTCGGCGCGCAACGAGCCGGGCTGGCGCGTGCGCGTCGTGCCGGAGCGTTATCCGGTTCTGCAAATTCACGGCGAGATCAACAATCGCGGCCTCGGCATCTACGACGTGCTCGACGGCATTGGCGCGCATGAGTTGGTGATTGAAACGCCGGAGCATGGAAAAATTTTAACCGAGCTGGCCGACCACGAAATCGCCGAGGTTTTAACGGCGTATCGCGAGCGCGTCGTCGATCTCAAGTGCGACCCGCGCTTCCGTTATGTGCTGGTTTACAAAAGCGTCGGCGAAGGGCGCCGCGGCCCGAGCTTGCGGCATTCGCACAGCCACATCATCGCCACGCCGATTACGCCTTTGCGCGCCCGCGAAGAGCTGCACAATGCGCAAGAATATTTCTTGCGCAAAGAACGCTGCATTTATTGTGACATGATCCGGCAGGAAATGGAAGCCGGCCAGCGTCTCATCGCCGAAAACGAAAGCTTCATCGCGCTCTGCCCCTTTGCCTCGCGCGCGCCGGCCGAAATTTGGATTTTGCCGAAACACCATGAAACATTTTATGAGTTGAACATCATGCTGCCGGCGCTGGCCCAATTGTTAAAGCTCGTGCTCATGAAAGTTCGCCTTGCCTTCGGCGATCCGAATTATGTGATGATCATTCACTCCGGCCCCAACTTGCTCGCCGGCCGCCAGCGCGGTTATTGGAAAACCGTCGAGCGCGACTTTCATTGGCATCTGGAAATTACGCCCCGGCTGCGCGGCTCCACGGATTTCGATATCGTCGCCGGCTTCCAGGTCAACTGGGTGCCGCCGGAGCGCGCCGCCGAATTACTGCGGCAATGTGTGGTGTAAATTAAAAAATTGCCCCACGGATTAAAAACGACCAACGGATTTTATTTTCGAATCCGTTGGTCGTTTTTCCGTCCGTTGGCAACATCAAACTTTTAGAATTTTTTTCTGAGTTTGCGCGCATTAACCCATAAACACTATCACGGATCACCTCCATGACGAAACGATTTATTTCACGCTTGCTCATGGCGATTGCCATTTACAGCGGACTATTGCAAAACAATTCCGTCGCCCAAGAACCGAACGCCGGCAACGGCAAATTAATCTTCCCCGACGAAAAACATTTTGCCAACGTGCGCCAGCTCACCCGCGAAGGTGAAAATTCCGCGGAAGCGTATTTTAGCTTTGACAAAAAACAAGAGCGCCTCATTTTTCAATCGACGCGCCCGCCGTATGCCTGCGATCAGATTTTCATTCTCGATCTCAAAAGCAACGCGCCGCCCAAATTGGTGAGCACCGGCAAAGGCCGCACCACTTGCGCCTATTTTTTGAAAGACAACAAGCGCATCATTTTCTCTTCGACGCATTTGGGCGCCGACGCTTGTCCCCTGCTGCCGAATTATAGCCGCGGTTATGTGTGGGCGATCTATCAGGATTACGACATTTTCGTCGCCCGCGATGACGGCTCGAACTTGCAGCCGCTTACCACCACGCCAGGCTATGACGCCGAAGCCACCGTCTCGCCCGATGGCAAAAAAATCGTCTTCACTTCGATGCGCGACGGCGATCTTGATATTTACACGATGAACATCGACGGCACGAACGTGCGCCGGCTCACCAGCGCGCCCGGTTACGACGGCGGCCCGTTTTTCTCGCCCGACGGCAAGCAGATTATTTATCGCGCCGCACACCCGCAGGCGCCGGAAGAGCTGAAAGATTATCAAGACTTGCTCAAAGAGAATCTCATTCGCCCGAGCAAATTGGACATTTTTATCATGAATGTGGACGGCACGCAGCAGCGCCAAATCACCGGCAACGGCGCCGCCAACTTCGCGCCCTTCATTCATCCCAACGGCAAGAAGATTATTTTCTGCTCGAACCTCGCCGATCCCAAACGCCGCAATTTCGATCTTTTTACGATCAACCTCGACGGCACGAATCAGGAGCAAATCACTTTTTATGAGGAATTCGACGGCTTCCCGATGTTCACGCGCGACGGCAAAAAACTCGTGTTCTGCTCCAACCGCAACGCCGCCGCCCCGCGCCAAACCAATGTGTTCATCGCGGATTGGGTGGAGTGAGAAACAAACACAAATCGTAATGCCATTTGACTTTGTTGTTTAATTTCATTATTTTCTAAAAACATGATTAACCTTCGGGGCATGTTGGAGTGGCATCGCTTATTCGGTTTAGCGTTGACGGATTATTTTACCGATTCCGTCTATCGCGTCGAGGTCGAGAAAGATCTCTCGCGGGTGCAACAACTTTTGGATGTGGTAATTATCGAGCAAGAAGCTGAAGGGCAAATTACCGAACTGCCCGATGGGCTGGAGAATCTCGCGCGCCATAATTTATTGACCTATAAATCTCTGCGCCAGCCGCTGGATGCTTGGGCGTTAGACGAGTTGATCGGCCACTATGTCAACTATCGCAAACAAGAAAGCCCGTCGTTGGAAAAATTGCTGCCGATGGAAGATTTCCGATTATATGCCGTCTGCACGCGCAAACCGGAAAAACTTGCAACTACGGTGGCGCTGAAAGCTTTAAAAAGAGGCGTTTACGAAGTGCAATGGGGTGGACATAAAATTCGGATCATTGTTCTTAGCCAAATCTCGAAGCTAACGCGTAACGCCATCTGGCAGTTGTTCAGCGGCGTTGCGGAAAAAGTTCGATTTGGCGCGTCACAGTATCTCTGGCGTCGATCAAATCATAGCACGGTTATTAATGATTTGTATCAATACTATAAAGTCGAGGGTATCGCTATGCCATACACTTGGAATGATTACTACAAAGATTTTACCAAAAGACATTTAGATCAGTTGCCGAAAGAAGCCCTTCTGGAAAAACTATCAGTCGAAGATCGCTTGAAGGGATTGCCGGCCGAGATCCGCTTGAAGGGATTGCCCGCCGAGACCCGCTTGAAGGGATTGCCCGCCGAGGCCCGCTTGAAAGGATTGCCGGTCGAGACCCGCTTGAAGGGATTGCCCGCCGAAGCGCTTTTGCAAAAACTGTCCGTCGAAGAAATCGAAGCCTATCTTAAAAAACTTCGTCATAAGAAACAGAAAAGAAAATGAGGCGGCAACGATGTCCGGCTTGGCGGCAAAAATTTTTATTAAAAAATCGTCGCTCTCAAGCCGGACGCCGCTTTGGTGGATGCGGTCTACTCTTTTTTCACCCGGCTTGACCAGTGCGTTAACCTTTTCATCATTTGGGAGGAAATCCCATGCCCGACTCTAATCTTTCCAATCCCGAAAAATTACTCGCCGAGGCCCAGCCGCAGATTCGCGAAAGCCTCGTCGCGCAGATGAAAAAGAAGGGCGCCGGCCTCAAGCAGCTTGCGCCCGGCAGCCTGCGCGTGTTTTTTACCAGCGCCATTCTGCTGCCATTGGCGGCAACCGGCGCCGACCCCGCGCTCATCGCGCAAGCCCTGGCCGCGATCATCGGCGGCGTGAGCACCGAGCACTTTTCGGAGTGGATCAAAAATTTTTGCACCGCCGAGCAGAACAAAGACGAAGCCCGCAAGCTGCAATTGATGGAAGAAGCGAACAATCAAATCCTCATCGACCTCCATAATTTGATTGACAAAGTGGACGCCATTGCCGCGGCGCGGGAAGCCGTGGACAGCAGCGAAGTGCAATGGCTCGAAGAGCAGCTTCGCGTGCTGCGGCCGATTCCGGCTGATCTCGCCGAGCATCGCCGCTTTGCGCACGAGGTCAAAAAAATTCTTCGTTTGCAAGGTTCGCAAATTGAAGAGGGCTTTACGTTGAGCGACGAGCATCGCGCCGATTTTTTGGTGACCGATCGTTTGCGCGGCCAAGCGCTGCGCACCGTCGTGCAATGCGTGACCACGCACCAAGGCCGCGCCGATGAAAAAATGCTCGATCCCTTCCTGCGTCGATTAGAAAACCTGCAACGTGAACGCCGCGTCGACTTTGGCCTGATCATCACCGACGCCGGTCTTGCCCCCGGCGCGCAAAAATTGGCGGAAGATTACGGCTGGAAAATTCAGCGCTACGACGACTTGCTCGCTCACCTCATGGATTTCTCCGCTTATCTCGATCAGCGCCTCGACGATTTCAGCAAGCCGCGGCCGGAAACGGATTTGCCGGCGCTCCAGGAATATTACGTGCCGATCAAAGCCCGCGACGAACGCGCCGGCGAGGACGCGGAAACGTTCGATCTCTTCGAGCACGTGCAACAATGGATCGCGCAACCTTCCCCGGCGCCGCCGCTGATGCTGCTCGGCGGATATGGCACCGGCAAAACCACGTTCTGCCGCAAGCTCGCGTTCGCGCTTGCGAAAAATTATCAACAGGCGCAAGATCGCCTCGCCGCCGGCATGCCGCTGCACGCGCCGCGGCCGCGCCTGCCACTGTTGATCAACTTGATGGATTTCGTCAGAATCAGCGAGATCGAATCGCTCATTAACTATTATCTCGATAAACATTGCGGCGTCGAGCGACCGCGTTACGAGTTGTTTGCCGCGCTCAACGAAGCCGGCCGCTTCGTCATCATTCTCGACGGTTTTGACGAGATGGCGGTGCGCGTGGAAAGCGACACCATCAAAAAGCATCTGCACCAGATCGAGCAATTGGCCAAGCCGCCGGAAAGCCGCGTGCTGCTCACCGGCCGTCCGGAGTTTTTCATGAGCGCCGAGGAAATGGCGCGCGAGCTGTGGCCGCATCAAAAACAAATTTTAGCCACGCGCTTCAAAAGCTTTGAGGCGCTGCGCCTGAAATTATGGAATGACGAGCAGATTTTGGATTTTCTCCACCGCTTCACGCCGCATCTGCGGAATCGTATCGGCGACGGCCGCTATTACTATGAACGGATCAAACAAATTCCCGGTTTTGCCGGCGATCTTGATCAGCGCCCCGTGCTGTTGGAAATGATCGCGCAAACCTTGCCGCTTTTTGACGCCGCCACGCCGCTCAC
>Ga0247727_10009589_pt1 | contig 17468 bp, 8 predicted proteins | sample WisWelCaveWW1625_FD_202498 | JGI IMG/M metagenome (GOLD analysis project Ga0247727, IMG submission 202498) | Biofilm microbial communities from Wishing Well Cave, Virginia, United States - WW16-25 | ecosystem: Environmental > Aquatic > Deep subsurface > Groundwater > Cave microbial mat | place...
TGAGGTTTCCGGGTCCCGTGTACGGGCCGGCAAAGTCGCCGGTGGCGGTGCCTGTGGCATCGAGCCGGCCGTCGATGTAGATCTTTGCTTGTCGCATGGCTGAGTCGTATGTTGCCACGAGATGGTGGAATTGTCCATTTGCGATGTTGGTCACGCTGCCAACTGACGCGTAACCGGTGCCTCCTCCGTCATTGAGGCCGAAGCTTGCGATTCCGCCGTTCATCGTGATTTGGTAGTTGGTGAGGATGCCATACCCGCCGGGTGCGCGGTCGAATATGCGCATGATGCCTGTGTTTGTGGTGGCGATCCACGTCGCGAGCGTGATGCTTGTGAGTGCGAGTGTGCTGCTTTCTCCTGCGATGAGCCATCCGCCTCCGCCGAAGTTGAATGCGGATCCGGCGACTCCGGTGGTGTAGCTGACGCTGCCTTCGATGTATGCGTTGTTCGCGCCTGTGGCGTCGTTGGCGTTCCCCTCGCCTTTCCATTTGCTGACGAGGCCGATGGTGGGTGGGGGTGGGAGGTTGGTGGTGCAGTTGGGGTTCTGGCTTTGGGCGGTCGTGGATGGTGTGACGAGCAAGATGACGAGCGAGATGGGCAGCAAAACGAGGAGTTGTGTGCGCATATTCCCTCTTTTCATGCCGTGCGTGCGACGGTTTGTATATAAATAACTTCCTTCGGGGCGGTTCAAAAACATTTATATACGCATCGTCCTCGTTTGACGTCGATGATTAGGCAAAAAAGGGGGATGTTAGCGATAGTGCTCTTGTTCCTCGTTCCTGTCGTCTTGGCGGATCAGTTGTATGTCGTCTCGCCGTCAGGGAAGGAGACGCTGGTGGCGACGTGTGCGCCGGGGGAGTCGTGCACGAGGGATAACATTGATAGGGATTTCTGTAATGAGGAGGGGCAGTGGCGTGTGCATTTCGTGGGTGCGTTTGGCTCGTCGGTGAGTGACAGTCATTTTGTGGAGTGGAACACGAAGAGCTATTGTCGTTCTGCGTGTATGCCTGTGAAGGGTGGTGTCGCGACGATCCCGGGTTGGAGTGATGATGCGCAGTTGTGTTGTGGTGATGATCAGGATGTCTCGGCGGCCGCGTATGATTGTGGGAAGCGTGCATCGTCGTCTTTATGCGTCGAGTCGTCGCGCACGTCGACTACGCGGACGTGGAAGTGGTTGCACGTGTTGACTGATGTGGGGCGGATCACGGATGCGTTTTGCGGGAATGTGCAGGTGGTGGCTGCGGGTGGCTCGTTCCATAGTTGTGGCGAGTCGAATATTTCGCGTTTCGCGCGCACGTTTGCCACGGTGAAGAAGAAGGTGTTGTTGTTGGATGGCGTGAATGACGCTGTCGATCTTGGCGATACGGGTCCATCGTCTTCAGCATTTTCGATTTCGTTGATGGTGAAAGGCGCGTCGGTTAATCGCACGCAGCGTTTGGTGTCGAAGTTCGGTGATGTTGGCACGTTCCGTTTGCAGGTCACCCCTACTGGCAAGCCGCAGTTCGTCGTGCGGACGGAGGATGGCGAGTTCACGGTGACGGGTTCGCGGGTCGTGACGGATGGCGCGTGGCATCACGTCGCGGCGGTCTATACGGGTTCGCAGGTGCAGGTGTTTTTCGATGGCATCATCGATACGGTGGCGTCCGCGCACGGTGACGTCGTCGTATCATCCACGAAGACGTTGGTGGGGAGCGAGGTTGCCCAGCCGTTGGTGTTCGGTGGCCAGTTGGATGATCTTCGCATCTTCGGCCGTGTCTTGTCGGTGGATGAGGCGCGTCAGCAGTATCTGGCGTGGTGGAGTGGCTTGCAGCCGGCGCTTGGCGCGGGCGTGATCGCGGCGTACGAGTTTGAGGGTGACGCTGTCGACGTGTCTGGGAATGGTCGCACGGGTGCGTTCGTGAATGGCGCGTCTACGACGGAAGCATCGATTCTCGTCACCGCTCCGCAGTCGGGTTCGGCGACGTCGCCGTTGGTGATCGCGAATGCGACGAAGGATGGGAAACTTCACGGATATGCGTGTTTTGTTGACGCGAGCGAGAAGGCGAGGCTGGCGGAGTGCAGCGGGTCTGCCGCGCCGTTGTCGTCGTCCGGCGTCATCAAGGGTCCTGGCGGCGGGGTCCGGTCGGTCGCGGGTTTCGCGCGTGATGTGGATTGGTATTGCAAGAGTGATGGCGCGTGGGCGATCGATCTGGATGATGATAGCGTGGCGTGTGCGGGTGGTGGATTCACGTGGACCGGCAGAAGGTGTTGCAGCGAGGGTGATGATCTTGTTGAGTATTACAACGATCCGTATCTGGGTGAGGGGACGGGTGGCGGTTGTTGGAATAAGACGTTCATCGGGTTCGGGAAGTTCACGTCGACGGATAAGCGCGTGATCAACGTGAATGGCACGTTCCACGGTTGCAACGTATCGAACTCGTCTGATCTGTTGCGTGTGCAGGATCAGGCGTCGTGTGAGGCCGTTCTCGCAGGTTCGAATGATGTGCCGTGCACGGTTTTTGTGAACGCGCAGGGGACGAACAAGCACGTGTTTTGCGGCGCGTCTGGTCAGTGGTTGGCTGACGCGAAGGGGAACCGATCGCGTTTGAGCACGATTGTGTGGGGTAATGTATCCGCTCCGAATAGGAGCGAGTGTTGCGCGCCGGGTGATTGTTGGGATGGGAAGGTGTGCGTGCAGAACCAGTTGATCTCTGCTGAGGATAAGACGACGGAGGGTTTCCGATGCATCAATGGGTCGTGGTCGGTGCAGCCGTTGAAGTTCAATTGGGATAGGTTCAAGCGTGGCTTCTGTCCGGTGGAGTCGCAGTGTTTGGTGGATCCGTTGGGTCGGTTCGAGAATAATGGGAAGCCTGAGTTGTTCTTCAATGGGTCCTCGCAGGGTCCGCAGTGTATCGACGATGGCCAGTACGTTTTGGACTACTATTGTGATAAGGGGAATTGGACGACGCGGAGCAAGTTGGTGGGGTTGCAGTTGGCTGATGTCGGGAAGCGGCTCGCGCAGGGCAATTTCGCGATGTATTGTGACGTGCCGCGTGCCGCGATGGCGTTCATCAATTACACTGTGTTCGCGCGGCCTGCGGCTGAGTATGTGGATGAGTGTCCGATCGGTTCGTCGTCTTATCCGTGCGTCAACAACGTGTGCGTGTTGCGGTATGGGAACGACGTGGCGTTCGGCACGTCGATCAACACGCCGATCAATGGCTCGCGCAGCGTTCTGCTTGCGTTGAACAAGTCTGCGTCTTTGTGTGATGGTGTGTCTCGTAACGCGTCGAATGCCGTGTCGTGTGGCCAGAATGTGTATTACAATCCTGCGTTGCAGTTGGTGTTCGTCGTGCCGCGTGGCGCTCCTGCGGTGGCGGTGTCTGATGTGCCGTTGTCGACGCCGTATCGCGCGATCCAATCGTTCGTTTTCAATCGGTTGCAGAGTCCGACGCAGGACTTCTCGTTTTTCAACAATTCGCGGTTGTTCGGCAAGTGGTATGCTGCGGAGGGGAGCGGCGCGTCATCTGTGTTCTCGTTCTTGGAGGAGGGCATATTCGATTCCTCTGTCGGCAAGGCTCGTGATCATATCGGGGTGAAGTACAATAACGTGGGTGAGGTGGACGTGTGCCGGTTGGTGCAGTCGTACCCGCCGAATCAGGAGTTTGTGAGCCCGGCGTCGTGCAATGCGACGGGTCCGGGTGAAGTGCAGATCGTCGCGCATCGCACGCAGGCGGGTGGTTTGGTGGGTGTGTGGCGTGATTTGACGGGCAAGTTGAGGGTGTCGTGAACGGGAGGACGGCTGCGAGGGGTGTCGGCATCATCGCGTTAGTTGTCTTGCTGTCGTCCGTCGTCCTGTTCTCTGCAGTCTCCGTGTCCGCTCAGCAGGAGCGTTCCGGTTGTTGTTGCAATTTGTCGAATGGCCGTGCGCAGGTGGATAGTTATCTGCCGCGTTCGGGTTGCTTGTCGGGGTTCGCTGATTTCGTGGAACCAACCGTGGATGATGTCGTGGCGAATCGTTCGTGTGGCGTGATTTGTGGGGCGAGGTCGTTGTTGCCGCCGCCGGTGGCTGTGGAGTGCGCTGATCCGAATGCCCGCATTCCGGTGCGTTTCTTGACGTTGTTGCCTGTGCAGGGTCGTCGCGCGTTCAATCTGTATTGGACTGCGCCGTGTCCGGCTGCTGCGTTCATCGTGGCGCGATGTCAGGGCGCGGGGTGCACGCCGGTGGATCAGGTTGCCGTGACTGGCTCCACGTTTTTCATCGATGAGGATGCCGGGTTGCGTGTCGGGGAGCAGTATACGTATGCGGTGACGGCGAGGTATACGGTGCAGGGCGACGCTGATCCGGTGCTCGCGTCAGGGGATCTTGGCGATATCGAGTGTCTTGGCCAGCCGGACGACAGTATTTTCTGTGTTGGTCAGGAGTATTATGCGCGGTATCGCGATTATCTTGTGACGTTTGGTTATGGGAGGACGGATGCGAAGACGTTCAAGTCGTCTTTCGATGATGCTGTGCGGAGCGTGTTTTTCGCGGAGTTCAACAAGGCGTATCGGTGTAATGTGGACTTGGTGAATCAGAAGGTGTCGGTGACGGTGTGTTCGGCGGGGACGACGTGTGTGGCTGGCACGGATCGGGCCGAGTGTGTCGTTCCGTCGCAGTGTGAGCAGGCTGGCGTGGGTTTCGGCTTTGGCGTGCCGGTTGCGCAGTGTGAGGGCGCGTTTGGCGTGCGGAAGTATTGTTTCTTCGACAGATCCGGGACAGCTGCGGATTCGTGTTACGCGTGCAATCCTGCGATGTCGTGCATTGATTACCGGTCGCGTGGCGCGTGCCAGCGGGACAATTGCGGTGCGGGCTTGTGTGAGTGGCGTGACGTGTTCCCGAAGTTGGGCATCGGGGTCTGTGCGGACACGCGGATCGATAATTGCCCGTTGTGCGATGACAAGGGGTCGGTTGGCGCGCCGAATGTCGAGGCGTATAATGAGGTGTTCGATCGGTGCGTGCCTGAACGAGCCGCGGCCTTGGGGATGGTGGACAAGCCGTGTTTCTGGCGGGATGACTCGACGGCGACGGGTTGTGATGGGGTGAGTTGTGTTGATTACAAGCGGGTGACTGATTGTGTGGGTCCGGGTGTGTCTGCGACGCGTGAGGTGCGTCGTGATGGGGACAATCGGCTTATCGAGGGGAGTTTCGATCCGTGTCGGTTGCAGGTGTGTCAGTGGGATGACACGATCCAGTGTCATAAGAATCAGAATGGTCGTGTGGAGCCGGACACGCGGACGTGGCCGGATTGCGCGTTCGGTGATGTGGCGTGTGAACGCGACGTGCTCGCGCCTGAGTCCACGTTGTTGCCGACGTTGGTGGGTGGTAAGGTGCGGTTCGTGAACGTGGTGATCAGGGATAAGCGGAACCAGTCGGATCCGGGTGTGTTTGTCGGCTCCGCCAAGTCATCGGGCCAGAAGAATGTGTCGTTGTTGGACACGAAGCGTCCGTTGGGCGCGTACAAATTGTTCTTGTGCGCGAGTAAAGTGGATGCCGCGCCGTGCCAGAATCTGACTGTGCAGGTGAATAGCACGTTGTTGACGGTGAATGACTTGAAGGTGTTGGATGGGCAGGTGACGTTGTTGACTTTGTCTTCGGGTGCGAACGCGATCAGGTATTATGCGATGGATCCTGCCCGCAATGTGGAGGTCGTGAAGTCGTTGACGGTGATCGCGTGTGCGGCGTGTCAGGGCCCGGTGGGTTCAATTGTGTTTGACGAGGCGCGGTTCCATAAGGGGACGTGGTTCACGAGGAGTCGTTCGCCGTCAGGGCGTGTCTCGTTTGATGAGCCTGCTGAGTTGACGTTCGCGGGTTTGTCTTCGCCGAATGTCTCGGTGCCGATGACGACGACGCCGTCGTCGGGTTTCGCTTCGTCGTATGCGCTCCGCTCGCCGGTGGTCGCTGAGGGGACGTACGCGTTTGGTTTGAACGCGCGTGATGGGAATGGGGTGTTGATGGATGAGGCGTTGTCGTTCCCGTTCCTCGTGGACGTGACGCCGCCGACGGCGTCGTATGTTCCGTTGTTCAATCAGGAGACCAATTCGTCGTCTGTCGAGCTGGTGATCCGGTTGAGCGAGCCGGGTGTGTTGGTGAACGTGACGTTGGTCGAGCAGCGTGTGGTGGAATTGATGCCGGAGGTGTGGGTCTTACGTCCCGCGCCGCGTGGCATCGCGTCGTTGTTCGTGACGTCGGATAATGTGACTTTCCGTGCGAATCTGACGTTGCAGGATGGCCGGAAGCAGCTCGTCGTGGATGGGGAGGATATGGCGGGCAACAAGTTGGTTCCGGGTTCGCGGACGAACACGTTCTTTGTGGATGGGGATGTCCCGATCATCGCGTTGCGTAATCCGCCGTACGGTTTCGCGTCCGCTTTCGTGTTCCCGTTGACGTTTGAGACGGATAGTCCGGCGACGTGTCGGCTGTGGGCTTCGCCTGAGCCGCCGCTCGCGTCATTCGAGGATTGGGAGCCGTTCGACACGACGGCGGGTTATTTGCATGCCAAGAATAATTTCAATCGCGTCACCGAGCCGGATGCTCCATACGCGGTGTCGGTGTGGTGTCGTGACGGGAAGGGTCGTGAGAAGCAGCAGACGTTCAACCTTCAGGTCGATTTGACCGCTCCTGAGATCATCACGGCGTATGCACATCCGAATCCGATCGTTCAGTATCCATTGGCGACGAAGTTGACGGTGCAGACGGATGACGTGTCGTTCTGCAAGTACAGCAACAGTTCGAATAATTTTTGGGCGATGGAGGGCTTGTTCGAGGGTTTCAACGAGACGGGCACGGTGGCGCATAGCGCGAATGTGACGTTGGGCTCGGCGCGTCCTGCGCGGTTCTATGTGGCATGCATAAATCTGGCTCAGAAGGGTCCCGTGTCCGCGTCGGTTCCGGTGACGGTCGATTTGTCTCAGCCGTTGATGATCAACACGACGAGTGTGCCGCGTGCGTTTGGGAAGAAGTTGATCCCGATCGGGTTGGAGACGAACAAGGATACGGTGTGCTTGTACACTTTCCGTGGCTCGCAGGTGACGTTTGATTCGGACGTGGATGGGGTGCCGAAGCTTGCGCATAAGGCGACGTTGGCTGTTCCCGGTTCGGGGACGTATGCGGTGGAGTTCTCGTGTTATACGGGTTTGTCGACTACGCCTTCGGGGATCCAGCGCGCGTCTGCGAATGCGTCGATCATTGTGGACACGACGGCGCCGGTGATGGTGTTTGTGGATGATGCGAGCGAGTTGGTTGAGGAGCCTGAGCTGACGTGGCACGTGGATGCGTTGCAGGTGAACTGGTTGGGTCGTGATGATGAGACGGGTGTGTCGCGGTATTGGTATTCGATCGAGGAACTCGCTACACGTCAGGTGGTTGTGAATCGGACGCCGTATGGTCCGGTGTCTGGTGAGTCGCCGTTCAAGATCCGCGGGTTGAATTTGTCGGATGGCAGGACGTATTTCTTCCGTGTTGTTCCTGAGAATCTGGTTGGCTTGTTGGGGAATGAGAGCCGGTCGGATGGCGTGACGGTGGATGTCTCGAAGACGCCGCCGCAGTGTCAGGATTTGGTGAAGCAGGAGAACGAGACGGATTTGGATTGCGGCGGGGTGTGCGCTGGGTGTGAGGTGAACCGGACGTGTGTGAAGTCGGGTGATTGTAAGAGCAATTATTGCAAGGATGGGAAGTGTGCTCCTGCGTCCTGCACGGATCAAGTCAGGAACGGGGAGGAATCGGATGTGGATTGTGGCGGTTCATGTTCGCCGTGTGCTGAGGGCGCGCCGTGTCTGAAGGATGGCGATTGTTCGACGAAGTTCTGCGATCGAGGGGTGTGCGCGCGTCGTCAGGCGTGCGAGAACGGCGTCGTTGATGGGCAGGAGTCGGATATAGATTGCGGTGGTTCGTGTCCGGATGGGTGTGTGGATGGGAAGGCGTGTTATTTGCTGGGTGATTGCGCGGTCGGCTTGACGTGTTATTCGGGTTCGTGCCGGGTGTGCGCGCCGGGTGATGTGGATTGCAATGGCATCCCTGATGATGAGGATGAGGATGGCGTCGTGAATGGTGATGACAAGTGTGCGGGCACGCCGAGGGGCGAGGTGGTGGATGATACGGGGTGCAGCGCGTCGCAGCGTTCGTCGTGCGGTGATGGGATAACTGATTTGTGGCGTTCGAGGCATTTCGGTGACGTGCGGTGTGATGGTGATGCCGCTGCCGATGCTGATCCTGATGGGGATGGCTTGTCGAATCGTGAGGAGTTCGAATACTTCCGTGACACGCGTCGCGAGATTGATCCGATGAGCGAGGATACGGATGGGGATGGCTGGTCGGATAAGCGGGAGATCGACAAGGGGACGGATCCGACGGATCCTGAGGATCATCCTGCGTCGGTGTGGTGGATCTGGTTGTTGTTCGTGCTTTTGATCGCGTTCCTGTCGTATCTGGCGTACCTTGTCTATATGAAGCGTGAGGAGTTGAAGCGGCGGGTGCCGGTCATATTGAGGCGTCCGTTTGGCTTGCCGCGTGTCGTTCCGAAGGGCCTGCCTCATGTCGTTCCGAAGGTGGTGCCGCATTTGGAGGATCTCGCGTCGAAGGTGTCCGTGAGGGACGTCGGCAAGGATGCGTTTGGTAAGTTGAAGTCTTTGGCTGGCAAGGAGTTGTCGGTGAAGGAGCACGTTGCGTTGGAGACTGAGTTGCACAAGTCGGGCGACGTTTTCGAGAAGTTGCGTGAGACGGCGTGGTCGTCGTTCACGCTTGCTGAGCGGAAGGATCTGTTGTTGAAGTTGCAGTTGTATCGGAAGGGGAAGTTGTCGCGTGCCGAGATAGAGGCGTTGTTCCGCAAGTTGCGCGTCACAGCGGCGTATTATAAGTCGCATCGCGCAGTGTTGGAGCGGGAGTTGGAGGAGTACGGGAAGCCGAAGTCCCGTAAGGGGAAGAGATGATGTGGTATCGGGCTGGGCGGAGCAATGAACCATTGTCGCCCCAGTTCCTATCGCCCCGTCCGTTGGCGTCCCGTCGCGGCCAGATCCTCGGTCAGGTTTTCGTGCTGATTTTGGCGGCTGTCGTGTTCATCATGATCTTGTTGTATGGGTATCGCGCCATCAAGGTGTTCAGTGAGCGTGGTGAGCAGGTCGCTTTGTTGGAGATGATCACGACGTTGCGGTCGAAGGTGCGGAGTGTCGCGCTTGATTTCGGGAGCGTGAAGCGGTTGGATCTTGTCATCCCGCAGCGTTTCCACGAGGTGTGTTTCGTCGATTTGGAGACGTTGGCTCAGTCGCGTGCCGCGCGGGATCGGTTGGCTGCGGGGCATCCGCTGGTGTTCGACTTGGCGCGGTCGGGGACGCAGAACGTGTTCTTGTTCCCGCCGGGGGATTCGCCGATCTTGTTGGAGCATTTGCGGGTGGAGTCGTCGGATGGGGCTGCGTTGTGCGTGCCGTCTTCGGGTGGTAGGGTGAGTTTGCGTTTGGAAGGGTTGGGGAATCGTGCGAAGCTCGGTGTGTGGGCGTGACGGATGGGGAAGATGATGGCGGGGTTGGTGGGGTGTCGGGTTTCGGCTTCTGGCCAACGACTGATGGCTAACGGCTCCGCTCTCCGTTCCCGTCGTGCCCAGCTTGACGTTCAGTTCAATTGGATCTTCATCCTCGTCGCTGGCGCGGTGATTTTGGCGTTTTTCTTCAGTATCGTGCAGAAGCAGCGGGTGTTGTCTGAGCAGAAGTTGGCTTTCACGTTGGCGAATGAGTTGGAGGCCGCGGCGACGGGTGCGCAAGTCGCACGTGGCACGGCGCAGTTCATTCCGGTGCCGCGGTCGGGGGTGACGTTCGAGTGTTCGGCTGATTGTTCGTGTTCGTATGGGGTGGGGTCGGAGTTGCGGCCGTATGAGGATAAGTTGATCTTCGCGCCGGATTCGGTGCGAGACGAGGATATGTTGTTTTGGGCGTTGGATTGGAAGGTGCCGTTCCGCGTGTCGAATTTCTTGATGGTGACGAACAAGCGCGTTCAGTATTTCATCGTGGTGGATGAGCGGTCGGCGTCGTCGGTGAATCTGCGTGATCGGGTTCGTCAGGTGTTGCCGAAGGGCGTGAATGCGCGTGAGATATCGGTGTCGGATGTTTCGCGGGTGGCGAACGAGAATTTTGTCGAGGCGAGGTTCGTGTTCTTGGACGTGCGGCCTCCTGCGGGGCGTGTCGAGCTGCACCCGTCGTTCTTGTCGACGGATGTGAGCTTGGTGAGCTTCGAGGGTGATGCATCAGGCACGGTGACGTTCTATCAGCGGAAGAATCGCCGGGTGAACGAGTTTGTGGCGAAGCCGTCCGCGTATGTGGATGTGACCTCGTTCTTCGCAGCTTTTTTCGCGGATGGGGTGACGATGTATGATTGCAATATGGGGCGGGGGTATCGTCGGTTGCAGTCGATCAGTGAGGTGTACGCGCAGCGTGTCTGGCGTCTCGTGCTTGATGAGTCGGTGCGTGCGAGGGGTTGCGTGTATGATGTCGCACCGTTGGTGCAGTTGAACCAGTCGGCGGGTGTGTTGCGGAATCAGGTCGTGGTGGAGGAGGTCGCGCGTTTGTTGGCTGCGGAGGACGCGTTGAGGAAGCAGAATGACCGGTTGGTGAGGGCGTCATGTCCGACGATATATTGACCGTGGGGAGTGAGATGGGGAGAGGTGCCCGACAGTCTAACGGCCACTGGCTAATGGCTAATGGCTCCGTTTCGGCTAACGGCTCCGTTCTCCGTTCCCGTCGTGCTCAGCTCAGGATCTTTGAGACGTTGGCGGTGTTGGTCATCTTCTTTTTCTTCATCGCGTTCGGGATGAACGTGTATTTCGTCGTCCAGCGTGCGGGTATCGAGAAGGAGATCGAGCGGGTGCAGGATTTGCGTTCGGTGCAGGTGGCGCAGAAGGCGATGTCGTTGCCGGAGTTGGATTGTGTTGTGGTGGGTGTGCAGCGGGAGTATTGTTTTGATGCGTTGAAGTTGGATGCGGTGCGGTCGGTGGTGGCGAGCCCGTCGGTGGCGGATGTGTACGTTCCGGTTTTTGGGTATAGTACGGTGAGCGTGACGCGGTTCACGCCGTCTCGGCAGTCTTGGTCTGTGTATGATCGCCGTCGTCCGGGTGATGAGCGTCGTTTCCAGGCGCCGGTGTTGATTTATGATCCGGTGCGTTTCTCGTATGGTTTTGGGATGCTGGAGGTGACGGTGTATGGATAGGAACCACCACCCACTCACCCATCGCCCCAATCGCCTATCAGCACACAAGCAGGGACAGATGGAAATCATGGGGCTTGCCATCATCGTAGTGCTGATTATGTTGGGTGTCTTGTTCGCGATCAGGTTTGTCTTGTTGGCGCCTGAGGAAGACGTGGCGGGTGAGTTCAAGGAGTCTGAGTTGGTGGCGAAGGCGGTGCCGGTGATGTTGCAGACGCATACGGATTGCCACGGAGCGACGATGGCTGCGTTGTTGGAGGATTGTGCGACGACTGCCTCGTTCAGGTGTCCGTCTGGCTCGTCGTGTGTGCACGCGAAGCGGTTGTTCGCGCAGTATTTCAAAGACACGTTCGATGCGTGGAATCGTGAGTATGAATTCAAGGTCTCCGGCAACCGGCGGGTGGAGGATCTCGCCTTGTCGCGGGGGGCGTGCAACGCTGCGGCATCTCGCGCGTCGGAGTATGCGCAGACGCCGGTGCCGACGGCTGCGGGCATCATCACGGTGTCGTTTAGGTTGTGTAGGTGAATGTATGTGCCTTGAGCGAGGAACTCTTGCGATAGTGGAGCGATGAATCTTCCAGAGTCAACTTGGTTATGCGACAATAGATTCGCGTGCTCGGCGGTACAGTACACATTGTTCTAACTGCGACAAAGTGACAATAATTTATTATAGTTTCAGCGCCTGCATCACCACAAGGGGGTGTTCGTTTGGTGGTCAAAACACGTGCACTTGTTGCAGGGCTGGCTTTGTTTCTGCTCGTCGTCACAGTCGTGTTTGCGGTCGCTGATGGCTCGTTGATCGCGACTTTTGGCGTGCCTTCTCCGGATGCTCCCGGAGAGCGCCTTGTTCAGGATGGGATTCTTATCTGGCACGAGGTGTTGATCGCATATGAGCCGGTGTTGAACACGTATCGTGTGACAACCACTTGTGGCATCACGAATGTCTCTTGTGTTCCCCAGTCGTGGAACCAGACGAATGTCTCATCGACAGAGCACGGCCCGCCGGTCTATGAGCGCACAGAGGTGACGGCGTCGAACGTGTCGGGGATTCTCGTTCAAAGGCATCAGGAGAACGTGGGCTGTTTTGTATGCCCGACGAATCTTTCCGTGCAGGTGTGTTACGGGTACGATGACGGTTTCTCGGACAATCTGGCCCCGGAGTGGCAGTGTGAATGCAAGAGCGGCACGAGCTGCAAGAAGTTGACTGTCGCCGACAATGCGACACTCTATTATCACACGGATGGTGAGTTCATATGAAAACCTCACGCATCACGGCTTTCGTTCTCGTCCTGACAACTGTCTTTGTTGCTTCCGCGTATATGGAGGATTACACTCTTGTCCAGAACCTCACGTTCAACAACGTTCCAATTTCTTCTTTCACCACAAGTGGCAGCACGTGGAACATGACAAACGGGTCGAACTGCAGGACTGGAGATTGCCTCGTTTTGAACCAAAGCGTAGCGGGGTTCTACTATGCCCAGCTTCCAAACGGCACTTGGAACAGAACGGCAGACACTGGCTTCGTTGTCAAGTGTTGGGCGATGGACAACGAACCAGTCCTCAGTGATGCGGGTTGGCCGAGCATAATGTTGAACCGTCAAGGGAATGGTTTGGAAAATTACGATTCAGTCGGATTTATGGCGCACAGTGACGGACCGTACAGATTTCTCCACAACAGCAGCGTCACAACGGGCGCGGGTGCATCCACGACGCAAAACTCCACGAGCGGCGGCACTGACTTATCAAACTTGTGGTGGTGGCTTGTGGTGAATTATTCGCGCGAGACAAGAAGAGTGGATGTGAAATGGTATAACACGAGTAACGAAGCTCAACTTTTTTTGGCATATGACAACATCACGACTGCTCGTTATGCAACTGGAGGTATTGGTTTCTTTGCCAGAAGAAGCGTCCTGTTCGATGATTGTGAATATTGGACACAGGAACCTGCACTTGTGCAGATTACTGCATCAACGTATAATGTGACGAGCGGGACGGGCAACACCACGATCTGGCGTGTTAATAGGTCTATCGCGGTGAACACGACTGATCCGACACCGACGGTGACGTTCATCACCGGAGTGACGTCCAACTGTTCGATAGGCAGAAGCGACTGGAACTATTCGGTAATGGTGGCGAATGATTCAGACACGAAATGTGGCACGGTCGATACCATCAATATGACGTGTACGCTTCCCAGTACGAAAGCACTCACGTCCGGGAGCCAAAACCTCTACCTTAGTTGTGTCGGTGCAAATGGGGCGCAATCGAATACAAGCACTAGTGGCGCGTTGAACATCACCTGGCTCGCTGGGAGCAGCATCGAGTCGCTCGCTCGCACGACCATTGAAACTGCGGCGAACAACGTGCTCGTTAACCCCGGGATTTACACGAATCAGCAAGTGTATTTGAGGCGGGTGAATGGGACGCAGCAGTTGGCAACGTTTGACAAAGTCGTGGTGTATGGCACGCAACGTTGGGCGATCAATTACCTGACCGGTTCCGACACGTACACGGGCATAAAAAACCTGACACCGGTGTTGTACGTCTACGAGAGCACGAATATGACGATGTCCCAATTGCAGACCGATATCGAGACACTGTTCACGAGCACGAAGAGTTGAGGGGGAAACGTGGCCTATTCACGTTCCGGTTTATTGTTTTTTGTGTTGTTGCTGAGCGTGCACGTCGTTTTTTCGGATGATTCGTTCAAGCCGTATATCCATAAGGCGATGGTTCCGGAGCATCCGAAGGTGCGCTTGTTCGGCGCGTACCAGACGAACTTGTTTCCCGGAGCAGCGACGTATTCATATCCGATCGATGTCCCTCCGGGGACGAATGGCGTGCAGCCGTTGTTCGCCGTGATGTATAACAACCAGAATGCAAAGTCGCGTCCGGGCGTTCTTGGTGCTGGTTGGGAGTTGACGCAGGATTATATCGTGAGGAACCTGAATTCCACGGTGGACGTGTCGGATGATTTTTTCACGCTGGTGTTGAACGGGCGTTCGGAGAAGTTGTTCGTGAATGGGAGTGAGCTGGCGACGGAGGTCGAGTATGATGCGCGTATCCAGAATCTGTCGGGAGGAAACAACAGTCTTGGCGCGTATTGGTTGGTGACGTTGAAGAATGGGGTGCAGTATCGTTTCGGTTATAATTCAGATTCTGAGCTGGTCTCCGCGTCGAGTCCGGGGCGGGGTGCGCGGTGGAGTCTGGACTTGGTGAACGACACGTTCGGCAACACGATCGCCTACAGTTATCGTGAGTCGCCTTATGCGAAGGATATCGGAGCGGTGTATTTGGACAGCGTCACGTATACCAATGACCGTTTGCGTACTGTTCTTTTCGCGTACGAGAACGCGACCCGTCCTGATAGGAGACGCATAGTCCGTGAGGGAGATTGGTTGGAGGAGAGCAGAAGGTTGTCCTCCATCGAGGTCCTTGCTGATGAGCGGCTGGTGCGGAGGTATTCGTTCACATATGCGGATCTTTCGTCGAGCTTGTCGTCGCTTGCGACGATCAAGCAATACGGCGCAGACAACACGTCCCTTCTCCACACGGTGACGTTCGGGTATTATGGGCAGGAGGCGGGTTTCACGGATAACAACGTGACGTGGATTCCGCCGAGCATTTTCGCGACGAACGAGTCGCGTGACTTCGGCGTGCGCCTCATCGACTTCAACAATGATGGATTTGTGGACCTGCTGAAAGGGCGGGGGAATACGAGCGAGCGTCGAGCGTTTGTGAATGATAAAGCGAGTAATTGGACGAACACGACGCTTTTCGCGCCACCCATCTATTTCGTATATGGCGTGAATGATTTGGATAATGGTGTCCGCTTTGCCGACGTGAACGCGGACGGACTGATTGACATTTTGCAGTCGGAGAACAATGATGGTGGCGCGTCAAAAGGGGTGTACGTGAATAATGGTTCGGGTTGGAGTGACGTGACGGTGAATTGGACGATTCCGATATATTTCAGCAGTGGTGATGCGGATCAGGGTGTTGACTTGGTCGATGTGGATGGGAATGGATGGGCGGATATCGTTCAGGCGGTCAGCAGTTCAGGGATCAATAAAGGAGTGTACTTGAATAACGGTTCGGGGTGGCATAATTCTTCGTGGCAGTTCCCGACGTTGTTGGTGACTGATGCGAAGGACACAGGTACGCGTTTGGTTGATTTGAATGGCGATAGTTTGCCGGATATCATCGAGGCGTCGAATTTCGGATCGGTCATCCAGCGCGTCTGGTTGAATAACGGTTCGGGGTGGAATTCGACAGGTGATTGGGTTCCGACGATCGTGTTCACGACGACAAGTCGTCCTGATAATGGGGTGCGTTTCGCGGACTTGAATAGCGATGGCTTGACGGATATGATTGAAGACTATGAGAACGGGAGCACGGTGAATCGGAGCGCGTGGCTGAACACGGGCGGGGGTTGGGCGTTGAATTCCTCGTGGAGGAGCCCCGAGCCGTTCACGGTGAACGGGCAGAATAACGGTCGTCGGATCGCCGACGTGAACGGCGATGGGATGGCGGATGTGGTGGTGACGATCGGGAACGTGTCCATCCAGTATGGTCACACGTGGACGAAGAACGGGACGAGCGCGTTCCTGCTGAAAAACATCACGAACGAGTATGGTGGTGTGTCGTTCATCAATTATACGCCATCGACTTTTTTCAACAATAATGGGAGTGATAACGTATCGGATATCGGTTTCGCTGTTTATGTCGTGTCGCGGTACGCGGTGAACAATTCGTTGGAAGGCGCGTTCAACGTGTTCGGCGCGACGTTGTACAATTACAGCGGCGGAACGTATGATGCGGCTGATCTGGAGTTCCGTGGCTTCAGCAACGTGACTGAGACGTTCCCTGATGGGACATTTGTGCGGCATCATTTCTTGCAGGATGACTTGTTGAAGGGGAAGGAGTTCCGTGCGGAAACGTTCAATGCGAGCGGCGCCCTTTTCAGCGTGTCTGACACGAATTACACGGTGGCGCGCACGTCTCCGAATTATCGTGTGCAAGTCGGTTTCCAGACCTTGTCGCAGTATGATGGCGCGTCGACGCCTTTCGTGACGAATGCGACATATGAGTATGATGCGTTCGGGAATGTGGTCGAGAAGCATTCGTTAGGCGATGTCGCGAGCTTGACCGATGATCGCTTCGAGCGGTACACTTACGAGTACAGCACGTCGAGGAATATCTTGGACAGGGTAAGCTCGTACAAGTTGTTCGAGGCCGATAATGAGACGAAGGTCAAGGAATCGTTGTACACGTACGATGATGGCCTCGTCACGCGTGGCGCGTTGACCGGTGTTCGCGAGTGGAATGATGATGGTGATGACAAGGTGACGCGTTACGCTTATGATTCGTTTGGTAACAGGGTGAGCGAAACGGACAGTCTCGGTCGTATCACCACGTTCGAGTACGGTTTGCGTGATCCGACGCATACGTTCGTGGAGCGGTCTACGAACGCGTTGGGTCATCAGGTCGAGTTCGGGTACGATTTGGGCACGGGGAACAAGTTGTGGCAGAAGAAGAACAATATCGTGACGAGTTTTGAATACGACACATTCGGCCGCATCAGCAAGGAAATCAAGCCGTACGACAGTTCTTCATTGCCAACGAAGCGGTATAATTATTCGTTCGATGGTGGCGCTCCTGAAACGGTCTACGTGACGTTGCGCGAAACCGGCGATGCTACAAGCCGTGTCTTGCAGTATCATTATGATGGCTTTGCGCAGGTTGTGCAGATCAAGAGTGAGGCGGATAATGGTCAATACATAACGAAGAACTTGTATTATGACGCTCAAGGAAGGGTTGCACGGGAGGATAACCCGTATTTTGCCTCGTTCTCCATCTTCACTGCTCCAATCAATGGAACCCCATCCACGAACTACTCGTACGATGCATTAGGGCGCGTTACAAGCGTTTTGAACCCTGATGGCACGAATAAGACCATCCGGTTCAACAAGACGGATATTGATGATTATGATGAGAATGGTCACCGTCACAGGTATGTTTTGGATGGTTTCGGTCAGATAGGCAAGGTTCAGGAGTTCAACAATGACCCATTGTTGAACCTTGTTTTGAATCCGTACAATACGACGTACGAGTATGATTCGATGGGCAATCTCGTCAAGATAACTGATGCTGAAGATAATGAATTCAAGTTCTCGTACGACTCGTTGGGGCGCAAAACCGCATTGGATGATCCGGACTTGGGACGGTGGACGTATGGCTACGATTCCGTCGGCAACCTTGTCGA
>Ga0247727_10009590_pt1 | contig 17463 bp, 16 predicted proteins | sample WisWelCaveWW1625_FD_202498 | JGI IMG/M metagenome (GOLD analysis project Ga0247727, IMG submission 202498) | Biofilm microbial communities from Wishing Well Cave, Virginia, United States - WW16-25 | ecosystem: Environmental > Aquatic > Deep subsurface > Groundwater > Cave microbial mat | place...
TTGGGCTTGGGGGTTGGTGGAAGACTGGTTTTTTTCTTGGTGCGTTTTTTCATACCTCACTTTATATCACAGGTTATTCGGATAGGCACTTAGTTTCTGCTCACCGAATCTCGTACCCCCCAATCTCCACGCCCTTCCCCTGCGGCACACTCACACCATCCAAATCGGTTGTGAATCCCGCGCGCACGGATGCCTTATGCCCCGCATTGCGCGCGGGACTTGACGCGGTGAGATGAAAATCAAGGCGTCGTGGTTTGACGAATAACGGGTTTGCTTTCATGGAAGCCGCGTGCATTTCAAAGCCGCGAAAATCCACAAAGGGGTTGCCGCCCGTTTTCCAAAAAATGTTGTGGCTCTCTTTGAACGGCGCGTCCGCGAACGCGGCGCTGTTGTTCACCCATAAAATATTATTCCGCAGCTCAAGAATCTGCGCGCTGCATCCACCGAAACAACTCACCCCTTTGCTTTCGTCGCCCGTCAAATAGACCGTGTTGTTGAAAACGCGCGTGCGCCATGTCGGACCAAAGCTATCCCCTGCCCCACGCAAAGTCAGAAATTCGCTCTTGGCGTGCTGGGTGTTGTGATACAGATTGTACGCATAGGTGTTATCGGCAGCTTGCAGCGCGCTCGAACTGCCGAGTTCGGTAAAGGTGGTGTCGTTCACCGAAACGTTGTGATGAATCGTGTTGCGCCGCCCCTCGAACATTTCCACCGACGCGCCCTCGATCCCAAAGTCGTAGGAACACCAAGCTGTGTTGCCCGAAAAATAATTGTGCGCGATCTCATTGTCACTGCCGTGAACGAGAATCCCCCACGCGCCCGAATCGTCCGCTCCGCCGTTGTTCGTATTGACCGACATGACGCGATTGTTTGTGAGCTGATTGTTCAAGACGCGATTGTGATGCGCGTCGCGCGCGAGCAAAACTCCCGTCGTCATTTCACTCGCCTGTGAAGCGCGCACCGTGTTATATGCCGCGCCGTTTTGAAACGTGAAACCCGCGCGCCAACCGACGGGTTGATTCTGACAATGCGGATCCGTGCTCGGCGCGTCCGCGCGCACATGCAGAGATTCAATGATCTGATGCGTTCCCGTGATCGAGACACCATCGGGCGCGCCGTTTTGGATCATGGGTAAATTGCCGCTGCCATACGCGCTGATCAAAATGGGCTGTGCCAATGTGCCGTGCCATTTTGCCCTGAGCGTGCCGTTCCACGCGCAACCGCGTTTGAAATACAAACGATCCCCTGCCACGAGCGCGGCGTTATTCGCGCGCGGCAGTGTGCGCCACGCGTGTTCGGGACTCGCGCCCGAATGGTTGTCCGCGCCATTCGCGCAATCCACGTAGTAGGCGCTGATGGCGAGCGTTTGCGTTGACGTTGACGTTGCGGTGGGCGTCGCGGTGGGCGATGAAGTTGCGGTCAGCGTTGACGTGTGCGATGGAGTTTCCGTCGGCGTTGACATTGGAGTGGTGGTGGGCGATGGGGTTGCGGTCAGCGTTGGCGAGGCGCTCGCATGCAGATTCGTTGACTGAGCAACAAAGAAAATGCTCAACACGATGAATAGGAGGTTGATTCTCATGCAAGAAAAGAGTGGTTTTCAGACGCGCTAGATACGCCTTGTATTTTACCGAATGTGCCAGCTCTCTTGATTATTGAACATCGTGCAACTGCTCCCCCTCTCCCGAAATGGAGGCGAAACGCCTCCATTTCGGGAGAGGGGGTCGGGGGGTGAGGCGTGCTATGAAAATCACCATGCTCTCTGATTTTTATTTTCCGTTTCTCGGCGGTGTCGAGACGCATGTGCGGACCTTGAGCCATGCGCTCGTCGCGCGCGGGCACTCGGTGGCGGTGGTGACATTGTGGGAAGAGGGCTTGAGCGAATGGGATGACGACAAGGGCGTGCGAGTGTATCGTGTGCGCGGAACGATGCAGCGGTTCGAAAAATTATTTGCCAATGGCGCGCGCAAGTGGGCGCCGCCGTTTCCCGATCCACAAGTGTCGCGCGCGCTGCAAACGATTCTCGCGCGGGAACAGCCCCAGATCGTTCACGGACACGATTGGCTTGCGCGCGCGTTCCTGCCGCTCAAACCCTTTACGCGCGCCCGCTTCATCCAAACCTTGCATTATTACTCGCTCGCGTGCGCGCACAAGAGTTTGATGTTTCGCGATACGTCATCCTGCGCGGGACCCGAATTAATAAAATGTTTAGCTTGCAGCGCGGCGCATTATGGCGCGGCAAAAGGCGCGGGCGTGGCGCTTGCGAATTTCGCCGCGCGCGCGTGGGAACAGCGCGCGGTGGATTTGTATCTCGCAGTGAGTCAAGCAACCGCAATCGGCAACGGGCTAGAGACAAATACCGCGCGCTGTCAGGTGATCCCGAACTTTTTGCCCGATGATGATGAGGACGAAACAGAGGTGAGCGAATTGATCGCGCAACTGCCGCAAGAGCCCTTTTTTTTGTTCGTCGGCGATCTGCGCTGCTTCAAGGGCATTGAGGTGTTGTTGCGCGCCTACGCGCAGCTGGTTAATGCCCCGCCACTCGTATTGATCGGCAAAGCGTGGGCAGAGTCGCCGCGCGCATTTCCACCGCACGTGCAGGTGTTCAAGAATTGGTCCCACGCAGCGGTAATGGCGGCGTGGCGACGCTGTTATGCAGCTGTTGTCCCGTCGGTATGGCAAGAGCCGTTCGGGATGGTGGTGATCGAAGCGATGGCAAGTGGCAAAGCAGTGATCGCCGCGCGTGTCGGCGGAATTCCCGAAATCATTCGCGACGGCGATACGGGTTTGCTCGTCGCGCCGGGCGATGCCGATGCGTTGCGCGCGGCGATGCAGCGGTTGGTTGATTTCCCCGCACTGTGCGCGCAGTTGGGCGCGCGGGCGCAGGGCGATTCCGTGCGGTATCGGGCGAGCGCGGTTGTGCCACGCATCGAACGCGCGTACGAAAGTGTGTTGGCGCAACAACGCGCCTCCGAACTCTTTGCGGACCAAGTAATGCCAAGAGGATCTATACCAAGACGTTCGCGTGTCATTTCGAGGGCGCGAGAAAGCTCGCTTTTCCAAGATGAGATTTCTCGCGAAGGCGGCTGCACAGAAACTTCCAATGTCAAAAAAGAGTCGGCGGACTCCAAACGCGAATCTCCGCGAATCAAAACGCGAATCTCCGCGAAACTTCAAGAAACAAAATAAAATTCGCAAAGATTCGTTCCGATTCGCGTAGATTCGCGTTGAGTGGCATGGCTCTGCCCAAAAGTTTCAGCGCTCATGCAGCCCCAACGGGCTGACCATTTCGAAATGACACTTTACAAGTCCTGTATTCAATGCTGACCCAAACACAACCCCTCCCAATATTTCGCGTCCGCGATACGGCGGGCGCGGCGCGCATGTCAATCGCCATCGTGAATTACAACACGCGAGATGAATTGCGCGCGTGTCTTGAAACGGTCTGTTTGGACGCGCCTGCCGAGATTATTGTGGTGGACAATGCGTCGCGTGATACGAGCGTCGAGATGGTGCAGTCGCAGTTTTCAAACGCGCGTCTCATTGCGAATCGCGCCAATGTCGGTTATGGCGCAGCGGCAAATCAAGCGCTGCGCGCGTGCGCGAGTGAGTATGTTTTGCTTCTGAACAGTGATACGCGTCTCGCGCGGGGCGCATGCGCCGCGCTCACGGCTTATATGGATACTCACCCGCGCGCGGCAATTGTCGGTCCGCGTTTGTTGAACGCGGATGGTTCGCTGCAAGCGTCATGTTATCCCGATCCGACGCCGCGCGAAATTTTTTTGCAAGAGAGCACGTTGGGACGCGCGACGCGTTCGCTGCGAACGTGGGAACATGACCGCGCGCGCGTTGTGCCGTGGGTGTTGGGCGCGGCATTGGCAATGCGGCGCGCGGCGTTTGAAGCGATCGGTGGTTTTGATGAAAGTTTTTTCTTGTACTGGGAAGAAGCGGATTTGTGTTATCGCCTGCGGCGCGCGGGCTGGGAGATTCATTTCGCGCCCGTGACTGCGGTTTTTCATCGCGGCGGCGCAAGCACGCGTCAGCAACCTGCGATGACACTGCCTTTGTTTTTCTTGAGCGCGGCGTGTTTTTATCGCAAACATTTTTCGCCGCGTGATTTTCAACAACTGCGCGCGGTGGTCGCGTGCGTCATTGCCGCGCGCGCGGCGCGCGACGCGCTCAAACTGCCCTTTTCGCGTGGCGCGCCGCGTGCCTTGCTTCAAGAAAAAATTGCCGCGTATCGAGAGGTTCTGGCTGCGGCGCGGAAAGGTTGGCAATAAATGATACACAACAAAGACGCCCGTCGCGCGCCCCCGAACTGACCCGCTGTCGTCCATTTCTCTCCGCCCTTTTCCGCTATGCTGGTGAAAATCCAGAACCAAGGACGGCGGAAAAAACGCTGTTTCACTCCCAGACGTGCCACGCACCCAAAAAGATAGCCCAAAAGTCATAGCGCAAAATGTATTTTTTTGGTGTATGTGTTTCTCTTGAAAGAGTGAAACGGCGGCGCATTATTTTCTGTCCGCGCGGATGAGAATGAACGAACCCTCGAACCTCTTGAATCGTTCCGAAGCTGAAATGCCCGCAGTGGTGATGGCGCCCGGGCGCGCACCATCAGACCGTGTCCATTTCGAGCGTGATCGCGAATTGATCCGACGCTGTCTCACAGGCGAACAACGCGCGTGGAATGAGTTAGTTGAACGCTATCAGCGGCTCGTCTATGCGATCCCGCGGCGCTATGGGCTAAACGAACCGGACGCCGAAGAGGTCATGCAAAATGTATTTTTGATTGTTTATCGCCACCTCGGATCGCTGCGCGATGAAATGCTCTTGTCGGCGTGGCTGATCCGGATCACTGCGCGCGAGACCATGCACTATCGGCGGCGCGAGCCGGCGCATGACGAATTGGATGAGCAGCTGGCAGATGAGGGCGAAGGAGCTGAAGAACGGTTTGCGCGTCTCGAAGTCGCGCATCGCGTTCGGCTTGCGTTGTCACGAATGGGTTCGCCCTGTCGCGAACTGTTGGAAGCGTCATTGGGCGACGCACCGCCGAACTATAAAATCCTCGCCGCAAAATTAAATTGCCCGGTTGGCAGCATTGGTCCGACACGCGCGCGTTGTTTTAAAAAATTTGAAAAGATTTTGCGGACAATGGGCATTGACGGGGTACCGTAGGGACGCAATCAACGCAACACTCGCGACAACGACCGATGGTCGCGTCACGTGGGGGAATAACGATCGTGAACACCGAAACAGAATTGCGCTATGAAGCGCTAATCGCTTTTGCGGCGAATGAGTTGGAGGCGGATCAAGCCGCTGAGATTGAACGCGTGTTACGCGAAGATGATTCCGCGCGCGCGACGGTCGAGTTGTATCGCGGCATCAGCGCGCTGCTCGCTCAAGAGGAATTTGAGACGCCGCGCGCGGCAGCAACCGCGCGCCTTGAAGCGATCTTTCAACCGCATAAATCCAACGGACATGCCGCCGCGCCCATTTTGCCGATACCCGTGTCGTTCGATCCTGTCGAAAACAACGGTCATGCAGTCGAGATTATTTCCCCCGCCAATGTGACGCCCAAGCCCCTTGCGCGCCTGAACGGGTTGGGCGATTGGCGCAAACTTGAGCGTTTGCAGACAACGTGGCGGCGCTGGCTTGAAAATCTGCGCCCGCGCGCGGGATTGCCGCAATGGTCTATGGCTCAGACGACTGCCGCGTTTGTGATTGCGGTGGTGTTATTATTTGGCGTCGGCGCGTTTGTCAGCGAAGCTGCGCTGCCCGGTGAATTCCTCTATCCCGTCAAGACAACGTTCGAGGCATTGCAGATCGAATTGGCGCAGGATGATTCCGCGCGCGCGGAACTCTTGCTGCAGCTGGCGACCAAGCGCCGCGCAGAATATGGAGCTTTGCTCGCGCGTCAGGATTACACGAATGCGGCAGCCGCTCTCGCCGCATACAAACAAAATATTGATCAAGTGGATGAAACGATCACACGACTCGCGCAAACCGATGCCGCGCGCGCCGCTGAACTCGCACGGCGTTTGCAAGAGCAATTGCGCGAGGAAAACAACAAGCTGAATGAATTGCAAGAGGCGACACCGCCCACTCTGCAACCTTTACTCGACAGCGCCGTGCAACTCACCGATCAAGCAACGGACAACGCGGACGCGCACGCGGATGATGTTCCACCTCCCGCTGCGCCCGGCACGCCGACGACGAGTCCCACTCCGACACCGGTTAGCAATCCTTCTGGCAACCTTCCACCCACTCCGCGTCCAAACCCCAGTGTCACGCCAGAACCGACTTACGAGCCAACGGTTGAACCGACTCAAGAGCCGACTGCGGAACCAACTGTCGAACCGACTCAAGAACCAACACCCGATGGGACCGAAGAGCCAACGGATGAGCCAACACCGGATGTAACCGAAGAACCGACAGAAGAACCGACGGAAGAACCAACCGAGGAACCAACCGAGGAGCCGACCGAGGAGCCGACCGAGGAACCAACCGAGGAGCCGACCGAAGAACCAACTGAGGAGCCGACCGAAGAACCGACTGAGGAGCCGACCGAAGAACCGACTGAGGAGCCGACCGAAGAACCGACTGAGGAGCCGACCGAAGAACCGACGGAAGCACCGACCGAGGAACCAACCGAGGAACCAACTGAGGAGCCGACGGAAGAACCGACACCAGATCCGGATGGATACGATATTCCCAATTAATCAAAGATTGTATTGATCTGATCCAATCGCCCGCGCCGCTGGATTTGCAATCCAGCGGCGCGGGCGAGAATTTATAAGCCCAAGACCTGCATACATCGGCGTGCAGGTCTTTTTTTCTTTTCATGTATTTTCTCCAAAACAGTGTCACTCTTTTGGTACGAACCCGGTCTGGCGAGTGATGAATTTATAGCGTACAAAGGAAATCGTTATGGATACATGGTCGAATAAACACACACATAAATTTCAAGCAACCCCCAAACGCTACCCACGCGTCAGCGTGGTGATTCCGGTACTGAATGAACAAGAGAATCTACCCTATGTCTTACCTAAAATTCCAAAGTGGGTCCACGAAGTCATTCTTGTGGATGGACATTCGCAGGATCGCACCGTCAACGTGGCGCGCGAATTGCTGCCAACAATTCGCGTGCTCGAACAGATGGGACGCGGCAAAGGCGACGCGCTGCGCTGCGGCTTTCAAGTTGCGCGCGGGGACATCATTATCATGCTCGACGCGGATGGCTCAACGAATCCAGCTGAAATGGCCGAATTTGTGCAGGCGTTGACGCGGGGCGCGGATTTCGTCAAGGGCTCGCGTTTTGCGCGCGGCGGCGGCACAGCCGATATGGAAGGGTATCGGCGGCTCGGAAATTTCGGATTTGTGCTCTTGGTGCGCGTGTTGTTTGGCGGACACTATTCGGATTTGTGCTATGGCTACAATGCGTTCTGGCGGTACGTCTTGCCCAATCTCGAACTCGACTGCAATGGTTTTGAAATCGAAACCAAGCTGAATGTTCAGGTACTGCGAAAGGGGTTCAACATCGTCGAAGTTCCCAGTTTTGAAGCGGCGCGCGTTCATGGAGTCAGCCACTTGAAAACTTTTCCTGACGGGTGGCGCGTGTTGAAAACGATTTTGCGGGAGGCGCGCGCCGAATGGGCAGAACGCCTCACGCGGCGCGCATGGCGCGCGCATCCTCCAATGCTCACGTTGTCCAATCGTTCGCTGTGACCAAAGGAATACTATGAACACCAAGACCCTCACAGTGTCCGTCATTGTATGCTGCTATACCCTCGAACGCTGGAATGAATTAACCCACGCGCTCGCCGCGTTACGCGCGCAAAAGTGCAGCCCGTGTGAAATTATTGTGGTTGTTGATCATAACGCGCAGCTCTTGGACAAGACTCGCAAAACATTTCCCGAGGTAAAGGTCATGGCGAATCGTCACGCGCGCGGCTTGTCGGGGACACGCAACAGTGGGATCGAAAACGCGACGGGCGACATTATCGCGTTTGTGGATGAAGATGCGGTGGCAGATCGGGATTGGCTCGCGCGCGTGATGGATCAATATGCCGATGCGCGCGTGATGGGTGGGGGGGGGGGAATTTTTCCACAGTGGCGCGGGCAAGCGCAGGAGCTGACCGCGCGTCCGCGCTGGTTTCCGCCCGAAATGGATTGGGTTGTGGGCTGCACGTATCGCGGAATGCCCGAACAACGGGCGGAGGTGCGGAACCTCATTGGCTGCAACATGTCCTTTCGACGCGAGGTGTTCGAGTGGATTGGCGGTTTCCGCGAAGGGATTGGGCGGCTCGGCGCGCTCCCACTGGGGTGTGAAGAGACAGAGTTGTGTATTCGCCTGCGGCAGGCTATACCAGAGGCGCGGGTTGTGTACGAACCCTGCGCGCTTGTTCTCCACGCCATTCCCGCGTCGCGCGCCACCGTGCGCTATTTTTGCGCGCGCTGTTTTGCGGAAGGCGTGTCAAAAGCGCAGATTAGCGCGTTCGTTGGCGCGGGCGATGCGTTGGCAGATGAGCGCGCGCACGTTCGCCATATCCTCACGGGCGCAGTCGCGCAAAATCTGATCGAGGGCGCGCGGGAAGGCGATGCGGCGTGCTGGCTGCGCGCGGGCGCGTTGGTGTTGGGTGTCGCATGCGCGGCAGCCGGGTATTGCAAAGGACATCTTGATCTACATCGCGCCGGATTCTCTGCGCCTACTTCTCTCCCGCCGCGTCTCGCCGCGCCAAGCGTACTCGAGTAGCTATGTCTGCCTTACCTTTTCCACGCACACAATTTAATAGCTCGCGCCCTCCACAGGAAAACCCCGTTTCTGTTCGCATCGCGCTAACGCCGCTGCTTTTCGTTGCGCTCGCGTTTGGCGCATGGTACGCGGGGTTGCAGCAAATAGATGTGCGACGCGTCACGGACTTGGGTCTCGTCTCGGTGATGCCGCCGTTGAGTTTCATCGCGCTCGCCGTCTTGACCATTCATTTTGCGCTCAATCTACGCGCGCGCCCGATGCAGCCCGTCGTTTTGTTTTTTCACATCGTCGTCTTGATCGTCATGCTCTTTGGCATTGCGCCGATGGTGGAGCCGCTGCCGCGCTTTGAGTCGAGTTACAAACATGTTGGCATCACCGATTACATTTTGCGGAATGGAACTGTGGATCCGACGATTGACGCGTATTTTAATTGGCCTGGTTTTTTTATTCTTGCCGCCTTTGTGACAAAAGCAATGGGCTTGGCGAGTCCGATGGCGCTTGTGCCGTGGACGCCTGTATTTTTGAACTTGATCTATTTCTTGCCGTTGTCTGTTCTCGCGCGTACGCTCACACGCGACGCGCGCGGGGTGTGGCTTGGGCTGTGGCTGTTTTACATCGCCAATTGGGTGGGGCAAGATTATTTTTCGCCGCAGGGGTTGAGCTATTTTCTCTTTCTCGTCGTCCTCGCAACGCTGACGAAATGGTTTCGAGCGCGCGGGGCGAATGGGAACAATTGGCTGCGCCCGCGCGAAGCGATCTATACCACCCTGCACGGTTGGCAGCGCGCCGGGCTCCTCGCGTTCGTTTTAGGGCTGATCATTTTTATGGTGCCGAGTCATCAACTCACGCCCTTTGCCTTGTTTGCGGCGGTCGCCCTGCTCGCGCTCATGCAACGCATCACGCCGCGCGGTTTGCCCTACCTGATTGCCATTGCGATCCTCGTGTGGTTGTGTTTTATGGCGGTGCCGTATCTTTCAGGGCATGCGGAAGATCTGGTGCGCTATATCGGACAGGTGGGCGCGAATGTGGATTCCAATATCGTGCGGCGGGTGCGCGGCAGTGAGGAACATCAATTCGTCGTGCTGACGCGGGTCGCAATGACGCTGGCGCTGACGGCGCTCGCGCTGGTGGGGATCGTGCGGCGGGTGCGCGCGGGACATTGGGATTTGACATTTGTTCTGCTCGCGGTTGCGCCGTTTGGTTTGATCATTTTTGGCAACTATGGCGGGGAACTGATGCTGCGCGTTTATTTGTTCGCGCTGCCCGCGCTCGCGCTGCTCGCGGCGATGGCGTTTTTTCCGACGCACGCGCGCGATGCGAGTGGCTGGACGACGCTTTGCGTGATCGCCGTCGCCTGCAGTTTGGTCGCGGGATTTTTTGTGACGCGCTATGGGAATGAACGGATGGAAAATTTTTCGCGGCAAGAGTTGGCAGCGGTTGAATTTCTCTACGCTACCGCGCCTGCGGGCGCATTGTTGATCGGCGGTTCGTTCAATGCCCCCTGGCGGCACGAAGGATATGAATTGTACCGCTACGGGTCGGTCGAAAAAGCGATTCTGCAAGACGATCGCGCGCGTGTGGAAAATTTCATGCGCGCGCGCGGTGAGCGTCCCGCTTTTTTGATTTTGACGCGCAGTCAACAGGCGCATCTGGAATTGTTTCGTGGGCTGTCACCGGGCGCGTGGACGGAATTTGAGCACGCGCTGGTTGTGTCAGGCAGGTTCAAACTGATTTTCGAGAATGAGGATGCCAAGATTTTTCAACTGAACGATCCCACGTTCGCGCCGCGTGCGCCGGGTTACATCGGACGCAAGGAGTGATACGCACAATGGATTTATACCTTACGCTGCCGCAAGGTGTTACGCTGGCGACCTTCCGTCGCGTCGTCGTCTTGGCATTGACGTTGAGCGCGGGCGCGCTGGTCTTGCTGAATCTCGAGTCGCCCCTGCGCGCCCCATTGAGCTTGTTGTTTCTTTTGTTCGCCCCGGGATGGGCGCTCGCGGGCTTGCTGCGTCTGCGGCATCTTGCCGCCGAGCTGATGCTGGGTGTTGCGGCAAGTATTTCGCTCAACGGCTTGCTTGCGATGTTGGCGCTGTCTGCCGGGTGGTGGTCACCGTCGTTCGTTTTTGCCTTCGTGGTGTATGTGACGCTGCTCGCGCTTGGAGCTGAGATTGTGCGCGCCACGCGTTCCGTCAAGCAAAGCGCGGTTGCGCGTCCCCGCCGCGCGCTGTATCTGCTCGCGCTGCTGCTAATGGAATTGGGCTGGCTTCCGATTCTTGCGACCGCGCCGATCCATTTGCCGCCCCTGACTCAAGAATCAGCTGTCAACGCGCCGAGCGAGCCAACCTTGTTGGACTTGGGACAGATTCTTTTGAAACGGATGCGCCCACAATCAGAATCCACACCCGTGCAAGAAACACCAATCCCCACATCCGTTGCGAAATAATTCTACCGGGAGGTGGCATGACTTCGACTCTGACTCAAGTTACGCTCGATGGCGTGCGCTACAATCTTTATCATCCCAATGCGCTCGCGGTTGCGGGCATTGCAACGGCATTACTCATCGCGCTGCTCATCACGCAAGAAGTGATGCGAGTGCAGAGTGAAGCGCGCGCGCGCGTGTGGGTACCCACCCTTCGCGTGGCGATTGCGCCGCTGCTGATCGCTTTTGCTTACATGATCGCGCTGCGCTTTATCGTGCTGCTCTCCTCCTAACAGGGAGAGGATGTGCCACTGCACTCTGCAAGCTGCGATCGCGAAAGGGTGTGGCACATGGGTGTGCGTCACGATTTTGGGCAAACCGCTTCGGGCGAATGCAATTCGCTTCGGGCGAATGCAATTCGCAGCAACGAAAACACGAAACGTCCCTACGGACGTTAGAATTGCGACCCGCCCAAAATTTGACGCGCACACGTGGCACATGATCACGAATTTGGAGTGAACCGATGATTTACCATTCAAACGTATCGGAGAATGTCCCCCGCCACAGTTGGGACAAATGGATCGCGCTCGGATTTGTCGCGGCGATCATTGGCGGCGAGAGCATGGGCGCATTCTGGGGTTTGGTCCCCGGCTTGATGGCACAAGCAGCGCTGATACTCGCTCTCTTGTGCGTTTCTGCTGTGATGCCCACAATGCGCGATTCGCAGCGCGTGAGAAAATTTCTGATGGCGTTAGCGTTGGTGGCGCTGGTGCGTGTGTTGAGTGCGATGATGCCAGTGCGCTACGTGCCGGTAATATATTGGTACGCGCTGGTCGGCGTGCCGGTGTGGCTCGCGAGTATTTTGACGCTGCGCGCGCTGGAATTTTCGTGGAGCGAAATCGGGTGGGCGTGGAAGGTGGATGGCACGCAACTCTTAATTGGGCTGCTCGGTTTGCCGCTGAGCATTGTCGGGTACATCACCTTGCAGCCGCGTCCTTTGGCGAATCTCGATGCCATGCAGATGCTTCTCGCCGCGCTCATCCTGATCGTCTTTACAGGTTGGTTAGAGGAATTTGTTTTTCGCGGTGTGCTTCTCAAGACCGCTTCCGATGCGTTTGGCAAGGGCGGTGTTTTGATCAGCAGCGCGATTTTTGCGAGCATGTATTTCGGCACGCTGGCAGTCAGCTATATTTTTTTTATGGCGTTCGTTGGCTTGCTGTTTGGTTGGATCGCGCAGCGGACGCGCAGCGGCTGGGGCGTCGCCCTTGCCCATGGATTAATGAATGTGGGAATGTTTTTGGTTCTACCCTTTTTGACACAATAGTCAAAAGCTTCTAAACTCCGCGACCGTAGCGTATCGTTAACTTACTGCAATGGAAAGTTGTGCATACCAAACGCGTCTGAAAAAATTTCCGAACCCGTTTTTTACCAAGAAACGGGTTCGGGAATTTTTTCGCACACATACCTGATGTTCATCCCTCCGATCAACCCCCAACAAATCGCCACACCCAGCCGTGAAATTTATTCCGCAATGGGGCAAGAAAATATTGCGCGCATGATTGATGCCCTGTACGTCGAATTAGAAGCATCGTCTATCCGCGAAATGTTTCCGGCTGACATGAAGGTGTCGGCGGAAAAATCTGCCGCGTTTTTTATCGGCTTGCTCGGCGGACCGCCGTTGTATCAGCAGCGCTATGGCAATCCGATGCTGCGCGCGCGGCATCTCCCCTTCCCGATCAACCGCGCCGCACGCGACGAATGGCTCGCGTGTTTTGAACGCGTTTTGGAACACGCGCCCGGACGCTACAATTTTCCCACTGAACACCTTGAAGGATTCCGCGAATTTTTGCGCGGGTTTTCATTGTGGATGATGAATCGCAATTAAAGCGGCGCGCGGCAATGAACATGCCATTTGTTGCGGCGTGAGAGAAACAGAACACGCGTTGACGCGGCGCGGCGTTGGCATAGAATTCTTTGGGAGGATGCTATGCTATACATCGGCACAAGCGGTTTTCAGTACGACGATTGGGTTGGCGCGTATTATCCTGAAGGGCTGCCCAAAAAAGATTGGCTCGCCTTTTACGCGCACGAGTTCAACACGCTCGAAATCAATTTCACCTATTATCGGATGCCCACGGCGCGCACGTTGGGAGGAATGGCGCAGCGCGTTCCCGATGATTTCCTTTTCACGATCAAAGCTACGCAAGAAATGACGCACGCGCGCGAACGCGATGCAAACATTTTCGTGCAATTCACGAACGCGCTTGCGCCGCTCCTTGACGCGCGCAAATTGGGCGCGCTGTTGGCACAGTTCCCCAACTCGTTTCGCGCATCGAACGATTCACGCGCGTATTTGAAATGGTTTCGGGAACACTTGCGCGATTTGCCGTTGGTCATCGAGTTTCGCAATAAAGAATGGTTGACCGACGAGACCTATCAATTTTTGCGCGAGAATGATTTGGGTTTTTGCGCGGTGGATGAGCCGTTCTTTCCGCGGGTCGCGGAGGTTACATCACACATCGCATACGTACGTTTTCACGGACGTAATGCGGCGAAATGGTGGAAACACGAACACGCTTACGAGCGCTACGATTACACCTATTCACAACCAGAGTTGCAAGAGTGGACACCGAAAATTCAAACGATGGACGCGCTGGCGGAAACGACATTTGTGTTTGCAAACAATCACTATCGCGGACAGAGCATTGATACCGCGCGGCAAACGCGGTTGTTGTTAGCGTAATACCAAGACCTGACACAGTACATCACAGATCTGTACTCGGTTCGCGGCTCCCATCGAATCGAATTCGACGTCTCAACAGGGCGTTCTAAAAAACAACGCAAAAAGCGAACATTGTTGGGCGCGCCTTGTTTTTTCCGACCTTTGTTCAGCCGTCGAATTCGATTCGATGGACGGCGCGGCAAATTGTGATGTACTGTGTCAGGTCTGGCTGCTGCTTTGCCCATTCAAACAAGGGCAATTCATTGCGCGCCAAGGGCACGCGCGCGCGTTTGGGTTGTGGTAACGCGCGCTGTGCGGTGAAATGTTTTTCGAGCAGCGGCGCCGTGACGCCAACACTTGAAAAAAGGGTCGTCACACTCTGCACAAATAAATTCGCGTATTGTTCTGCATCATACGCACAGAAACCATCCAGCTGTTCAAGCGGACGCGCCCGATCCGAAGGGACGCGCGCATGATTGTCCAAAATCACGTACGTGATGCTCTCGCCTGCCGCGAGTTCAACACCGCTTTCCAAATGTTGCCGCGCCACAATCGCGTTGAGATGATTCGTTTTGTACGCGCGCGGGTCACGCGACAAACGCTGTGTGATGGCGAGTTGGTCGAATGGGACTTGTCCCGCGCAAAGCGTATCGAGATAGTCCATCGCTAAATTCAAAACGTCGGTCATGCGCGCGCGAAATTCCGCGCGCGTTTTTGCTTGCGCGAGAATTTCAATCATTGCGGTTTGCGCGCGTTTGATGAATAACGGCGTATCATGGCGGCGCGCCTCGATGCCGCGCGTTTTAATTTCCCCATTGGTAAACACACCAAAGTAACGATTTGCCACGCCCAAATGCGCGTCTTGGCGCGAGGGTGGAAACGCAATCCAATGATAGACACCCTCTAATTCAATTGGTAATTTTGTCGCCTCTCCAATCGCGCGCGTGAGTTCGGTATATTCGTCCGCGCGCGCGTTTTTCTTTTGAACGTAAAGCGCGTCCACAATCGCGTGCAGCAAGTTGAAACCGCGCGCTTCGGCGAGTTCTTTGGCTTGCAGTAACGCATCGCGTCCATACGCGTTGATCGCTTCATGCGCTTCGATTTTTCCGAAACGCGCGTTTTTGTATCCCGTATAGCCAAACACCGTCACCAACGCCCATTTCAAACAGGAGACGCGGCGTTTGTAAATTTCTTGTTGTGCGCGATCGGTCGTCGTTTTGGCGAGACGCTTGTAGTGCGAACGTTTGGCGACGAGGGGCGCGATGGTTTTGGGAATGAGTCCGCGTTTTTTCTGACATGTCCAAAAGGCGAGTTCGGGGACGCGATGGTGCGCGCAGCAGGAACAATTCAACGTCTCGGCGGACAAATTAAATTTCTCCATGATCGTCGGAAACATTGACGTAAAATCGAGTTCCGCGACGCCTTCATGCAAACCGAGGATCGGTTGAAAAATCAAACCGCCTTTGTCCGCCGTGACAAAATGCGCGGCGGTTTGCCAATCCTCTGCCTCACTTTTCACCACAGGAATTAAAATTTGGTCGTGGTACGCGGTGGCAACCTCCATCGCGGAAACGCATGTGCCTGTCGAGACGCGGGCAACGCGCTGCACAGGCAATTGACTGAGCCGCGCCAATTCAAAAATCCCGTCGAGCGCATAATCGTCCATCAAAAACGCGTTGTCGCAATCAATGTGCCAGCGTCCAAACAAAAGGTGTGACGCGGTTTTGTGCACGATGCGCCCATACGAAAAATAGGAACGCGCGCGGCGAAATTCAACCGCGCGTTCCGCGTCGCGATTCAACGGTAACGGCACGCCGTACCGCTGTGACATTTCCAACAAGCGCGGCAAGATGAACGAATCGCCCCACGCGGAGAGAATGACATCCGGGTCATACTGCAACAAAATTTCGCGGAAACGGATCAACATTTCGCGCGGGTCGTCGGCAATCAAAACGCGCGTTGTATCCTCGACACTGATTTCAAGTGGGCGCGGACGCGGGTTGTGATTTGGATTCATCGCGTCGCCTTCTAATTTGATTGTCATTAATCTCAACGATGGCAACTCGTAATCCAACGCCCATTGCGAATCGCGATTCTCAATTTCCAAAATGCGCTGGCTGGCATCGGTCTCGATTTCCACGCGCGCCAACGGAAAAAGATTGCGTTCGTAATAATAGATTTGCGCGGGGGAAATATCGGCGTTGTAGTACGCGAGGTCGGGGAATTGACGCTTGACAGTTTGCGCGCACCAAAGAAAACGCGTGGGGTCGCACACCACGATTTCCAACAATTCAATTTCGCGGCGTTGAAACAAATCATGACGCGATGCGCGGCGCATGGTGACCGCCCAACGCGCAGACGCGATGAACGCACAAACGGTGTGCAATTCGCGCGCAGTGCCGTGCACGAAAAACGAGGGGGTGAGGGTGTCGGTAAAACAATGCGCGCGCGAATCCGCGTCAATCACCCACACCATCATGCCCATCGGCGAGGGATAAACATCGAAAATCCATCCGTTCCATTTCGACATCGGGGTTCGGCTCCAAGAGACGTTCCAATAAAATTTCGAGATGGTTCACGCGCTTGTGTTCCTCCAGCAGCATGGCGAGCAGCATTTGCTCAAAAGGCAAAAGGTGAGAGGCGTTCGCTAACGCGGCGACATGAAAGCGCGCCGCGCGGAATAAATCATCGAACGCGTCCTGGTCTGATTTGCGTAAGCCGCGCCGAAATTTGGCGAGCGCATTTTGCTCGTTGAGAATCACTTGCGTAAAGGACGGAAGCGTCCGTCCCATTAAAACATCTCCGCGAATGAGAGTTGCTGCGCGTTGACTTGAGCCAAAACAACAGGCGCGGGCTGCCAATACGCATCGGCGGCGCGCTTGACGATTTCAACAAAATGTTCGCGCCCGCGCTGTTTCGGCAAAGCGATTGTGACCAAAACGGGCAAGCCATACGCGGCGATGGTTTTCAAATGTGCAAGCGTTTTTTGAGCGAGACGCTGTGCGTCGTACGCGCGAATGTCCTCGTCGTAAAACGTTTCCAACAATCCCAGCACGTACAACGCGCGGTAAGGGTATGGACGCGTCGCGGCAAGGGACGCGATACGATGATGCAATTGGTGACAGGTGAAGGGGCGCGACAATTCGAGGCAGGACAACAGCACGGCAGGGTCAAAACCATGCGTGCGGGCGAGACGCGCTAAACGGTACGCGTCGAAATGGTTATCCCCGATGACAAGCGCCAAACGTTCGCCGCGCGCCGCGCGGAGGCAGAGCGATTGCAGCACGAGCGAATGAATCTGCTTGCGATCGCCACACAGCGCGATAATTTTTTTGGGAAAGGGAATGTGCGCGGGGTCGAGGGATTGGGGTTGAACGGTCATGCACCGTTGTAGCACGTCCGTTCTAAAATTGCATGAGCGAGTGTTCTACGCCACGTCTCATTTTTCAAGAAATGAGACAGGTAGCGCGGTGTCCTAGTGCAAGTACTTATTTCTATGTTGTAGTCGGTTACGAATCATCCTCAAGCTGTTGAAGAACGTACTTGAGCTCGCGGCGCGAGTTGATATTG
>Ga0247727_10009592_pt1 | contig 17462 bp, 16 predicted proteins | sample WisWelCaveWW1625_FD_202498 | JGI IMG/M metagenome (GOLD analysis project Ga0247727, IMG submission 202498) | Biofilm microbial communities from Wishing Well Cave, Virginia, United States - WW16-25 | ecosystem: Environmental > Aquatic > Deep subsurface > Groundwater > Cave microbial mat | place...
CCGCCGGCGACCCGTGGGTCGGCGATCTGCGTCGTGGCCGACGACACGATGGCCACGACGACGAGCATGAGCGTGCCGTACGCGGCGGCTTTGACGAGCGGGTCGCGCCGCAGGTAAATGCGGTCCTTCCAAACCGCGAGGTTTCCGTGGGGGGCAAGCGCCAGGCGAGGCACGGCAATGGGGCGTTCGCGGCGGGCGGCCGACCTGGTGGGCACGCGGATGTTGAGGAAGTAGTGCGATAGGGCCGAACCGACGACAAACGTCACGAGCGTCTCGGCGGCAAGCAGCCCGAGGGCGCCAAGCCCGATCGCGCCCCAAGGGTCGGCCATCACGCGGCCGGCGAGGATCGGAGGCATGTAGCCTTCCGACACGCGCCCCACGAGCGCCTCGCGCGACCCGAGGTTTCCAAACACCCATAGCTGGAGCGCGGCCCACACGAGCATGGTGACAAAGACGGCCACGAACGCGACCGCGTCGCGCGTGCGCCTTGAGGAAACGGAGGACTGGAACGTGATGGTGATGAGCTGCGAGAGGAAGATGCCCTGAAACACCACGAGCGCGATGGCGAGGGCGGCCTGCGGGAGTTCAAAGAGCGCGGGCGCGGCAACAACGAGGGCCGCGGCGATGGGCGGCGCGAGGAATGGGATGGGGAACCAGAGGCCGAGCGCGCGCCCGACGGCGGCGCCGAAAAAGATCTCGCGGACGCGCACGGGGTAGGGGAGGAGCCGGCGGGCGTCGATCTGGGTCTGGAGCTCCACGCCCATCGCGGAGGGCATGAGCAGAAGGGCGTACAGCGGGATCAGGGCTACGGCCGACCAGGTGAACCCGTCCGGTGCGGGAAACCCGGTGGAGCGCAGGTAGGAGACGGCGCCCACGAGGCCCACAAAGAGGAGAACCTCCAGGAGGAATGCGGCGCCAAGCCCGACCACGATGAGCGGTGCGCTGCGGCGCTTGAGGACCCGGCGGTACGAGTTGCGCGTGACGCGCCATTTCAGCCAGAGCAACGCCTTGAGGCTCGCGCCGGGGGAGTTCCGGTGGGGAGCTACCGTTTCCAACTGAGTCCCCCTTCGCGGTCAGGCGCATCGACAAGTTTGAGGAAGACCTCCTCCAGCGACGTGCCGCCTCCAAGGCTCGCGGAAGCGCGCAGCTCGTCAAGGGGGCCGGCGCCGACGAGCTTCCCGCGGTGGATCACGGCGACCTCCGTGCACAGCCGCTCGACGACCTCGAGGACGTGGGATGACAGGAACACGGTCGTCTGGGTCTTCGAGAGCTTCTGGAGGATGCTTTTGATCACGCGCGCGGACACGGGGTCGACGCCGTTGAACGGCTCGTCGAGCAGCAGCACCTCGGGGTCGTGGAGCAGGGCGGCGGCAAGGCTCGCTTTCTTCTTCATTCCTTGTGAGTAGTCGACGACCATCTCGTCGGCCCGCTCTTCGAGGTCGAGGAGGTCGAGCAGTTCGTCCGACCGATTCCGGATTTCGTCCTGCGGGACGCCGTGAAGGCGCCCCGAGAACTCGAGCATCTCGCGGCCTGTGAGGCGTTCGTAGAGCGTGAGGTCCTCGGAGAGGAGGCCGATGCGCCGCTTCACTTCGAGGGGGTGCTCGACCACGTCAAGGCCCGCGACCCGCGCGGTCCCCCCGGTCGGGCGCAAGAGGCCGGCGAGGATCTTGATCGTCGTTGTCTTGCCGGATCCGTTGGGGCCAAGGAACCCGTAGAACGCCCCTTTGGGGACGCGCAGTGTGAGCCCATCGACGGCGGTGAAGTCTCCGAAGGCCCGCGTGAGCGCGACCGTCTCGATAGCAGGCGGCGGGGGAAGCCGGCCGCTGGGGGCCGTAGACTCGGACGAGCCAGGGCGCGCGGCGACCACGGCGTTCGGAGCGCGGGTGAGGGCAGATAAAGGAACCGCGGGAGGGTGGGCCCCGTGACAATAGCGGCCGGGAATCACAGGTGGGGTGCATCGGCGGCGAGCCCGCCGGGGGCCGCGGCATCGGCCGGCGCCGCGGGCTCGAAGCGCAGCTCGCGCATGGAGTGGAGGCCCACGGGCTGGCCCTGCGCTACGTCGGTGACCTGCGCCGCGTCGTACTTGTGCCGCATGCGTGTGCCCTGCACGCCGCGGGCGGCGGCCGCGAGGTCGCGCGCGGTATCGCGCGGGCGCGCGAGCGCCGTGAACCGAATCGAGTGGGCGGCGGCGAGGGCAATCGCGGAAACCGCAAGGACGACGAGCGAGAGTGTTGCGAACGGGTCGTACGCGAACGAGCCCGCGATGAGCGCGACAAGCACAAAGAGCGCGCCGACGGTGAACGCGAGGTGCCGGGCGATTGCCCGCCGCGCGGCCTCCGAGCTGTGGCGCTGGCCGACTCGCGTGTCGGGCAGGCGCGCGAGGGCGTCAAAGAAAAAGCCGCGCGCGAGGAGCGCCGCAAGCCCCGCGCCCGCCCCAGCAAGCGCGATCGATGCGAGGCCCGGCAGCAGGAGAGACGATGCGACGGCGACAACGTACAGGACGAGCGCCCAGAAGAGCCAGGCGGGGCGGGCCTTCAGCCCCGAATGGCGGTGGTTGAGGTGCGCTTCCCGGATGAATTCCCCTGCAAGGCCGGTGGCGTGCCGCAGCGAGCGCGGGGCGAGGAGCGCGCCGGCCTTCGCGAGCGCGTTCGCGTGCTTGAGTGCCACCGGCACCACGGCGCTCGTGATGAGCGCAACCCCTCCCGCGATCGGGTAGAGCTCCATGTGGCGGGCGAGCACCGGCTGGCCAGCAAGCGCGGTGCCCTCTGCGTGGGTGAGCCCCGCGCCAATGTTGGCGAAAATGATCGAGTCTTCGCCGCGCCCCACGGCCGACGCGCCGATGAGCGCCGCAGCGCGCCCCTTGAAGCCGATGAGCACCGACAACGCGCCGAGGATGAACAGCTCGTCGAAGAGGACCAGCACGACGGCGGCTCCGACGATCCACAGGCTTGCCACGGCCGCGGCAAGCTGGATCTGGACGCCGAACATCAAGAAGAATACGCCGACGAAGGCGTCGCGGAGCGTGGAGAGGCGCAGCGTGAGGCGCTCGGACAGGCGGGTCTCGGCAAATGCCATCCCGATGAAGAACGTCCCGATGATGAAGGGCATCCCGTACTGCTGGGCGAGCGCCGCCGACGCGAACACGAGCCCCAGCGCGAGGAGCGCGAACACCTCGTCGTTGCGCACGCGTTCGATCCGCCGGTAGATGCGGGGGACGACGATGAGCGCGACCGCGATCAGGGCGCCGTACACGATCGCGACGGCCTGCAGGGACTCGCTGATCATCCCGGGGCTCGTGGAGCCCACCGCCCAGGCCGTCGTGAGCGCGAGGATGATCATCGTGATGAAGTCCTCGACGACCATCATTCCAAGGAGCGTGGCTGTCTCGTCGTTCGCAAGGCGCTTGAGGTCGCTGAGGGATTTGGCGGCCACCCCGACGGACGACATGGCGAGGATACCGGCGAGAAAGAGCGTGTCGGCAAGCGGCCACCCCATCGCGAGGCCGAGGAGCGTGCCGGAAAAGTAGAGGACGGCCACGTCGGCCACGGCGAGCACGGCGGAGGCGCGGCCGGCCCTGCGCAGCCTTGAGACCGAGACCTCCAGCCCGACGAAGAAGAGGAGGAACGCGACGCCGAGGTCCGAGAGGATCGAGATGGACTCGTTCCCGACAATCTGGATGCCGTACTGCGGCGTCAACGTGTTCGACGCGAGCCAGCCGAGCGCGACGCCGATGGCAAGGTAGCCGAGGATCATCGACTGACGAAGCCTTGAGGCGATCGCGGCCCCCACAAGGGCCGCGGCGAGCACCACGGCTACCGCGATGAAGTCGAAAGCCGTGGTCTCAGGCCCCCCCGGGGGGCCCGCGGGTCGCCTTGCCGCTCGTTGCCCGCAAGGGTCGAGCGCGCGCGCTCATGATCGCGGTCTTCCGGTGCATCCCGGGCGCGCAAGGGACGCAAGCCGGATAAAAAGGCATTGGACGCACCGCGCGCGAGCGCGCGCGGGGGGCGAGACCCGTGATTACGTGAGGGTTTCGCGATGGTCGTCGCGGAGGGTTCAAGGGCGACGGAGCCGGGCACCACCGGGACTTGCGTTGGACGAGGAGCCGATGACCATCCGTTGGCCGCGAGCCGGCGACGCCGAGTCTCGGTTCGAGGCCGGCCGGGGGGCTGGCGGGCCGCGTTACGTGGGGACAGTTCCTCGGTCACCACGACCCGGCGGCGGGCCGTTTCACGATCATCGCGCAGAAGAGAGGAGAGGTGGTGGGTGCGGCCACCGCCACCGTTCTCGGGGAAGCGTTGAACGTCGAATACCTCGCCCGGAACTCGGCGTCGCGGGCGGCCGAAGAACGGCCGGTCGGGCAGACCCTTTTGGACGCTGCAGAATCGCTCGCCGCCGGGTTTCGCCTTCTGTGGGTGACCCTCGAAGCGCTCGATGAGCCGGGGCTGATCGCTTATTACGAACGGCGAGGATTTGTTAGGGCTGCGCCCCCTCTTTTCGACGCGGCCTGGGGGACGCTACATCCGATGAAGAGGTCTGTTTCATCGAGGCCTCCATGATTTCGCGCATGCGGCTCCCTTTTCGCGGGCGGATGCCGAAATCAACCATCTTTGCCTCCTCCCGAACGAGTTCAATTTCCTTTTGCACCAACGCGTGCTCACGCAGGAGCACCTCGACCAACGCGGAAATCGACTCGCTACGTTGGCGGGCGAGGAATTCGAGGGACCCGTCGAGTTCGACGGAAATGCTCACCGTTCGTCGTACTTGCGTCATACTATCATCATTCTTAAGGCATACCATGTTAACAAGGCTTTCGGTTCGCCGGAGGCTTCGATCGGGCCGAAGGTGCGCCCATGCCCGCTTTTATCGCCAAACACGGTTGCTCGTTCGTAGGGGCTCCGCGTGCGCATCCTCCACGTCAACCCGTTCTTCTTCCCTTACGCCGGAGGCATCGAGCGGCGCATCCTGGGGCTTGCCAAAGAGCTCCAGCGCGCCGACCACGATATGCACGTCCTCACGGGTCAGCTACCCGGCACGCGCACCGCCGAGGTGTTCGAGGGAATCTCCGTCACGCGCTTGCCCTCGAAGACCTACAACGTGTACAACCCGCCCTACATCCGCTCGTTCGGTGTCGAGGACGCGATCCGCAGGCTTCGCCCCGACGTCATCGACTTCCACTACCGCTGGGCCCCCACCTACACCCGCGCCTTGAAGGCGGTCGCCGGGGAGGTCCCGGTGGTGTTCACCTTCCACAACACGTTCGCCGAAGGCAGCGGGTTCTGGGGCGCCGTCTCTTGGCTGAACGACACGCGGTTCAAGGGTTTCCTGCGCCGGTGCCGCACGGTCGTATGTGTCTCCGAATTCGTGCGCGACCAGCTCCTTGCCGCGGGCGTGCCCGCGGACAAGACCCGCGTGGTCTACAACGGGGTCGACCCGACGAGCGACGACGAGCTCGCGCGGCTGCGCCGCCAGGCCTCGGCGAGCGACCCGCCGTACTGCGTTTTTGTAGGCCGCGTGGTCCGCATCAAGGGGGTCGACGTGCTGATCGATGCAGCCGCGCAAATGGAGTCGCCCGTGCGCTTCAAGGTGGTGGGCAAGGGCCCGGCGCTCGACGATCTTAAAAAACGGGCCGCGCGCAAGGGGGTCGCTTCCCGCTTCGACTTCATGGGTTACATCGACGAGGCGCGCAAACGCGAGCTCATCGCGGGGGCCGCCGCGATGACCCACCCCGCACGCTTTGAGGCCTCGGCCGTGATCCTCTACGAGGCCCTCGACCTCGGCTGCCCCGTCATTGCGACGCGCACGGGGGGAAACGCCGAAATCGTGGGGGAGGCCGGGGAGTTCGTGGCGCTGGACGACCCCCACGCGCTTGCATCCGCGATCGACCGCCTCATGGCCAACAAGGCCAGGCGAGACGCGATGGCTGCGGCCGCGCGCGAGCGCTCATCGCTGTTTGCCTGGCGCGCGATCGCGGAGCAGATGGAAGAGGTCTACGAGCACGCGGCGGCCCCTCGCGCGCGCTGACCGCCCCCGCGCCCTTATTTGCCCGAGGGCAAGTCCCGAGGCCGGCGGCCCCCCGTGCGAATCCTCGAGGTCAACCCCTACTTCTCCCCCCAGCGCGGTGGCGTCGACCGCCGGGTTTTCGGGCTTTCGCGCGCTCTTGCGGCCCGCGGCCACCAAGTCACGGCCGTCACGGCGGCCACCGCGAGCGAGTCGGGAGGCCTTCCACCAGACGGTGTCACCGTCCGCCGCCTCGACCCGTCCCTCTACGAAGCGGCGCCCTACGACCCGCCATTCCTAAGGGCGAAGGGGTTCTCGCAGGCGGTCGCAGGCGGCGACTTTGACGTCATCGACATCCACTACATGTGGACGCCCGACTACACGCGGTCGCTGCGCAAGCTCGCCAAGGGCGCGCCCGTGGTGTACACCCTGCACAATTCGTTCGGATGGGGCGAAGGGGTCGAGGGGCGCGCGGCGTATTTTTCCGACTCCGTGCTCAAGTTCTTCGCACGCAACTGCGACGTTGCCGTGTGCGCGTCCGACTTCATAAGGCGCGATGTCCTCGCGCGCGGGCTGCCGGCCTCCAAGCTGCGCGTGGTGCCAAGCGGCATCGACCCCACCAAGGACGCCGAACTCGCGGCGCTTCGCGCCGCGCCCGGGCGCCACCCGCGCCAGTACGCCACTTTCGTCGGGCGCCTCGAGCGCACCAAGGGCCTCAATGTCCTCGTGGAAGCCGCCCGCGATGTGAAGGCCGCTGCCGACTTCGTCATCTTCGGGCGCGGACCCGAGCTCGAGGCCCTGGAATCGGAGGCGTCCGACTTCGGCGTCCGCGACCGCTTCCACTTCGAAGGCTACGTCGACGAAGCGCGCGTGCGCCAGGCGGTGGCCCAGGCTGACTTGTTTGTGTACCCCGCCACCTTCGAGCCCTTCGGCCTCGCGCCGCTCGAAGCGCTGGACCTCGGCTGCCCGGTCGTCGGCACGAGCGTGGGCGGCATCCCGGAAATCGTCGGCAAAGCGGGGCGCCTCGTGCCGCCCGGCGACAGCGACGCACTCGCCCGCGCCCTCGACGAGCTGTTCCTCGTCTCGGAGGAGCGCTCGCGGCTGTCGGCTCTCGCCCGCGCCCGCGCCCGCGAGTTTGGCTGGAGCGAGGTCGCGGTGCGGATGGAAGCGGCGTTTGAGGCGGCGGGCGCTCGCGCCTGAAGTGACCCTCAGAAGTCGACCCGCCACCAAATGTTTATCGCGCGAAAGCCGCGTCCGCCCGCAATCGCGGCGCGCGGCAGGGGGAAAACGCTATGGCAGGTCTCACGAAGGGCGCCGTAACCATCCGCGAATTCCAGGAACTCGACCTCAAATCGGCGATGCTGATCGAGGCCTTCCCCACGATTGGGCTCGTGTCCACCATCGCCGCGTCCTACCTCGTGTCCCAACTCAAGCTGGAGCTCGTCGGCACGGTCACCGGCCCCTTCATGCCCCCCGTTGCCGTCGTGTACGGCGGCCGCCCGCTCCCCCCGGTGCGGCTGTATGCCGGCGAGAAGGTCTGCGGCATCGACGGCAACTGCGACCAGCTGTTCCTCCTCATGTCCGAATTCCCGCTCCCTGACCACGCGGTGTACCCGGTCGCCGACGCCCTTCTCGACTGGACGCAGGCCCACGGATGCCGCGAGATCGTGTCCCTCGAAGGCCTGCCGCGCGATCCCCCGCCGGTCGAAATCGCCCCCGAGCAGTCCGTGCCTTCCGGCCCGACCCCCGTCTGGGGTGTGGGTGCGACCGACCGCGCGCGCGCGATGCTCCACCGCGAGAAGGTGCCTGCGATGGACGCAGGCGTCATCACGGGGATCTCGGGCGTCCTCTTGTGGCTCGCCGAGCAGCGCAAGGTCGACGCCATTTGCCTGCTTGCCGAAGCGCGGAAGGACTTCCCCGACGCCCGCGCGGCCGCTGCCCTCGTCCAAGTGATCGACGTGCTCCTCAAACAGATCGAGATCGACCTTGACCCTCTCCTCAAGCAGGCCCAGGAACTCGAGCGCCAGATCAAGCACGCCGTGAACGCCGCGGTGGACGCCTCGCAGTCGCGAGCGCCGCCGACTCCGAGCGGGCCGTCGACCGGGATGTATTACTAAGGCGGTGGCGCTGGGTTTTTCCCCCCCTTGCCCCCTCGGCCGGAGCGGTGCCCCCTATGGCCGAACCCGCAAGCGACCCCATCGTGACGCTGTCCAACGTGCACAAGGTCTACCTCACGGGCACCTCGCCGGTCCGCGCGCTTGCGGGCATCACCCTGGACATCCGGCGCGGCGCGTTCATCGCCATCATGGGGCCCTCCGGCTGCGGGAAATCGACCCTCCTCAACGTGATCGGCGGAGTCGACACCCCCTCCGAGGGGAGCGTCACCGTGAACGGCGTCCAGGTACTGCGCCTCAGCGACGACGAGCTGTCGGACTTCCGGCGCGACACGATCGGGTTCGTCTACCAATTTTACAACCTCATCCCGTCGCTCACCGCCGCCGAGAACGTGGAGCTCCCGCTCGCCTTTGCGGGGGCAAGCGGCGCCGCGCGCACGGCGCGGGTGAAGGACCTCCTGCACCAAGTCCGCCTCGACGACCGCGCCGACCACACGCCTTCCCTCCTTTCGGGAGGCGAGCAGCAGCGCGTCGCGATCGCAAGGTGCCTCGCCAACAACCCCGACATCATCCTCCTCGACGAGCCCACGGGCGACCTCGACCGCACGACCGGCAAGGCCATCATGGAGCTCCTCTCCGCCCTCAACAAGTCCCAAGGCAAGACGCTCATCATGGTTACCCACGACCCCTCGGTCGCCGCGTTTGCCGAGCTCATCCTTGAAATGGAGGACGGGAAGATCGTCGGCAGCCGCAAGCAGGGCGGGGTGCCCACGTGATCTCCCGATATGTCTCGAAGCGGCTGCGCGCGTCCAAAGTGCGCACGGCCGTCTCGTTCTGCGCCATCTTTTTCACGATCGCGGTCACGCTCATCATCGGCGTCCTTTTCGGCAGCGGCCAACAGTCGTTCGTCGGCTTCTTCACCGAGACCGCCGACTACGACTTCCTCATCACCGCCCGGGGGAACGACTCGGTCTCGCGTCCTTTTTTCCCCACGTCCGATGTGGTGCCGGCGCTCGCCTCATTTCCCGTGGAAGCCACCTTTCCGATGATCACCACGCTTGTGGCCACCAACCACACGGCGGACGGGAACCTCACCCTCGTGCCGATGTTTGCCGTCGACGAGGCCTACGGGCGCGGGATCGTGAGCTCGCTTGAGGGTGAATACCGGCTCAACGAGACGAGCGTGGTGCTGTCCGAGGCCGCCGCTCGCAGGCTCAACGCGACCGTGAACGACACGATCCCCGTGATCTACTACCAGGGCGCGCTCGACTTCTCGCAGATCAACCTCAGCGACCCCTCGTCGGCCATCAACCTCACTTTGCTTCGCACCGCGAACTTCACGGTCGCGGGCGTTATCGATGTGAGCGGGCGCTTCCCGCAGGGCGCCTCGCTTTACATGGTGCGCTCGTACAACGAAACGGCCGCGCTCATGGAAATCAGGGGCCAGGCGACCCACGTCATCGGGCTGATCCCCGAGTCGTTCTACGACTTTACCGACACGACCGGCCCGGCGCGCCGCGCGTCGGCCCTCGGCGTCGCGGCCGCCGACGCGCTCGGGCCGGCTTTCCGCGTCGAGGCGGTCAAGGCGATTGCGCTCGAGAACGCCGTGCAGAGCTCGCGAGGCACCGCGCTCATCGCAAACATGTTCGCAGTTGTATTCCCCGCCATCACCGGCATCCTCGTCGCCGGCACGCTGAACCTCTCCGTGGAGGAAAAGGCGCGCGACCTTGCCGTCATGCGCCTCGTAGGCGCGCGACGGCGCGATGTCGGGCGTGTGCTGCTGCTCGAGGCCGGCATCCTCCTCGCGGTCGGAGTCCCCCTCGGCGTCGGGCTCGGCCTTCTCCTGCCGGCCGCGATCGTCCACTCGCTCTTCAGCGCAACCCAAGAGGTGTCCATCTCGCTTTCCACGGTCGTCACGCAGCTTGCCATCTCGCTTGGCGTCACCGCCGTTTTCCTGCTCTTCCCCCTGCGGCGCGCCCTTTCAACCACCCCCGCCCAAGCCGTCTACCAGGTGCGCTCCCAGGGCGAATACCGGTTCGTGGAGCGCAAGGGCGTCGACATCCGCCTCATCATCGCCGGGGCCGTGCTGTTTGCGGCCATCCTCTACGCGACCTTCGCGGTGCCCTACATCCTCGTGTTTTCGCAGGACGCCTTCTTCCAATTCTTCCTCGCCTCGACGCTCGTCCTCATCGCGTCCCTCGCCGTCGCGCTGCTTTGGGTGGCCCCCCCTGCGGAGGAGGCCGCCGTGCGGCTTGTGCGCCCCTTCACGCGCAAGTACAACACGCTCACCGTCGCCTCCATCCGGCGCAACGTCCGCCGAAACGCGTCCACGAACCTCATCTTCGCCCTCATCGTCGGCATCATGCTGTTCTTCACCTCGTTTTTCTCCGGGATCATCTCGTCGGTCGAAGTGAACGCGCAGTACTCCGTGGGCTCGGATGTCCGCCTCGTCGCGTTCGACGGCTTCACGCCAAGCTTTGTGGAGGCTGCGACAGCGGCGCCCAATATCTCGGCCTTCGCGCTGCGGCCGGTCGACGTGGGCGTCACCGCAACGAATCTCGTGTCCACACGGGCGGCCGGCCTCACGCTCCTCGGCCTCGACCCAAACCTCACGCGCGTCATCTACCGCGGCAGCCGCGACGCCGTCCAGGGCGACATCGCCGCCCTTGACCAGCTCGACAACCGCTCCGCCGTCATCTCCGAGTTCACCGCGCAGACCCTGGGCGTCCGCGTGGGCGACCCCATTTCCCTCGAGCGCGGCCCCACCCGCGACTTCTTCACGGTCGCCCTCACGCTGCGCTCGCTTCCCGGCTTCCCCGACAACTTCCAGGACCAGCTCACCCTCGGCGCGCGCGCGGGCGTTTTCGTCTCGTGGGACCGCTACCTCGAGTTCGCCAACCGGACGGACGACACCGTGCGCTTCTCCGACATCTTCATCAAGGCCGCCCCCGGCGCCGACACGCGGCAGATGGCCCGTGACTTCCAGGACCTCTACGGCGTCTTCGTCGACTTCGCGCCGATCTCCAAGGACGAGGTCGTCGCCCAGGCCCGCCAGTTCGTCGCGTTCATCACCTGGGTGTCGGAGGTCATCCTTGTGTTCCTCATCGTCATTGCGGTGTTCTCGCTCACCGTGAACCTGTACGCCTCGGTTCAAGAGCGCGCCTATGAGATCGGAGTCGTCCGCTCCCTCGGCCTTCGCCGCAGCGGCGTCCTTGGCGCCACCCTCCTCGAGGGGCTGTCGATCTCCATGGTCTCGGCCGGAATCGGGGTCTGCGTGGGCATCCTCGTGTCGTTTTTCGTTATCTTCTTCTTCAACATTTTCTCGCCCATCGACATCGGCTACGAACTGCCGGGGACGGTGCTGTTTGTGTTGCTCGTCGCGACAGCCGCCTTCGCCACCGTGGGGTCGCTTGCCCCCGCACGTTCAGTCGCCAAACGCCCCGTCATCTCGCTCATGCGAAAAATCGAATAGACGGTTCCATTTCGCCTCCCCCGCGACACAATCTTTTTTATCGCTACCGGCTCCTTGCAAGCCGGGGCCGCACGCGCAAGCTTGAGTGCGACCGCCGGGGGATGCAGGCGTGCTCTCGTTTTCCGCGCCTTTCGAGCATGCGGAAGTGCAAAAGCTCAAGGAAATCGCGCGCGAGCTTCGCCGCGACATCGTCACGATGGTGCACGGCGCGGGTTCGGGGCACTGCGGCGGCTCGATGTCCGCGACCGAAGTCATCGCCTCGCTCTACTTCGGCGGTGTCCTGCGCTACGACTCGAAGAACCCCAAGTGGCCCGAGCGCGACCGGTTTGTCCTGTCCAAGGGGCACGCGACCCCCATCCTCTACTCGACGCTCGCGCACGCGGGCTACTTCCCCCACGACGACCTCAAGACCTTCCGCAAGATCGACTCGCACCTGCAGGGCCACGGGCACATGCGCTACACGCCCGGCGTCGAAATGACGACGGGCTCGCTCGGGCAGGGCTTTGGCGCCGCAATCGGCATGGCGCTCGGCGTGCGCCTCGACGGGTTGCCGGGGCAGGTGTACGTTATGATTGGGGACGGTGAGGCCGACGAGGGCGCCATCTGGGAAGGGGCGATGGCCGCCGCGCACTACAAGCTCGACAACCTGACCTGCGTCCTCGACCGCAACGGCATCCAGATGGACGGCTGGACGGAGCAGGTGATGGCGCACCGCGACCTCAAGGCGAAGTGGGCCGCGTTCGGGTGGCATGTGATCGAGGTCGACGGCCACCGCTACGCGGACGTCATCCCGGCGCTACGGCACCGCGAAGGCGGCAAGCCGGTCATGATCATCGCGAAGACCGTGAAGGGAAAGGGCGTCTCCTTCATGGAGAACAACCCGGCGTTCCACGGCAAGCCGCCCACGACGGAGCAGCTGGCGCAGGCGCTCATCGAAATCGACGCCGGCGACATCGGCGACTAAGAGCGCCGAGGGGGTCCAAAACATGGTCTACCAGGTCGCGCTCACGCCCCGCAGCACGTGGAAGATGCGCCGCTGCCGGGAGGCTGCGGCCGACGAACTCGTGAAGCTCGGCAAGGAAATCCCAAACCTCGTTTGCCTCAACGCGGACGTGTCGTCCTCGTCGGGCACCCAGAAATTCGAAAAGGAGTTCCCCTCCCGGTTTTTCAACGCGGGGGTCGCGGAGGCCAACCTGATGGCGATGTCCGCGGGGCTTGCGACCACCGGCAAAGTCGTGGTGGCGTCCACCTTTGCGGTGTTTGCGATCGCCCAGCCTTACAACGTGATACGCCAGTCGGTGGCCTACCCCAACCTCAATGTGAAGATCTTCGCGAGCCACGCGGGCGTCACGGTCGGCGGGGACGGCGCCACGCACCAAATGCTCGAAGACGTCTCGCTGATGCGCGGGCTCCCGAACTTCCGCGTCATCGTCCCTTGCGACGAGATCGAAACGAAGCTGGCGCTGCGCCACGCCATCTCCGACCCCGGTCCCTACTACATACGCGTCGGGCGCAGCGAGGTGCCGACCATGATGCCGGACAACTACAAGTTCCACCTCGGCCAGGCGGCCGAACTGATGGGCGGGACGGACGTTACGATCTGCGCGAACGGCCAGCTTGTGGTCGCCGCCCTCGACGCCGCCGACCTCCTTCGCCATGAGGGCATCGAGGCACGTGTGCTGAACGTCCACACGGTGAAGCCGATCGACAAGGAAGCGATCGAGCGCGCGGCGGTCGAGACGGGCGGCATCGTCACGGTCGAAGAGCACTCGGTGTACGGAGGCCTAGGGTCGGCCGTGGCCGAGGTCGCAAGCGAAACCCACCCCGTCAGGGTGGCGCGCGTGGGCACCCAGGACGTGTTCGGCCGGTCCGGTGAAATCCCGGAGCTCCTTGAGCACTACGGGCTCACGCAGAAAGAGATCCTCGCGGGCGCGCTGCAGGCGGCGCGCCACGACGTGGCGGCGAAGATCAAGCGCTCGTCCACGCTGATGGCGGTCATCGAGAAGGCGAAGCCCCTGCGGCCGATGGTGGAGAGCTTCGCCCTTTGACCTGCGCGGCCCGAATGCGCAAAAATTAAGTTCGACCGAGCCAACCTTTTCGCCGTGCACAGCCCCCTTCGACGCCGCTTCGAAACCGCCGAGCTCCTCTTCGAGGAGATGGCCAAGGACCCAAGCGTCCCCCAGGCGATCCGCGAGGCGGCGCGCAGGGCACTTGAAGATTGGCTCTCGCTCACGCCCCAGGAACGGAAGAAACGTGTGATCCAATTCTTGGAGGACCTCGAGTACAGCCACGAACAATTCGGACGGGAAGTGCCGCGCCGCCCGCGCACCGGGCGCCCGCCGCACGGCGCGCTACCAATCCCGGATGAAACGCCCTTTTGGCCCGCGGCGCGCCGCCGCAGGCGCGAATAAGTCGCCCCTCTCACCGCAACTTCGAACGGACCTGCACCAAGATCGTTACGATCCACTTGGTCGGCACCCACGACAGCGCATCCTCGCGGAACCCGTACCTTCCCATCCATGCCGAAATCACATCGACCGCCGGCGCCCCATCGAAGCGGGCGATATGGTACCGGCAAACGAGGCCGAGCGGTTCCGGAAACTCGTGCCGAAGGCGCCAGGGGCATTCGGTGCAGACGACGAGGCCTATCCCGCGAGAAGCCATGGGAAGGACGGTGGGTGTGACCGCGAAATCGCCCGGCTAACCGAGGCTGGGCGCGTCGCATAAACATTCCGCTTTCGATGGGTAATCCAGCGCGCCCCGGCGGCAAGGTATTTCTGAGCACCCGCGGGCTCCCCGTTCGGTGGCCATGTCGGTCGAAGACGGGCCCGCGGTTTCCAACGCTCCCGCCACCGATTCCCTCGCTTCCAACGACCCGTCCTTGGTCCGCGCGCGCCGCCTCCTGTACGGCGCCCTCGTGACGTTCACGGGAGGCCTCCTTGCCGGGACCGCCTGGGACGTCTACTTTCACAGCCGAAACACCTTCGACAGCTTTTGGACACCGCCGCACCTCGTCCTCTACCTCGGCGTCGTGTCGGCCGGCGCCTTCGCGTTCGTCGCCGCCCGCAACCCGGAGCTGCGGCGCTGGTTTGGACCTCCCTACCGCTTCCCGCTTGTCTCCGCTCCCATCCCCGGGTGCCTCGCGCTGACGGCCGGCGGGGTGCTCGTGATGCTCCTCGGGGGCGCCCTTGATGACCTTTGGCACTCCACCTACGGGCTCGACGAGACCCGCTGGTCGCTGCCGCACGCGATGATCGCCTGGGGCGCTTTTCTCGTGGTGCTCGGCCTGTTCGGATGCCGGCTCGCGCTGAGTGCGCACCGCCCCATCTCAAGTCGAGGAAGACTGCTATGGGCCGTTATCGTCCTCGGCTTCTCGCTCGCGGTGTTCCTCGGCCCTTTTTTCCTCAGCACCACGCCCGACTCGATGGGCCGCATCTCCCGCTTGCCCGGCTTCCAGGGCGCCGAGACCCAGCACTATTTCCGCGTGGTGGCTGCGTCGGATTTGTACCGCACCAACCTGGGGTTTCCTGCGCTCGTCGGTCTGTGGGCTGGCGTGGGGCTCGCCATTGTCAAGGGGCTCGACGACCGCGCACGATTCCTGTTCATCGTAACCGCGGGGACCGCGGCGGTCGCAACGACGCTCGGCTTGCTCACCGCCATTTACGTCGGGACCCTCGAATCGATCGCCACGTGGCTCGCGCCCCCCGTCTTCATCGCCCCCGCCGCCTGGATTCTGCTACGCCGGTGGACATCGAGCAACCTGGCGTTTTTGGCCTTGTCAGGCGCCGCCCTCGGACTTTGCACCTCCTTGATCTACGGTTTTGAACCGGTACGGGCCGTGACTTCGCTTGCCGCGTCCGCCACGATGGTGGTGGGCACGTTCGCTGGCCAAAGGCTCTTGCGGGTCGCGGAAAAGCCGACACCGTCCTCGGCGGCAAGAGCGATTCCGATTGTCGGCGTCGCCGTGCCCACAGCGCTCGGAGTTTTGGACATGCTGCTGCGCGCGGGCACGCCGTGACTTCGTCCGGTGAGCGTGACGGAACGGCCCCAAGGCCCCGAACGACGGCCGCAGCCGCCATTGCCGCTCCAAGCCTTTTTTTGCACCGGCGGCCCTGCACGGCGCAGGCCCCCGCTTGAAACTCTTCCTCGACTCCGCCAACCTCGCCCACATCCGCGAGATCGCCTCATGGGGCGTGCTCGACGGCGTCACGACGAACCCGACGCTCGTCGCCAAGGAAGGCAGGGACTTCAAGGAGACGATCCTTGAGATTTGCACCATCGTGAACGGGCCGATTTCCGCGGAGGTCGTCTCCACCGACGCGGCGGGAATGGTCAAGGAGGCGCACGAGTACGCCGCGTGGCACAAGAACGTCTACGTGAAACTCCCCATGACGACCGAGGGGCTGAAGGCCCTCTCGCAAGTCTCGAAGCAGGGCATCAAGACCAACGTGACGCTGATCTTTCAGCCCAACCAAGCGCTGCTTGCGGCGAAGGCGGGCGCGTCCATCGTTTCGCCATTCATCGGCAGGCTCGACGACATCTCCCAAATCGGAATGGAAATCATCCGCACGATCGCCACGATCTACAAGAACTACGGCTTCAAGACCGAGATTCTCGTCGCCTCGGTGCGCGACCCGAACCACGTGGTCGAAGCAGCAGTGGCGGGCGCGCACATTTCCACGCTCCCTTACGATGTGTTCAAGAAGCTCCCGAACCACCCGCTCACCGACATCGGCCTGAAGAAGTTCCTCGACGACTGGAACGCAGCCAAGAAGAAGTGAGACCATGAGCGGTGGGTGGTTCCCAAGCCGCTCGCCCGCCGCCCAACCCGCGCACGAAATCCGGCGGTTCGAAAGCGCGGTGTGGTCGCTCTACGTCCTTTCGGACAACCCGAGCCTCCCCGAAGACGCGCGCGCCGCCTGCCGCCTCGGCGCGGAATTCGCGGTCAAACACCTGATGCCCGGGGCGAGCGGGGTCACGCCGCTCATGCAATTGGTGATCGAGGTCGGCGGCGGTGAGGTCGCGCCGTCGCGCGAGCACCTCCTCGCGCGCCTTCGGGAGGCGGGGTGGGCGGGATCCAACACGGACCTCGATAAGGCTCCGCCGGCGCTCACGGGGCCCCCGCCGAGGAACCTCGTGAGCGACCAGATGCGCTCGGAGGCGTTCGGGCGGATCCTCGCGGAGTGCGAGCGTCATTTGCGCGACCCCGACCTGATGGCACCCCAACGCCACGAGTACGCCGCCCGCCTCGCCGAATTGCGCTCGGGACCGGGCGACGTCCGCACGAAGACCGAGCGCGCGTGGGCGCTTCTCGACGTGCTTGAGCGCAACTCCTACGCGCGCACCCGGGAGACGGGCGCAGGCGACTGACTCGCGGAGTCGAATTCCCTGCCGCCCGGGCTACGTGGCGATCCTGATATACCGAGATTGTTAGGCTCCCCCCGACACCCGTGCGCCTGCGAAAGACCACCGGCGAGCGCCGCCGCAGCGAGCGTCTCAAGACGCTTCCGCCCCTCGCGATCGAATTCTCCCGCATCATGGCCGATGTCTTCGGGGAGCGGGCCAAGCAGCTCGAGGCCGGCGAGCTCAAAGCCCTCCGGCTCCGGGGCGCAGCCATTGCCGCCCGGATCCTCGAGGAGATGGAGCACCTGCGGTGGGATGCCGGGATCTCGCCGGAGATGCGCCAAATGCTCGAGGCCACGCGCCGCAAGATGCTGACCGACAAGCGGATCAAGGGGTTGCTTGCTGAGGAAGGCGTCCTGCCCCCTTTAGCGTGAGCTTTTTCTCCGCGCCGCCGGGCTTCTGGCTCACGACCTGGCGGCCATGGAGCCCTTAAATAGCCCGATCCTGATCCCCGCGATCCGCCTATGGGGAAGGAT
>Ga0247727_10009593_pt1 | contig 17461 bp, 15 predicted proteins | sample WisWelCaveWW1625_FD_202498 | JGI IMG/M metagenome (GOLD analysis project Ga0247727, IMG submission 202498) | Biofilm microbial communities from Wishing Well Cave, Virginia, United States - WW16-25 | ecosystem: Environmental > Aquatic > Deep subsurface > Groundwater > Cave microbial mat | place...
GGACGAACATGAGCAGGAGAAAACCCAGCACCAGAATTCTGATCGACCACCACCCGTAGCGGCGCAGATAGGGCGGGACTTGCACCAATTCCCACGACTTTAATTGAGTGGAGGTGGCGATGTCGTCAATATGGATGTCGACGAGGCTGGTGGGGTACTCGTCGAACTGATTGATGGATCCTTTGACGCTGTCAGATGGACGCGGCACCGGTTCCTCTCATCGAAGGAGGTCCTTTTTTCATCATACGGGATAATCCCAAGTGCGTCAAATCATTGGGTTCTTGACCCGTGGCGGAGACAACGATAAGGTGTGGCCTCGGCGTATAGCATGAGAAGCACAGGGAGGGTCAGCATGGCGGGTCGGAGTGAGGAGAAACGAGGAAAGACGGCACCGATGGTGGGAATCATCGGCGGAAGCAAAACAGACTTTCCGGTGCTTGAAAAGACGGTGATGATTCTGAACCAGCTGGGGATACCGAATGAGCTGGTGGTGCTGTCGGCCCACCGGACGCCGGATCAGCTCTCTCAGTATATCGAGCAGGCGGCCGGGCGGGGCATCGAAGTCATCGTGGCCGGCGCGGGCGGCGCGGCGGCCCTGCCGGGCGTCGTGGCGGCCAAGACGCATCTGCCGGTCATCGGCCTGCCGATTCCCACCGAGAATCTCAGGGGCCTCGATTCGCTGCTCTCGATCGTGCAGATGCCGAAAGGCGTCCCGGTGGCCACCGTGGCGATCGGCGGCGCGGAAAATGCCGGATTGCTGGCTGCTCAAATCCTGGCGGTTCGCTATCCGGAGATCCGTGACAAGGTCATACAATTTCGCGCTGAGCAGACCCGTGCGGTGCTTGAATCCTCGCGCGGACCCAAAAACGAGCCGACAAAGCCCAGATAGCCACGCTGGACAGGTGGCATGCGTCCTAAAAGGGGACAGGTTTGTAAGCGACCTGTCCCCCATCCATTTTTCATAGAGCAGCGGCTCGGTCGCCTTCGACTGCGCGCATCGAGGGAGCACCGTCTGCGTGTGCGCCCTCTGCGAGCACGGAAGGAGACCGAGCCGCCATGCTCACCAATGGTGCCGCGCCGGCGAAAAGAACCGCACGTTCGGATGCTTGAACAGTCCGATGAGCGCCATGCCTGCGACGAACCCGCCCACGTGGGCAAAGAAGGCCACGCCGCCCCCGCCGCCTTGCCCCAGGCTCATTCCGCCGCTGAGGAGCTGCAGCACGAACCAGAATCCCAGGACGAACCCAGCCGGCACGTACATGGTTCTCGTGAAAATGCCGAGAGGGATCAGCACCATCACCTGCGCGCGCGGGAACAACAGAAGATAGGCGCCGAGTACGCCCGAAATGGCCCCGCTGGCGCCGACCATCGGCACGGCCGACGAGGGATCGGTGAGGGCGTGGCTCATCGCCGCGAGGAGGCCGCAGACGACGTAGAAGATGACGAATTTCACATGGCCCATCACGTCTTCGATGTTGTTTCCGAAGATCCAGAGATAGAGCATGTTGCCGATCAGGTGCATCCAGCCGCCGTGCAGAAACATGCTGGTCAGGAGCGTGAGCGTGAAGGGAACGGCGATGGTGTCATCGGGCAGGGCCGCCTCATGCCCGAAGATCGAAGCGGGGATCGCGCCGTATTGGAACACGAAGGATTCGCCGGCCCGTTCCGGCAACGAGAATTGGTAGAGGAAGACCAACGAACAGGCCACGATTAGCGCGATCGTGACGAAGGGATTGATCTCGGTCGGATTATCGTCGTGGAGGGGAATCATGGCTTAAGTATGAAGTACGAAGGAGGAAGTCTGAAGTGAAAGGCACACAGCTGATTGTCAGAGCGGTGGCCGGCTCGTTACTTTTTCCGCCTGCCGCCAGCCTTTTTACTTCCTACTTCAGACTTCTTACTTTTTACTTGGGCTTTTGGAAGCGGGTCCAATGGTCCGTGGCCGGTCTTGCCCAGCGGTACGGAAAATCCCGCTGCGTGCGTGTGGCCGCCGCCGCCGTACTGCCTGGCGATGGCTTCGACGTCCGGCCCATCTTCGCGTGAGCGCAGGCTGAAGTAGCGCCGCCCGTCCCGGTCGTGCCAGATGATGACGAAGGGATGCTGGCCGGACAGGCGCTCGCCGATCTGGCTGTTCAGGACCGCGCTCTGCACGGCCGGGACCGTCTTGCCCTGGAATGTGACCAGCACCTGTTCCTTGACCAGCTTCCCGACCATCTCCTGCTCATAGCGCAGGATCGCGCGGCCTTCCGCAATCAGCGCGTCCTGGGTGAAGCTGCTCCACAGGCGGAACTCGCAGGGATGGGACGACAACGCCGCGTTGACCTCGCGGCTGCCAGGCAGCGCCCAGTTCCACAGGTCCTTGTCCTGTACATGGAGCAATAACCAGGGAGCGGGCTGCTGGTGCGCCCATTCCCAGGCCAGCACCGCGCCTGATTTTTTCTGATCGAAGTAGGTGTAGGGCAGGCCGGCGAGCGCTTTCTCGGCGGTCACGTGATGATCCAGCACCAGCAGGCTGGCGGCGTCCTTCGCCAGGGCTTCCAGCACAGGGCGCGGGTAACTGAAATCCACGATGACGATGTTCTTGCCGGATAGACCGGACGGCGGCGGCAGGCCGTGCTTGACCGGCGTGAACGTGGCCGAGGGGAATTTCTTCCAGATGGCCCAGGCGGCACCGAAGCCGTCGAGACACTCGGCATGGTAGAGCACGATGTCGGGAGCCGTCACTGGTTGCTGAGCAAGCGGGTGAGTCATCGGATGGCGCTCAGCGTAGCACAACCCTCCGGTGAGAGGCGAGAGCCATTGGTCTGTACTATCAGGACTGAGTAATGAGGACTGAGAAAATTGAAACGAGGTCCGAACCTCAGTCCTCAGCACTCGGCCCTCAGTCCTTGCTTTTGTCGAACCCATTGATCCGATCAATAAGTTGCCGGAGCCGGCCCGCGCTGCGGCGGTGATAGCGGCACGTGAGGCGGGGAAGATCGGCCAATTCCGGTTCATCGGCTTCATTGGGGAACGCGGCCCGCTGCTCGAAGGTGCCCGCGTCCAGCAGGTCGGCGAACTCCGTATTGAGCGTGGCGAGCTGCCCGTCCGACAGGCGCCGCTTCAGCCGCATGACCAGCAGCCGGTCCACGAACCGGAGTGAATGGTAAACCCGGTAAAACGTCGCGATCTCATCCACTGCCGCCTCGGCGGAGTCGACGATCGTATAGAGTCCCGTATCCTCCTCGTTGATCAGCTTGCGCGTCAGCAACTGGCCGATCACGAACCGGTTCCATTCATGCCAGTAATCGCTGCCCGGCGCATGGAGAAACACGATCGGCTGCGGAGGCGCTTTGCCGGTCTGCACGAGCGTCAGAGCTTCGAACCCCTCGTCGTGGGTGCCGAACCCGCCGGGGAACAGCGCCACGGCCTGGGATTCTTTCAGGAACATCAGCTTGCGCGTGAAGAAATATTTGAAGTTGACCAGTTTGGGATCGTCCGCGATGGTCGCGTTCGCGCCCTGCTCGAACGGCAGCATGATATTGACGCCGAAGCTCTGCTCGCGGCCGGCCCCTTCCTGCGCCGCGCCCATGATGCCATCGGCTGCGCCGGTGATGACCATGTAGCCGGCCTCGACGATCTGTTTGCCGAATTGCGTTGCCAGCCGGTAGTCCGGCTCGCCGGGCTGTGTGCGCGCCGAGCCGAAGATGCTGACCTTGCTCCGGTCGCGGTACTGACCGAAGACTTTGAAGGCGTAGCGCAGTTCGCGCAGCGTGCGGTTGAGAATCTTCAGATCGAGCGTGTCGAGCGGCGCATCCTTGAGCCGGATGACGGTCATCAGCATTTCCTTGATCAGGATGTGCTGGAGGTCGTCTGCGGGGGTATCCAGGAGCGCCTGGACTTGTTCGAGGATCTGTTCGTTGGTCAGCGCCGGGCGGCCGCGCGTGCTTTTGGGGGACGGAACCGGTGAGCCCATGCGAGGAGCTTACTCCATTGACGGAGAGCGGTCAAAACGGACAACGCGCGCCGACTTGTTAATCATAGGGCTGGTCGGTACACTAGCGTCGCGTGCGCGAGACCCGCGGGAAGGCGGGAAAAGCGAGACTCGTTTCGCGCAAGTCGCGCCCGTCTCGCGAGTCACGCGGCGTCACTGGCGGCCATTACATTAAGGAAACATGACACCTGTTGAACGTGAGTTTTGCGATCGCGTCGAGCGGATTCCCGCTCACGGGCTCGGCCTGTCCGTGGACGTCTACCAGCCTGACTTGTTCGAGCTGGTGGATGCGTTGAATCGGCGTGGACTGGAGTATGGTTATCTTGAAATCTTCAAGGCGGCTCCGGCTGCGCTCGAATCGGTCCGCCACCGCCTGGCGGATACATTGCTCTCGTACCACGCCGAAGGGCTATGGGTGACCCAGCCGAACCCGGAAACACTCTCGCCCTTCCACGCCGAACTGGACGAAACCGCCGAACAACTCAGGATTCTCGGCAGCCATTGGTTGAACCATGAATGCGCGGCCAAGCAGATGGCCGGCTATACGTTTGGCACCTATTTGCCCGCGCTGTTCACGGCCGCAAGCGCCGACGTGACGGCGGACAACATCGCGCAGGCTCAGCAGCGGCTGGACCGGACAATCCCGGCGCAAGATGGAATGGCCCCGCTGTTCCTGCTCGAAACACCACCGCTCACCTATATCGGCTTCGGTGATTTGAACATGGCCGAGTTTTTCCACCTTGTGACTGATCTGACGCCCTGCGGCGTCGTATTGGACATCGGTCACCTCTGGACCGTCTATCGCTACACGGGCGAGTGGCGGCGGCGTTCGTTGACGGCCTTTCTGGCCGAATTCCTGGATGCCTTTCCGCTGGAGCGCGTCGTCGAGATTCACATGGCCGGGCTGGCGCCGCATCCGAGCGTGCCATTAGAAGCCTGCCCATCCGGCGAGATGCCACTGTGGCCTCCGCTTTGGATTGATGCGCACGGCGCACCGATCCCGGAGGTACTCTCCGACATGCTGGCGCAGGTGCTCGAGCACAAGGGCCTGGCCAATCTCAAGGGCGTGGCGCTGGAAGTAGACACCAAGCCCATTGAAATGATTGTGGAGGAGTTTGCGGAAGCTCATGCGCGATTTGGTCCCAAGATTGCGCATCAGGCGCGAGACTGGCGGGAAAGGCGCGAAGGGCGAGACTCGATTCGCGCAAGTCCCGCGCGTCCCGCTCGTCTCGCGTGCTCCACGCCTGCCGTCGGCAGGCTGGTGGAGCAGTATGCCCGCTACGCGCAGATCGTCACGGGACGGGCGGCGACCGGGTTGCCGGTCCTCGGCCAGGATGCCTCGGCGCTGCCGCTCTATATCGAGCATTACCTGCCGCACGAAATTCTGGAGTGGGGCGGCGCAGTGCGGGAGATGTTCCCGGAAACCTGCCAGAGCCTGGATCATGCCGGCATCGCGCTGGAGGGGTTCGTCCGGTTCTGGTTCCACGAGCCGCGCGAAAACGATCAAGCCTACGATTTTTTCCTGCTGAAGATCGCCCGCTTCGTTGAATTCGTCCGTGAAATGCTGCCGGATTCGCTCGTCACGGCCGAGCGGGAAGCGCAGGCTCTGCGGGAAGGTTATCAGGCAGCCTGCGAAGTCGTGACAAGTGACAGGTGACGCGTGACGGGTTTGGAAGGAAAACAGGCTCCCATGGGCAGCACTCCGACATGTCACGTGTCACTCGTCACCAGTCACGCGGGCTTCTGGTCCCAGCTTCCCCATCCCATCATCGGCCTGGCGCCCATGGACGGCGTCACCGATGCGCCGTTCCGCCTCACGGTGGCCACGCAGGGCCGTCCGGACGTCATCTTCACCGAGTTCACCAGCGTGATGGATGTCTGCCGCGGTCCCGCCCATCTATTCTCGTCGCTGGTCTACAGCGAGGCGGAGCGGCCGGTCGTGGCCCAGCTCTATGGGAAAGATCCGGACGTCTTCTATCAGGCGGCGCACATCGTCTGCGAACTTGGATTTGACGGGCTGGACATCAATATGGGCTGTCCCTCGCGCAACGTGGCCTCGTCCGGTTCCGGCGCCGGGCTCATCCGCACGCCCGATCTGGCGCACGAGATCATGCGGGCTGCGCGGCAGGGCATCGCCGATTGGGCGGCGGGCCGGTCGCTCACGGACGCGGGCTTGAAGGAATCGCGCGCCGAAATGATCCAGGCCATGAACTGGCGACGCGGCGGCCCGCCGGCCGTGCGCCGGGCCATCCCGCTCTCGGTCAAAACGCGCATCGGCTACGACACGATCATTGTCGAACGCTGGATCGAGCATCTCCTGGCCGAACAGCCGGTGGCCATTTCAGTGCATGGCAGGACGCTGGAGCAGATGTACCGGGGCGCGGCCGACTGGTCGGCCATCGAGCGGGCCGCGCAACTTGCCCGCAAGACCGGCACGCTCCTGCTCGGCAACGGCGACGTGCAAAGTCTTCAAGATCTCGTCCAACGGGTCCGGCAGCACGGCGTGCACGGCGTGTTGGTGGGCCGTGGAGCATTAGGGGAGCCATGGCTGTTCCGCAACAAGGAAGCCGCCCGCGCCGCCGTCAGCGATCCCGCGCGTCTGGTTGCAAGCGAATCGCCGTCGCGCGAGGAACGATTCCGCGTGATGCTGGACCATGCCCGGCAGTACGAGGCGCTCCTGGACCGGCAGTGCTTTCCCCGCATGCGCAAGCACCTGGGCTGGTACTGCAAGGGATTTCCCAGCGCCGCCGCCCTGCGCGCCGCCATGGTAAGGGCCTCCAGCAGCGACGACGTCGCGCGTCTGGTCGCTGACTATCAGGCCGGGCAGCAGGCCCGGCAGCAGACAGATGCCGCGCCCCTCACCGTGTCCGCGGTCGAAACCGCCGTGCCCGTTGTGTAATGCCGCTCGTTCTCGCATCCACCTCGCCGCGCCGCAAAGAACTCCTGGCCCTGCTGCAGCTTCCCTTCGACGTCGTCGAACCGAAGTTTGACGAACGGATCCATGCTGACATACCGCCGGAGGCGCAGGCGTGGACCTTCGCGCTGGAGAAGGCCCGATCCTGCATGCAGCAGTATCCCGACAGTCTGGTGCTGGGGAGCGACACGCTGATTGCCGTGGGGGAGACCATCCTCGGCAAGCCGGCCGATCGCGCGCAGGCCAACGCCATGTTGCGGCGGCTCAGAGGACGCGACCATCGCATCTTCACGGCCGTCGCGGTCTGTTGCGACGCGCGCAAGATTCAGGATGTAGCCGTGGACACCGTGCAGGTCTGGATGAAACCGTTCAGCGACGCCGACCTGGAGGCCTATCTGATAACCGAGGAATGGCAGGGCAAGGCCGGTGCCTATAATATCCAGGGCCGCGGCGGCGACTTCATAGAGCGGATCGAGGGCGACTTCACTGCCGCCGTCGGCCTCCCGCTGCGCCTCACCGCCTCGCTGCTCCAAAAGCACGGTCTCTCCCTCCCGGTGGACGTGGAGCAACTCTACCGCGCGAAACCCTATCCGAACTGGTCCACCTTCCAGCGCTGAACTGGCCGCAATTTGCGACCACCTCTGAGGTCGATGAAATTGAGGTGCCAAAATGGCATCTCCATCCAGATTGTCACAACCTGTGACCACCTGGTCGATCAGAGATTCCGATAGACTTCGCGGCGGTGCCGGACGTAGTAGATCGTGATCGTGGCAGTCTGCGTATCCACCTCGTACACGATCCGGTAGTCCCCGACGCGCAGACGATAGAGCCGCTCGGCTCCCTGCAGTTTCACGGCTTGATGAGGGAACGGATCGCTTGCGAGTTGCTCAATACGGGCGAGGATGCGTGTGATGAGTGGCTTGGGGAGGGAAGCGAGGTCTTTCTCGACAGACGGTTTGGAGCGAAGACTATACGCGGCCACGTTTCCGTAGGCTCTTCAGGACGTCCTCGAGACGGATGGAAGGCTCGTCACGCCGTTCGGCGACCACGGCAAGATCGTGCAGGTCTTCCATGAGCCGGTCATACCGCTTCCGCGACAGCACGACATGACCGTTGCCGCCCTTCTTTCGGATTGTCCGACGTTCCTTGATCGCAGCCATAGTCCAGCTCCCTTGTAACTCACGTATCTTATAACGCACTCTCAATACGTTGTCGAGTCTCACCCTCCTGCCTTTTGTGCGTTCCGCGCACCCTTCCAAGCATTGCTTTGACCCTGCTGTTTCCTTACAATGCCGCCCAATTGCCTGGGAGTTTTCTCGGCCAGCGAAGGGGGTTTCTATGAGCGTGCGTCATGTCGTGAGTCAGCCTGCCCTGCGGTACCACGTGGGAATGCTCGCCGTGCTGGCGGCCGTCGCGTTCACCGCCGATCCGGCAGGGGCCATCGACGTGAAGCTCACGATGGACGAGGCCAAGAAATCCCTCGCCGCCGGGCGCGATCCGATGATGAAGGCCTCGGACACCGCCAAGCCGGACGAAGAGGTCAAGAAAGTCCTGCAGCATGCCTCCATGATCACGCGCGTCGGCGCCGATCCCGAAAAAGATCCCTGCGGTACCAGCGCGATTTTACGCACCAAGCGGTTCTGGCTGGAATCCTTCGGCCGCAAGGAAGCCACGGAATCCAAGAAACAGAAATCCGAGGTCCGCATGCCGGACGACAAGATCCAGAAGTATCTCGACATGCCCAACCTCGAAGTCGAAGTGCAGCTCTGCGGCGACGACGAGTATTTCGCCGAAGGCGTGCAGGTGGCCTTCCAGCAGGGTGCCAAGACCATCAAACCGGTGGATATCAGCCAGGCTGATCGCGGGCGCAAGATCGAAATGGCGAACAAGACCTCGGCCTTCCGCACCCGCTTTACCGCCCGATTCGCCTACGACAGCTTCGATGCCAATGCCAAAACCAAGGTCGTCGTCTTCTTTATGGACGGCAAGCAGATCGACTTCGACGCGGATTTCTCCAAAGTGAAATAACGCGTGTCACGCGTCACCCGTCACGCGTAACGTCACTCCTCACGCCCTGCGCCGGGAACGGGCGAGGGGCTCAACTCAATACTCTGCCCACAGCCTATCCACACCCTGGCATTGTCCTTGCTCATCACTGGGATAACCCCCGGATTCACGGGGTCACCGAGTGAGGAGGGCAGACGCATGCAAGCACAACGGGAACGGCGGGTATTCGTGCAGTGCCCCATTTCTATCGAGGGAAATCAAGGAGTTAGCAGAGGAACACTCTTCAACCTCTCGGTAGGTGGCGGGGCCGTTGAAAGCCAGGCGCCTGTACAATCCGGAACAGTGCTGACCCTACGTGTACACCTCCCGTCCCTCAAGCAGCCGATCGAGGTGAACCAGGCACAGGTCACGTGGACGGCCGGCGACGACTTCGGCGTGCAGTTCCTCCAGTTGGGACCCCAGGAGCGGGAACGCCTGAACCAAGTGATCGCGGACCTGGTGCAAGGCATCCAACAGCAGCAAGCCCACCACGTCAACGCCTGATTCCGCATCCCAATCCCAAAGGTGTCAGGAACCGTTCAGCGGGTCTGAATGGTTCCTGGCATAGGGTTCTCTCTCCGCCCCTGTCGGCTCACGGTTTTTCGCATAGCGTCCAGCTGGAAAATTTGCTACACTGCGTTCACCAAGATTAGGTATCCATATAATATCTTCAGTCTGTTTCTTCGGAGAATTGACCCGCACATTGCGGGGTCACAGGGAGCAATTGAACGATGCGGGACCTGATGTCTCGCGAACAAATCGAAAAGCACATTCTTCTGCTACGTGGTCAGAAGGTGATGCTGAGCACAGACCTCGCCGGGCTTTATGAAGTGGCGCCCAAAGTATTGGTCCAAGCGGTCAAACGAAACATCGAGCGATTTCCAAGCGATTTCCTATTTCAGTTAAGTCCGCAAGAAGCGAAAAACTTGAAGTCACAAATTGTGACTTCAAGTTGGGGCGGGGCACGGCGCGCGGCTCCCTACGCCTTCACGGAACAGGGTGTGGCGATGCTGTCGAGCGTATTGAACAGTAAGCGCGCCATCCAAGTGAACATCGCCATCATGCGGGCCTTCGTGAAGCTGCGTGAACTGGTCGGCGCGCACAAAGAGTTGGCTGGAAAACTCGCGGAACTGGAACGGAAATACGACGGGCAGTTCAAAGTGGTCTTCGATGCCATTCGGCAGTTGATGGAACCCCAACCGCCCAAGCCGCGGCGGATCGGATTCCACGCGCGGGGCTAACAGGCGCCCTCGGTTCTTCTCCGCATTCCGAGTTCAGCTAGCCTCCTTTTTACTTTTCACTTCTCACTTTTTACTTTTCACTGCCAGCTTTCGACTGGCCATAGCTTTCGTTGGGGGAATTCGCTAGACTTTCGGCCTCTACAAATCCAGAGTTGTACCTATGAGCAAGGATTCTTCTCACACAGGCAGCGAACTTTTCATTGTTGATAACAGTGATGCGGACTGGAAGGTTCTGCAATATCTTCGCGACTGGTGCCAGCTCTCAAAGTCTATTGATATTGCAACCGGATATTTCGAGATCGGCTCCCTATTGGCGCTCAAAGAAGAATGGCAAAAAGTTGATCACATTAGGATTTTGATGGGCGATGAAGTATCTCTGAGAACTAAAAACGCCTTTGCCGAAGGATTAGGAAGGGTTAAAGGCAGACTGGAAACAAGCATCGAGACGGAAAAACTGAAGAATGATTTTCTTGTAGGAGTGCCGGCCATAGTTGATGCTATCCGTAATGGGAAGATTACCTGCCGGGTCTATCGCAAAGAGAAATTTCATGCCAAAGCGTACATTACCCACGCACGACTGGAAGTTGTAGGGTCCACCGCACTGGTTGGTTCTTCGAACTTCACGTTTCCCGGGCTCATCGAAAACATCGAATTAAATGTGCAGATCACTGGTCGGCCGGTAACTGCACTTCAGGAATGGTACGAACAGCATTGGAACGAGGCGGAGGATGTCTCACCTGAGATTCTTCAGACTATTGAGCGTCATACACGGGAGTATATGCCCTTTGAAGTTTATGCCCGTGCGCTCCACGAATTACTTCGTCAGCATGAGATGACTGATCATGAATGGTTATCTCGAGAATCACGAGTGTACCCCATCCTCGATCAGTATCAGAAAGATGGGTTTCATGAACTGATTCAAATTGCCAATAACTATCGTGGAGCATTTCTGTGTGATGGCGTGGGACTGGGGAAGACTTTTATCGGACTGATGCTTATCGAATATTTGGTGGAGCGAAAGCGACAGCGCGTGGCGCTCTTTGTGCCAAAGGCTGCTCGAAAGCCGGTCTGGGAAACGTGTCTGGGGCAATACCTTCCGAACATGTTCGGAGATTTCAGTAACGTGGTGGTATTCAATCACACTGATCTGCAACGAGGCGGAGAGTATCCGAAACGTCTGAGCCGGCTTAAGGAAATGGCGGATGTTATTCTCGTCGATGAAGCCCACCATTTCAGGAATCCTGGCACCAAAGGCAAGGAAGGGGATCGTCAGTCACGATATTGGCAACTCTATGATATCTGCGAGGGCAAAGCACTCTTTCTCCTGACAGCGACACCAGTTAACAACCGCCTCCTTGATTTGCAGCACATGATCGAACTGTTTTCACGCCGGCAGACTGATTATTTCAAGACAGCCCCCCTTGGTATCCACTCGCTGGCCGGCCACTTTCGAAAAATGGAAAAAGAACTGGAGAAGAAGATTCAGAATGGCACCCAAGGGGATGGAGCCATGGATACCAACCAAGTTGAAGCAGAGCAGGTACTGTCAAATGATGCGCTCTTTCGTGAGCTCGTTGTGCAGCGGAGCCGGGGATACGTCAAGGAAAGTCAGAAGCAGCATGGAGGGACCGACGCGATCTTTCCCGTACGAGAGGACCCCAAAGTCGTACCCTATTCCATCAAGGATACTTACAGTGACTTGCTGACCATGATTGAACAAGCCTTCAGCAAGCAAAAGCCGTTATTTTCACTGGCCATGTACTATCCGCTGGCCTATTACAAAGGTCCAGATGCGAGCATTGATCCTTTGGAACAGGGACGTCAACGCGAGGTTGTCGCTCTCATCCGCATCCTGTTTCTCAAGCGATTTGAAAGCTCCGCACGAGCCTTTGAGCTCTCTTGTCAAACGTTATTGATCAAGCTACTAACATGGGCAAAAAAACACAGCCAAACCCAGGCAGAAACCAGGCGGCTGGAGCGGTGGGAGGCTCAACATGCTGATCTGATCGAGTATGTTCAGCGTCAGCAGCGGGAACTGTTTCCTGAAACACGTGACGAAGAAGTGGACGAGGACATTGTCTCAGATGAGATGCTGGAAGCCGTCGAGCGACTGTCTCGTGACGAATATAAGGTTGAAGAAATCCTTGCTGAGACGTTTTTGGACTTGGACCAATTAGCTGCTTTCCTGACAGAACTGAAAAAATTCAAGCCTTCTCACGATGCCAAGCTCAAGGCTTTACTCAAACTGCTAGCCACGGATCCGGTGTTGAAGAAACATAAGGTGCTAATTTTTTCAGAATTCATGGCGACCGCGCGCTATCTCAAAAAGCATTTGGAAGCAGCCGATTTGAAAGGCGTGGATGAAGTGGACAGCGCCACCGACCGTGACCGAGGAGAAATTATTCGCCAGTTTGCCCCGTACTACAATGGGTCTTCTAGCGCCAAATTAAAGGCCGAAGGACTCTCAGAAACTAAGGTGCTTATTTCCACCGACGTGCTCTCCGAAGGTCTGAACCTGCAGGATGCCACTCGGCTCATCAACTATGACCTCCACTGGAACCCAGTCCGGCTCATGCAGCGTATTGGTCGAGTAGACCGTCGCATGAACCGTGATATTGAAACACACCTTTTGGCTGACCATCCTGACCAAGCTAGCATCCGGGGGACGGTAACCTATTGGAACTTTCTTCCCCCCGACGATCTGGATAAGTTGCTCCGGCTCTACAGCCGAGTAGCTCATAAGACCTTGCGGATATCGAAAACATTTGGGATCGAAGGTAAGAAGCTGTTAAAGCCGGAAGACGACTACGAAGCCCTCAGAGACTTTACCCACGCCTATGAGGGCACAACGACTCCTATTGAGGCGCTACATTTGGAATACCAGAAGTTACTGAAGGAAACTCCTAGTCTGTTGGACCGAATCAACGCTTTACCAGGGAAAGTCTTCAGTGGGAAAGCTCATCCTAACCCAAAGGCCAAGGCGGTCTTTTTCTGTTATGCCATTCCGGCGCCAGTCACTAGAGTGCCAGAGGAAGATTCGACGGAACAGGTAGAGTGGACGGAAGAGGCCGGGACCACCAAGTGGTATCTCTATAACCTGGCGACAGAGAAAATTATCGAGGAACCAACAGAGATTGTGCAATTCATCCGATGTACCCCCAAGATGCCCAGAAAACATGATCTTTCTGAGCCAACGCTCTCCGAGATTAGAGCCAAACTGGAGAAACACATCAAGAACACCTATCTGAAGCAAGTCCAGGCACCCATCGGCGTGAATGCCATACTGAAAGCATGGATGGAGTTGAGCTAGAGGACCGCAAGCGATGAGTAATCAAGAATTGCTCCGCACAATCAAGACATTTCCATTACTGATAAAGTATCTCAGGGATGAGCTCAACTGGCCGATCGAATCCACAGATTTTGACGAGCTGACGTTTGATTACAACCCTGAAGAACTAGGTCTTGATAAAGAAACTGCCGTCAAGATCAAGGAGATTAAACAGCTTCGTCCCCTGCATACCAATCAGCCCTGGGGAATCTTTTTCATCAACTTTGAGCCTAAAAGCCTGCCCGTTGTTGTTCTTCGCCGCATCCTTCGTTCTCTGGTCATCAAGAAACGGCAGTCCGCCAATAAGGCCCAGCAAGCCACATGGAAGCTTCATGACTTGTTGTTCATTTCCTCCTATGGAGAATCTGATCACCGCGACATCACCTTCGCCCATTTTTCAGAAGATCCTGGTATGGGTGACCTTCCTGCACTGAGAGTCCTGGGGTGGGACGATGAGAACACTGTCGCTCATTTAGATCATGCCCATAAGACCCTGAAAGAAAAACTCCGTTGGCCGGAAGATTCTTCAGACATCGACAAGTGGCGGGCGACTTGGTCTCAGGCATTTATCCTTCGCAACCGTGAAGTTGTTACCACAGCGAAGGACTTGGCCGTTCGCATGGCCGAGCTAGCCACCGCCATCCGCAAGCGGGTTAATAGGGTCTTGGCGATTGAATCAACGAAAGGCCCATTGCGAAAACTTCATGCTGCCTTCAAAGAAGCACTGATCCATGATCTGACCGAAGACGACTTCGCCGATATGTACGCCCAAACGATCACCTACGGATTGTTGTCGGCCCGTGTGTCCAGGCCGGCTGGTTTGGTCGCGGAAAACATTGCAAACATGGTTCCGGTCACTAACCCCTTCCTCCGTGACCTGCTTTCAACGTTTCTGACCGTCGGCGGCCGCAAGGACAAGATTGATTTTGATGAACTGGGAATAAACGAGGTTGTCCAGGCTCTCCGTGACGCCAAGATGGAAGCGGTGCTCCGCGACTTTGGCGACAAGAACCCGCAGGAAGATCCAGTTATCCATTTTTACGAACTGTTCCTGAAGGAATATGATCCCAAGAAGCGCATGCAGCGAGGAGTTTTCTACACTCCGCGTCCCGTCGTTTCATTCATCGTGCGAAGCGTGGATGAACTGCTTCGCACAGAATTCGGCCTCGCCGATGGCTTGGCCGACATCACCACGTGGGGCGAGATGGCAAAGAGCCATCCAGATTTGGAAATTCCCAAGGGTGTGAAAGCCAATGATCCATTCGTCCAGATTCTTGATCCTGCCACCGGTACTGGTACGTTTCTTGTGGAAGTGATCGCCGTGATCCAGAAGGCTATGTGCGCCAAATGGCAGAAGCAAGGGAAAGCAGGGAAGGCAATCGACCTGCTCTGGAATCAGTATGTCGCCGAGCATCTTCTTCCAAGACTGTATGGTTTCGAGCTGATGATGGCCCCATATGCGATCGCGCACATGAAGATCGGACTCAAACTCCACGAAACCGGTTACCACTTCGCCTCGCACGAACGCGCCCGCATCTACCTGACAAATTCACTCGAAAAAGCGCAGGATATTTCGGACCGATTCGAATTTGATGCTCCGGCGCTGGCCCATGAAGCCCATGCGGTTAACGCGGTCAAGGAACATAAACGCTTCACCGTTGTCATCGGCAATCCGCCGTATTCTGGCGAATCGGCAAACAAAATCGAATGGATTGAGCGAAACGTAAAAGAGACTTACCAGTGTATCGACGGTGTCCCAATCAAGGAAAAGGGCAAGAAGAACTGGCTTCTCGATGACTACGTGAAGTTCCTTCGCCTCTCGCATATGACGATTGTTGCAACTGGTTGCGGTTTAGTCGGCCACATTATCAACAATGCTTTCCAGGACAACCCCACGTTCCGAGGTCTTCGTCGAAGCCTACTAAAGGACTTCTCTGATGTTAAAATTCTTGATTTGCACGGTAGCGGAACAAGGTCCGATTCAATCGAGGAGGCAAAAAGCGACGAAAATGTTTTCGATATTCTTCAGGGAGTATGCGTGCTTGTTCTGAACCGTCCTGCGCAACGAAAGAAGGCAGTAACGGTGGCACGAGGTGATCTTTGGGGACGACGAGTTAAGAAATACGAGCTTCTCTCAGACGGTACACCAGCATCCCTTATTCACGATCGCGTGCATCCAAAACCTGACCAGTGGTATTTCATTCCGTTGGATCTAACTCACGAGACAGAATGGCAGAGTTGTGTGAGCCTGCTTGATGCGATGCCTGTAAACGGAAATGGGCTCATTTCTGCTAAGGACCATTTTGCATACGCCATTTCTCCCGCTGAGCTTCAACGTGATTTAGACGTATTTCTCAATGCAAGGCTCACCGACAAGCAGGTCGCGGAACATCTGCACATCAAAGATAATTCAATGTGGTCATTACACGACGGTCGGCTTAGATTGCGCCGAGAACGGAGTAACGCGCAATTCTGTCGAGTTGCTTATCGCCCTTTTGATACCCGATACTCGCTTTTCCACAGGGACGTCATTTTCAATCTAAGACTGCCAGTAACTCAGTACATCATTGGCGGGAAGAACCTTGTCCTTCTAATTACTCGAATGACAAAGGGAGATGACTGGCGGCATTGTTTTGTCACCCGTCACGTCTCAGATTGCGCATTCTTGTCAAACCAAACCTCTACGAATGCCTTTGCTTTCCCGCTCAAGCGCAAGACCAGCACTGAGGGACTGTTCGCGGCACAAAGCACTTGCGACGCGAATCTTGCACCGCAATTCGTGGCTCGCATGGCAGGTGCGTTGAGTGTCTCGGCTTCAACAAAAAAGAAGGAGTATGCTCCCGCTCCCGAAGACATCTTCTACTATGTCTACGCAGTGTTTCACAGCCCTGGTTACCGCAGTCGTTACGCGGAGTTTTTGAAGATTGATTTTCCTCGCCTACCGTTGACCGAGAGCCTAGAGCTGTTCTGCGCGCTGGGCAGACTCGGCAACGAACTTGTTGCGTTGCATCTGATGGAATCACCCAAGTTGGACAAACATCTCACGAAATTTATTGGATCAGGCCGTTTTGAGGTCGAAAAGATCTCTTACTCAGATAAAACGGTTTGGATCGACAAAGAGCAAACACAGGGTTTTCGTGGGGTACCAGAGAACGTCTGGCCATTCCACATTGGCGGCTATCAGGTTTGTGAGAAATGGCTTAAATACCGCAAAGACCGCAAGCTTTCAAAGGCCGACATCAAGCACTATCACCGCATCGTTGTCGCCTTGAGCGAAACCATCCACCTCATGGCCGAGATCGACAAGGTGATCGAATCCCATGGCGGCTGGCCAGACGCCTTCGCTCTTAAACAATCAAAATCCGAGGAAGCCCTCAAAGCAGCGGAGAGCGAGCTGCCTTACGAACTCAAGTAATCTTTCCGCCTAGGAGGCAACTTCATGTTCCATCTAACCCTTCGTGTTGCGTGGCATGACGCACGCTGGAACGGAATGGTGTGTCATGAGCCTTCACATAACTCCTTCTGTATTGCCCTCGACAGAATCCGCCTAGTCGGAAAAAGGTGACAGGCTACTTTGTTGTTTGAGATGAAATAACTGCCGCCTCCAGGGCAACCCTTCACGAAGCACTCACCGCATGAACCAGCCATCGCCCATCTCCCATCCCCGCGACCCATTGCACGGCATCACGCTGGAGACCATCGTCAGCCAACTGGTTGAGCGTCATGGGTGGGCCGAGATGGGGCGTCGCATCCCGGTCCGCTGTTTCCTCCATGACCCGACCGTGAAGTCCAGCCTCACGTTTCTGCGGAAAACGCCCTGGGCGCGCAAGAGGGTCGAAGGGTGGTTCCTCGCGGAGCGATTGAAGAAATCAAGAAGCAGAAAAATGGGGTAGGCGACTGTGTTGCGACCTCGGTGCGGGGAGGGAATCTTCGAAGGCCAGGCTCCCCACGCTCATTTC
>Ga0247727_10009594_pt1 | contig 17461 bp, 15 predicted proteins | sample WisWelCaveWW1625_FD_202498 | JGI IMG/M metagenome (GOLD analysis project Ga0247727, IMG submission 202498) | Biofilm microbial communities from Wishing Well Cave, Virginia, United States - WW16-25 | ecosystem: Environmental > Aquatic > Deep subsurface > Groundwater > Cave microbial mat | place...
ATAAAATTGCTTCCGCAAAAGCCTGATGCCATTTTATTGGCCGCTGTTTTTGAGCACATTGCCCGTTTGGGCATGATTCATCCTGTCTTTGGCCCTTCTCCTGGTTCATAATTGGCGAAGGTATTGAGGTGGAAATGCATTTAATTTGACACTACAAGACACGGGAGATTTCTTTACCTGATATGAAATCGCCACAGAACCTATATGGATCGGCATAGCAACACTAGTGAAAAACTCGGGGGCACTGGTGAGAATTTCGTCCTCGCCATCTACTGAAACAATCTGAATGCCAATCGAGGAGTTATATTTCTTGGCTAAGTTTTGTACCCGGACCGCAAGATGAGCGAGATCGTTTTCATTCACTCTAATCCGCCAGAACTGACGGACGAGAGTTTTACGTTGGGTGAAATCCGTTCTCATGTATCCCCTTTCGCTAGTGGCGGGTACATTTTACTCTTATTCCTTGTAGCAAAGGTTGCCTTACAATTCGGGCATGACATGGAAACCCAAACGCCTTACCCGGGAACAGATGGAAGAGCGCCGACTGCTGGGCGGTCGGTGATTGCAAGCTAGAAAACTGTCACAGGCCTCTTTCTCTTCACTAACTTGAGATGCCCTTTAGTAGCATCGTTTCCTGCTCACTCTATCATATCAAAGAGTTTTGCTTAATACCGCCCTCTCACCACCGCCTCTACCTCATTCACCAACTCCTCCTCCCGCGCAATCTCAATCTTCACCGCGCAAGCCTTGAACTCCGGTATCTTGGCGTAAGGGTCGAGGGCGTCAATGGTCAGCAGGTTGGCGGCGGCCTCGGCGAAGTGCATGGGGATGAAGACCACGCCGGGGCTGGTCTTGGGCGAGACCAGCACCCTGAGCACCACTTCGCCGCGCCGCGAGGAGACGCGCACCGTGTCGCCGGTCTTCAGGCTCAGGCGGGCGGCGTCCACTTCGTGAATCTCCACCCGCGCTTCGGGATACAGCGCGTCCAGTTCGGAGTGGCGGGTCATCGTGCCGCCGTGCCAGTGTTCCAGCAGGCGGCCTGTCGTCAGGATGAAGGGATATTCGTCGTCGGGCTGTTCCGCCGTCGGCACGTATTCGAGCGGGAAGAACTTGCCGCGCCCGGAGGGGAAGGTGTCAATAAACAGAGTCGGCGTCCCTGGATGTGTCTCGTCGGGAACCGGATACTGCAAGCCGACACTTTCGATACGGTCGTAGGTCACGCCCTTGAGCATCGTCGCCACGTTCGCCATCTCGCGGAAGACTTCCTCCGGCTCCTCGTAGTTCCAGCGCGAGGTCGGGCGTCCGAGGCGGGCCTCCACGCGCGAGGCGAGGTCGCAGATGATGTGCCAGTCGGGGCGCGACTGGCCGCGCGGGGCGATGGCCTGCCGCACGCGCTGAACGCGGCGGTCGGTGTTGTTGAACGTGCCTTCCTTCTCGGCCCACGATGCCGCTGGCAGGAAGACATCGGCGAACGCGCCGGACTCGTTGATGAACACATCCTGGGCCACCAAAAATTCCAGGTGCTCCATGTGGTGGCGGGTGACGTTCAGGTTCGGCTCGGTCATCATCGGGTTCTCGCCCATGATGTAGAGCGCCCGCACGCCGCCCGGTTTGGCGTTCGACAAAATTTCGGTGGTGGTCAGGCCGCGCTTGCGGCTCAGGCCGCCCGGCTCGACGTTCCACGCCTTCTCCCATTTCACCGCATTCTCTTCCTTGTCCACTTCCATGTAGCCCGGATAGTGAAACGGCATCGCGCCCGCGTCCGACGCGCCCTGCACGTTGTTCTGGCCGCGCAAAGGATTGAGGCCAGTGCCGGATCGCCCGATGTGGCCGGTGAGCAGGCAGAGATGGATGAGGCCCAGGGCGCTGACCGTGCCGGTGGACAGTTGCGAGATGCCCATGCCCCAGAAGATCATCCCATTGTTGGCCGTCGCGTACATCCGGGCGGCCTCCACGATCAAATTCCGATCCACCCCCGAAATTGCCTCGGCGTATTCGGGCGTGAACTTTTCGACCGACTGGACGAACTCCTCAAAGCCCGTCGTGCGCTCGTCAATGAACTGCTGGTTGTAGAGCTTCTCTTTGATGATGACGTGGGCCATCGCTGTGAACACCGGCACGTTGGTTCCGGGCTTGATCGGCAGCCAGAGCGCAGCAAAGTCGCATAACTCGATCCGGCGCGGATCGATCACGATCAGCTTCGAGCCGTGCTTCATCACTGCTTCTTTCATTTGCAAGGCGATGATGGGATGGTTCTCGCTGGTGTTCGAGCCGGTGACGATGAACACGTCGCTGTCAATCACCTGCGAGGCAGTGTTGCTCATGGCCGAAGTACCTAGCGACTTGAGCAGGGCGACGACGCTCGCGGCGTGGCACAGGCGGGTGCAATGGTCAACGTTGTTGGTGCGGAAGAGCGAGCGGTACATCTTCTGCAGAAGATAGTTGTCTTCGTTGGTGGCTTTGGCGCAACAATAGACGGCCATCGCCTCCGGCCCGTCGCGCTTGTAAATCTCCACCAGGCGGTCGGCTACGGTGTCCAGCGCCTCATCCCAAGAGACTTCGCGCCACTCACTGCGATCAAAGGCCTGCGTCCGGTGGCCGAGCTTCTGCGGTGTCTTGCGAATGAGGGGCACAGTCACGCGCTCCGGGCTGTAGATGAAGTCGTAGCCGAAGCGGCCTTTGACGCACAGGTTGCCGTGATTGACGACCGAGTCGAATGGCGAGGTGACCCGGTAGATGAAATCGTCTTTGATATGAAGGTCGAGGGTGCACCCCACGCCGCAGTAAGGGCAGGTGGTGCGGGTGATGCGATCAGCGGTCAACATAGAGCCTCCTCAATTTATCCGCAGATTACGCAGATTTTCGCAGATAATTCGTAACTGCTCAGCCTCAAGCAAGGTAGCACCCTGAGCGGAGGCCCGCGTGTAGCGCGAAGCGGACGGGCCGCAGTCGAAGGGTGCGGGCTAGCGCGAAGGGGCCGCACGCAAAGCGTTCGACTACGTGGCGGAACTACACCGCCTCTCCGCTCAGGATGCTGGCCGAGTAATTACCGCCAATCTGCGAAATCTGCGGATTATCATCTTTACACCGTAATCAACACTATCGCCGCCAGCGCGGCGGCCACGCCAACCAGTTGCCAGCGCGTCATGCGCTCCTTCAAGATCAGCCACGCCAGCCAGACAGTCGAGGCCGGGTAGAGCGACGACAACACCGCCGCCACATCCAGCCGCCCGGCCTGCGCCGCCAACAAAAAGAAAGCGTTGCCACCCGCGTCAAAGACGCCCACCATCGCCGTAAGCGGCCAGTGTTCGCGGGCGGGCCATCCTAATTGGCGGGTTCCCAACGCAAAGGCGGCCAACACAACCACCGCAACGGTTCGGGCCGAGGCCAACGGCCAGAATACCGCCGCCGCGCTCACCCGGTCCATCAGAATAAAAAAGAGTCCAAATCCCAATCCGGCTATGGCGGGCAATCCCAACTCTTTCCACTTAAGACCTGTCAGGTCTCTCAGACCTGACAGGTCTTGGGATACCAGCCACACGCCGAGCAGGGCCAACCCGAAGCCGCCAACCTGCCACCCGCCGGGCAGACCGTCAACGAACGTTCCAAACACGGCGGGCAGAGCGGCGGAGAGCACAGCGGCGGCCGGCGAGGCCATGCTCATCCGACCGGAGGCCAGCGCGCGATACAAGGCCAGCAAGCCCGCCGCGCCGCACACTCCGGCGGCGCCGGCCCAGATCAGGTCGGCGAGCGGCGGCAGGGTTTCGCCAAAGGCCAGCGCCAGCCCCACAAACAGCAAGCCGCCGATGGCATAGCCGACGATGACGACGCCGTAAACGTTCGCGCGCTTCGTGACCAGCCCGCCGCAAAAATCGCCCGCACCCCACACTACCGCCGAGGCCAGCCCCAGCACCACTGGCGCAAACTCCACCTGGCTCACGCGGCGCGTTTCTTTCGCCGCCGTTCGTTCCGCGTCATCTGCATAATCTCGTCCGGCGTCTTGCCCTCTTGCAACAGCCACTCGCGCTTGGGCTTGAGCGCGCCGGTGGGGCACACGCCCACACACTGGCCGCAGAACACACACGTCGTCTCCGGCATTCCTTTGTCGAAGAACGTACCAATGCTGGTTTCAAACCCGCGCCCGCTGAAGTTGATGGCGTAAGTATATTGCGCGTCCTCGGCGCACACCTGAACACACCGCCAGCACAAAATGCACTTCGAGTAATCGCGAAGGTACATCGGGTTGTCGTCTAGCAGGGGATGCTCACGCTTTTCGCCGCCTTCAAAGCGCGTCTTGCTCGCGCCGTAATCGCCAATCATGCCTTGAATCTCTGGCGCTTCCGAGAGATCAACTGCCGAGTCCAACATCTCCAAAATCGTCCGCCGGCTTCGCTCCACACGCTCGTTACGAGTGTTCACCTTCATGCCCTCACTCACCTGGGCCACACAGGCCGGGGACAGAACGCGCGCCCCTTCCACTTCCACCACACAAATGCGGCACAGCGCGTTGGCGGCGCAGTGATCGTGATAACAGATCGTGGGGACAGCGGCGCCGACCGACTGGGCGGCTTTGAGAATTGTCGTTCCGGCGGGGGCGGTGACGGGTTGGCCGTCAATGGTTAGCGTTACCTCGCTCATTTCTAAATTGGCTCCTTTATTCATTCGTCTTGATCAGCGGCCAGACACTGACCGCCAACAGCGCGCCGAGGGTAATCAGAGTCAACGGCCAGGTTACATACCAGGCATTCCAGTTAAAGATCATTTCGAGCACAACGTCAAATAACAGCGGCAAGGCGATCAACGCCCGCCAGCCGCGCAAAGTCCGTTCGGCGCGAAAGTAGTCTCCCACCGACGACGAAGCCGGGGCGGTAGTGCGGGGCAGGAACGCGCCCGCCAGCCCCACACCCCAAAACACGACCAGAAAGAACGTCGTCGTGAAAGGGATGTTGATCTGAATCTGTGACAACAGGAAATTAACGAAAAGCGCCGGAACCAGGGCGTACAGGCCGGTGATCAACACCGGGCCAAAGCCCGTGCCAGGACGGATCAACGCGGTGATGCCCCAGAGAACTAGCGCAATGAGCGCGATGTAGGCCAACCGCACCAACGCGTTCCACACGATCAGAAACAAGAAAACGATCACCGTGGCGATCACCGAGAAAACCGCCCAATACGCCGTCGTCGTATCGCCGTTGATAATCAGCGGATCCGTGTCAAGCGCTTGTTGCACATCGCGCAAAGACAGTTTCTGATAGCGGCCATCATTATTCAAGACGACGAGGGTGGTGCGCGTCAGCAAAAAGCCTTGCCGGTAGCGCTGGCGATCAATGTCGGTGATCTCGCCGGTCGTGTCAATCGCCACCCAGGTATCGGCATCTTCAAACAACACCACCTGTGGCGGGCCTTCTACCTGCGCTTCGCCGCCGGTGATCGTAATCTCTGGAAACTGTCCGGTCTCAAACGTGCGCCGAATTTCCGCCCCGGCCTGAAACAGCCCCCGAATGAGGGCCAGCGTTTGCAGGCCAGTAATGGTGAGCGTAAAGAGGAAAAAGAACAACATGGCCGCCCCGACCCGCCGCCGCGCCGCAAGGGAATAGAAGTTGAGGCTGAAACAGGGCAGAACCCAGCCCGCTCCCAACCAGCCAATTGCCGATAGGCAACCCGACGATTGGGGCCGAGCAGGGGCCGCCGCCCCCGGCGCTGGCGCCTGGGGGATATCGTTGTTCATTGGCTCATTCGTCATTGTTCACTTCCTCCCCATCCACAGATTTCGCAGATTTTCGCAGAAAAAATCTGTGCGCAAAGCGTCTGCGTAATCTGCGGATCATGAGAACAATTCCGGCCAGAGTTTCATCGCGCTCAACACCGCGCTGGCGGCAGTCTGGCCCAGGCCGCAGAGCGAGGCGTCAGTCATCGTCCAGCCCACGTCGGAAAGCCGGGCCATGTCGCCCGCCTGTTGCTTGCCCTCCGCGACTCGCTCCAGAATTTCATGCTGGCGTTGCGTGCCAAGCTGGCATGGGTAGCACTTGCCGCACGACTCGTGGGCGAAGAACCGCGCCAGGCGCAGAAGCGCGTCGCGCATGTCGCGCGTCTCGTTGAAGACCATCACCACACCCGAGCCGAGCGGCAGGCCGGCGGCCCGCAAATCTTCAAACGTCAGCTTCACGTCCAGGTCCTTCTCGGTGGCAAACGCGCCCGCCGCGCCGCCAAAGAGAATGGACTTGAGTCCGCCGCCAATCACACCCCCGGCCAAATCGTCGAGCAAGTGGCGAATGGTCACGCCAAAGGGCGCTTCGTAGAGTCCGGGCCGGGCCACGTCGCCGGAGACGCAAAACAGTTTGGGGCCGGCCGACTTCTCGGTGCCGAACTGGCGGAAGGCGGTCGCCCCGTGAGTCAAAATGTAAGGCGCAGCCGCCAGAGTCTCCACATTGTTGATCGCCGTCGGATTGCCGAAGAGGCCGTGCGTCGTGGGAAATGGCGGCTTGACGCGGGGGAAGCCGCGCTTGCCCTCGATGGACTCGAACAGCGCCGTCTCTTCGCCGCAAATGTACGCGCCCGCGCCACTTCGCACTTCCATGTCAAGGTCGAAGCCCGATCCCAAAATGTTCGTTCCCAAATACCCGGCGGCCTCACACTCCGCAATCGCCGCTCCCACCCGCGCAATCGCCGTCGGGTACTCGCCGCGAATGTAGACGTAAGCTTTGTTCGCGCCAATCGCGTAAGCGCCCAGCAAAGCGCCCTCGATGATTCGACAGGGATCGCCTTCCATCAAGATGCGATCCTTGAAGGTGCCCGGCTCGGACTCGTCGGCGTTGACGACAAAGTATTTTGGCGAACCGGCGGCCTTCGCCGCGCCCTCCCATTTGACTCCGGTGGGGAACGCCGCCCCGCCCCGCCCGACCAGCCCGGACTTCTTTACTTCCTCAATCACCTCGGCGGGCGGCATCTTGTTGCCGATCACTTTCCTGGCCGCCGCCATGCCGCCGGCGGCCTCGTACTCGGCCAGCGTCGTCGCCCGCCCGTTTCCACACAACGCGGTGAGGAGGCGGAAATCGCCGCCCACGTAATCGGCGGCTTCCCCGGCGTTCATGGCGAAGATCGAGTCAAGCGAGTCTGGGGTCACCTTGCCATACGTCACTGCCGTGGGAGCCGCATCGCGTTGCATCCGCGATTGGGTCACGTTCACCGCCACGCCCACGTTGCACAATCCCAAACACGGCGCGCGCTCGACTGTGGTATCGCCGTTTGCTTTGCGTTGAGCCGCCTCCAGAACTTCATCCGCGCCGCGCATCGCGCATGCCGGGTCGGCGCAAACGCGAACGATGGTGTTACCGACCGGCTCGTTGTAAAACATGGAATAGAATTCGATCACGCCGTGCACGTCGGCCAGCGGAACACGCAGGGCGCGCGACACCTCGGCGGCGACAGGTTCGGGCAAGTAGCCGTAGAGGGCCTGGGCGGCGTGCAGGGCCGGGAGCAAACCGGCGCGGCCCTGGGGAATAAATTCGGCGAGCGCGGAACGAAGCGGGGTCAGATCAAAATTGGGCATTCGGCCTCCAGAATTAACCTTAGTTTACCGCCTCTTGCCTGTTGCTGGCAACAGGAAAACATTTTGCATCGGGAAAGCCGTCTCCACGTATAATTCCGACGGAATGGTACCTCAAACCCAAAATTCCGACTCGGAGATTTCAATATGGCCCTCGACTTGAACCGCATCCGCAATCAATTCCCATCTCTCGGTGTCGCCGACTCCGAAGCCCCGCGCCTCTACCTCGACAACCCCGGCGGCACGCAAGTAGCTCGGCAAGTGATTGACCGGATGACGCACTACTTCACCTACAACAACGCCAATCATGGCGGAGCGTTTCGCACTTCAATTGACTCGGACGAGATTTTGCACGAAGCTCACGCGGCGATGGCCGACCTGCTCAACGCCGCCTCGCCCGACGAAATCATCTTTGGCCCGAACATGACGACGCTCACTTTCGCGCTCTCGCGGGCGCTGGGCCGCTGGCTAAAACCCGGCGACGAGATTGTGATCACCAAGCTTGACCACGACGCCAACGTTGCCCCCTGGCTGTGGCTGGCCGAAGATCGCGGCGCGGTCGTCCGCTGGGTGGACATTCACCCCGAAGACTGCACCCTGGACATGGCCGACTTCGAGAGCCAGATCACCGACCGCACCAAAATCGTCGCTTGTGGCTACGCTTCCAACGCCGTCGGCACGATCAACGACGTCAAGAGCGTGATTGACATGGCCCACGCCGCGAAGGCGCTGGTGTTTGTGGACGCGGTTCAATATGTGCCACACGGCCCGGTGGATGTGCAGGCGCTCGACTGCGACTTTCTGGCCTGCTCGGCCTATAAGTTTTTCGGTCCGCACACCGGGACGATCTACGGCAAGTATGATCTGCTCGACCGCCTGCCCGCCTATAAAGTGCGTCCGGCGGAGAACAAGCCGCCCTACAAATTCGAGACCGGCACCCAAAACCATGAAGGCCTGGTCGGGACGTTGGGAGCGGTGGAGTATCTGGCGTGGGTGGGGGAGGCGTTTGGGAAAAAGCCCAAGAACCAAAATCCAAAATCCCAAAGACGAGAGCAACTAGAAGAAGCGATGCGGTTGATGGTGGATTACGAGCAGGAAATTAGCCGCCGTTTGATTGGCGGCCTGAGTCAAATCCCCGGCCTCAAAGTTTGGGGCATCACCGACCGCAACCAACTCAGCCGCCGCGTGCCGACGGTGTCGTTCACGCTCGAGGGCTGGCAACCGCGCCAGGTGGCCGAGAAGCTGGCCGAGCGCAACATTTTTGTGTGGGACGGCAACTACTACGCGCTGGCCGTCATGGAGCGGCTGGACTTACAGAAGAGCGGCGGCATGGTGCGGGTGGGCGCGGCGCATTACAATACGGTGGAGGAGATTGATCAGCTAGTAGAAGCAGTGCGAAGTTTGAAGAAGTGACAAAATAGACAAGCCCCTGGGTGAGGGGGGGCACCCAGAGGCCTGTCCAATCATAGGATACAACAAATGCACTGAGCGTGCAATGGCTGGCTACTCGGAAGCTTACAGGAATTCAACGTAGAACTTAATTCTGTCGGCCACTCAGCTTCGCCTGAACTTTGGAAGGGGTGGAACGGCGCAGGGATTCAGCGTAAGCCTCGCCAGCACGAACAGACTTATCTACTTCAGGGCGATGGTCGTAGTAGTAAGCAAGCGCGGCATAGACTTCGGCCAGGGTCAGGTCGTAATCAGCGGCGATCTCGTCGGCGCTCTGGCCCATGCGCTCGTGCCAGATCACAATGTTCTGCACGGTGATGCGATGCCCGGCGATGCGCGGCTTGCCGCCGCAGATGCCAGGCGTGGCAACGATGTGTCTACTGTGCTCGATGGTCTTTCCCCGATGACGCTTTGGAGTAGATTTGCGCGAAGCGCGAGTAGCAATTGTCATCACCAGCTCCTTTGACGAATGAAGCGCCTTTGGGCGCTTCATTCTCCAGTGCCCCAGGCAGGAATTGAACCCACATCAGAGCCTTAGGAGTGCCCTGTTCTATCCGTTGAACTACTGGGGCGTAGCGGCGCGTCAGCCGCGCCGACGAAATTATACAATGACTCCCGTGACTGAATACACAATCACCGGCTCGCGCCGCCCGTGCAGGGTTTGCTCGGCCTTGCGCTCGGCGCGAACCTGGTCTTTGACCTGCTGGTAAGTTGAGTTGCTGATCAGCACTTCGCCGCGGCCGGCAATCTCTTGCAGGCGCCGGGCCACGTTCACCGTGTCGCCGATCACCGTGTAGTCCATCACCTTCTCCGAGCCGATGTTGCCCACCGTGGCCTCGCCCGAATTAAGACCAATGCCCAACCCCAGGTTGGCCGCCGCCCCGCCCACGCGGAGCGTGGCGCTCAGTTCGCCGAACATGTCCCGCATTTCGATGGCGGCTTTTACTGCGCGAAAGGTGTCGTCGTCGCTTGCCAGCGGCGCGCCCCAGAAGGCCATCACCGAATCACCCAGGAACTTGTCGAACGTGCCGCGATAGTTGAAGATGATGCGCGTCAGTTCCGGGAAGATGCTGTTGAGCGTCTCGACGACTTCCTGGCCGGGACGATGCTCGGTGAAGGCGGTGAAACCGCGAATGTCGGCGAACAGCACCGTCACCGGGCGAGTCTCGCCGCCGAGGCGCAGGTAGCGGTCGGGGTCGGTAAGGATAGTTTCGGCCACGCCCTCGGCCACGTAGCGGGTAAGCACTTGCTTGAGCAGGGCATTGCGCTCTTCCACTTCGTCGTGCAAAAGCTTGATGCGCAGGAGCGACTTGACGCGGGTGAGCAAGAGGATGGAATTGAAGGGCTTGGTGACAAAGTCGTCGGCCCCGGCCTCGACGGCCCGCAGTTTTTCGTCGTCGCTGTCCAGGGCCGTCACCATCACCACCGGGATGAACTGGGTAGCCGGGTTGCTCTTGAGTCGGCGGCAGACTTCGTAGCCGTTCATGCGCGGCATTTGCACGTCGCACAGAACCAGATCAGGCGGGTGGGCTTCGGCGGCCTGCAGGGCCAGCACCCCGTCGCCGGCCATCACGCACTGGTAACCGGCCTCTTTGAGATAAGCCTCGAGCAGTTCTCGATTCAGCCAGTCGTCGTCCACTACCAAAATCCGGCGCGCAGAAGGATTAATGTCAACGGTCATCGCCATACCTCAAAGATAATCCGGCCAGCGCAAGTAAGCTTACTCGCACTGGCCGGATTTTGCAATTGGAATCCAGACTTCCGAAGCGCTTCGCGAGACTTCGGAAGTCTGATTTTATTTGATCTCGCCGGACACTAGCGCCTTCTTCACTTCGCCGATCAACTGAGTCACCGGGATTTCACGCGGGCAGGCGTTGGTGCAGTTGAAGGCGGTGCGGCAACGCCAGACGCCGAATTGCTGGTTGAGCACCTCCAGCCGTTGAGCCGCCGCCGTGTCACGGCTATCGAAGATGAAGCGGTGGGCCTGGACAATGGCCGCCGGGCCGACGTAATCGCCGCTGGCCCAGAAGGACGGGCAGGAGGTGGTGCAGGCCGCGCACAAAATGCACTTCGTGCCTTCGTCAAAGCGCTCACGGTCAGTCGAGCTTTGCAGGCGCTCACGGCCATCTTCGGGCAGAGGCGAGTCGTTGACGAAATACGGCATCACCGATTTGTAGTGGGCGAAGAATGGCTCCATATCCACGATCAGGTCTTTGATCACTTTCATGCCCAGGATCGGCTCGACGGTGATGTTCGTCCCCACGTCTTGAATCAGCACCTTGCAGGCCAGCCGGTTCTGGCCATTGATGCGCACCGCGTCCGAGCCGCAAACACCGTGCGCGCACGAGCGGCGCAAATTGAACGTGCCGTCCTGATACCACTTCACCTGGTGCAGGGCATCCAGCACCCGGTCGGTCGGCTCCGCATCTACCTCATACTCAGCCCAGTAAGGCTTGGCGTCTTTCTCCGGGTTGAAGCGTTTGATTTTGAGATGGACTTTCATGGAATGTAAGAGGTAATTAGTTATTGGCAATAACCAATAACTAATAACTAATATTTTCTTTCCTTCGGCTGGAATTTGGTGATGACGACCGGCTTCTTGTCGAATTTGATGTTGCCCATAGTGACGCCAACGGCGTCGCCGTTCATGGTGCGATAAGCCATGCTGTGATTGAGCCAGTTGGCGTCGTCGCGGGCTTCGTAATCTTCGCGGGCGTGGCCGCCGCGGGTCTCGGTGCGGCGCAGGGCCGCCGCCGCCGTGATTTCGGCCAGGTCGAGCAAGCACCCCAGCTCAAACGTCTCCAGCACGTCGGTGTTGAAAATTTTGCCGGTGTCGTCAATCTTCACGCTCTGGTAGCGCTCTTTCAACTCGCGAATGATATCCAGCGCGCGCTCCATATCGGCCCCGTTGCGGAAGACGCCGACATCGCCGGTCATCGTTTTTTGCAACGTGTTGCGGAGGACTGCCGGACGCTCGGTGCCGCGAGTGTTTTGAATCCGATCAAACTCGGCGATAGTGTCTCTTTGGGCATTGGCAGGCAGGGGCGCGAATGTGGCTTGCTTGCAGAAGTCGGCCATGTGCTTGCCGCCGCGCCGCCCGAACACAACCAAGTCCACCAGCGAATTAGTGCCGAGTCGATTCGCCCCATGCGCCGAGACGCAGGCGCACTCGCCCGCCGCATACAAGCCGGTGACGAGCTTGGAGTTGTCAGCCAGCACCCGCCCGTCCACATCGGTGGGGATGCCGCCCATGGCGTAGTGCGCCGTCGGCTGAATGGGAACCGGGTCTTTCATCGGGTCAATGCCCAGATACACCCGCGCAAATTCCAAGATGTCGGGCAGAGCCTTTTCGAGGTGCTCGCGGGTGACTTCCTTGCCGCCCGGCCCGCTCTTGAGGCGGTTGATCGTTTCGGGACGGAAGTCCATGTAAACATAGTCCTTGCCGCCGATGCCGCGCCCCTCGCGCACTTCGACGTAAATGTAACGACTGCAAATATCGCGCGGGGCCAGGTCTTTCAAGGTCGGCATGTAGCGTTCCATGAAGCGCTCGCCCTTGTTGTTGATAAATACTGCGCCCTCGCCACGCGCCGCCTCGGAAAGCAGAATGCCCATCTTGTAGATGCCGGTCGGATGGAACTGGAAGAACTCCATGTCCTCGAGCGGGATGCCCCGGCGGTAGACGGCGGCCACGGGATCGCCGGTGAGGGTGTGGGCGTTGGAGGTGACCTGGAACATCTTGCCGAAGCCGCCGGAGGCGATCATCACCGCTTTGGCGTGAAAGACGTGAACTTCGCTGGTCGCCATGTCAATCGCCACCACGCCCCGGCAGATGTTATCTTCAAGGATCACGTCGGCGACGAAGAATTCGTTGAAGAAGTTGACTTTGTTTTTGATGCACTGCTGGAACAGAGTCTGCAGGATCATGTGGCCGGTGCGGTCGGCGGCTTTGCAGGCGCGCATCACGGCTTTCTCGCCGTAGTTGGCGGTGTGGCCGCCGAAGCGTCGTTGTTCGATCCTGCCGTCGGGCGTGCGGTCGAAGGGCAGGCCCATGTGCTCCAGTTCGATGATGGCGTCAATGGCGTCGCGGGCTAAAAACTCGGCGGCATCCTGATCCACCAGGTAGTCGCCGCCTTTCACGGTGTCGTACATGTGCCATTCCCACGAGTCTGGCTCCATATTGCCGAGCGCGGCGGCGATACCGCCCTGGGCGGTGCCGGTGTGAGAGCGCGTGGGGTATAACTTGGAGACGACGGCCACGTTGGCGCCCCTGCTGGCGTGCAAGGCGGCCATCAGCCCCGCCCCGCCCGCCCCGACGATGACGGCGTCGAATTGATGATGTTGAGTCACTTCTTACCTCTTCGCAACGTCAGGAACGCCAGGGCGACGATGACGATGACGGCCCCGACAATCGCCAGCGAGGTTGTGCCGCTATTGCCGACGGTGACGCCAAAGCCAACAACTTCGTCGCCGCGATCAAAGGTGAGACCGGCGTTCGCGACCCGGCTGCCAAAGATGGCAATGCCGCCGATGGCCGTGATCACCAGCCAGGCGATGAAGATGGCCCAGTTCAGAGTCTTGCGCAGGCCTTCGGTGTGAAAGTAGTCGTTGACGACGTAGCGCAGGCCATTCATGCCGTGCGCGAAGGCGAAGCCCAACAGGGCAACGTCGTAAATCTGCCAGCCGATGAAGCTCCAGCGCCAGGCGGCGTAATTCAGGTCAATGCGGTGCACGCCGACGATCACATCCTGCAGAAGCACGTGCCCCCACGCCAGCGGCAGGAGGGCGAGGCCGCTCCAGCGCATGAACAGCCAGGCCCAGGTGTCGAACGTGCGGGGCACGGCCGCCTTGCGGAGAGTTGGAGAAGAAGTTGTCGCAGTCACGATTCAGCCTCCACAGACGTTGAGAAAGTTGCACTGGACGAGGCTGTTGCCCATCCAGATGGCGGCTGGCAACCACAGAAAGAAGGTGGCGATCATCACCGCCCAGGTCGTTTTCACTTCCCGGTCGTGAGTCCACAACTGCGGCCAGAAGTCGAAGACGATGATCTTCAGCCCGTTGAGGCCGTGATACAGCACCCCGGCCACGAGCGCGATCTCGCCGAGCATAAAGGGGGTACTGCGATAGAGTTCAATTGCGTGTTGGTAGAGCGAGGGGAAGAAATAAACGGTTGCGGTGTCCAGAATATGAATAGCAAGGAAGAGCAGGGTGGCAATTCCGGCGAGGCGGTGGAACTGGTAGGCCCAGTGGCCGACGCCGCCCCGGTAGCGCACGCCCTCCCACAAAGTATTGATGAGTGTTGCCATAACGGGTCTCCGTGAGGTTATTGATAATTGCTCTCCAACCGCGTCCTCGCGGTTGCCCGAAGGGGCCCGCGAGGACGCGGGCAAGGAGCATTTTTTAGAAAAGTTGAAGCGGGTGAAATTGTAGCACAGAGGAGTTAGGGCGGCTAAACAACGAATGTCACAGATTCGGATGATGAACTTCGGGGTTTCGGGCTGTCTGCCGCCTTGTCGCCGGATTACAAGTCTCAATTTGTTCTACAGTTTTGGCAGATCAAGCAACAATACCTCTAAGGCCAGCCGGGCGTTCGCGTTTCGGGTCAGCATAGCAAGTGTGCGTTGAATAGCCTCGACGGCTTTAGCGGCAGTATTCAGACCGGTTTTTTGAGCAGCGCGGCGGAGGGAGTCGATCTGGTCAATGTTGATCGGCTGGGTGTTGGCGTCTGAGGCGATGAGGAGAACGTCACGCCACCAGCCGAGCCACAGTTCGAGCGTCTCGCGCAAGACGTCGCGGTCGCGGGCCAGGGTATCGGCGTAAGCAAAGCGCGCCGCCCGCGAGGCCGAGAGCAGGTTGCGCAGTTCATTCAATCGCCCCTCGCGCCGCTCCAGCACCTCGCCGTCGCCCGCCGCGTTCACCGCCCAGCCCAGCCGTCCGCTTGCAAGATGCGCCAGCAGTTCGGCCCGCTCGGCGGGCACGCTCCAGCGTTCAATCAACGCGTTTTGAATCACGGCGGTTGGGAGGGGGCGCAAATTGATCGGCTCGCAACGAGAGACGATGGTGGGCAGGAGCGCTTCGGGCTGGTCGGTGGTGAGGATGAGGATGGCATTGCCCGGCGGCTCTTCGAGCGTTTTGAGGAAGGCGTTGGCGGCTTCTTCGTTGGCCGTCTCAAAGTTGGTAATGAGGGCAATGCGGCGATCTGCTTCGACCGGCTTGAGCGAGAGCGTTTTGATCAACTCGCGGATGCGGTCAATCACGATCTTCTCGGTCTTGATAATTTTGCCGCTCACGGCAGGCGCAACGCCGATCACGTCCGGGTGGCCGCCGTGCGCCACCAGCTTGCAGGCCCGGCATTCGCCGCACGGGGCGTTCACCTGCTTGCACAGCAAAGCCTGAACGAACGCGGTTGCCAGCGTGCGCTTGCCCACCCCGGCTGGCCCGGCGATCAGATAAGCATGGCGCAGTCGCCCGGTGTGAATATCGCGGGCGAGGGCGGTGACGGCCCATTCGTGGCCGATGAGGTTCCAGTTGTTGGACATTTGCATTATCTCTGGATGAGAACAGTGTCGTAGTATCGGGCCTTGTGCCCGTTTTGACCGCCCACCCCGGCCCGCACGGCAACGCCGGGGCGGGCAAGGGGCTAGGCTACTTTTCGTGTTAACCTCTCCAACCGATGCTTCACTTCCTTCCAAGCCTCCTCGCGTTGCCAGCCTTTGGGTTGGTACGACAGGCAGAGCAGGGCGCGCGTAGCCCACTCTTTGGCTTGCTCAACATCGCGCGCATCCCACTCGTAGAATTTGGCGAGTTCGATGCACGGCCTCATGTCGTCGGGCGCGAGGTCAGCCCAGTTTTGCCAGAGGGCAACGGCCTCGGCGCGGCGGTCGGCGCGCTTGAGGAAGGCGGCATAACGTTCGTGGGCGACGAGGGCCTGGTCGTCAGGCAAGGGCCGATCGAGCGCGGCGCGGTAGGCAGCCTCGGCCTGTTCGGAGTCGCCGGCGTCGTCGTGCCACATTGCCAGCCGCAGGCAGTCTTCGCCGGAGCGGCGCTCGCCCAGCGGGTCGGCGAACGTTTCGAGAATGTGAGTCGCCAGTGTGACCATGCTGAGGATGTCTTCGGCGTTGTGGTAGATCACGCGCCGCATCTCGCCGGCGTCGCCGGTGCGCAAGTAGTCTACGTACAGTTGCGGGATGAGCCAACCGGGCACATCTTCTTCGGTGCGCTCCAGGCCAAGCACCGCGCCTTCGAGCGTGCCGAGCGAGCAGTTCTCGTAGCGCCCGCGCCACAAGCGGCGGGCGGCGGGCAGAAGATCGAGATTGGGCAGAGCGGCAAGGTCGAAGCGGCGGCGGGCCATTGTGAATCGGGATTGCACGATAGGCACGTCGAACGCGCGGCCATTGTAAGTGACCAGGCCGACGCGGCCCACGAGCGAGTCGGCTAGCCCGGCGAGCATGGCTTTTTCTTCTTTGGGTTCGCGCAGAAAATATTGTCGCAGGATGAATTGATCCGAGTCGATGAGGCCAACGCCGATCAAAAAGGCCAGCGTGCCCGTGCCGCCGGCGAGGCCGGTCGTTTCAATATCGAAGAAGGCCAGCGAGGCCAGGTCGGCGTCGTCGAGGGCATTGTTTTTGATCAGGCGGGCGGCAGTGCGCGAGTCACAGCCAAGCAAGTCGGCCAGGGCGCGCCTGCCATGTTGATGATCGAGCGGATAAGTTGACTCGACGACGAAACACGGGCCGAAGCGGGTTTCAACTTCGTGGCCGGGGAGGTCGGGGTGAGCCGGGCGAGGTTGGGGCGGCTTGGGCTTTAGCCCCTCGCGCCCTTGCTTGACGCCGAGCCGCCGCAATCGTTCGCGCAGATCGCCGGTGCTCATGGTGGGCAGGTGATGGGTGAGAAGTAATACGCTTGCGAGTCGGTTTGCCCGTCGGCAGAGTCCACGCGGGCGGTGTGCACCAGAGTCGCGCCGCACGAGGTCAGCGCGTCAACCGGGTTGCTCTTCTGCATGATGCCTTCGTCGTAGAACGTGTACGGCGGGCGCCCGCCAGTGAATTCTATCCTAATTTTGGCAATCGCTCCGTTCGGGCGCACCTCGTCGCGGATGACTTGCTCGACGAAGAGGTTGGTGATGGTGAGCGGGCCGCGGGGCGTTGAGGTGGCGATGAAGGGCCGTTGGGTCGCGGTAGCGGTTGGCGTATCGGTGAGGACGCCGGTCGGCGTCGCGGACGGAGAAGCCGTCTCTGTAATGTCGAACTGGGTGGGTGTGGGTGGAAGCGTCGAGTCTGGAGTCTCGGATGCCGAGCCACTGCCGATGGGCGCGAAGGTGACAGTGGCGGTTGCGGTTGGGCGAGGTGTCGGGGCGGGTTGGGGGCCGAAACCGGGGAAGTTGCAAGCGAGGGCGGCAAACAACAATGTCAGAGGCAAAAGCAGGCGGCGCATGGGGTCAGATGCCTGGCGATTCGAAATCGCGGCACG
>Ga0247727_10009595_pt1 | contig 17459 bp, 21 predicted proteins | sample WisWelCaveWW1625_FD_202498 | JGI IMG/M metagenome (GOLD analysis project Ga0247727, IMG submission 202498) | Biofilm microbial communities from Wishing Well Cave, Virginia, United States - WW16-25 | ecosystem: Environmental > Aquatic > Deep subsurface > Groundwater > Cave microbial mat | place...
TTACTTCCAGGGAAGGGGAAATCTTTACACGGCTCTATTCACCTATTTATGCCACAAAAACCCAGAACTCGTCCCAATCTCAATTCATGCCCCTGAATCAAAGGACACAATTCTTATTGCATGATCCATACGGTCCTTTTTCAACAGAGCGAGGCCAGCAACCAAAACCCAAAGCGGTACCCCTTCCGGAAGTGCCGGATTCAATCGTTTCCATTTCATGTTTTTTCCTGATATTGTTTGTGGAGCTGGATAAGCGGGTTGAAATCGCCATGATCGGCCTTTTGAAGCGCCTCGATATATTGCACGCGCAAGCCTCCTTCAACCGCAAGCTGGTTCTCGGGCCAAAGGATCATAGGCTGCTTATTTTTCCGAAGATAAATATTGGCCGCAAAGCGGGCCCAGCGGCCGTTGCCGCCGTAAAACGGATGTATCCAAACCAGCCGGTGGTGCAGCCGCACTGCGATTTCCAACGGGTCAAGTTTGTCTTTTATCCAGTCATGCAGGTCCGTTGTCAGCCGATGTAATTCCGACCCAATTTTCTCAGGCTTGATGCCGATTGTCAGGCCTGTCTTTCTGATTTCCCCGGCCCATTCCCACACTTCATCAATCATTTCCCGGTGAAGTTTTAAGAGCCATTCATAGTTAAATTTGACTTTTTCGTCCGTTAAGGGCGCGAGAAAATACTTCGGCAGCACACGGTTAATACTTTCAAATTCTGCGAGGTTAAGGTGGGCCTGGGTTTTGATATGCTTCTGCTTAAGACCCGAAAGGTCTCCGGGTGGTGTCTCTCCTGGGACTTCGGGATGTTTTAGATTTTTTCCCATAACCACTTGCGATGATGCTCCAAGAGATCCTTTTGCATATTTTCCACAGATACAGTGACCGACTGAGCATCCGGTAATTGCATCTCTAACGCCGCATTCCCGGAAGAAATCTGAATGAGTTTTTGCGCAACCTCTTTACTGCGCTCTTCCAATTTCTTGGATATCTTTTCTTTCGGGACGACCTCCAACCGCAAATCGCAATCCAAAGCTTTCGCGAGTTTTTCAGCCGTAGATAGTTGCAAATCCGCCGCTGGATGATTTTCAATATTCGCAATGGCACTCTGTGTCATGCCGGCTCGCCGGGCAAGCTGGACTTGCGTCATGCCTAAAAGCGTTCGAATCTGTCTGATCTGTACCGGAATCGAACCGGCCCGGCGTAACTTCTCCGGAATTTCCTGCCACTGAGAGATCTCGCGTTCCAGCTTTTGTCTCATAAGATCCTTCATTTTCATCACCTCGCACTATAAATATATCACTTATAAATAATATTTCAATAAAATATTATATATTATAACTTATGTTATTATCATAACTTGTTTATTTATAATATGTTATGAAATTAAAAGTTACTTAGAATCGAGCGTAAGTTCCCGCTTGATGATCCTTGGCGTATTTCACATATCGAAGCGCCCAGGTTTTGAGGCCGTGGATTTCTTTTTTAGAGAGTTTACGGACAAACTTGGCAGGGCGGCCAAAATAGAGACAGCCCGATTTTAGTTTTTGATCGTGCGTCACAAGGCTCCCGGCCCCTAAAACGACGCCCTCTCCGATTACAGCACCGTCCAGCACAATGGAACCAATGCCCACAAGGGACTGGTCTTTGACCGTACAGGCATGAAGCGTGACCTGATGCCCGACCGTGACATAATCCCCGATTTTGCAGGCTTGGTCGGATTCGACATGCATCAGAGAAAGATCCTGAATATTGGTGTACTTTCCAATCACTATTTTGTTGATATCCCCGCGCATCACACAGCCGGGCCAAATGCTGGAATAATCGCCGATTTTCACGCGGCCGATGATTTGGGCCGCAGGATCAATAAAAACACTTTTGCCGATTTGCGGCTTATAAACTTCACCTTTTTTCGTCATCGATCAATCCTTTCCGCTAAAAAATTGCTTCAATATAAAGGTAATCCCGGAGAAAATCTCTCCGAGGGCTCAAATATAATTCCATTTTGAAAACGTCGCCGCCTGTCCAGCGTATTCTCCGTTTTCGCCGACCAGGTTCCAAACCGTGGCCTGCGTAATCTCAAACCGGCGCCCGCTCTTTGAAATCCGGATTCCCCGATAGTTGTCCACGTATCCCTGCTTTCTGACCGTTTCAAGAAACGAATCGCGCTCTTTCTGCTCCACGGGTTCCGCCGTGCCTCGGCCAGGTGTACGGGTAAAAGTTGACCAGTCCATTTCCCAAAGATCCAGGGCTTTTTGATTCCCGTAATTTAAGACCGGGTCCGGTTCTATACCGGAAGAGCACAGGACAAAGGGCGCAAAGAAAATTTCCTGCACAAGAATATCGTCTGATTTATCTTCCGGCCAAAGCTCTTTTCCCGTCCAATGCTTGTAGCTTGAAAGCATGAGCCGCGTTTGCCGCACCAAAAAATAAAAATCACAGGCTGGAAGTGTTTTCATTTCAACGCATTCATCAGTCTTTATCCACACACCACATCTGGACCGGCGAAGACAACTTATTCTCGGGCGGAGCGGAACATCCAAAGGGCAAGCCCGGCGAAAATGACAAATGCAACGGCATTGGCGGCAACCGGAATCTCGTACTGTTCAAAATAAACGTGAAACCTGAAAATTACCCGGGAAAGCTGGACGAGTGAAATCACCAGAAAAATTGTCCCGGCCGTCTTTAAAGCTTTATTCTTCATGGTTGCCTCCTCCGTTAATGTTTTTTGAAGTATTGGACTTCGCGTTCATGTTTCTGGGCCGCGGCCAGCGACGCAAACGTGCCCAAGTTCCGGCGTTTACCCGTCTTCGGATTCTTCTTGCGCGAATAAAGCCTGTATTGCCCTGATTTTAATTTTCTGATCATTCGTTGTTTACTCTCGTCAGATTATTTTAATATTATTTTTAAAAACCTTGGCTCTAATTTAATTTTTTATATCATATGATCGATACAATACTCCACTTATCCCAATTAAAACCATCCTTTGAAAATCAAGGGAAAGTTTAAGAAGTTCTTCATAAACAAGGCGATCAAGCATTTCAAGGTCGCAGCTTTTGCGAAACACCACAGAATCATCCACCGCCACCAAAAGAATGCAATTTGGCCCATAACAGCGGTTCGCTTTTTTGGCAATCCGTTTCTGCAATAAATTTAGATACTCTTTAACGGTCCTGTCACGGCACACCATAGTGTCCTGTCCAATTTCGATGGAACTATCGGGAGAGCCCCTTCGCCCACTAACTCTAGCAATCGAAGCATAGAAGCTAACAAATCTTTCTTTTGGCAAGACTTCAAACCGTAGAGACTCGTCATAGCCGTCTTTAGCGTACGTTATTTCAACACGCAGAGTGTGGCAGACATCTACAATTTCTGCATCAAAGTTCTGCTTGTCGAGCTTTGGTAATACCTGAATATCACTGCGACCTTGGAATTCCTTCTTAACGAATAGTTTAAGCGGTAGGATCTCTTCGACGAACTTCTTGATTAACCCAGATCTAGAGCGAATAGATTCCCGCATCGCAGGGCTTTCCAATTCTTTGTATTTTTTATCAACCCAAATAACAAATTCATCTGGACTTCTCGGACGTTCAATATCTTCCTTTGTAAGTATTTGCGTATCCACTCGTCTCATTGCTTTAATTCATCATGTAATAGAGTCTCTGTGATTCTCAATTTGTCGTTAAATATAAAATAACCGTTAACCCTCCGGTGACCCATACCATAATCCCGAATAACGCCAAAGCCGGAAGCGGGTTATTTTTAAAAAGAAAATTGTAAATAAAGCCGAGGGTGAAATGAGTAACGTATTGAAGTAGGAACATACTTATAAGTATGCCAACAACACCATATAACCACCCAAATATTCTTATCAAAGCAAACGCGATAATAACCCATTGAAATATTGAGAAAATACTGTAGCCCATCGCGTATGGCAATGCGCGGCGGCGATAAAAGAACATGCAATATTCCCACAAGCTTACGAGGATAAATCCCGATAGGATTACGATTGATTTGATCATTTTTCAATCCTTATGATAAAAACAATCTCGATAAATACAAAATGAGGCGTGCATTTTTTCAATCAAGGCAAATCTTCGGAAAACTCCTTTATCGCATCTACATATATTTCAATGTCTCTAATGTTAATATTAAGATCAAAACCTGATAATGGTTTATATTGCTTACCTTTCCAAAAATCTTCTTTAAAATAGTCGGGTCTGAGCTTTCTTAATTCATCAGCGCTTGGTCCAGCTCCGTGCTTGCAAAAATTAGCTACATTTCTGAGTTCCTCGATTTTGGAAAACGATTCATGATTTTTAATTTCAGGAATTTTTTCAACGAAATTGGAAAATGAGTTACATTCCTGCCATGTGCATTCTTCCATGAAGCGTTCAAATAAATGAAAAATTACTATGCAATATCCCGCCATTGCACCTGTTTTCTGAAGATAAGGATGAAAATTGTCGATTCCCATGATATTTTTAAGAGCCTTTTGCCAAATTTCCGATCCATCCACATTTTCCAAATCAAAATCTGGAGTAATTTTCTCAAATTCAGATTTCACTTCTTGCTCAAATTGATCAAGTTTTTTTAGTAGAAGTTTTAGATGAAAAACATACATATCTAATTCTTCTAGGAACTGATTAATGAAAGGCGCTGTTCGTATTTCCATTAAGTTTTAAGTGCAAGCTCCAACCTCAATCCTGCATCCGCACGGCGAAGGATTTTTCGAGTAAGAGGTTATTGAGGTAGTTGTCATTGGCGCTTCGTGACGGCAGCCACACATCAGCCAGGTAACGGTCATACTTGTCGGATTTGAGGGTTTTGATTAAAACGATCCCACCGCTTTTGGCGAGCTCGTTTTCAAGGAAGGCTTTGGCTTCGCGGCCCTGGGCGCTTTCAATTTCAGGGGCGTCAAGCCCGCGCAGGCGAAGCTTTTGCCGGGTGGTAAAGCCAAAGCCCAGGTCGATTACGGCATCCACAGTGTCGCCGTCAATGACCTGGGTAACGTAGGCATGGTAGGTAAAGAGGTACTCATCCCGTGCGGGACCGTCGTTCCCGGAACTATTTCTGAGTTTCGTGAATTCGAAGCTCGCGGCCACGCCGGGCTTGGTGCTTGTCATGGAAGCCTGCACAATATCCCCTTCCTTAAAGGCCATTTTGCCAAGCCTGAAGTAGTTGGAGAATCCAAGGTCAATCACCGCCTCGCCCTTGTACGGCCCGGCCACGGCTTTGACAATGCGGTACGTTCCCACTTTTCCGGGTTTGGCTTCGAGCTTTTCAACGGGTTTCACAGGTGCGTCCGGGGCTTTGCGTTTTTGGACTTCGGCACGGACCTGGTCACGGTTCCACTTCTGTTGAACTGCTTTCTTGGTTACTTCTTCGCGTTCTTTGGGATCATTAAGAGAAAGAAGCGCCTGGTATTGACTCCAGTTCAATTCATCGGCGGGCCGATGAATTGGATAGGTTCGTGCGAATTGAAGCATATATCGAAGCTCGGTCTCGCTTGTCTCAAGGTCTTTGGCAAGCCGGACAACGACTTGCTGACCATACTCCGCGCGCTCTTTGTGCTGAAGCACATGGGTATCGATCAGCCTGCCGGTTTCCCACGCCTCGCGCACTTTTTCCTGATCAATGGCCTTGTCAAGGCGCTGCTCGCTTGCAACCCTCGTTTTTCGAATCGCATAGAGAAGCTGGGAGTAAGTGGTGACATTGGGAAGCGCAATTTCCGGCGCTGCCCATAGTGAAGAAGAAATGGAGAAGAACCCACCGAAGAAAACGATTAAAAACCGCATTGTTCCGGAATGCATTGTTTTACCTCCTTCAGGGTAATGGAAGTAAATCTTACTTTTTAAGAAGGCCGAAAATCTTTTGCGTAATTTGCCGGTTGATTTCGGCAATGGAGGCGACAAGAGGGATTTCCTTGGGGCAGGCTTTGACACAATTCTGGGCATTGCCGCAGTCTTCAATGCCGCCATCGCCCATCAAAGCGGTAAGCCTTTCATCGGCATTTCCTTTGCCTAAAGGATGATCATTAAAAAGCCGGACCTGATTAATGGGCATGGCTCCGATAAAGTCCGACCGGTCATTGACCTGAGGACAAACATCCAGGCAGCAGCCGCAGCTAAAGCAGGTCGATAAAATATAGTTTTCCTGCTGCTCTTCCGGGGAAATCCGGGGACCGGGGCCTAAGTTGTGGGTGCCGTCGATCGGAACCCAGGCGCGCACACGCTTCAGGCCTTCGAAAAGCGAGGAACGGTCCACCACAAGATCACGCACCAAAGGAAATTTTCGCATGGGTTCAAGCGTAATCGGCTGATCCAGCTTATCCACAAGCGCGGAACACGCCTGCCGGGCCTTGCCGTTAATCACAAGGGTACAGATCCCGCACACTTCCTCAAGACAGCTTGATTCCCACGCCACGGGTGTGGTCGGGCGGCCGTCAAAAGTATGCGGATTTTTTTGGATTTCCTGAAGGCAGGTGATGATATTAAGGTAGGGCCTGTGGCGAATGTGAAACTCCTCCCAATGAGGTTTTGCCTCCGGATTTTCCTGCCGTTTCACTTTAATAATAACCACTTTTTTTTCAGCCACCTAATATTTCCTCTCTCTCGGTTTTATTAAAGACGTATCGACTTGCTCGTAAGAAAGTTCAGGCCCTTTGGGTGTGTATTTTGCGATGGTGGTTTTAAGCCAGTTGGCGTCATCGCGGTTCGGAAAATCAGGCTTGTAATGCGCGCCGCGGCTTTCATCCCGCGCCAGCGCCCCGAGCGTAATCACCCGCGCCAGTTCAATCATATTCCCAAGCTGGCGCGCAAAAATAAGCGCCTGGTTACTCCATTTGGAGGCATCGTTGATATTGATATTCAGGTACCGTTTTTTCAAATCCTGCAGGAAGTAATCCGTTTCTTTGATTTTTTTGTTGTAACGCACGACCGTGACGTTATCGGTCATAATTTTTCCCATTTCATCCCAAAGTTTGTAGGGATTTTCTTTGCCGTGGCTGCGAATAACGTCGTCATTTTTTGCTTCTTCTTTTTTCACCTGCTGATCAAAACATTTAGAACTTACGGTTTCGGCGTGCGTTTCAAGGCCCGTGGCATATTCAGCGGCCCGGGCAGCCGCGACGATCCCGCCCTGCAGACAGGAAAGAAGTGAATTGGCGCCAAGCCGGTTGGCCCCGTGATACTGGTAATCGCATTCACCCGCGGCCAGAATGCCCGGGACATTGGTCATGTGCCGGCTGTCGATATAAATGCCCCCCATCGTGTAATGCACCGCGGGAAAGACGCGCATCGGAACTTTACTTGGATCTTCATTCATGAATTTTTCGTAAATATCGAGGATGCCTTTGAGTTTTTGCTGGAGCACTTTACGGTCGATATGCGCAATATCAAGATATACAATATCCTGCCCTTCCACGCCAAGTTTCAGCTCGCGGCAGACTTTAAAAATCGCGCGGGAAGCAATATCGCGCGGGACCAAGTTTCCGTATTTCGGGTACCATTCTTCAAGAAAGTACCAGCGGTTTCCGTCTTTATAAGTCCAGAGCCTTCCCCCTTCCCCGCGCACGGCCTCAGAAATTAAACGATTCTTGTCTTCTCCGGCAATCGCGGTGGGGTGGATCTGAATAAACTCGCCGTTCGCGTACCAAACGCCCTGGTGAAAAAGAGCACCGGCCGCGGAGCCCGTGCAAATCATGGAATTCGTGGAACGGCCATAAATCATGCCGACCCCTCCGGTAGCAAAAATAACAGCGTCTCCCCGGAAAGGACGGATCTCAAAGTTATTTAAATGGATGCCAACGATACCGCGCGAAACACCTGAATCGTCAATGACTGCGGATAAAAATTCCCAGCCTTCGTAACGCGTAACCCGGCCCTCCACTTCAAAGCGCCGGACCTGCTCATCCAGCGCATAAAGCATTTGCTGCCCGGTTGTGGAACCGGCAAACGCGGTCCGGTGAAAACGCGTGCCGCCAAAGCGCCTGAAATCAATGAGCCCTTCCGCGGTCCGGTTGAACTGGACCCCCATCCGGTCAAGCATATAAATAAAATTGGGGGCGTTAACGCACATATCACGAACCATGGGCTGATTGGCCAAAAAGTCGCCGCCATAAATGGTTTCTTCGAAGTGGATTTGAGGAGAGTCGCCTTCGCCTTTAGTGTTGACCGAGGCATTGATCCCACCCTGGGCGCAGACAGAATGCGATCTTTTGCACGGCACGATGGATAAAAGGTCAATATCGTAGCCCGCTTCAGCCAGTTTGATCGTGGCCATTAAACCCGCAAGGCCGCCGCCCACAACCACAATTTTAGATTTTCCGTTTGCCATTTTTTTATTTCACCAGATGCACGAGCGAATTCACGCCTACCACAAAAAGAGTCAATCCTGTCAAAATACAAATGGCGCCTGACACCTTCTGCGCCTTTTCGCCAATCGTGATTCCCCAACTGATCAAAAATCCCCAAATCCCGTTTGCAAAATGAAACATCACCGCGGCAAGGCCGACGATATAAAACCAGAAAATGCGGGGGTCACTCATAAGCTGGGCCATCCGCGCGTAACTGACTTCGGTTCCATAAAGGAGGTTCACAAACCGCGTGTGGTAGGCATGGTAAAGCACATAAATAAAGGTGAGGATTCCTGTCCAACGCTGAAGTGAGTAAAGGATATTTCTAGGATAGGGATACCACGCCAGGTTATTTTTCCCCGTAAACATCACATAGAATCCGTAAAAAGCATGATAAAGGATCGGAATATAAATAAAAAAGATTTCAATCCAGATCACATAAGGAAGCGTGCTTAGAAAATGAATCTGGTTGTTGTAGGCTTCGGGGCCGCGGACAATGAAGGAATTGGAAAACATGTGTTCCAGAAGAAAGGCCCCGATCGGAAAGATTCCGCTTAAGGAATGCAGACGTTTCAGCCAAAAATGCGGTGAAACTTTGAGTTCGTATTTGTTTTCTGTCATAAGTTTAATAATTGCCGGAGGACGTATTGAAGAATTCCGCCGTGCTGATAATAAGCAAGTTCCACGGGCGTGTCAATGCGGCATCGTACCGTGAACTCTTTGGTGCTGCCTATTTTCACTTTAAGCCTTTTACCTGGAGTCAGGTCTTTTGCAATCCCTTCGATAGTATAAGTTTCTTCGCCGGTTAATCCTAAAGACTCGCGGTTTGTTCCGGCCTCAAACTCAAGCGGCAGAATTCCCATCCCGATCAGGTTGCTCCTGTGAATGCGTTCAAAGCTTTCGGCAATCACCGCCCTGACCCCTAAAAGCGCCGGGCCTTTGGCCGCCCAATCCCGGGAAGAACCGGACCCGTATTCTTTTCCTGCGATAATGATCAAAGGCGTATTTTCATTTTGATATTTTACCGCCGCGTCAAAAATGGAAATCACTCCGGTTTCGGGAAAACGCCTTGTCACGCTTCCTTCTGTCCCCGGCAGCAATAAATTCTTCAGGCGAATATTGGCAAACGTTCCGCGGACCATGACTTCGTGGTTGCCGCGACGCGCCCCGTAGGAATTAAAATCTTTGGGTTCAACTCCGTGCGCCATCAAATATTTCGCTGCCGCGCTGTCTTTGGCAATAGAGCCTGCGGGAGAGATATGGTCTGTGGTAACTGAATCCCCCACCATGACAAGGACCCGGGCGTTATGAACGTCTTTAAGAGGAGCGGGTTTGGCCGGCATATTTTCAAAATAAGGGGCCTTTTTCACATAAGTGGATTTTTCATCCCACACAAAGGTATTGCCTGTCGGAGCTTTCACCGCTTTCCAGTTGGAATCGCCTTCAAAAACATTACTGTACTGTTTACGAAACATTTCTCCCTGGATTTTTCCAAGGCACGCCTGAATCTCATCCGTGGAAGGCCAAAGATCCCGCAAGTAAACCGGATTTCCTTTGGAGTCTTTACCGATAGGTTCGCGGTGAAGATCCACTTCCATGCTTCCGGCCAGGGCATAAGCCACTACAAGCGGAGGTGACGCCAGATAATTGGCACGCACAAGCGGATTCACACGGCCTTCAAAGTTACGGTTCCCGGATAAAACCGCAACCCCCACCAGGTCTTTTTCTTTAATGGCCTTTCCAATCGGTTCCGGAAGCGGCCCGGAATTGCCAATGCACGTGGTACATCCGTAACCCACCAGATGAAAATTTAATTTTTCCAAATAAGGTAACAGACCGCTTTCTTTAAGATAATCAATCACTACTTTGGATCCCGGAGCCAAACTTGTTTTTACCCAGGGCTTGACCGTGAGTCCACGTTCCACCGCTTTTTTAGCCACCAAACCCGCGCCCATCATCACCGCAGGGTTTGACGTATTTGTGCAGCTTGTAATCGCGGCGATCACCACCGAACCGTGCTTGATTTCAAATTGATCATGACCCAGTTGCACCGTAGCTGTTTCAGCCAGTTTGCCGAGGTGATCCCCATGCATGATTTCTTCATAAGGGGTTTCGGAACTTCCGCCTTCACCCAGCCAGTTCTGAAGGCGTTTGGGATCAAGCCCGTTGGTTTTATCCTTCATCATATCAAGCAGTGCTTTCCGGAAAGAATACTTGGCTTCTTTTAATAGCACGCGGTCCTGCGGGCGTTTTGGGCCGGCAAGGCTCGGCTCCACTTTGGAAAGGTCAAGTTCAAGTGTATCGGAAAAAATAGGATCCGGAGTTTGTGCGGTGCGGAAAAGCCCCTGTTCCTTATAATAAGCTTCCACGAGCTGAACCAAAGATTCGTCGCGGCCTGAAAGCTGCAGGTAATGAAGCGTTTCCTGATCCACAGGGAAAAAGCCCATGGTGGCTCCATATTCAGGCGCCATATTGGCAAGCGTCGCGCGGTCAGCCAGAGAAAGGGAATCTAGCCCCAAGCCAAAAAACTCCACAAATTTTCCCACCACGCCTTTTTTGCGAAGCATTTGCGTGACCGTAAGGACTAAGTCCGTAGCTGTGACTCCTTCCGCGAGCCTTCCGTTGAGTTTGAATCCAACCACTTCCGGAATTAACATCGAGATCGGCTGGCCCAGCATGGCTGCCTCAGCTTCAATGCCGCCCACGCCCCAGCCAAGCACGCCGAGTCCGTTGATCATGGTGGTGTGGGAATCGGTTCCGACAAGCGTGTCGGGATAGGCAAAAATTTCACTCCCTGCTTTTTTTATGAAAACCACTTGTGCAAGGTATTCCAGGTTGACCTGGTGGACAATGCCTGTTCCCGGCGGAACAACACGGAAATCACTAAAGGCTTGCTGGCCCCAGCGAAGGAATTGATAGCGTTCAAGATTTCTTTCAAATTCTAAATCAACATTATGTTTAAAGGCCTCGGAAGATCCAAAGGCATCCACCTGCACCGAGTGATCGATTACAAGATCAACAGGCTGTAAAGGATTAATTTTTTTGGGGTCCCCCCCGGCTTTGGCCATGTAATCCCTCATTGCCGCTAAGTCGACCACACACGGCACTCCTGTAAAGTCCTGCAAAATCACTCGCGCCGGCGTAAAGGCAATTTCTTTATCCGATTTTCTTTTGGGATCCCACTTTGCAAGTTCTTCGATATCTTTTCGGGAAACGTTTTTACCGTCTTCGTTTCTCAAAAGATTTTCAAGCAGGATACGAATGGAAAAAGGGAGGCGGGTTATGTCTCCAATACCCGATTTTTTCAAGGCATCAAGGCGATAAATAATATAGGCGTGGGAACCACTTTTGAGGATGGAACGAGCGTTGAAGCTGTTCACAGACTTAATTTGGCGCAGTTTTCGCGAACGTGTTCAGCCGAGGTTTGAAGCGCGGCCTTCTCAAGCTGCGTCAGCTCAATCTCCACCACTTCACCAACGCCTTCACGGCCGAGCCTGGCAGGCACGCCGCAATAAACATCCTTGATACCGTACTGGCCAGTGAGGTAAACGCAGGAGGGGATCACTTCTCCGCGGTCTTCAAGGATCGAACGCACCATGCGCACCACGGAAGAAGACGGCGCATAAAAGGCGCTTCCGGTTTTAAGGTATTTCACAATTTCAGCGCCGCCGTCCCGGGTTCGCTGATTGATCGCTTCAATCACGTCAGGTTTCAGAAACTCGGTGATTGGCTTTCCTTTAGCTTTGGTGTGCTCGGGCACAGGCACCATTTCATCCCCGTGTCCGCCAAGCACCATTGCCTGGACTTCATTGGGGGCACAGCCAATGGCTTCGGAAAGAAAATAAGAGTAGCGTGCGGAATCAAGCTCTCCGGCCATACCGAAAACGCGCTTCGCGTCAAACCCGGATTTTTTCCAGGCCAAGTAAGTCATCACATCCAAGGGGTTTGTCACAATCAAAAGAATAGCTTTGGGCGAATATTTGGCGCATTCGGTGATAATGCCTGAAACAATCTCGGCATTTTTGAAAAGCAGGTCATCGCGGCTCATGCCGGGCTTGCGCGCAAGGCCCGCGGTTACAACGATGATATCGGAGCCCTTCGTTTCTTCATATTGATTGGTTCCAAGAATTTTTGTTTTGAACCCTTCAATCGGCGCGGATTCCATCATATCAAGCGCCTTGCCCTGAGGCAGACCTTCGACAATATCAATCAGGACCACATCCGCTAATTCTTTTTCCAGGATTCTCTGGGCCGTGGTTGCGCCCACAAATCCCGCGCCCACCACCGTTACCTTAGGTTTAGCCATAAATATCCCCTCTACGCTCCCCTTTTCACTTTCTCAATGATTGCCTGGCCCATTTCATAGGTGCCAACCGCCGTAGGATCGCTGCGGTCTTCTTTTAAATCATAAGTCACGGATTTCCCTTCCCGGATAATCAAAGCCACGGCGCGTTCAAGGCGATCAGCCGCTTGCGTTTCACCCAAATGACGAAGCATTAAAACGCCTGAAAGAATCAGGGCTGTGGGATTGGCCTTGTTAAGCCCTTTGTACTTGGGGGCTGATCCGTGCGTGGCTTCAAACAGGGCATAATCTTTTCCGATATTGGCGCCGGGTGCAATCCCAAGGCCTCCCACAAGTCCCGCGCAAAGGTCCGAGACAATATCCCCGTAAAGGTTCTGAAGCACAAGCACATCATATTGCTCAGGCACCTGCACGAGCTGCATGCACATATTGTCTACAATGCGGTCTTCAAACTGGATATCCGGATACTGTTTGGCCACTTCGCGCGCCACTTCAAGAAAAAGCCCGTCGGAAAATTTCATAATATTCGCTTTATGAACAGCTGTGACTTTTTTCCGGTTGAATTGCCGCGCGTATTCAAAGGCATACTTCACAATGCGCTGCGTGCCAAAAATGGAAATGGGCTTAATACTAAGGCCTGAATCATGACGGATCTTTTTTCCTGTGAGCCGCTCAATATGCTCAATAATTTCAATGGCTTCTTTAGTCCCGATTTGAAATTCAATTCCGGCATAGAGGTCTTCGGTATTTTCACGGACAATGACAAGGTTAATATTCTTGTAGCGGGAACGGACACCGTCATAGGATTTGCACGGTCTGACACAGGCATAAAGGTCCAACTCTTTTCGAAGCGCTACATTAACAGAACGAAAGCCCGTCCCGACCGGAGTGGTAATGGGGGATTTAATCGCAACTTTATTTTTACGGATGGATTCAAGGACCCGGTCCGGGAGCGGCGTGCCTTCGGTTTCGAGCACCTCAATCCCAGCGGTTTGAATGTCCCAATCAATTTGAACGCCTGTAGCTTCAATGCAGGCTTTTGCCACTTCGGCAAGTTCGGGTCCTATTCCGTCCCCGGGGATGAGTGTTATGCGATGGGTTGTCATATTCCTTCCTATTCCTTCTTTTTCTCTAACCCGCATTTCTCATGGCGAAATGAGAAATGCGCTCGAAGAGCTGGGGTGCAAATGGATTGATACATTTGTACCCCAGGGGTTGCCTTTTGCACACTGCACTTTTTGCAGTGTGCAAAACTTTGACCCTAAACGGTCAAAGTGGTTTTTTCGTCGATTTAGTAAATCGATGAAAAAACCAGGCTAATGATTTATAATGCCGCCCTAACGAAAGGGCGTATTTTATATGAATCGCGAAAAAATTAAAAGCACACTCTTCAAAGCGCTCGAAGAAGGCGGGAAAATTTTAAAAATCCGCTTTGGCGAACGGCGCATTATCGCAAAAAAATCCGAGCTCAGTCTTGTCACTGCGATCGACCACGAATCAGAAAAATGTATCCTCGGTATCATTCGTAATAGCTTTCCGGATCACGCCATTTTAGCCGAAGAATCCGCGGCTCAGGGAAATTCCCCTTACCGCTGGATTATCGATCCCCTGGACGGCACCACCAATTACGCCCACACCTTCCCTGTGGCGTGTGTCTCGATTGCCTACGAAGAAAACGGCGTTGTTGAAATCGGCGGGGTTTATGACCCTTTCCGGGATGAACTTTTTTTTGCTGAACGCGGCCAGGGAGCGACCTTAAACGGAAAGCCGATTGTAGTTTCGCAAAACCCGGCTTTAAGCGAATCCCTGCTTGCCACGGGATTTCCTTATGACCGCCGTGAAAAAATCGACGAGTACTTGCCTGTTTTTAAAACTTTCATGATGAAAGTACACGGAATAAGGCGGTGCGGGGCCGCGGCGATTGATCTTTGTTATGTGGCCTGCGGACGCTATGACGGCTACTGGGAATGCAAGCTCCAGCCCTGGGATAAGGCTGCGGCCGGTTTGATTGTGATTGAGGCAGGAGGCAGTTTAAGCAATTTTTCCGGCGAGCCGTTAACTTTAGAGGACACACAAAATGTCGCTTCCAACGGTTTTATCCACAGAGAAATGCTGGAAGTCCTGAAACCGTTTCAAAATGTGGGAAAATGACCGGCAAGAAAAAGAAGAAGCCTGAGATACCAAAACCCCGCGGCGTGTGGGAAATCAACCCCAAAACCAGCGTCACGCCCTCCGCTAAAATCTACAAACGCTCTAAAGAGAACCCTAAGAAAAAATCCTGGGTCGACAAAATCAGTTGGTTTGGTACTTAAGAATAAACTGGTAAGGCTTTTCCCAGAAATCATCTCCGGCTGCCATTGGAAGGTCGTTGTGGCCGCCGTCAGAAATGGAGAAAAACTCTTTGGGATCGGGCGCTTTTTGAAAAAGTGCCTCCCCCATCCGGTAGGGGCAGATTTCGTCCCGCGTTCCGTGAAGGATAAAGAGTGGGGCTTTTATATCCTGAATGCGGTCAATATTTGAGAATTCGAAATCTTTTAAAAGCATTTTGGGCACAAAGGGATAATGCGTGTGCGCCAACTCATAAAAAGTTGTGAAGGGCGCTTCCAGAATCACAGCTCCCACCTGATTTTCTGTGCCCAACCGAATCGCGGGATTTGTCCCAAGCGACTCCCCGTAAAGGACTAGTTTAGTCAGCGGAACTTTCCTTGTTTCTGTGGCCCACTTAAACGCCGCGTTTGCATCTTCAAAAACATCCTTGCCATGTTCAATTTTTCCTTCGCTTTTTCCGTATCCGCGGTAGTCGATTAAAAAAACCGAAAACCCGCGATCCACCCAGCCTTTTGCCTTAAAAAGGCGGCCGGAAATATTTCCGGCATTGCCGTGAAAAAATAGAACCGTCCCCTTTTTTTGGGTTGCGTCCAGGTACCAGCCGTGAAGTTTGACGCCATCCTGAGTTTGAACATAAACATCCTCCCACGCGAGGTCGTATTGTTCAGGCGCTTCATATAAATGTTTTATCGGGGAAAAAAATAAGCGACGTGAGGATCATACTAATGAGCCACCGGATCATAAGCAGACTTTTGAAATATCATGTTAAAGAAGCGGTTCAATAAAATTTTCTGACGGACGAGAAGTCACGACCTGCTTCCAAAAACCGGGGATTTGAGTTTGGCATTTCACGCAGCGCCCGCCGGTTTCGGTTAATTTATCCTGAAGAACCTGAAAACCGAAACGTTCGATCAAAAGCTCGTGGCATTTAGGACAATAGGTATTCTCCCAATCACCAACCATCCCCGGCAAATTACCGGCATAAATGTAGCGCAAACCTGCTTTTCGTCCGATTTCCGCCGCGCGAAGCAGGGTTTCAACCGACGTATTTTCAGGATCGGTCATTTTATAATCCTTGTGAAAGGCCGTACAGTGCCAGGGAATATCGGGTGATACCGACACCACAAATTCAGTCAGTTTTTTGACCTCTTCATCCGAATCATTAAAGCCGGGGATCAAAAGCGTCACAATCTCAAGCCAAAACTTGCGTTCATAAATATCGCGAATCGACCGGCAAATATTTTCAAGCGAACCGCCTAATTCATGGTAACGCAACTCATTAAACCCCTTAAGATCTACTTTGTAAAGATCGACCCAGGGCTTGATGTAATCAACAACCTGTGGTGTCGCGTTTCCATTGGAAACATAGGAAGTCACAAGCCCTGACTTTCTGGCTTCCTTAAAAATCTCAACCGCCCACTCACTCGTAATCAACGGTTCATTATAAGTGCTTGTGACCACTTTGCAGTCACGCTCAAGCGCAAGCTTGACAAACTCCGTGGGACCCAATTTAACCGGCGGCGCCCCCGCCACAGGATCTCGCAGCGCCTGCGACGTCACCCAATTCTGGCAGTAGCCGCAATGGAAATCGCATCCAAGCATACCAAAACTTAGCGCACGCACCCCGGGCATGGCGTGAAAAAAAGGCTTCTTTTCAATAGGGTCGTCTTGAAGAGCTCCGATATACCCCGTGGGAACATAAAGTTTGCCGCCGCGATTAAACCGGACACGGCATACCCCCGCCTTTCCATCCGGGATAGGGCACCTGTGCCCGCAGGCAAAACAGCGAATCCTTCCGTCCGGTAGGAGCTCGTAAAGCTCTCCCTCTTTGGTCAATTCTTCTAAGACGTTAGCTAAGCTTTTTTCAGCCATCTTACTCCTCCACTTAAATTCTACACGCCCTCGGTCACATGACCAAGTGATTAGAAGCGAGAAAGGATTGGGTTGCCGTTCACTCAAAAGCTCCGGATTTGGAAAGTACTAAAGCTACTGTGCCGGGGGGCCCTCGTCGTTCCCCCTTCGGGGGCCGCCGCTTCCCCTCCGGACACAGCAGCCAAGTCTTTCTCAAATCCTGCGCAATTCGCTCGCCACAACCCAATCCTTTCTTTGCTTTATCTTCAGAGTCACATAACAGACGGGTGGTGCCAACGGGGGGCTTTCCCAGGCGAGGAAGAAACTTTCCGCAAAAGCCAACTCTCTTAATATCCAAAAAAATTAATGCTTTGGGGAAATGGAGAGACCTGCTGATTTCACAATGCCCTGCTCCATGCGGAAAGTTTCTGAGGAGCCCTGGGGGGCCCGTTGGCAACAGGCCCCGTCTGTTAGAAACCCTAGTTGGTAGCGATCCACTGATCATGCAATAAGAATTGTGTCCTTTGATTCAGGGGCATGAATTGAGATTGGGACGAGTTCTGGGTTTTTGTGGCATAAATAGGTGAATAGAGCCGTGTAAAGATTTCCCCTTCCCTGGAAGTA
>Ga0247727_10009596_pt1 | contig 17457 bp, 12 predicted proteins | sample WisWelCaveWW1625_FD_202498 | JGI IMG/M metagenome (GOLD analysis project Ga0247727, IMG submission 202498) | Biofilm microbial communities from Wishing Well Cave, Virginia, United States - WW16-25 | ecosystem: Environmental > Aquatic > Deep subsurface > Groundwater > Cave microbial mat | place...
AGCGGCCGTCGACCGCGATGGCGGGCACGCCGCGCACGCCGTAGCGGCGGTAGACCGCGTCGGAGCGGCCGAGGCGGGTGTTGACCGAGAACGAGTTCCAGGCGGCGAGGAACTTCTTCGGTTCGACGCCGGCGCGCTGCTTGGCGATCTCGGCGATCGCCGCCGCGACCTGCTTCTCGCCCGCGGCCGCGGCCTCCAGGTCGTTGCGGTTGCTGGCGTTCTGCCACTCGCCGAGCGCGCGCAGCAGCGCCGGGTCGCGCTTGACGTGGATCATCTCCATCAGCACCGGCGCCAGCGCCTCGGCGGCCTTGAAGTCCTCGAGCGCGTAATAGGCGCGACCCAGCAGCTTGAACAGCGGGTTGAAGGTCGCCGGCATGCGCACCACCTCGACCTCGGCCGGCTTGCGCTTCAACCAGGCCTGGAGGTGCGGCTCGAATTCGGCGCAGTGCGGGCAGCCGATCGAGAAGAACTCGATGACCAGGACCTTGCCATTGGCGAGGTCGGTCGCGACCCGCGGCTCGAGCAGCCGGTACTGCACGCCGGCCTGCGGCGCGGGCGACCCGGCGCTGGCGGCGCTGGCGAGCAGCAGGGCGAACGACAACGGCAGGGTTCGGGACATCGTGGGGCACCTTGCGGGGCTGGCTTGCATGTGAGTGTGACGCGCGGCGCGCGCCGAAGGTTCGATTCCAGCGCGAGATCCAGCGCGCCGGGTTCAGGCCCGGTTCAGCGCAGGCCCTGCACGAACGCCGCGACCGCGCGGATCTCATCGTCGCTGAGGTTGCTGGCGACGTTGCGCATCATCTGGTTCGGGTCGCCGCGGCGGCTGCCGTCGCGGTAAGCCCGGAGCTGCGCTTCGACGTAGGCGGCGTGTTGCCCGCCGATCGCCGGGTACTTGGCCGCGGCGTTGCCGCGTCCGTCCGGGCCGTGGCACGCGATGCAGGCGGCGGTGCCGCTCGGCGCGTTGCCGCCGCGGTACAGGCGCTGGCCGGCGGCGGCGAGCGCGGCGGGCGTGACGCCGGGCTTGATGGTCTGCTGGGCGTAGTGGGCGGCGAGCGCGGCGATCTGCGCATCGCTCAGGCCCGCGGCCTGCCCGACCATCAGCGCCGAGTTGGCGGCGTTGCGCGGCACGCAGCCCTTGGGCGCGCCGGTCGCGGCGCAGCGGAACGCGGCGAGCTGGGCCGCGGCGTAGGTCGGGTGCTGACCGGCGAGCTTGGGCCACTCGCCGTTGAAGGAGTTGCCGTCCGGGCCGTGGCAGGCGGCGCACACGGTCTGGGCCTGGGTCGCGGCGTCGGACGCGGCGTCGGCGGCGAGCGCCGGGGCCGCGAAGGCGAGCACGCTCACGAGGGCGATCAGGGTCTTCATCGGAGGGCCTCTCCTCGGTCCGGTCCTGGCCTCGGCGGCCGGGGTGGGCGATGCACGCATGCTACGATGCCGGCGCATCGGGGCCGCGATTCTAACCGACTGAACGCCCCTCCCCAGACCGTCGAGACGCGGTCCCACCGCGCGGCCCGACCCGATGGCCCGGGACACGGCTCCATCCCGCAGGCCCGCAGCCACCGACCCGATGGCCCTCGACCTCCGCCACGCCCGCTTCCTGCTGTCCTGCGCGCAGACCGCGCAGCTGCCGGGCGATCACGGCCGCGAGGTGGCGTTCGCCGGCCGTTCCAACGCCGGCAAGTCGAGCGCGATCAACGCCCTGACCGGCGTCGCCGGTCTGGCGCGCTCGAGCAAGACCCCGGGCCGCACCCAGCTCATCAACCTGTTCGGGGTCGGGGAGGCGGCGCGGATCGTCGACCTGCCCGGCTACGGCTACGCCGACGTCCCAGAGCCGGTCCGGCTCGCTTGGCATGCCCTGATCGAGGGCTACCTGGGGGGGCGCCAGAGCTTGCAGGGTCTGGTGCTGGTGATGGACGTCCGCCACCCACTGACCCCGTTCGACCAGCAGCTGGTCGAGTGGGCCCAGCACGTCGGCATCCCGCTCCACGCGCTGCTGACCAAGGCCGACAAGCTCTCCAAGGCCCAGGCCGACCGCAGCGCGGCGGGCGTCCGCAAGGCGCTGGGCGCGGAGGTCGGGTTGACGCTGTTTTCGGCCACCAAGGGCACCGGCAAGGCCGAGGCTCAGCGGGCCCTGCTGGCCTGGCTCCAGCGCTGAACGCCGGCCCGACGGACGGCGTGGGTGGGGCTTGGAACTTCTCAGCCTGGACCCAATCCAAGTGACTGAGCGCCGCAACAGCGCTCGTCCGCACCGCCCCCGGTGCGGGTCGCTGCCCGGTCCCCCCTGACCGGGCCGTGGGATTGCCCCGGTTCGACCCCCCTCGGACCGGGGCATCTTTTTTTGGTCAGCCCCGCATCACGGTTGGACGAGGCAGCATTCCGGCGCCGTGACTATCCACCGTGCGATCGCCTCGGCTTCCGTTCGTCGTTCGGGCGACAGTTCGGCTTCGAGCGCAGTCGCCGCGTTCGCATCGAGCGTCGCCGTGGTGCGCGCCGCCGCCGTCTCAGGTGCGTATCCGGCAGCAGCGCGGATCAGCGCCGCTGCCCGGAACCGCGCGTAGGCACCCACCGGGTCACGAGCCAGCAGCTCTTCACCAGCCAGGACCATGCCGCCGCGCAGCGCCCATGCTTGCCACACGATCGCGGCCAGGGAACCGCGCTCCGCCGCGACCTGCGCGAGCGCGATCCTCCTCACCAGGATGCTGCGCATCTCGGCGGTCTGTTCGGGCGTCGGTCCCGCCGACATCGACACCTCGCGCATCAGGGGCGGCTGGAGGTCGAGGTACTCGCTGGTCGCCTCGAGGCTGCCGAGCTGAGCCGCCAGTTCGAGCGTCCGCCACCAGTCGCGGAGGCTCGGGCGCTCGTCGCCGCGACAGAGCTCGACCACGGTCGGCGGTGGTGCGGCGCGTTCCACCGCGCAGCGGGCCAGCGCATGGGCGAGGAGGTACGCGGCGTCGCCATCGCCGCCCGCGATCCGCGTCGCGAGGCTCGCGCGGAGCTCGACCAGCGGCAGGTCGAGGAGCAGCGGGCTCGACGGCGCGTGGCGAAGCCGTGGCGGGCGCGGCGTCGTCTCGTCGGCGCCGAGCGGCGCGAGCCATGCCGCGCTGAGCGCGGCGACCAAGCCGAGGGACACGGTCGTCTTCTTCAATGCGCTTCGTCCCAGTTGGCGCCGACCCCGACGTCGACCTTGAGCGGCACCCGCAGGCTGGCGGCGCGCGCCATGCGTTCGATGACCCCGGCGCGCAGCGCCTCGACCGCGCCCGCCTCGACCTCGAACACCAGCTCGTCGTGGACCTGCATGATCATCCGCGCCGGCAGGCCGCTGGTCGCCAGCCAGCCGTGCACGTCGAGCATCGCGCGCTTGATGATGTCGGCGGCCGAGCCCTGCATCGGCGCGTTGATCGCGGTGCGCTCGGCGTACTGGCGCAGCTGCTGGTTGCGCGAGGCGATCTCGGGCAAGCGCAGCTTGCGGCCGAACACCGTCTCGACGCAGCCGCGCTCGCGCGCTTCGCTGCGCACCGCGTCCATGTAGCGCTTCACGCCCGGGTAGCGTTCGAAGTACTTGTCGACGTAGGCCTGCGCTTCGCCGCGCGGGATGTCGAGCTGGCGCGCCAAGCCGAACGCGCTCATCCCGTAGATCAAGCCGAAGTTGATGGCCTTGGCGGCGCGCCGCTGCGCGCCGCTGACCGCATCCGGCGCCACGCCGAACACCTCGGCCGCCGTCGCCTGGTGCACGTCGCGATCCGCGGCGAAGGCCGCGAGCAGCGCCTCGTCCTGCGACAGGTGGGCCATGATCCGCAGCTCGATCTGGGAGTAGTCGGCGGCCAGCAGCAGCTGGCCGGGCGGCGCCACGAACGCCTGGCGGATGCGCCGCCCTTCGGGGGTCCGGATCGGGATGTTCTGCAGGTTCGGGTCCGACGAGGAGAGCCGGCCGGTCACCGCCACCGCCTGGTGGTACGAGGTGTGGACCCGCCCGGTGCGCGGCTGGATCAGCTCCGGCAGCTTGTCGGTGTAGGTGCTGCGCAGCTTGGCGAGCTCGCGGAAGCCGAGGATCGCGCGCGGCAGCGGGTGCTCGGCGGCCAGCTCCTCCAGCACGTCCTCGGCGGTCGAGGGCTGGCCGGTCGGCGTCTTGCGCGTCGCCGGGATGCCCTGCTCCTCGAACAGGATCTGGCCGAGCTGCTTGGGCGAGTTGATGTTGAACTCGCGCCCGGCCAGGGCGTGGGCCTGGCGTTCGAGCTCGACCATCCGCGCCCCGAGCTCGACGCTCTGCTGGGCGAGCAAGTCGCGGTCGATGAGCACCCCGCTGCGCTCCATCTCGAGCAGCACCGGCAGCAGCGGCAGCTCGAGCTCGGCGAGCAGCTTGGCGAGCGGCGGCTCGGCGGCGAGCTTGGGGGTTTGCGCGCGGTGCAGGCGCAGCGTGACGTCGGCGTCCTCGGCCGCGTACTCGGCGGCGCGCTCGACTGGCACCTCGGCGAATGGCACCTGCTTGGCGCCCTTGCCCGCGACCTCCTCGTAGCTGATGGTCTTGAGGCCGAGCTCGCGTGCCGCGACCGAGTCCAGGTCGTGGCGGTTGGTGGCGGCGTCGAGCACGTAGGACTCGAGCATCGTGTCCGAGGCGATGCCGGCGAGCGCCAGCCCATGGTTGGCGAGCACCTGGGCGTCGTACTTGAGGTGGTGGCCGATCTTGGCGCAGCGCCGGTCCTCGAGCAGCGGCTTCAAGCGCGCCAGCGTCGCGTCGCGGTCGAGCTGCTCGGGCGCGCCCAGGTAACGGTGGGCGAGCGGCAGGTAGGCGGCCTCGCCGGCCGCGACCGCGAACGACAGGCCCACGACCTCGGCCTGCATGTAGTCGAGGCTGGTGGTCTCGGTGTCGAGCGCGTAGCGCTCGGCCGCCGCGAGCTTCGCCAGCCAGCGTGCCAGCGCCGGCTCGTCGAGGATCGTTTCGTAACGGCGCGTGACCGGATCCGGTCCGGCGGCCGGCGCGCCGCTCGCCGCAGGCGCGACGCTGGCGGGGGTCGCGGCGCGCGGCGGCGTCCCCGTTTCGAGCTGGCGCAGCAGGCTGTTGAAGCCGAGCGTGGCGCACAGCGGGCGCAGGGCGTCGAGGTCGGGGCCGCGGTGCGCCAGGTCCTGGGCCGGCAGCGCGAGGTCGCACCGGATCCGCGCCAGTTCCTTGGAGAGCGCCAGCACCTCCAGGCTCGCCCGCAGCTTCTCGCCGGCCTTGCCCGGCACCTCGGCGGCGTGCGCCAACAGCGCGTCGAGCGTGCCGTACTGGTTGAGGTACTTGGCGGCGGTCTTCGGCCCCCAGCCGGCCACGCCCGGGATGTTGTCGGACGAATCGCCCATCAGCGCCAGCAGGTCGACGATCTGCTCGGGGAAGACCTCGAACTTGGCCTTGACCCCGGCGCGGTCGAGCCTGGTGCCGGTCATGGTGTTGACCAGGGTGACGCGCGCGTCGACCAGCTGCGCCATGTCCTTGTCGCCGGTCGAGATCAGCACCGGGCCCGGCTCCTGCGCGGCGAGCGTGCCGATCACGTCGTCGGCCTCGACGCCCGGGACCTGCAGCAGCGGGAAGCCGAGCGCGCGGGTCAGCTCGAGCAGCGGCTCGACCTGGGCGCGCAGCTCGTCGGGCATCGGCGGGCGGTGGGCCTTGTAGTCGGCGAACAGCGCGTCGCGGAAGGTCGGGCCCTTGGCGTCGAACACCACCGCGATGCGGGTCGCGCCGGTCTCCTCGACCAGGCGGCGGAGCATGTTGGCGACGCCGAGCACCGCGCCGGTCGGTTGGCCCTGCGGGCCGGTGAGCGGCGGCAGCGCGTGGAACGCGCGGTACAAGTACGAGGACCCGTCGACCAGGACCAGTGGCGCGGCCATCGGCGGCGCTTAGGGCGGGCGCGCCGGGTCGCGCTGCGGGTCGGCGGGCTTGGGGCGGGCGTCGGCCGCGGCGGTCGCGGGCGCGTCGGCCGGCTGGTCCGGCAGGTAGAGCGGGCCCTTCTGGCCGCAGGCGCCGACTAGGACCGCCGCGATCAACAGCAGGAGGCGGGCGGTGCGCATGCGGTTCCCTCTGGGATGCTGGCGCGGAGTATAAAGCCGCAGGAGGCATCACGATGCTCGACCTGCTCGGACCGACCTACGTCGCGGTGATGGCGCTGCTCGCGGTGGTCGCGGTGCTGGGCGCGTTCCGCGCGCTGCAGCGCCTGCGCCACGGCGAACCGGCCAGCGCGGTCGCGAACCTGCTGCTGGCGAGCGTCTTCGGCCTCGCCGCGCTGCTGCTCGCGTCGCTCGGGACCAACCTGCTCACCTACCAGCGCCTGACCCACGAGGCCTGGGCCGCGACGCTGACGCTGCGCCAGGTCGGGCCCGCCTACTACTCGGTCGAGCTCGAGACCGCCGACGGCGGGTTCCGCGCGCTCGACCTGCGCGGCGACGAGTGGCAGCTCGACGCGCGGGTCCTCAAGTGGCACGGCCTGGCGGTGGTGCTCGGCCTCGACACGCTCTACCGGCTGGAGCGGCTCGCCGGACGCTACCGCGACGCCGAGCAGGAGCGCAGCGCGCCGCGCACCGTCCACGAGCTGAGCCGCGGTGCGGGCGGGCTCGACCCGTTCACGCTCGCGCAGCGCGCCAGCTGGTTGCCGTGGGTGGACGCGGTCTACGGCAGCGCGACCTACCTGCCGGCCGCTGACGGCGCGCGTTACGAGGTCAAGGTCTCGGCCAGCGGCCTGGTGGCGCGCCCCGTCAACGAGCAGGCGCGCCGCGCGCTCGCGGCCTGGCGCTGAGGCGCGGCCTCAGCCGCTCTCGTCCTCGCGCCGGCCGGCGCCGCGGCGCAGCCGCAGGTTGAGCATCTCGACGAACACCGAGAACGCCATCGCGAAGTACAGGTAGCCCTTCGGCACCTCGAGGTCGAAGCCCTCGGCGATCAGCGCGGTGCCGATCATCAGCAGGAAGGCCAGCGCCAGCATCTTGATGGTCGGATGGCGGTGCACGAAGTCCGAGAGCGTGCCGGCGAACACCAGCATGAAGCCCACCGCGATCACGATCGCGGTCGCCATCACCCACAGGTGGTTGGACATGCCGATCGCGGTGATCACCGAGTCGAGCGAGAACACGATGTCCAGGATCAGGATCTGGACGATGACCGCGGCGAACGACTCGACGTTGACCGAGATGTCGGAGCTCTCGGCGCCCTCGAGCGTGCCGTGGATCTCGAAGGTGCTCTTGGCGATCAGGAACAGGCCGCCGCCGATCAGCACCAGGTCGCGGACCGAGATCTCCTCGCCGAGCAGCGTGAACAGCGACACGGTCAGCCGCGACAGGAAGAACAGCGAGGCCAGCAGCGCGATGCGCGTGATCACCGCCAGCGACAGGCCGATGCTTCGCGCGCGCGCCTGCTGCTCGCGCGGCAGCTTGCCGGTCACGATGGCGATGAAGATGATGTTGTCGATCCCGAGGACGATCTCGAGCGCGGTCAGCGTGACGAGCGCGGCCCAGATCTGCGGGTCGAGGAGTGCTTCCATCATGTTGTAGGGGAGGAGGCGCCGCAGGAAGGCCGACGCGGGCTCAACGGAGGGGGCTCAAGACTACCCGACCTTTGCACCTCCCGTCACGGCACCCTGCTAGCATCGGCGCCCCAGCCCGGAGGCGTCGGTGGCCGAATTCCTGCCCTGCGTCGAGGTCGAAGCGCCCGCCTCGGGCGCGAGCGGCGCGCCGCCGACCAGCGTCATCTGGCTCCACGGCCTCGGCGCCGACGGCCACGATTTCGAGCCGCTCGTGCCGGCGCTGGCGCTGCCCTGCGCGGCGCGCTTCCTGTTCCCGCACGCGCCGGTCCGGCCGGTGACGCTCAACGGCGGCTGGGCGATGCGCGCCTGGTTCGACCTCGACCGCATCGGTCCCCACGGCTCGCTCGATCGCGCCGGCCTCGACGCGTCGAGCGCCGACCTCGGCGCGCTCATCGCGCGCGAGGTCGAGCGCGGCGTGCCCGAGTCGCGGATCGTGATCGTCGGCTTCTCGCAGGGCGGCGCGCTCGCGCTCCACGCCGCGCTCCGCCACCCGCGCCGGTTGGCGGGCGCGGTCGGGCTCTCGACCTTCCTGCCGACCGTCGCGTCGCTCGACGCCGAGCGCGCGCCCGCCAACCGCGACCTGCCGATCCTGCTCGCCCACGGCACGCTCGACGCGATCGTGCCGCTGGCGCTCGGCGAAGCGACCCGCGACGCGCTTGCCGCGCGCGGCTACCCGCTGCGCTGGCTGAGCTACGCGATGGCGCACTCGGTCTGCGACGAGGAGATCGCGCAGGTCCGCGCGTTCTTGGTCCAGGTGCTGGGCTGAGCGCTCAGCGCTCGATGGTGTACTTGAAGTCGGCGCTGCTCTCGCGCCCCGACTCGGCCTCCATCGTCCACTTGCTCGAGATCTGGTAGCGGACCCGCGCGGTGTAGAACTGCTCGAACAGCCCGACGCCGTAGCTGACGAACAAGCGTGGCGAGAGGTAGGTGCCGAGCCAGAGCTGGGCCTCGGACTGGTCGCTGGCGTCGGTGACCCGCACCTCGTCGAGCCCGAGCCGCCGGCCGATCTGCTGGGCCAGGTACTCGCCGCCCGACAGGCGCATCGCGGCGGCCGCGTCGCCCAGCGTCTGCTGCTCGCCCTCGGTGCTCTCGGTGAGCGGGTGGCCGAGCACCAGGTAGGCGAGCTGCTCGGAAGACGACAGCGACGGCGTCGAGAACAGCGTGGTCTCGGGGCGGCGCAGCGTGCCGCGCACGCCGATGCCGACCGTGACGTCGCCCTCGACGCGTTCGATGCTGCGCTGGGCGCGCACGTCGAGCCCCGGGTCGGCGGCCGGTCCGCCGCTGAACAGCAAGCGGCCGCGGGCGATGCTCAGCTCCTGGCCGTAGGCCTGGTACACGCCGTCGGACAGCATCAGCTCGCCGCTCGCCAGCGTCAGCGCGCCGGGGCGCTCGACCACGGTCAGCTCGCCGCTGACCCCGGCGGCCAGCCCGAAACCTTCGAAGCGCACCCTCGGCCCGAAAGCCAAGCGCAGCCGCGCGTCGACCTGCAGCCCGCGCTCGGCGCGCGGCGGCTGGACGCTGCCGACCAGCACCTCGTCGGCGCTCGCCAGCGTGGCGGTCGCCAGGCTGCGCGGCGCGATGCGCGCCTCGGGGACCGCGATGCCGCCGCGCAACGCCACGTCGCGGCCGCGCAGGCTGAGCGTCAGGTCGGGCGAGGCGATGACCCGCGCCTCGGGCGTGTCGAGCGCGCGGAAGCGCTCGCCCTTGATCCAGCCCTCGGCCTGCCACTCGCCGTCGCGACGCGCCAAGTCGAAGCGCCACGCGAGCGTGCCGCCGCCGCGCGCGCTGCCGGCGACCCGCAGCGCGTCGCCGTCGCCCTTGGCGGTGAGCTCGACGCCCTCGACCTCGATGCCGTAGCGCGGCAGCTTGGCGCGCCCGTCGTGGAAACCGAGCTCGCCGGCGAAGCGCGGTGCGGCAAGCGTGCCGGCGAGCGCGAGCTCGGCGCGCAGCGTGCCGGCGAGGTCCTTGAGCTCGGGCAGCAGCACCGGCAGCAGCGCGAAGCGGTCGGCGTGGGCGCTGAGCTTGCCGGCCAGTGGCCGCTGCGCCAGCGGCCCGCCGCCGGTGGCGCGCAGCTCGGCGGAGAGCGCGCCGTGCCCGGCGAGCTCGAGCGCGACCTGGGTGGCGAGCCCGCCCGCGCCCTCGTCGAGCGCGATCCGTCCGCCGCTCCACTCCAGCAGCGGCGGTTCGGGGGCGCGCCGCGCGGCGTCGCGCGCCGCGCTCGGGACGATCGCGCCCGACGAGAGCTGGAGCACGGCGTGGGCCCGCGCCAGCGCCGTGCCGGTCCCGGCGAGCTCGCCATCGAGGTCGAGCCGACCGCGGTACTCGAGCCCGCGCGGCAGCAGGGCGCGCAACGCGCCGAGCGGCAGCGCCACCACCGTGCTGGTGGCGCGCCACGCCGCGCGCGGGCGCCAAGCGCCCTCGACGCAGACCCGCGCCGCGGATCCGATGACGCAGCTCGCGCCGAGGCTGAGGCCGTCGCCGCCGAACCCGAGCGCGGCAGGCGCGGCGAGCGTCCAGGCCGGGCCGGCGTCCGGCGTCACGCCGAGCTCGCCGAGCGCGCCCTCGAAGCGCGCGCCGCGCAGCGCGCCTCGCGCCACCGCCCGCGCCCGCCAGCCCTGGTGCTGGGCCTCGAGCGTCACCGCCAGCGCCGCGCGCGGCCCGCTCGCCTCTAAGCTCAGGCGGTCGAGCGCGAGCTCGCTGTCGACCAGCGCCTGCGCCACCAGGCTGGCGCGCTGCTCGCCGGCGGCCGGCGCCTCGAGCGTGGCGTGCAGTGCGCCGATCCGGCGGGTGCCGAGCGCCAGCCCCGCGCCCTCGAGCGTCCCCTGCCAACCGCCGTCGGCGCGCGTCGCGCGCAGCGCCAAGCGGCCGCGCAGCGCCGGCCACAGCGGCGCGAGGTCGGGGGCGTCGAGCGCCAGCCGGCTGGTCGTCGCATCGTGCTGCGCGTCGAGCGTGGTGGTGCCGAGCGTGGCGTGCAGCCGCTCGACGCCGAGCGCCGGCCGGCCCGCGGCGCGCCAGGCGAGGCGCGCGTCGCCGGCGAGCGGCAGGCCGCGCAGCACGCCGCCGAGCTCGGTCAGGCTCAGCCGCGCCTCCTGCACGCCGCCCGCGAGCGCGGCGCGGAAGCCGATCCGCCCCGGCAGGCGCGCCTCGAGCCCCGCCGGATCGAGGTCGCGGCCCGCGAGCGTCGCTCGCCAGGCCAGCGTCGGGCGCAGCGTCGCCGACGCGGTCCCCTCGATGCGGCCGTCGAGCGTCGCCAGGGCGAGCTGATCGACCTCGAGCCGGTCGCCGGTGAGCGTCGCCGCGGCGCTGAGCTCGCCCTGCAGCGCGCCGCGCGCCACGTCGCTGGTCAGCGTCGCGCGCAGCCGACCGTCGCCGTCGCGCACGACCTCGAGTGCCGCGTCGTCCAGCACGGTGCCGTCGGCGAGCGTCCAGCGCGGCGCCGCGAGCCGGGCGCTCGCGGCCGCCGGCCCGAGCAGGGCGCGGCCGGTGAGCGTGCCGCCGCGTCCGTCCTCGGCCGCGAGCTCGACGCGCGCCTGCGCGCCGTCGCCCTCGATGGCGAGGCTGGCGCGCGGCACGAGCACCGGGCCGCTCGCGCTGAGCCTGAAGTCCGTGACCGAGGCGCTAAGCGCGTAGCGTTGCGGCGCCGGCAGCGCGATCCGCCCGCCGACCGTGGCGCGCGTCGGGTGGCCGACGAGCGCCAGTTCGGCGCGGCGCAGCGTCAGGTCGGTGCCGGTCAGGGTCGCGTCGAGCGTCGCGCGCAGCTCGGGTTCGTCGGCGCGGCGCAACGCCAGACCGCCTCGGATGCCGAGCGCGGCGAGCGGCCCGGCCAGGCTGAGGTCGGCGTCGAGGCGCGCCGCGCCGAGCGGCGGGTGGAGCGCAGCGAGGTCGAGGCCGAAGGCGCGAAGCTCGCCGTCCAGGCGCCTGGTGACGAACGGGTCGGTGAGCGTCAGCGTGGCGCGGGTCGCGAGCGGCGCGTCGCTCGCGACCCGCGCGACCAGCTCCTCAAGGCGCCCGCCGAGCTCGATGCGTCCCGCGACCGGCGCGCCGGCGGCGCGCGCCACGCCAAGCTTGAGCGCGCCCTCGACCGGGAACGGCCGTACCGCGCCCAACGCCAGCGAGCCGCGGGCGCTGAGCGGCGCGGCCTCGAACATGAGCTCGGTGAGGCGGAAGCCGCGCGCGTCGGCGCTCGCGACGGAACTCGCGCTGGCGATCGTGAGCGGCGCGGCGCCGCCGACCGCGAGGCGCGCCTCGCGCAGCACCAGCGCGTCGATGGCGATCGGCAGCGGCGGCGCGAGGCGTTCGGGCAGCACCACCGGCTGCGGGTCGGGGTCGGGCGCGAGCGTGGCGCGCAGGCCGACCACCTCGAGGCGTGCCAGGTGCAGCTTGCCGACCAGCAGCGGCAGCGGCTCGAGGTCGCCGGCGACGAGCGCGGCCTCGGCCTGGAAGCGGCCGCGCGCGAGGCGCAAGGCCTCGACCTCGAAGCCGCCGGCCAGCGAGCCGCGCACCGCGCCGTGGGCGAGCGGCGCGCGCGCCAGCACCGCGCGCAGCCCGGCCTCGGTGCCGAGCAGCCAGCCGGCCCCGCCCAGCAGCATCGCCAACAGCGCCGACGACCCGAGCAGCAGCCACCAGCGCTTCACAGGTCGGGCCCGATGCCGAAGTGGAGGTGCCAGCCGCCGATGTCCTGGTCGAGCGCGAAGCCCACGTCGAGCCGCAGCAAGCCGATCGGCGACAGCCAGCGCAGACCGACGCCGGCGCCGAACCTGGGCGCCAGCGCGCCGCTGGCGCTTGCGTCGCCGGCGTCGACGAACAGCGCTGCGCCCCAGCGGCGGGTGAACATCTGGTCGACCTCGACGCTGGCGCTGACCATCTCGGTGCCGCCGATCACCCGCCCGTTGAGGTCGGTGTCGCCGAGCGAGTCGTAGCCGTAGCCGCGCACCGACTGGTCGCCGCCCGCGAACAGGCGCTGCGAGGTCGGCAGCTCGTCGAGCGTTGCGAGCATGCTGCGCGCGTACTCGCCGCGCAGCAGCAGGCGCGAGCCCGGCGCGATCGGGAACACCAGCTTGCCGTCGACCCGGTACTGCAGGAAGGTCAGGTCGGACAGCAGCTGGTCGTGCGCACCGTGCGCGTCCACCGACCAGCGATAGCCGCGGGTCGTGAAGAGCGGCGAGTCGCTGCGCCGCTGCGAGAACGATGCGCCGCCCACCAGCAGCGCCGAGCGCAGGTCGGGCGCGCTCGGCAGGTCGGAGCGCTCCTGCTCGTAGCTGACGTAGGTGGTCTGCTTGAGCGCGCCGAAGGTCTTGGTGATGTTGGCGCCGATCTCGCCGCGCCGGCTCTGCGTGTCGCCGAGGTCTTCCTCGACCAGGCGCGCCTCGAACGAGAGCCGCTCGCTGGCCGGGCGCGCCAGCGGGATCGTGTAGCGGAAGCCCAGCTCGGTCTTGACCTCGGAGTCGGAGACCTCGATCGCGCCGCGGTGACCGTGGGCGTTGAGCCGGCGGTCCTCGTAGGCCACCGAGCCCCGCGGACCGGTGTCGGTGCCGTAGCCGAAGCCGAAGGTCCAGCGCCGCTGCTCGCGCGGCGTGAGGCGGATCAGGATCGGCACGCGACGCTCGGCGTCAATCGCCTGGCGTTGCGGCTCGACCTCGACCAGCCGGAAGTAGTCGCTGTCGTTGAGCGCGTACTGCAGCTCGAGCAGCCGGCTCAATCGGTAGGGCTCGCCGGCGCGGATCTCGACGTAGCGCTCCAGCAGCTCGGGTGCGACCACCGACTGGTCGAAGCTCACGACGCCGAAGTAGGTGCGCTCGCCGGTGGCGAGCTCGATCCGGACCCGCGCGCCGAGCGCCGGCGGGTCGACTTCGAGCGCGCTCTCGGTGAAGCGCGCCTCGAGGTAGCCGTCGTCATCGGCGGCGGCGAGCAGGGCGCGCTTGAGCGCCTCGTAGTCGGCGTGGCGCGCGGCCGCGCCGAGCACCAGCGGCGCGTCCTCGATGGCGCGCGCGAAGTGCGGCGCGTCGCGGCCCGGCCCGTCGATCGCGACCTCGAAGCCGGTGAACCGCAGCGGCGGGCCGGGTTCGATGCGGTAGCGCGCCCGCCAGCCGCCCGCGACCGGCTCGAGCGTCGCCGTCAGCTTGGGCTGGTAGTGGCCGAACGGCCGCAACGCGGCGCGCACCTCGTCGGGGGCGCGGGCGTGAAGCCGTTCGACGCTCGCGTCGCTGAGCTCGGTCGCGCCCTTGTACTGCTCGATCGAGAGCAGGGCGCGGACGTTGTCGAGCAGCTGGTCCTCGACGCCCTCGACCTCGACCGTCAGGCGCGGCGCCGCGGCCTGGGTCCCGGAGGCGACCAGCGCCAGCGCCAGCAGCAGCGCCCTCACCAGGCCTCGGCGTGGTGGGCGAGCCCGAACGATCCGGCGTGGAACTCGAGCTCGCTGGCCAAGGCGTCGGCGACGGTCGCCGCGGCGCGGAAGCCGTGGCCCTCGTCCGGGTAGCGGCGCACCACCACCCGCAGGCCGCGCGCCGCGAGCGCCGCCGCCAGCCGCTCGGTCTGGTCGGGCAGCACCACCTCGTCGGCCAGCCCCTGGGTGAAGAGCGTCGGGGTCGCGAGCCGGGCGAGGCGCGACAGCGGCGAGCGCGCCTCGTAGATCGCGCGCGCCGCTGGCCATGGTCCGAGCAGGCGCTCGCCGTAGCCGGACTCGAAGCGGTGGGTGCCGGTCATGGCGCTGACCAGCTCCGCGATCCCGTAGTGGATCGCCGCCGAGCGGAACGGCTGGTCCGGCAGGGTCAACGCGTTGAGCGCGGTGAAGCCGCCGGCGCTCGAGCCGGTGATCGCGATGCGCGCCGGGTCGGCGCGGCCCGCGGCGATCGCCCACCGCGCCGCGGCGACCGCGTCCTCGGCGTCGGCCTCGCCCCAGGCGCCGTCGAGCGCGCGGCGGTAGTCGCGGCCGTAGCCCCAGGAGCCGCGGTAGTCGAGGTCGAGCAGCGCGTAGCCGCGGCTGGTCCAGAACAGGGTGCGCGCCTCGCAGGCGCTCGAGGCCGCGGCGGTCGGCCCGCCGTGGCAGCGCACCAGCAGCGGCGGGCGCTCGCCGGCGCCAAGCGCACAGCGCGCGTTGCGTGGCGCCCACCACAGGCCGTGGACCGTGCCGGCCGCGCTCACGATCCGCACCGGCTCGGGCGCGCTCGCGTCATCGGGCGCGATGTGGAGCGCGGTCGAGGCGCGCAGCACGCGGCTCGCGCCGCTCGCCAGGTCGAGCGCGACGATCGCGAGCGGCGCGGCGGCCCCGCCGGCGAGCACGACCAGGCGCGTCGCGTCGCCAGCGAGGTGCTCGACCTGGGTGAGTGCAGGCGCGAGCGTGGACCAACTGCCGCGCGCCGCGTCCAGGCGCCGCAGCTGCCAAAGCCCGTCGGCGACGCTCGCCACCACCATCGCGTCCGCCCCGGCCGGCACCAGGCAACGCATCCCGAGGTTCCAGAGCGGCAGCGCGCACTCGCGCCCGCCATCGGCGAAGCGCCGGCCGTCGCCGCGCACCAGCTCGAAGCGGCCCGCGGCGTCGTCGGCCCACCAGGCCTGGCCGGTGGCGCCCCACAGCGGTTGGAAGGCGCAGCCCGCGCCCGCAGTCGGTGCGAGCGCGCCGCTCGCCAGGTCCAGCGTCCAGCGCCGCGCCCCCTCCCAGGGCATGTCGGGCAGGTCCCAGGCCAGGAACGAGAGCGTGGTGCCGTCCGGGCTGAGACTCGGGTAGGCGTAGAAGTCGCGACCGCTGGTGAGGTCGCTGAGCGCGCCGTCGTCGAGCGCGATCGCGACCAGCCGCTGGGTCGGGCGGTGCGGGTCCTCGCGGCCGTCCTCGCAGACCGCGATCAAGCCCGCGCCCGCGGCGTCGAGCGCGAGGTCCGCGAAGCGCAGACCGGGCGCGGCGCTGAGCGCCAGCGCGCGGCCCGGCGCCTCGACCCGCCAGACCTGTTGGTCGCGGTCGTCGACGAAGAACGCACCGGCCTCGCAGGCCAGGTAGGCGCCGCCGCCGTAGCCGTTGATGCGGCTGCGGACGCTGACCTCGGGCGGCGTCAACTCCTCGACCTCGCCCCTGCCGTCGTGGCGATGGCGCAGCAGCGCCACGCGGCCGCGCTCGGCCGGCCGGCCCTCGAGCCAGTAGGCGTGGTCGCCGTAGAGCGAGGGCTGCGCGAGCTTGAGCCCGCCCTGCGCGACCGCGGTCGCGCCGAAAGGCGAGGGCCATTCGCCGGCACGTGTCATGCCGCCACCTGGAACGCCAGGACGCGCTCGCCGAACTGGCGGCCGTCCGGCGCGAAGCTGCGTTCGCGCAGCTGCGCTTGGCGGTCGTCGCCGATCGTCAGCCGGTACGAGGCGCGCGTGCCGTACTCGGGGCTGGCGACGAACGGCGCCGACAACAACCGCTCCAGCGCGAGCGGCAGCCCGGTCGTCGGCAGCGTCGCGTCGGGCGCCGGGCTGCGGTCGGCGAGCAGCGCGAGCGAAGCGGTGGCATCGTCGCGCGCCGCGGCGAAGCGCGCCCGCAAGCGTTCGACCTTGGGCCAGGGCGCGTCGAGCGTGGCGTTGGAGAGCGCGTAGACGCCGGGGGCTAGCGCGCGCGGCGCGGCTCGGTTCGAGGCGTACCACAGGGAACCCGCGTCGCCGACCAGCAGGTTGAAACCCGGGTAGCGGTCGGGCGCTAACGCGGCGACGAAGCGCTCGGGTGTGGCGTCGCCGAGCAGGAAGTCGCGGACCAGATGGCCGCGGGACAGCGCGGCGTCGGGCGGCGGGCGCTGCGGCTCGCGGACGTTGGTCACCACCGCGAAGCGCCCGGCGCGCGTCACGCCGAGCCAGCTGCCGCCTGCCACCAGGTCGCGGCCCGCGAGCAATCCCGGCGCGTCGTCCCACCACGCGGCCGGCGCGCTGGGACGGGCGTGGAACTCGTCGCGGTTGCCGAGCAGCAGCAGGCGCGACCCCGGCGCGTCGCGCCAGGCGAGGATCAACAGGCACATGGCGTGAGTATGGCGGGCACCGCCGCGGCGTGCAGCAGGCGGGCGCGGTGCCCGATCGAGCGGCGAAAGCCGGGGGGTCTTTTTTCGTCGGTGCGAAGGCGGCTCGGTTCCCATCGACCCCGCCGCCTTCGCACCGTCAAAGTAAAACCACTCGGTTCTCGCCGTCCGACTCGCCGTTGCTCAGGCCCCGGGCACGCCCGCCAGCGGGGTGCCGGCCCGGTCGAACCAATCCGCGATCAGCCGGTAGGCGATCGAGCGCCGCGGCGAGAGCGTGAGCGTCCCGCCCGTCAGGCCGGCCACCAGGTCGGTGCGGTTGAACCAGCACGCGTCCTCGAGCTCGGCGCCGTCGAGCACGATCCGCTCGCTGGCGGGCTCGGCGTGGAACCCGACCATCAAGGACGCGGGGAACGGCCAGGGCTGCGAGGCGAAGTAGCGCGGCGCGCCGACCGCGACGCCGGTCTCCTCGCGCACCTCGCGGGCGACCGCGCCCTCGAGCGTCTCGCCCGGCTCCACGAACCCGGCCAGCGCCGAGTAGCGGCCCGGGTTCCAGCTCGCCTGGCGCCCGAGCAGGATGCGCTGCCCATCGCCGACCGCGACGATCACCGCCGGGTCGAGGCGCGGGAAGCTCTGGAGCTGGCACTGCGGGCAGCGCCGCTCGTGGCCGCCGCGCGCGCTGATGGTCGGCGTGCCGCAGGCGCCGCAGTGGCGGTGGGTGCGGTGCCAGTGGACGAAGGCCCGCGCCAGCATCAGCAGTTCGAGGTCGGCGACCGGCAGCAGCGACAGCACCGGCCGCAGCTCCGACCAGGCGCCGCCGGTGACGCTCAGCGCCGCGTCGAGCTCGGCGGCGAAGCACGGCACGCCGTCGAGCAGGCCGAGGAAGGTGAGCTCGCCGCCCGGCACCGCGGCGCGCGACAGCGTGAGGCCGCGCACGCCGTCGGTCG
>Ga0247727_10009597_pt1 | contig 17455 bp, 20 predicted proteins | sample WisWelCaveWW1625_FD_202498 | JGI IMG/M metagenome (GOLD analysis project Ga0247727, IMG submission 202498) | Biofilm microbial communities from Wishing Well Cave, Virginia, United States - WW16-25 | ecosystem: Environmental > Aquatic > Deep subsurface > Groundwater > Cave microbial mat | place...
TCGTGCCGGTGGGCAGGTACAGGCGCCCGCCCGGAACCAGCGTGTCGCCGATCGAATCGAGGAACTTGGCGGGAAGCTCGGCGCCGGTCGGCCCACCCGCGGGGACATCCTCGAACCATCCCGTCTCCGCGGCGATCTCGTCGGGGATGCCCGAGACGTCACCGATGAGAACGGTCGCTCGCTCGTCGCGGACCGGTTCGAGCAGGTCGCCTTGGCGGAACTCGCAGACGCTCGCGAGGCCCAGGCGCTCGGCGTTCTCCCGCGCAGCCTCGACGGCGCGCTCCGACAGATCGCAACCGATGACCCGCTTGGCCCCCAGCCTCGCCGCGACGAACGCCAGCACGCCGGAGCCGCACCCCACATCGATCACGGTGTCCTCGGGACCGATCTCGATCGCGTCGGCGAGCGTCCTGCTCGTATAGGTGGGGCTGAAGACCCCGGGGCCGAGCCCGAGCGTGAACGGACCAGTGCGCCCCTTCCAGACGATCTCGGTCACGGTCATCGCAGCAGCCTCCGTCGGCGCCGGGCGCCGGGCGGTCGGTATCCGTTGCAGGTCAGGCTACACCTCGGGCGGTTCGAACGTCGCATCGGCGCCGGGGACGAGCTCTCCCGACCGCACCAGCTCGGCATCGGCCCGCATGCGCGCGGTCAACGCCGCGGTGGCCACGCCGCGGTGCGGGTCGGGGTACCGCTCGATCCGGCCGGCCGCGCGGGCGAGCAGGGTGATCGCGCCGTGCGCGTTGCCCCGTTGGAGGTGCACGTACCCCGCACCCATCTGCGACAGCCCCTTGAAGAACTCTTCGTCGCCGGTGCCTCGGGCTTGCTTCCAGGCGGTCTCCCACGCCTCGTGGGCCGGGAAGTAGCGAGCCTCGCGCACCGCCGCCCGCCCGAGCTCGTGGTTCTCTTCGGCGGTGTGCGCGTCGTAGTCCTCGAGCTCCAGCTCGTTCGGGGCGTCCCAGGCGAGCGGCCGGCCGAGCCGATCCCTCGGGCGCTCGGGCTTGCGCCGCGTCTCGGAGGGGATGCCGGTCTTCCCTCTCGCTTCCTCGCGCATCGTGCCGCCATGCTAGCCGCCCGTACCGCTCTGTGGAGACGCGGCACGGGCCCCCGCTATCCTCCGGATGGTGAGCGAGCGATCCGATGTGATCGTCATCGGGGCAGGCGCCATGGGTACCTCCACGGCGCGACACCTGGCTGCGAGGGGTCGCTCCGTCCTGCTGCTGGAGCGCTTCGACCTCGGGCATGCACGAGGCAGCTCCGGCGGCCCGACCAGGATCTTCCGCCTGCCCTACCACAACCCCTCGTACACGCGGCTGGCCCGCCGAGCACTGGGCACCTGGCGGGCCCTCGAGGACGAGAGCGACGAGACCCTCCTGACCATCACCGGGGGCCTCGACGTGGGGCCCGTCGTTCCCGCCACTGCGGCGGTCCTGGACGCCGCGGGCGAGCCGTACGAGCTCATGACCGCCGAGGACGTCCACCTGCGCTGGCCTGCGTTGCGGCTGGATCCGGGTGCTCCGGCGATCTACCACGCCGAGGCCGGCGTGCTTCGCGCGGAAACCACGGTTCGGGCGCAGGCGCGGCTCGCCGTCGCGGCCGGCGCCGAGCTGCGTGAGGGAACGACCGTCGAGAAGATCGAACGCGCCGGCGACGCCGTCGCGGTCACGACCGCGACCGGCGAGCGTTGGGAGGCGCCGGCCGCGGTCGTGACCGCGGGCCCGTGGGCCGGACCTCTGCTGGCCACCGCCGGCATCGACCTGCCGCTCGTTCCCTCGCGCGAGCAGGTCTCGTACTTCGAGCTCCCCGACCCCGCCGACCTCCCCACCTTGATCGACTGGAACGCCGAGCGCATCGAGGTCCCCTACGCGGTCCCCGATCCCGCGGAGCCGGGTTCGTTCAAGGCCGGCTTCCACCGATCCGGGCCGGTGGCGGCACCCGACGGGGCCGGCGAGCCGGACCCGTCGCTGGTTGCTCGGGCGGAGGCGTTCGCCGCGCGCCGGTATCCCGGCGCGCGGCCCACCGGCCGCACGGACACCTGCTTCTACACGTGCACGCCCGACGAGGACTTCGCGATCGGCTGCGTCGGTCCGATCGTGGTGGCCTCGCCGTGCAGCGGGCACGGGTTCAAGTTCGCACCCCTGTTCGGCGAGGTGCTGGCCGACCTGGCGACGGGCGCACAGCCCTCGGTCGACCTGTCGATGTTCCGCGTGGATCGCCGGGCCCTCCGGACGTAGCCGCCCTCACGCGTCCTCGTCGGGCGACGTCAGCAGCTCGAGCGACTCGCGGAGCACCTCGTACCGTCGATCCCCAAGCGTGCCGAGCGCCTGCTTCTCCACGGCCTGCACCGCCCGCCGGCACTCCGCGGCGGCGCCACGCCCGCGGGCGGTCAACCGCACGACCTTGGCGCGCGAGTCGGTCGGGTCGGCCACCCGGCGCACGTACCCCATCGACTCGAGGTCGTCCACCACGAGCATCATCGCCTGCTTGGTCACGCGCGCGTGCGCGGCGAGGTCGGTGAGCCGATTGCCACGACGCCGGTCGATGTGCAGGAACGCGGCCGCGTGGCCGGGGCGGAGGTCCTCGAACCCCCGCTCCTCGAGCTCGGCTCCCACCTCGGTGGCCAGCACGCGTTGCGCCTCCAGGAGCAGCCGACCGATATCCGGATCGGACATGAGACCGATGCTGTCAGCATGCGGTGTCAACGGTCAACTCGGTTGACCGCAACTCGGAGGTTCCCCGGCGCTCCGGTAGCCTCCGTCGGATGATCGAGATCCGTGAGGCCTCGCCCGACGAGTGGGACGAGGCGGGGCGCGTCACGGCCGACGCCTACCGCGAGTTCGTGCGGGACACGGACTGGGAGTCGTACCTGGCGCGGATCGCCGATGTCCGCGGACGGGCCGACCGAACGACCATCCTCGTCGCGCTCGACGGCGGGCGGGTCGTCGGCTCAGCGACCCTCGAGCTGGACACCCGGGTCGAGCCCGACGACGACCCCCCGCTCCGCCAAGGTGAGGCGCACATCCGCATGCTCGGCGTCGCGCCGAGCATGCGGGGCCGCAGCGTGGGCAGGCTCCTCATGGACGAGTGCGAAGCGCGTGCTCGCGACGTTGGCAAGACGCTCATGACCCTGCACACGACCCAGCGGATGACCGCGGCTCGGGCGATGTACGCGAAGCTCGGCTACGAGCAGGGCGAGGATCGCGACCTCGGCGAAGGGTTCATCATGCTGTCGTTCGCGAAGCAGCTGTCCTGAGCCCTACGGACCGCTGACGGTACGGACCACCTCGCCGCTCGCGAGGATCACGCCGTCTTCGCACTCCGCCTGTATCAGGCCACCACGGAACTGCTGCTCGTACAGGCGCGCGTAGATCCCGCCGCGCGTCAACAGCTCGTCATGGTTCCCTTGCTCCACGATCCGGCCCCGATCGAGCACGAAGATCACGTCGGCAGCCAGGATCGTGGACAGCCGGTGCGCGATGGCGATAGTGGTCCGTCCTTCCATCAGCGGCTCGAGGGCTGCCTGCACCAGCCGCTCCGAGGTCGTGTCGAGCGACGACGTCGCCTCATCGAGGATGAGGATCCGCGGGTCCTTGAGCACCACGCGCGCGATCGCCAGGCGTTGCCTCTCGCCGCCCGACATCTTGTACCCGCGCTCGCCCACCACGGTGTCGTACCCATCGGGAAGCTCCGCGATCCGGTCGTGGATGTACGCCGCGCGCGCGGCAGCCTCCAGCTCCTCCTGGGTCGCGGACGGCTTCCCGTACAGCAGGTTCCGCCGGATGGTCGTGTGGAACAGGTAGGTCTCCTGCGTCACCATGCCGATCGCGTCACCGAGTGACGCCAGCGCCACATCCCGCACGTCGTGGCCGTCGATCCGAACGGCTCCTTCTTGCACGTCGTAGAAGCGCGGTACCAGGTAGGTGACGGTCGTCTTGCCGGCGCCGGACGGCCCGACCAGCGCGGCGAGCTGGCCCGGCTCGATCCGGATCGACACGTCCTGCAGGGTCCAGGCGCGAGCGGCCACCGCTGGCCCGTCGGTCGGCGAGATCGGGGTCTCCGGAGACGGCTCCTCGTAGCGGAAACGCACCTCGTCGAGCTCGACCTCGCCGCGAACCTCCTCCGGGGCAAGGCGCACCGCCCCCGGGCGGTCCTCGATCTCGTGGTCCATGTCGAGGTACTCGAAGATCCGGTCGAAAAGCGCCATGGAAGACGTGACGTCGGTCGATACCTGCAGCATCGACCCGATCGGGAAGAACAGCCGCGACTGCAGCGTCGTGAAAGCAACGATCAGCCCGGCGGTAACCGCGTCGCGGTCCGCCGACGTCACCCACCCGACCACCATGTACGTGAGCGCCGGGGTGATCGAGAAGAACGTCCCCACGATCGCGAAGAACGACCGGCCGATCATCGTCTGGCGGATCTGCAGCCCGGTCAGGCGCTCGTTCTCCTCCTGGAACCTGCCGATCTCATGGCGCTGGCGCCCGAAGGCCTTTGACAGAAGGATCCCGCTCACCGAGAGCGTCTCCTCGGTGACCGCGGTCAGGTCCGCGAGCGTCTTCTGGGTGCTGGAGGCCACCTCGCGCCTGGCCTTGCCGACCTTGACGGTGAGCCACAGGAAGAACGGCGTGATCGCGAGCGAGAGAACGGTGAGTGGCACCGACAGGATCAGCATCGCGATCGTGGTGCTCACGATGACCACGACGTTCGACAGGATCGACGACGCCGTGTCGGTGACCACGCCCTGCACACCGCCGACGTCGTTGGCCAGTCGCGACTGGATCTCGCCGGTTCGCGTCGTCGTGAAGAACCGCAACGGCATGAACTGCAGGTGCGAGTAGAGCGAGTTGCGCATGTCCTGCATGACGCGAAGCCCCACCCAGTTCGCGAGGTACGTCTGGCCGATCCCCACCACGCCGGTCACGATCGGGATCAGGATCATCAGCCCGGAGTAGAAGACGACCCTCCCCAGATCCGGGTCGCATCCGACGTTCGTGCAATGCAGGGCGTTGTCGAAGACGGCCTTGATCAGGAGCGGGTTGGCCACGCCCAGGCCCGAGGTGAAGGCGATGGTGAGCGCCACCAGCCCCACCTTGCCCCGGTAGGGGCGGAAGGTCGCCACCACCCGACGCACGGTGGCCTTGGTGATCGGCCGGCGATCCTCCTCGACCGTCCCAACGGCGAAGAACGAACGGTGTCCACCCACATGACCGAGGATACGGCCTTGGGTCAGAAGGCACGCGCGCGAGCTCGACCAATCACGTCGTCGATCATGCGCTCGGTGAGCTTGCCGGTGAACGTGTTCTGCTGGCTAGGGTGGAAGCAGCCGAGCAGGACATACGGCCCGATCTGCGCCTCCTCGCCGTGGCCGAATCGCGGCTTGGGCCGGACCCCGTATCCGAGAGCCGCCAGCGCCTCCAACGCGCCGCCCCAGGCGTACGCGCCCAGCGGAACGACGACGCGGAGCTCCCCCAGCGCCCGGAGCTCTCGCTCCAAGAACGGCAGACACCGTGCCCGCTCCTGGGGAGTGGGCTTGTTCCCCGGGGGAGCGCAGCGGTTGGCGGCCGTGATGTAGAGCCCCGTCAACCGGAGTCCGTCGTCACGAGCCACCGACGTCGGCTGGTTGGCGAACCCGGTTCGGTGAAGCGACGCGAACAGGAAGTCTCCGCTGCGGTCACCCGTGAAGATCCGACCGGTGCGGTTCCCTCCGTGGGCCGCCGGGGCCAGGCCGAGGATCAGGACCCGCGCCTGGGGGTCGCCGAAGCCCGGCACCGGGCGCCCCCAGTAGTCATGGTCGGAGTACCTGGCCACCTTGTCCCGAGCGACCTGCTCCCGCCACGCCACCAGGCGGGGACAGGCCCGACACACCACCACCTCGTCGTGGATCCGGTCGAGCTCGCTCATCGACGAGCCTGTCGCCGCCGGTCGCGGAACGCACCGGCGGCCGCCTCGAAAGGCTCCAGCGGATCCAGCAGGTGCTCGACCGCACCGATCAGCCCCTCGAACCCTCCGAGGTCGGGGGCCTCTTCACGGAGCGTGCGGGCTCGGTCACGGGCCTCGGCGACGCCCGCCGTGCACGCGAGCCAGCTCTCCTCGACGGCCGGGTGTTGCCACGCCGGCATGAGCACAGCCGCGCGCTCCAACGCCTCCTCGAACGCCACCAATGCGTCCGGCAGCGCGGCACCGGGGAGACGGGTCGTCGGGAGCACGTCGGTCAGCCGCTCCTTGGCCGGCTCGAGCGTCGCGACCACCTCGCGGAACACGTCGAGCGATCGCTGCAGATCGAGGGGAAGGTGCTTGCGGCGGAGCATCGCTACGACGCTCCATGCACGGCGGGCACGATGACCCCGGGATCATTCGTCGCGACCGCATCGACCCCCGCTCGGAACAGTCCGATCGCCTCAGCCGGATCGTCGGTGATCCAGGTGCCCACCCAGATCCCCGCATCGTGCGCCTCCACGACCAGGCCCCCGGGCGCGGCCACCACCTGCCGGACGAACGGCAGGATCCACGGGTAGCCCCCCTCACGCGCGAACGCGAGCGCTGCCGCCACGTCGACGTCGTGGTCGGTGAGCAGTCCTGTCGGGATCTCCGGCGCCAGCTCCCGGGCTCTGTCGAGCGCCCACGGGTTGAAGCTCGAGAACAGCACCGGTCCGGTGAAGCCGACGTCGCGGATCGTGCGGACCGTGGCCTCCACGACGCCCTGCCCTTCGGGCTCGAAGTCGGGCTCTCCGGGGATGTTCTTGATCTCCACGTCGACGGCGACGCGGCCGAGGCAGCACGCAAGCGCTTCCTCGAGCGTCGGGATCTCGGCCGCGGCGCCGTCGGAGGTCCGGATCCGCAACCCTTTCACCTGCGCGAGCGTCAGGTCGCGAACGAGCCCTCGTCCATCGGTCATCCTGGCGACGTTGGGGTCGTGGTGAACGACGGGGTGACCGTCGGCGGTGAGCCGGACGTCGAACTCGACCGCGTCGGCTCCCACGGCGATCGCCCGCTCGAACGCAGCCAGCGTGTTCTCGGCCTCGACGGCCGAGGCGCCGCGATGGGCCACCACGAGCTGCCCGCCTCGTTGACTGAATGACCGTTCAGGCGTTAGCATCGAGCTCACCACCTGCGATGAGCACCAACGCGACTCTCGTCCGCCCCGTCGTTGAACGGAGATTCAGGCACGATCCTGCCGGGATGGCCTGGATCGAGCGGGCGGGCTGCCTGGAGGAGGACCCCGAGCTCTTCTTCCCCGTCGGCATCGGTCCCGCCGCGATGCAACAGGAGACGCGGGCGAAGGCGGTGTGTCGTAGGTGTCCCGTGCGGCCCGACTGCCTGGAGTGGTCCCTCGCGACCTGCCAGGATGCGGGCGTGTGGGGAGGCCTCGGCGAGCAGGAGCGCCGCGAGATCCGCCGGGCCCGGCGCCGGACCATCGCCCAGCGCACGATCATAGCCGTCTGAGCTACGCCTGGCTCGACGGGCACAGATCCTCGATCGGACACTCGGCGCATCGCGGCTTCTTCGCCTGGCAGATCGCACGACCGTGGTCGATCAAGACGTAGGTGAACCCGAACCACCGCTTCCGCGGGATCAGCTGCATGAGGTCCTGCTCGATCTTCACCGGATCGGACTCGGTCGAGAACCCGATCCGGTTCGCCAGGCGCTTGACGTGCGTGTCGACCGCGATCCCCTCGACCACGCCGAACGCGTTCCCGAGCACGATGTTGGCGGTCTTGCGCGCCACACCGCGGAGCGTCAGCAGGTCCTCCATCGTCCCCGGTACCTCGCCGCCGTAGGCGTCGACCATCCGCGCACAGGCGGCACGGATGGACGTGGCCTTCTGGTTGAAGAAGCCGGTCGGCTTGATGTCACGCTTCAGCTCGTCCTCGGGCACGGCGAGGTAATCCGCCGCCCTCCGGTACTTCGTGAAGAGGGCCTCGGTGACCTCGTTCACCTTCTCGTCCGTGCACTGGGCCGACAGGATCGTGGCCACCAGGCACTCCAGCGGGTTGGAGAATCGCAGCGCCCCCTTCGCGTCCGGATAGGTCTTCGAGAGGCGCCGGATCACCACAGGAGCCCGCGCCTCGATCGGGTCCCGGCGGGTGAGCTTCGGTGTGGCCGGCATCAACCTGATGCTACCGACAGGGCCAGCGTGAAGGTGCCGCCGGAGGCGTGGTGGCTCCAGGAGTCGTCCCGCAGCACGTGCACGCCGGCGCGGCCCGCGACCCACCACTCCGTGCCGTCCCCGACCATGGCGGTCGCCTCATCGATGCCCACCAGCACCTCGTCCGGCCGGAGCGAGCCCTCGATGAACGATGTGGCGCCCGGGAACCACGTGTCCACCATGTCCCAATGCAACCCGAACCGGATGTCGGTGAGGTACCCCAGCCCGGGCCTCCACGGGTCGTTCCCGAGGCTCATCGCAGCCGTGTCGACGGTGATCTCGTTCAGGAAGGACACCCCGGCGCTGCACCCGGCGAACGCCATGCCGTCGTCGAGGCGCTGGACCACCTGCGACCACCACCGCGACCCGCGCAGGGTCTCAGCGAGCGCGAACGGGTTCCCGCCGGAGAAGAACGCGAGCGAGGCGTCCCCAACCATGGCCACGACCTCCTCGTGATCGGCGTCGGCGCGCTCGCGGATCGGCGCCACCCGCCCCGGAGCGCCGAGCCGCCGGAAATGCCTCGAGGCCTTTGGCTGCCCAGCCGTCGAACACGTCGTCGCCCTCGGGAGCCGACGCGGCGGGGACGATCAACACGCTCCCGTCCCCTAGGGCTCTCTCGAGGAGCCAGCGATCCACCTCGTCGTGCCACGGCTCGAACTCCCCGGAGCCGAGGAATGCCAACGCGCCGGTCATCCTCGAGACGTAGCGCCGGCCGCCGCGCCGGCCTGGGCGATCGCCTTGGCGAACCCAGGGATCCCGCGCTCGACCATGTCGTCGCTCGCCGTCACCGAGATGCGGAACCACCCGGGCATCTCGAACATCGACCCGGGAAGCACGTACACGTCGTGGGCGTTCAACAGGTCGCAGAACGCGATGTCGTCCTCGAGCGGCGAGCGGACCAGGATGTAGAACGTCCCCTCGGGGTCCACCAGCTCGTAGCCCTGTTCTCGCAGCGCCGCCACCAGCACGTCCCGGCGGCGTTGGAGCGTCGCGAGATCGAACGCGAAACCCTCCAGATCCGGGATCGCGCGCTGCAGGATCGAGATGGGGAACCCCCAACCTGAGGTGATCTGGGCGACCAACAATGGGCTCCGGAGCTCTTCACGCTCGGGCAACGTCGGCGGCACCGCGATGTAGCCGAGGCGCGAGCCCGGCGCGAGCTGCGTCTTGGCGTACGTGTAGACCATGAACGACCGCGGGTAGTACGCGACCGGGGTGGGGAATGTCCGCCCATCGAACAGGATCCGGTTGTAGGCCTCATCCGACAGCAGCCAGATGGGGTGGCCGTGCCGCTCGCTAGCGTCGGTGAGGATGCCGCCGAGCGCCTCGAGCGTGGCCGGCGGGTAGATCCGCCCCGTGGGGTTGTTCGGCGAGTTCACGATGATCGCGCGGGTTCTCGGACCGATGGCATCGGCGATCGCGCGGAGGTCCAGATCGAACGTGGCCCGGTCGGCGAAGACACGGACCGGCGTGAGCCCCCCGCCGACGATCAACGACTCGTAGAAGAACCACGGCGGCGAGACGAAGACCACCTCATCGCCCGGATCGGTGAGCGCGCGCAGGAGCAGCGACAGACCCGTGAAGTTCCCGTTCGTGAGATAGACGTCTTCGTGCTCGAAGGAGATGCCGAACCGTTCGCGTAGGCCCGACGCGATGGCCTCGGCGGCGACCGGATCGTTCTGGGTGTACGCGTAGTGCGCCGGCCCTGTGGGTCGTGCGGCCCGCGCGATGGCGTCCACGTACTCAGGAGCAGCCAGATCGTGCGGGTTGCCGAAGGCGAAATCGCAGGTCTCCGGCCGCTGGAGCCGTTCGAACAGCTTGGGATCGGACGCCCAAGTTCCGAAGATGCTGAGCGCCTCCATCGACCTGCGGAGCTGCTCCGAAACGACCTGGGTCATCGATCCTCCTTCGTCGCTCCGAGCCGGAAGAGCTCGACCGCCATCACCCGGCGGAAGCCGTCGTCGCCGAAGACGCGCAACAACGCCTCAACCTGGCTCGCGTGTTCCTTGATCGCCGAGAGCTTCAGGTCCAGCAGGTCGTCTGGAAGCCCGAAGGAGATCGCGAGTTCGTCCTCGGGCGTACAGGGTGGCGTTCCAGGCCGGAAGATGTCGAACGGCAGCAGGTGCTCGACCCATTCCGCATGCCATGAGGGTGTGTAGGTCGCGTACAGCAATCGCGCGCCCGGCCTCGCGACCTCGTGGAAAGCCTCCGTGACCCACCGTGAGACATCCTGATGCCCTCGGTGGCCGGTCATCCCTTCGGGGCCGAACGTGAGCACCGTGTCGGGTGAGATGTCGGCCATGATCCGACGCACCTGATCCGCACCCCGCTCGTCGAGCGGCGCGTCCATGTCGACGTCGACGGGGCCGTCGAGGAACAGGTGCTCGGTTACGCCCAACACGTCGAGGCTCCGGAGCAGCTCGGAGGTCCGGATCTCTCCCATGGTTGCCGGAGGCCAGCGCTCCTCGTCCATCGATCCACCCTCGCCATGGGTCGCAGTGACGTCCACGACCCGCTCGCCGGCGCGAATGGCCGAGGCCATCAGTCCCGCGGAGAGGTAGATGTCGTCGTCGGGGTGCGCCCAGATACCGAGAACCGTGCCGAGCCGCTGCATGGGTCGGCGGAGCTTACTCGGCCGGATCGAGCTCACGGATCATGCGGATGATCCGGGTCTCGAAGACGGCCGGCACCTCGGACTCGGCGCACTTGCTCGAGACCAGGATCTTTAGGTGCCGGCGGAACTCCGCCCGTTGCATGCAGGGGCTGCACGCGGACAAGTGCTCCTCGATCCGCACGTGCAGCGTCGCCTCGAGCTCGCCGTCCAAGAAGCGCTCCACCTCGCGCAGCGCCTCTTGGCAGTCCGGTCCGCAGTCGTCCATATAGCTCATCCCACGAGCCCTCGCTCCCTGGCCGTTTCCCACAACGCCTTCTCCAGCGCTTTCCTTCCCCGATGCAGGCGGGACATGACCGTGCCGATCGGGGTGCCCATGATCTCCGCGATCTCCTTGTACGCGAACCCCTCGACGTCGGCAAGCAGCACGGGGAGGCGGAAGTTCTCCGGCACTGACTCCAAGGCGCGCTTCACCTCGTCGTCCGGGAGCTTATCCAGTACCTGCTCCTCCGCGGAGGACTCCACGCTGCGCGCGCCGAGCCGGTCGAACAGGTACCACTCGTCGACGTCGTCCGGCCCCTCGACGGTCTGCGGCTCCCGCTGCCTCTTCCGATAGGTGTTGATGAAGCTGTTGGTGAGGATCCGGTAGAGCCACGCCTTGAGGTTGGTCCCCTCCCGGAACGAGGCGAAGCCGCGGAACGCCCGCAGGTACGTGTCCTGGACGAGGTCCTCCGCGTCCGCGGGATTGCGGGTCATGCGGAGCGCGGCGCCGTAGAGCGAAGGCAACAGCGGCAGGACGTCGCGTTCGAAGCGCTCCCGCAGGGCCTGGTCGTCGGCGGCCGTTGTCTGGGCCACGCTAGACCCCCACCATGTGCCACCCGGTCGCGCCGGACGGGTGGGGATCCTCGACTCGGGAGATCTGCGTCTGGCCCAGTCCGTCCGTCGCGCGAACCCAGATCTCTCCGACGCCCGAGGGGTCGAACGACGGGCTTCGCCAGCGCCGCCGAGTCTGCGCCGAGAGCGCCGCTTCCAGCTCCGTCTCCTCCCAGGTCGTGCCCGCATCCAGCGACACCTCGACGCGCGATATCCCTCGCGTTCCGGAGAACGCGACCCCGGCCACCACCGAGCCGGCTTCGGCCTCGATAACGGTGTCGATGCGCGACATCGTCTTGACCACCGCGGCCTTGATCCAGCCGCGGCGCTCCCAGTATCCGATATACGGCTGGTCCACCACTTCGATCGACTCCAGCCATTTTGGGCTGCTTCATGCCGAAGTAGCCGGGCGCGAGCAGCCGGGCTGGGAACCCGTGCTCGCGCGGCAGCTCGCGGCCGTTCATCCCAACGGCGATCAACACGTCCTCACGCACGGCGTCTCGGATCGGGATCGAGTCCGAGTAGCCCCCGACCACGCGGAACACGACCTCGACGGCGTCCGCGCTCGCGCCCGCTCTGCCCAGCAGATACGGCACTGCGATCCCCGTCCACCGAGCCGTGGATATCAGGTCGCCGCCGACCACGTTGGAGATGCATTCGAGCGTCGCGTACTGCTCCCGCTCGGCCACGGCAACCACCGGGAACGGGAACCGCGTCCAGATCGTGGCCACGACCGCCGCCGCGAGCAGCCCGACCGTCATGCCCACGAGGGCGGCGGAGACTCCCGCACGGCGGCGCTGAAGCCGAAGCTCCGGCGCACCCGACTCGGACAAGAACGCCAGCCTAGGCGAACCCCGAGCAGCGCAGCGCCCATCCGTCCCCGGAACCGACCGAGCGGGCTACGCTTGGCTGATGCGGGTCCGTGCGGCGATCGGCGTCTCGTGCCTCCTGCTCACGGCGTGCACGGCACAGGACGCGCGGGAGGGGACATTGCCTTCGTACGCCCAACCCCTTCGGCCGGTGCCCGAGCCCGGCTCCCGTCTGCTCGTCATCCGAGACGACGGCAACCTCGTCACGATGCTGCCCGACGGTTCGAACGTCGTTCCACTCACCACACAAGCCGGGGAGAGGCTCGAGGTGCGGCAGCCGGCATGGTCCCCAGACGGCTCCCGGATCGCATGGGTGGAGTTGGAAGCAGGCCAGGCGACGCTCGCGGTCTCGGGACCTGCGGGCGTGGACCGGCGGCAGGCGGCGTTGGATCTCGCGGCGTTCTTCCTCCAGTGGGATCCAACGGGAGGCCGGGTGGCATATCTGGGAAGCATCCTCGGCACGATCGGGATGGGTGTCGTGTCGGACGACGGCGACGCGTTGTCGGTCGCGCAGGTGGGTGCGGGAAACCCGTTCTACCTGGCTTGGTCCCCCGAAGGCGACCGGCTGCTCGTTCACGTCAACCAAGCGACCCTTGGGATCAGCGATCTCGAAGGCGCTGTCGACGACCTTGGGGAGAAGCTCGGTACGTTCCAGGCGCCCGTCTGGCTCCCCGACGGCCGGCTCGTGTACGCGGTCCGAGACCGAAGCGACCAGCGCCTAGTGGTGCGCGACGGCGCGCGTGTCCGCACGCTCGCGTCGATCCCCCACGGCGCCGTGTTCGTGGCGAACCCCGCCGGGACCCACGTGGCCTATAGCAAGCGAACGGAGAGGGGACGCGCCGGACCGATCTACATGATCGAGCTCGCACGCGGCACGTCACGACTCGTCACCCCCGACGAGACCGCTGCGTTCTTCTGGGCTCCTGAGGGTGGCGATCTGTTGCTGCTCAGCGTGGAGCCAGGCGAACAGATCGGCTTCCGATGGCGGGTGTGGAACGGCCGGGAGCGTTTCGTCGGCGACCCCTTCCTGCCGAGCCCGGTGTTCCTGCGCGACTACGTGCCCTTCTTCGACCAATTCGCGCCGGGGATCGGGCTCTGGGCACCCGACGGATCCGCGTTCGCCTACCCCGGCCTCCACGAGACGGTAGCCGGCATCTGGGTCCAGGAGCCGACCCCCGGTGCGGCAGCCGTGTTCGTTAGCGACGGCTCGATCGTGTCCTGGTCGGCCTAGGCACGCACCCCAGGCCAACCCCCCACCCCCGTCCGTTCGTGCCATTCCGATGGCGAGGCGGGACAAGACGGGAAGGCATGACTGTCAGAACCACGGAGGGGTGCGAAGATGGATGCATGCCCGACCCTGATCGTTCCCCGCGTCCCCGCCGCCCAGGCCAGTCCCGCGGAGGACCGCCCGGTTCCGGCGTGCCTCGTCCCCGGATGTCGCCGTTCCTCGTAGCCGCCGCAGTGGTGCTCGGCCTGTTCCTGTTCATGAGCTTCTTCAGCCGGACCGCGACCAACCGGGTCACTCTGTCCGACGTTCAGCAATTCGCCGACGACGGCCAGATCGCCGGCCCGATCACGATCTCCGACACCGCGATCTCCGGCGAGCTCAAGGACGGAACGACGTTCGTCACGTCGCTGTCCAACAACTTCCAGACCCAGGACCTGGTGCAACGTCTGCAGGACGCCGGCGTGAACGTCGAGCTCACCCAGCCGAGCCCGTGGCTCACGATCATCGCCAACGTGCTTCCGATCCTCCTGCTCCTGGGGGTCCTGTACTGGTTCATGCTCCGCCGCATGGGCGGCGCAGGCGGCGCGAACCCACTCAACATGGGACGCAACAAGGTCCGCATGGTCGACCGCAAGGAGATGAAGACCACGTTCGCGGACGTGGCCGGCGTGGAGGAAGCCAAGGAGGAGCTCCAGGAGGTCGTGGACTTCCTGAAGAACCCCAAGAAGTACCAGCGCCTGGGCGGGCGGATCCCCAAGGGAGTGCTGCTGCTCGGACCTCCCGGCTGCGGCAAGACGCTCCTGGCCCGGGCCGTGGCCGGTGAGGCCAACGTCCCGTTCTTCTTCATGTCCGGCTCGGAGTTCGTGGAGATGTTCGTAGGTCTGGGGGCGGCGCGCGTGCGCGAGCTGTTCCAGCAGGCCAAGGAGAAGGCGCCCGCGCTCGTGTTCCTGGACGAGATCGACACGATCGGCAAAGGCCGCTCGGGGGCGCTCGGCGCCGGGTTCGGGGCACACGACGAACGCGAGCAGACGCTCAACCAGCTGTTGGTCGAGATGGACGGCTTCGACTCCCAGAAGGGCGTCATCATCATGGCCGCCACCAACCGGCCCGACGTCTTGGACCACGCGCTGGTACGGCCCGGACGGTTCGACCGGCAGGTCGTGGTGGACCGACCCGACCTGCGCGGGCGCGAGGCCATCCTGCGCATACACGCTCGTGGTGTTGCGCTCGATCCGACCGTCGACCTGCGTCTGATCGCCGGCCGCACACCCGGCTTCACCGGCGCCGACCTCGAGAACGTGGTGAACGAGGCGGCCCTGCTCGCCGCCCGCCGCGACAAGAACTCGGTGACCATGGCGGAGCTCGATGAGGCGATCGACCGCGCAGCGCTCGGCCTGGAGCGCAAGTCGCGGGTGCTCTCTGACGACGAGAGAGAACGGACCGCGGTTCACGAGATAGGCCACTCGCTGGTCGTTCTGTTCTCCGAGAACCTGGACCCGGTTCACCGGGTGACCATCATCCCGCGAGGAACCGCCGCGCTCGGTCTGACGTGGGTGCGCCCGCTCGAGGATCGGTACATGTGGACAGAACCGTTCATGAAGGACCAGATCGCGTTCGGTTTGGGAGGACGTGCTGCCGAGGAGATCTACTACGACGGCGTTGTGTCGTCGGGGGCACACGACGACCTGCAGAAGGCAACAGGTATCGCCCGGGCGATGGTGGCGGACCTCGGGATGAGCGACGCGATCGGCCCACTGTCGTTCACCCGCGACGACCAGGCGGCTATGTGGGGACCTCAACCGGAGCGGGTCTCGCAGAAGACGGCAGAAAAGATCGATGAGGAGACGGCCCGCTTGGTCAACGAGGCACACGAGCGGGCGCTGTCCATCCTTCGCGACAAACGCGATCTGCTCGATCGACTTTCCGCGCTCCTCATCACCATCGAGACGATCGAAGGCGACGACCTCAAGGACTACGCCGATGGCACGAGGCCCATCCCGACCCCGGAGCAGGCGAAGGAGCGGATCGCGAGCCAGGTCGCCGCAGCGGTGACGACCTCCGAGGCCGGACCCGACCGTGGGCCGGCCCGCGAGCGCCGCGTCGTGCTGCCCCCGGCACCCCCGATCCCCACCGTCGACTAAGCGTCCCGGCGGCTGGGATCGCCGGACAGCACCAAGTCCCAGCGGTCCCGCCAGAGGTCGAGGAACCGGTAGAAGTTCCGCTTGGACCACTTCGCCCGCTCGGCTGGGTCCGTGGTGAACCACATCCGGTGCTCGTGTCGTTCGACCGGGACCTGCACGACCTCGGCCCGCAAGCCCTTGTCCCTCACGCGGAACGAGTACTCGATGTCGGCGGTGCGGTACCAGCGGAACTTCTCGTCGAACAGCCCGGCGTCGATGAGCGTCTGGCGGCGGAGCGCCATCAGGTAGCCCTCGACGGCGTCGCAGGGACCTGGGCCCGATACCTCGTCGAACTGGCGAAGGTCTGCCGTCACGATGCCGAAGGGCCCGCACAGGCCCACGCCGGGATCCTCGAGCGTGGTCTCGAGCGGGCCGAACACGTCGCCGGTGGGCTCGACGGACCCATCCAGGACGAGCACTAGACGACCGCGTGTGCAGCGCAGGCCGGCGTTACGGGCGGCCGCCCATCCTGTCGCCTCGACGAGGCTCACCACCTCCACGCCCGATCCCCATCGGTCCGGCATCTCTCCCGTGGTATCGGCCACGACGTACTGCACGCGCCGCGCGGCGGCGTGAGCCCGGAACGCGGCGATCGCGCGATCGATGTCCTCGGGCCATCCCTCACAGACCCAGTGCAGGGTGACGTCGAAGATCGCCGGCTCGTCAAGGACGGAGGCCACGTCGCCCGCAGCGACCCTGGTCGGCTCGTCCGGCTCCTGCGCGACCGGATCCAGGCGCCATCCGTCCGGCTCGTCGACCACAGTCCAGCCGGCGTCCGCCAGGCGGTCGCGGATCGCGTCCGCGGAGGCGAAGTCCCCCGCAGCGCGAGCTCGTGCTCGTTCCTCGGCGAGCACCACGATCTCTGCGGGCGCCGACACGGCTTCCCTGGGAGGTGCCTAGGCCGTGGCGGCCTTGGTGGCGTTCCGAAGCCGACCCGCCATGCCCACCAGCACCTTGATCGCGATCTTCGGCTCGGACTGCATGAGGCCGCGGAACGTCCACTCGGTCAAGCCATAGAGGCGCACGTCGCTCGTCGCGGTGACGGTGGCCGTCCGCGGTCCGCCGTCGAGGAGCGCGATCTCGCCGAAGAAGTCGCCCTTGCCCAGCTTCGACTTCCTCTTCCCCCCGATCGAGACCTCCGCTGTGCCCTCCGCGATGATGAACAACCCGATCCCGGGGTCCCCCTCGCGGGCGATCACCTTGCCACTCGGATGCGCGAGCTCCTTCACGGCCTTGGCCACCGACTGAAGCTCGCGGTTGCTGCAACCGAAGAACAGCGGCACCTTCGCGAGCCCCCCGACGACCTCCTTCGTGCCCACGCCTGCCTCCTTCGACGGTCCGATACGGCGTCATCCTAGCCGGGCAAGTGGAAGAGGCGCCTCACGGGAGGCGCCCTCATCGTCGCGGGGACAGGATTTGAACCTGTGACCTCTGGGTTATGAGCCCAGCGAGCTACCGGACTGCTCCACCCCGCACATGGAGGCTAGCGAGTCACTCGACCATCGGCAACCGCATCGGGGGGATAGCGGTAGGGCCACGGCAAACGCCGCC
>Ga0247727_10009598_pt1 | contig 17452 bp, 16 predicted proteins | sample WisWelCaveWW1625_FD_202498 | JGI IMG/M metagenome (GOLD analysis project Ga0247727, IMG submission 202498) | Biofilm microbial communities from Wishing Well Cave, Virginia, United States - WW16-25 | ecosystem: Environmental > Aquatic > Deep subsurface > Groundwater > Cave microbial mat | place...
TCAGCGGCGCGGCCGGGGTGAAGCACTCCAGGATGGGGCCGCCCAGCAGCAGGACGCCCAGTGCAGGCAGCAGGATGAAGCGAATCTTCACAGAAGCATTCTACCTAATCTTTTCTGGCGCTGCAATACTTTCAACAGATTAGATGCTGGCACCGCGAATTTTGATGCCGAGACCGCCTCCTGATTGCGGGGGAAGTTCTGGAGCCCCGGAATAGCCGCAAGGGATGGGCGTGCCCGGCCAGAACGGTCATTCCGTACGTTGCCGGAAATTTCCACACGGCGTGAAACTTTCCACAGCCGAGGCGGGTTGCGTGCCACGCCTCGCCCGCTTATCCTCAACGGGTATGGCCAGGACAAGTTGTCCGCGGTGCGGGGGGACAGGCTGGGTCACCGTGGCGGCCAGCTCCGCGCGCGCCGGAGCCGCCCCGCAGACGCAGGCCGTGCGATGTGAGTGCACCGCCGCCGACCGCGATGCCCGGCTTCTGGAACGCGCGCGCATCCCGCACCGCTACGAACATTGCGACTTTGAAAATTTCGACACCGCCCTTTATGAGGGTCAGCCCGGCGGTGCGGCGTGGGACCGCAGCCTGGAACAAGCCCGCCTCGTGGTGCAGGGCTTTGCCCGCGACTTTCCCGCCGGCACCGAGCACGGCCTGCTGCTCCTGGGCTCCTGCGGGGCGGGGAAGACCCACCTGGCCGTGGCCGCGCTCAAGGAAATCGCCGCCCGCGGGCATAACGCCATTTTTTACGACTATCGTGAGTTACTCAAGGAAATCCAGCACAGCTACAACCCGGAGACGCAGGCCTCGGAGATGGACGTCCTGGAGCCGGTGCTGGCTTGCGAGCTGCTGCTGCTCGACGACCTCGGTTCGAGCAAGCCTTCGCTCTGGGCGCTGGAAACGGTCGGGCACATCCTCAACTCGCGCTACAACGAGAAGCGGCTGACACTGCTGACCACGAATTTCCTGGACCGCGAAGAGTCGCGCCGCACTCCACCATCGCGCAGCCTGGCTCTTTCATCGGGCGAGAATGTGCGAGCCGGCGAGGACTCCCTGGCCGATCGCGTGGGCCAGCGCATTCGTTCGCGGCTCTATGAGATGTGCCGCACCGTGGAGATTGCCGCGCCGGATTTCCGCAAAGAAGTCCGGCAGGCGGGCCGCGCAAGAGGCTGAAAAAATTCGCGCGGCGTCGCGGCTCGGCCCTCTTTGCAACTGCACGCACCAGCAAGATCCGCGCTGGAATTGACTTTTCGGCGCTAAATCGCGTATCCTCTACGCGATGCAGTGAACAACGGTTCACTGCTGTTCCTTCCTTGCTCTTCCCCAGCGGGAATATCCGAGGAAGCATCTGTCGGTCAGTCAAAATCCCCAGGAGGCACTGGGATGTCGTCCGAATTCGACAACCAAACAACGCAGCCTTCCGCGGCCGCTGCGGCCACGGAAGCCGAAACCCTGAACGAACAATCGCCAGCAACCCCGGAACCGGCGCAGTCTGAATCGGAAGCCACGGCTCCGCCCATTGCCGAGCCTGAGGCCGCGGCGCCAGTCAACGGCGACGAAGCCACGGCCGAAACGATGGACGCCCTGTTGGAGCAGTACGCCAAGCCCCAGCAGGCGCCCGACGAAGCCCTGCCCGTGGAAGGCCGAGTCGTTGCCTTCACTCAGCTCGGCGCCGTAGTGGACATCGGCGGGAAAAACGAAGGCCTCATCCCGGCCAGTGAGTTCGAACAGACCGGAGGCGCGCTGACCGTGCTCCCCGGCGAGAAAGTGGAAGTCTACGTCCTCGCCGAGCACAAGGAAGGCTACGTACTGCTCTCCTACCTGCGCGCGCTGCGCCGCCGCATCTGGGAAAACATCGAAAAATCCCACCGCGATGGCACCGCGCTCTCCGGCAAAATCCTGGACCGCGTGAAAGGCGGCCTGGTGGTGGACATCGGTATCCAGTCGTTTTTGCCGGCCTCGCAGATTGAAATCCGTCCTACGCACGACCTGGAGCGCTGGAAAGACCAGGAAATTTCCTGCCGCGTGATCAAGATGAACCGCAAGCGTGGCAACGTGGTGGTCAGCCGCCGCGCCATCCTGGAAGAAGAGCTGCGCGTGCAGCGCGAAAAGCTGCTGGAAACCCTGGCCGAGGGCGCGGTTCTGAAGGGCACGGTCAAAAATATGACCGACTACGGCGTCTTCGTGGACCTCGGCGGCCTGGACGGCCTGCTGCACGTGACGGATATTTCCTGGACGCGCGTGGCCAGGCCCGCCGACGTGCTCCACGAGGATCAGGAAATCGAAGTCAAAGTCCTGAAGTTCGACCGCGAGAAGTTGAAAGTCTCCCTGGGGATGAAGCACTTGCAGCCAGACCCCTTTGAGGGCCTGGCTGAGCGGCTGCCCAGGGGCGCGCGTCTGCAGGGCAAAGTGAAAAGTGTGACCGACTATGGCGCTTTCGTCGAGCTGGAGCCGGGCGTCGAAGGCCTGGTGCACGTCAGCGAGATGAGCTGGTCCAAGCGCCCGCAGCACCCCTCGAAGCTGGTCAAGGTGGACGACGTGGTGGACGTGGTGGTGCTGGAGGTGAAAGCCGACCAGCGCCGCGTGTCCCTGGGAATGAAACAGACCACGGAAGACCCCTGGCACGCCCTGGCCGAGAAGTATCCGCCGGGGACGGTGGTCACCGGCGAAGTGCGCTCGCTCACCGAGTTCGGCGCGTTCGTGGAGATAGAAGAAGGCATCGACGGGATGGTGCACGTCAGCGACATCAGCTGGAAGGAAAAGATCAAAAGCCCCGCGGACGTGTACAAGAAGGGCGACAAAGTAGAGTGCAAGGTGCTGAAGGTGGACCTCGAGCACCGGCGAATTTCACTCGGCGTCAAGCAATTGAACGACATCTGGGGCAACTGGTTCGCCGCCCACAAGGTAGGCGACCTGGTGAAAGGCAAAGTGACCCGCTCCGTCGAGTTTGGCGCCTTTGTCCAGTTGGTGGAGGACATCGAAGGCCTGTGCCACATCTCTGAAATCGAGGGACGCCGGCGCCGCGACGACGAAGGCGGCGATAAAAAGCCAGCCAGGACCAAAAAGAGCGGCAAAACGCTGGAGGTCGGACAGGAATACGACTTCAAGATTGTGAAGATGGATTCCGACAAGCACAAGATTGGCCTCAGCTACCGTGCCGCCATCCGCCAGGCCGAGAAAAACGAAATCGCGGAGTACCGCGGCAGCAAGGGCAAATCCACGTTCACCCTGGGCGATATGATCCTTTCCAAGCGCAACTCGGGGCTGTGAGCCGCGGGAACCCGGTCCGCAAAAAAATTTCTTGCCTGCAAGCCCGAAAGGATGTAGGAAGAGGTCGGCGCAATGAGCGAACCCACGATGACCAAGGCGGACCTGGTAGAGCAGGTGATCCGCGTCACGGAACTCCCGCGAAAAGAGTCGGAGACCATCGTCGAGACCATTTTCGAAAGCATCATCCAGGCCCTGCACAAGGGCGACAAAATTGAAATCCGCGGCTTTGGCAGCTTCCGCACTCGCCAGCGGAATGGACGCGTGGGTCGCAACCCCAAGACCGGCGCCAAAGTCGAGGTCCCGCCGAAGAAGATCCCCTTCTTCAAACCCAGCAAGGAACTGAAAGAATACGTGAACAACCGGGCGGCTACCCCCGCAGGCACCACGCAGGGCTAGCGGGCGGCGCGCGATGGATTACCTGTGGACTCCCTGGCGCTACCGCTACGTGGCCGGCGCATCCAAAGATACGGGCGGCTGCATCTTCTGCGAGGCGCAGGCGCGCAACGATGATGCCGCGGCGCTGATTGTCCACCGCGCCCGACTGAACTACATCATCCTCAACCGCTTCCCTTACACCACCGGACATTCGATGATCGTGCCCTACGCCCACCAGGCCGAACTGCGCGATTGCAGCGCCGAGACCCTGGCAGAGATGATGCAACTGGCGCAGAAACTTCAGGCGGCGCTGGAGGCCGCCTATCAGCCGCAGGGGTTCAATCTGGGGATGAACCTGGGCCGCTGCGCCGGCGCAGGAGTGAAGAACCATCTGCATTTGCACGTGCTGCCGCGCTGGAACGGAGACACCAGCTTTATGAGCACCATCGCCGAGACCCGCTTGGAGCCCGAAGACCTGGCGACGACCTACGAAAAACTGCGCCGCGAGCTGGGCCGCTGATCCACCCGGCCGCAGCTCACCATCTGTACGGCGGGGAGCTCACTATGGAAGTCATCACCCTCGAAAGTGTCGCCAATTCGCTCCCCGGCCCGTGGCAGCCGCGGGAGATTGCCGCCGTGAATGATTCCGTGGTGCGCATGGCCAAGGTCCACGGCGAATTCCCCTGGCACCACCATAACGAGGACGAGCTGTTCCTGGCCTTCCGCGGAGAATTCACGCTGGAAACAGAATCGCACGGAAACTTTTCACTTCGCCCCGGGCAATGCATCCTGGTCCCCGCGGGGACGCGGCATCGCCCCGTTGCTCGCGAGGAGGCTGTGGTCCTCCTCTTTGAGCTTCAAAAAACCAAGCAGTACGGCGAACCGGCCTAGTGCTTCCCTGCGCCCTCTGCCCGCCCTGCCTGCCCCGAGCCTGGCCGAGGGGCCTGCCCCGAGCCTGTCGAGGGGATCCCGCCGGCGCGGGACGAAGGGCCGCTCCGAGGTCTCTGTACTACTATTCCCGGAATTCTTCGCGTCCCGCGCAGTTTTCTTGCTCTTTTCTGTGCCCTCTGTGCCTTCGTGACCTCTGTGTAATTCTGAGCTAGTTGGTTGCGGCACTGCCGCGCTGTGTAGTTCCTTGCAGTGTGAATCGAGCGCCGCCGCGCTCTGTCAATTCTTCTCTTCTCTCTTGCCCGGCAGCGGCATAGAATCTTCTGCTCTGAAAACGGAGTGTTGCCGTGAACCTGGCCCTGACCGACGAACAGAGACTCCTGCGGCAGACCGTGCGCGAGTTTGCCGAGGCGGAGGTGAAGCCCCTGGCGCGCGAGCTGGACGAGACGGGAAAATTCCCGCGGGAGACAATTCGCAAGGCCGCGGAACTTGGCTTGACCGGGGTGGCCATCCCGGAGGCCGAAGGCGGTGCAGGCTTTGACCACGTCAGCTACGCCATCATGGTCGAGGAAATTTCCCGCGTCTGCGCGTCCACGGGCGTCATCCTCTCGGTCCAGAATTCTCTCTACTGCGACCCCATCCATCGCCTGGGCACGGACGCGCAGAAGAAGAAGTTCCTCGTCCCCTTCGCCCGGGGCGAAAAGATCGGCTGTTACGCGCTAACGGAGCCGCAGGCCGGCTCCAACGCCGCCGCGCTGGCCACGCGCGCTGTGCTCCGCGGCGACAAGTATATTGTCAACGGCACCAAGGCCTGGATCACCAGCGGCGGCGCTGCGGATGCCGCCATCGTGTACGTCAACACCGCTCCTGAAAAGGCCGAAAAGGGAATTACCGCTCTGGTGGTCGAAAAGGGCACGCCCGGGTTCAAGGTCGGCAAGGAGGAAAAAAAACTGGGCATCAATGCCACGGCCTGCACGGAGCTGAGTTTCACCGATTGCGAAGTGCCCGCCGCCAATCGCATCGGCGCGGAAGGCGATGGCTACAAGGTGGCGCTCTCCACGCTGGACGGCGGCCGCATCGGGATTGCCGCGCAGGCCGTGGGCATCGCGCAGGGGGCGTTCGAAGAGGCGCTCCGCTATTCGCAGCAGCGTATGGCTTTCGGACAGCCCATCGCGCAGTTCCAGGCCATCCAGTTCATGCTCGCGGACATGAGCACGGAAATTGAGGCGGCTCGCCTGCTGGCCCGCCGCGCAGCGTGGAAGCAGGATTCGGGCGCGCGCTTCTCGATGGAAGCAGCGATGGCGAAATTGTTTGCCAGCGAAATGGCTACGCGCGTCACGCACAAGGCCATCCAGGTGCACGGCGGCTACGGCTACAGCCGGGAATACCCCGTCGAGCGGATGTACCGCGACGCGCGCATCACCGAGATTTATGAAGGCACCAGCGAAATCCAGCGGCTGGTGATCGCCGCCCATGTGCTGAAGTCCTAGCTGGTGCCAGGCTTGACAGAGGGGGGAATTCCATGCGCGCCGTGATTGAAGGGATCATCCGGGAGTTCGAATCCAGAAAAATCTCGCGCCGCGAGATGGTCGCGGCCCTGACTGCGCTGACTGCACCGCTGGCAACATCCCGCGCGCAGGGCGCGCCTGTGCCGATTGAGGTCGCCGGGTGGGACCATATCGCCCTGCGGGTGACTGACCTCGCGCGTTCCCGGCGCTTCTACATGGACCACCTCGGATGCACGGTGCGGTCGGAGGGGGCTGGGAACGTAATGCTCAACGCCGGCGAAAACTGGATCGCGCTGTTTGATGGGCGCCCGCTGACCACTAGCCTGCCCCGGCCCGCCGGCCCCGGGGTGGACCACATCGCGTTTCGCAGTGTGCTGCGCGGGTTCGACGAACGCATGGCCGCGCTGCGCGCCCGCAACCTCAATCCCGTCTCGCCGCCGGGTACAGGGCGCGTTTACTTCCGCGACCCGGACGGCATCGTGTTGCAACTTTCCTAGACTGCGAAAACGGAAAAGGGAAAATAGAAAATGGGAATCCTTTCGGCGTTTCGTGCCCTGGCATGCGTTTCTCAGCTCGAGTCCGTATCGTCTCGCACGCCTTCCACTTCTCTTTCTATTTTCCCTTTTCCATTTTCTCTGTTCCACCCTATGCTGGATGTGTGCTGGCACTGGATAGCGGCGCCGATTTCGACCCCGCGAGGGACGCAGAATTTTTCTCCGGGCTGCCGGAGCGCCCGGCAGTGTTCCGCGTGGATTTGCACGATGCCGCTGCGCGTCCCTATCTGGCGCGCACGGCTAACCTGCGCGCCCGTCTGCGGCGGTTGCTGGGCCCTCCGGACCCCGCTTCGAAGCGCCTGAACCTGCGCGAACTGGCCGCAGGAATCCGCTACCGCGTCGCCGGCTCCCCGTTCGAGCAATCCGTGATGTTCTACCAGCAGGCGCGGGCGTTTTATCCGCGCCGGTACCGCGCGGTGGCGCGCCTCCGGCCGCCTGCGCTTCTGAAGCTCAACCTGCGCAACGCCTACCCCCGGTGTTACGTGACCCGGCGCATCCTGGACGACACGGGTTTCTATTTCGGCCCATTCCCTTCGCGTCGCGCCGCGGACACTTTCGCCGGCGAGTTTCTGAATCTGTTCAAAATCCGCCGCTGCCAGATCAAGATCCGGCGCGACCCCGCATTCCCTGGCTGCATTTATTCGGAGATGAAAATGTGCCTGGCGCCGTGCTTCGCCGGCTGCACAGATGAGGAATACGCTGGCGAAACATCGCGCGTGGTGAGTTTCCTGGAGTCCCGGGGTGCCGCGTTGATGGGCGAACTGGAATCGGAGCGCGAGGCAGCCAGCAGTGGGGAAGACTTCGAGCGTGCCTCCGGCATCCACAAGAAAATGGAAAAGGTGGCTGGCGTCCTGCGCGACCTCCCCGGCCTGCCGCGGCACATCGCCGGACTCGATGCCGTTGTACTCCAGCCCGTGGCGGCACGATCCTCGGTAGCGTGTTTCACAGTCCGGGCCGGGCGCCTGGCTGATCCCTTCCTGTTGGAGTTCGGCCAGCTGGCCAGCCAGCCGCGTTCGCTCGAGGAGCTTCTCCGCGGCCATCTGGACCCGCAGAGCGCTCCCCCCGCGGATGCGGACGCCGGGACCCGCACGTTGCTCGAAGACCATCTCTCCCTTCTCGCGCGCTGGTACTATTCCAAGCCCCGGACAGGAGAAATTTTCTTTCGCGAACCGGACTGGCCGTATCGCAAAATCATCCGCGCCTGCTCGCGGGTGCTGGCCTCCGCACAGCCGCGCGAGGAGCAGGCGAAATGACGCGCTGCGCTACGCCCGAGGGGACAACCAGATTTTCGGCGCGCTTCGCCGGCCGGGCTGCCGCGGAACACTTCCGAACGGCGCAGAATCTGAAGTGGTCGTCCATCGGCATCGGCACCTACCTGGGCAATCCGGATCCGGCCACCGACGAGTCGTATTCCGCTGCGGTCGTCGCCGCCGTTCGCGGCGGCATAAACGTCATTGATACCGCCATCAACTACCGTTTCCAGCGCAGCGAGCGCTCCATTGGCGCGGCTCTCAAGCAGCTTGCGGCAGAGGGATTCGCGCGCGAGGAGCTGATCCTCTGCACCAAGGGCGGGTACCTCACTCCGGACGGCCAGATGCCGTGGAACCCCAGTGATTATTTCCGCCAGGAATTCATCGCCCGCGGCGTGATGCGCTCTGAGGAGGTCGCCGCCGGATGCCACTGTATGTCCCCCGGGTATCTGGACAATCAGCTCACTCGCAGCCTGCGCAACCTGGGCGTGGACTGCGTGGACGTCTACTACCTGCACAATCCGGAGACGCAGCTCGGCGAAGTGCCTCGCGAGGAGTTCGACCGCCGTCTGCGCGCGGCGTTTGAGTTTCTGGAGAGCGCCGTCACTGCCGGACGCATTCGTTTTTTTGGGATCGCCACGTGGAACGGCTTTCGCGCCGCGCCCCACGCGGCGGATTATCTGCCGCTGGACTCCATCGCTGCACTGGCCCGCGACGTGGCCGGGGAGGGGCACCATTTTCGGGTGATTCAGTTCCCCTTCAACCTGGCAATGCCGGAGGCCCTGGTGCAACGAAATCAGTCCGTGGCCGGCCGCGCCTGCCCCGCCCTGGTGGCCGCGGAGGCGCAGGGCGTCACGGCCGTGGCCAGTGCTTCGATCTTGCAGGGCCGCCTGGCGTCCAATCTGCCGCCGGGCGTTCGCGAGGTCTTCCGGCTGGAAAGCGACCTGCTGCGCGCCATCCAGTTCACGCGCTCGACGCCGGGAATTACCACCGCCCTGGTGGGGATGAGCCGCGCGGCCCACGTTGCGGAAAACCTGAAACTCGCCGCCCTCGCCCCCGCCACGCTCGAACAATTTGAAAAGCTATTCGGGGAGTAGCTAGGATTGCATTCGGCAGCAGGAAAGTCCGCGGCCCTCAGATCCCGGATTCCTTCATCCACTCGCGTATGGCTGCGTCCACGGAAGACAGCTTCCCGGTGAAGAAGTGGCCGGCATTTTCGACGAACACCTCGCGGTGCGGCCCGGGCACCTTTCTGGTCACGGATTCCACGGCCTCGCGGCTGCCAAATTCGTCCTGAGCTCCCTGCACGATCAGGAGCGGTTTTCCGCAGCCCGCCAGATAGGCCAGGTCGGACTTGTCCGCCGGAATGCCGAGACCCATCAGCCGCGACACGCGCGCATCTTCGCACCCCACGCGCAGGCCTACCCAGGCCCCGAAGCTGAAGCCTCCGAGGAGCAGCGGGATGCTCGGGCACTCGCCGGCCAGGAAATCGAGAGCGGCGCGAACGTCCTCTGCCTCACCGTGGCCCTTGTCGTGCCTCCCCTGGCTGAGGCCGGCGCCCCGGAAATTGAACCGCAGTACTGGCAAGCCCAGGTCTTGCAGGGTCTTGGCCGCCTGGAACACCACTTTATTGTGCATCGTGCCGCCAAACAGCGGATGGGGATGGCAGAGCAGCGCAGCCATTTTCGGTGCCGTATCGGGGACGGTCCACAACTGCGCTTCCAGGCGCCCGGCTGGGCCGCTGAGGAACAAGGTGCGATGAAAGACTTTGCTCATGATTTGGGAGGTGACGCGGATGGCCGGGTCATAGTACGCCTGCGGCACGCCTGCCTCTCCGCGGATGAAATCTTTTTCGCCGGGCGCCGGCACCGCTCCAGTATTCACAAAAGTACCATTGCGCCCTGCGGCGAAGAATGTTAACTTGGTTTCCTTGTTTGTTACCCAGCCGGGGAGGCCAGAACTGCCGATGACGAGTGCAAGTGAACGGCGTGGCTCGCGCCGATTTACCATGGCACTCCCGATCAGTCTTCGAATCCCTGACGCCGAAACGCCCGTCCCCCAGCACGCCGAGACTCGCGACGTCAGCTTCCGCGGCCTCTATTTCACCCTGCCGTCGCCTCTTCGTGCCGGAGCTCCCCTCGAATTCGTCCTCACGCTGCCGAAGGAAATCACCCTGGCAGGCGACGTGCATATCCGCTGCTTCGGAGAAGTCTTGCGGGTGGACGACCAGTCCGGACGCTGTGGTATTGCCGCGAGAATCAGCCGCTACGAATTCCTGCCCCCGCCGGGCGCTCCCGCGGCCCACGCCTGACGCTCTGCTGTCCCAGGGTTCCGTTTTGCAGTTTGCGTGATTTTGCCGGAGACGCCGCCGGAGGTAAAATGCTTTTTCACCGCCGGGTGCCCGGGCTGCCATGACGGGTCCCCCGGCCGGGGGAGCGATCCATGAGCCAGACGGATGCCGCCACCGCCCTCCAGGATTTGAAAGACGACGCCGTGCTCCCGCACCCGGTCCGCTTGCGGGATATGATCCTGCGCGTGCAACTGGACGCGCCCGCGGCGCTGGAGCTGAACCGCGAATTCCAGAACTATCTCTCCCATTTCGGGGAAACGCAGAAGATTGCCCGGGGCATTCTGGAGAAACTCGCCTCCGGCCGGCCCAAGTCCGCCTGACTGTTTCCCGTGTCCTCACCCGCGTGGAGGAGTGCAAGCCGTTGAACGCCCGCCAGACGCTGCTGATCGACGCCGACGATACCCTGTGGGAAAACAATATCTTCTTCGAAGAGGCCATCGAAAAATTCATCACCCTGATCGAGGGCTTCGGCTTCAGCCGCGACTATGTGCGCCGCATCCTCAACGAGACCGAAAAGCGCAACATCCGCCAGCATGGCTACGGCGTCAAGAGCTTTGAAAAATCGCTCGAAGAAACCTATCTCAAGCTCTCCGGCCATATGGCTCGCCGCGAGACCCTCGAGGAAATCCAGGGGCTGGTCCGCGGGCTGGAGAACACTCCGCCAAAAATCATTGATGGCGTGCCCGACACCCTGGCTTATCTCGCCTGGCATCACCGCCTCATCCTGTTCACCAAAGGCCAGCCCGCCGAGCAGGCGGGAAAAGTCGAGCGTTCCGGGTTGCACTCCTTCTTCGAGGCCATCGAAATCATCAGTGAGAAGAACTCCCTGGCCTACCGGCGGATCGTGGACCAGCACCGCATCGTCAAGGAGCACGGCTGGATGGTCGGCAACAGTCCCCGGAGCGACATCAACCCGGCTCTGGAGGCCGGTTTGAACGCGGTGTTCATCCCGCACTCGGCAACGTGGGAACTGGAGCACGCCGAGGTGAAGAGCGGCCCGGGCAAGCTGCTCATCCTCTCCAAGTTCAGCGAACTGCGCCAGCATTTCTGAACCGGAGGCCTGCGCGCTGCGCTCCCTCCGGCAGCCCTCCAAATTGGCTCTGGAATCTGCCGCCGGGGTCTTGGAATCTAATTCCGGGAGAAGTCAAATGCCCACACCTGCCGCCACAACTGACGCCCGCCCGCCGGCCATCGGACCCGAGGTGGACTGGCGCCGCGAATTTTACGAATTCGAGGACGCCGTGTATCTCAACGCCGCCGGCGATGCTCCCATCCCTCGCGTCTCCGTGAAAGCCCTGGAGCGCGCCGTGGAGCGGAAGAAACGCCCGCACCTCCAGGAGGACGAACAATTCTTCGGCCTGCCGAACCGGGTCCGCGCGCTGTTGGCGCAACTGCTCGGCGGAAAACCAGAGGAAGTGGCCGTCACCAGCGGTGCGTCTACGGGCCTGGCAGCGGTGGCCAATGGCCTCGACTGGCGCCCCGACGACGAAGTCCTGATTGCCCGCGGCGAGTTCCCCGCGCACTTCAGCACCTGGGTCCCGCTGTCGCAGGCCGGGAAATTGAAAGTGCAGGTGGTTGAACCGGCCGGCGCCTGCATCAGCGAAGAAGATTTCATCGCCCGCTTGGGAAAGAATACGCGCCTGGTCTCGGCCAGCCTGGTGCGTTTTGATGATTCCGCGCGCCTCGATGCCGCGCGCCTTGCCGCGGCGTGCAAATCGGCCGGCGCGCTGCTGCTCCTCGACGTCAGCCAGGCGGCCGGGGCTGTGCCGCTGGACCTCAGCGCCATCGACGCCGATTTCGCCGTCTGCTCCGGCTACAAGTGGCTGCTCAGCCCGTTTGGAACCGGGTTCTTCTGGATCCGCCAGGACCACATCGAGGAGATGCAGCGCCGGCCGTTTTACTGGATGGCGCTTGCGGGTGCTTCGAAGTTCCATTCTCTGTGGTTCCAGACATCGCAAATCGTTCCTGAAGCAGGAGAGGCGCGTCGCTGGGATGCTCCGGAAACGGCCAGTTTCTTCCACCTCGCGGTGATGGAGGCGTCGCTCGAGTTTCTGCATCGCGTGGGCGTCCCGGTCATCTGGCAGCACATCGGCGGCCTGCTCGAACAGGTGGTCGCGCGGCTCCCTCTGGACCGCTGCGTGCTGGCCAGCCCCCGCGAAGCGGCGCGGCGGGGGCCCTATGTCTGTGTGAAGGCGCGGTCCAGCGAACGCACGCGCGAACTGAATGCCCGGCTGCGCGAGAAGCAGATTTACGTTTCCCTGCGCGAAGACGCCCTGCGCATCGCCCCGCATCTCTACAACACGCCGCGCGATATGGACCGGCTGTTGGAAATCCTGGCCGTATGAGGACCGCATTCCCCTGGAAAATCAATTGAGCGCTGAACCGCAAGCCGCGTGGCCGCGTGTGGCCGTGATGGGTGCCGGCGCCGTGGGCGCCTACTTCGGCGGGATGCTGGCGCGCGCTGGTGCGCCCGTCACCTTTATCGGCCGCCCGGCGCACGTCGAGGCCATCAACCGCGACGGCCTGTTCCTCGACAGCCTCCATTTCCAGCAGTCTGTCCGGGCCGCGGCCACCACGGATCCGGCAGGCATCCGCGGCGCCGCGCTCGTGCTCTTCTGCGTCAAAACGCTGGACACTGCTTCCGCTGCGCGCCTGATGGTGCCGCACCTGAACTCCGCGGCGCTCGTGCTCTCGCTTCAGAACGGCGTTGAGAATGTCCAGGAGATGCGCGCCGCCGCAGGAATCGAAGTGCTTCCGGCTGTGGTGTATGTGGCGGCGGCGATGGCCGGCCCCGGGCGCATCAAACACTCCGGCCGCGGCGATCTGGTCCTGGGTGACCGCAGAAGGAAAGATGATGTGGCCCGCGCCGCGGAATGGTTCACCCGCGCCGGTGTCCCCTGCCGCATCTCCGAAAACATTGACGCTGAGCTGTGGACCAAGCTGGTCTGGAACTGCTCGGGCAACGCCGCCAGTGCCCTGGCCCGCGCCACCTATGGCCGCATCGCCCGCAGCGAGACCGCCTGGGAGATGGTTACCGCCACGGCGCGCGAGGCCTTTGCGGTGGCCCGCGCCGCGGGCATCCAGATGCCCGGGAGCGAAGCGGATTTGCTGGCCGCCGGCCGCAAGCTGCTGGATGGCGATTTGGCCCATGCCACTTCGTCCACGGCGCAGGATGTCGAGCGCGGCAAAAAAACTGAAATTGAAGCCCTCAACGGAGTCATCGTGCGCAAAGGGAGGGAGCTTGGCGTTCCCACGCCTGTCAACCTGACCCTCTATGCGCTGATGAAACTCCTGGACGAAAAACTTCCCTGAATTCTTCCAGGAAATTCCACCATGCGCGCCGGAAGGTTCTTCAAGGCAGGAACGGTCGGAAGGGAATTCGCACCACGGCTTCCAGCTCCACCGGCTCGCCGTTGCGTTCCGCTGGCCGGAATTGCCAGCGCGCCAGTGCCTGCATCGCATTCTGGTCCAGTTGCGGCTGCACGCCCCGCACCAGCTGGATGCTGTCCACGCTTCCATCCTTGCGGATGATGGCGTACAGCACCACCTCTCCCTGCACCCTGGCATCGGCCAGCGCGGGCGGGTATTTGGGGTCCACTTTTCGCAGGGGCACTGGCCCGGTGAGATCCGCCGGGTTTGCTTCGCGCAACAGACCGCGCAGGCCGGAAGCACTCGATTCCGTGGCTGAGCGCAGCGGCGCGAAGTTCAGCACCCAGCTTCCGGTGGCGCTCGACAGGTTGGGCATATTGACATGCAGCGTGTACACCGGCCGCGGACCCAGCACCTCCTCCACCACTTGCTCCGTGGGACGTGCCGCTTCGTCCTTCGCAGCGCCCGGTTTTGGCGCGGGGCGCACCGGAGCCATACGCAAATCCAGCGGCCGGCCCGGGCCCGGACGCGCGGGCAGCGGCGTCACAGGTGCGGGCGCAACCGCATTGCCTCCTCCGCCTGGATTTCCTCCGCCGCCCAGTCCTGCGACCGGCTGCGCATTTGCCGGATTTCCGCCGGAAACGTACACGTCCGGAATTCCGGTGCCTTTGCCGCTGGTCCCGTTTCCGTTCCCGGCGCCCGCACTTTGTCCCGTCCCTCCCGGTGTGCCCGGGCTGGGCCCTTCGGGCGAAATGGATAGCCGCGCGGAAAGGTTTCCCGGCGGGACCACGAACTCCTCTTCCGGCGGCGCCGGCGTGGCGGAGAGCGCAACAATATTCTTCAGCGTCGAGCTTCCTGCGGCGATGCCTTCCGGCGCAGCAGGCCCGCCAATGTCCGGCGGTGCCGGCTCCCCGGCGTCGCCAGCCTGCGGCCGGCCGCGCCGCTCCGCCAGACGGACCGGCGTTACCTCCAGCCGCGGCCGGGCGACTCGGGCCTCCGACACGGCCAGCGCCACCTCACCCGGCACGGCTTGCGCATGGTGGATCTGTGGCGCAGCGAGGTCCGCGTTGGGGGCCGTAGCGCGCCGTGCGCGTGCGCGCAGCACGGGAGCACGCACATTCAGTTTCGGCCGCGCGGGCCCTGTGGACTTATTCCACTGCACGATGTTCGGCAGCTCGGGAAGTATTCTCGGCGCTTCCAGTGCGGACGCCGGCTGGATCAGCAGCTGCCTGGGGTGCGTGATCCGCGGCGGCGAGGCCATGATGGTCTGCCGCGGGTGGAACGCGTCTGCTCCGCGGCGGGGCTCTTCCTTCGCCGGATTCACGCGCGCTGCCGGCCTGGGTTTTGGTTTTGGCGGCGCCAGCAAGGGCAGGTCGCTGGCTGATCCATGCCACACCAGCTCGATGCGCGGGGCGTCCAGCGGAGGCCGGGGGACGCTCCGGCCCCATCCGAAAATTGGCGCATTCACCAGAAACACATGGATGAGGAAGGAAAGCACGAACAGCTTCGCAGGTGCGTGCGCGTGATGCCAGAAGTCGCCAAAATATCTGGGCGCAGGCCCGGTCACGTTGCTCAGACGTTCCCCGCCCACGGCCAGCCGCAGGTTGCTCCGCAGCCTGCCCCGCCGCGGCTCCCAGACCACGCCCAGCCGCGGTCCGGGCACAGGTCTGGGAGCAGGAGCTGGCATCCGGTGGGTGGGCGTGTGTGCCGCAACCGGCGAGTGTGCAGGCCTCGAGTGCGCCGGCTCGATCTTGCTTGCGTCCCGCATTCCTTGGAATTATACCCCTGCAATCGCCTCGCGCCCGGAAAAGGGCTTGCCGCAGCGGGATGAATTTGCCAAGATAGCCGCGAAGACTGGAGCCTGCCGTGAGCCGCATCCCCCGCTGGCTGCGCATCACCTTATACATCCTGATTCCCCTGGTGGTGCTGGCCTGGGCCCTCCCCTACTTCCTGGACGTCGAGCGCTACCGCCCGATGATTGTCGCGGCGATTGAAAAAGAGACGGGGAGGAAGGCGGGCATTGAAAAAATCCGCGCGCGGCTCATCCCCCAGGTTGGGTTCGTGATCGAAAACTTCACTCTGGGCAACCCGAAAAATTTTCCCGAAGGCAATGTGCTCAGCGTTGAAGCCATCAAGGGCAGCCTGGCCTGGGGACCGCTCATCTTCAACAAGGAATTCCAGCTCACCGGCGTCGAGCTGGTAAACCCGCGCATCTCTCTTCTGGACGATGACCGCGGCAAGAACAACTACGACTTCAGCGACGTCGGCAAATCTGCCAAGGCGGGACCCGCCACGTTTCGCATCGCCGACATCGGCCACATTGGCCTGAGCGGCATCGAGCTGAGCATGGGCCAGGTGAGCAGCCGCAAGCGCCCGCCTGTCCAGTTCCTGAAGGTGTCGGACCTCAACGCCGACCTGAGCGACATCGCCCTGGACGTCAAAAAACTCAAGCAGTGGAAAGTGGACAGCGACCTGGACGGCGTGAAACTGGAAATCGCCGGCTTGCGCGGCGCCATCGAGTTCAAGTCCGGCGAGTTCAAACTCCGCGACGCCCAGGCGAAGTCAAAATTCGAGATCCAGGTGGGCAGTGCGGGCTCCGCGCGCGGGACGCTGCACGTAGCGGACATCGAACACGCCATCGCCGAATTCGACGTGCGCACCAGCGTGCTGGACGTGGACCGCCTGATGGGCGCCGCAGCCCCTTCCGCCAGCAGCACTCCGCCGCGCTCCAGCCGGAGCGAGCTGCTGGCCAAAGGACGCGTCGCTGCCGACAAAATCCGCTACGCCCCCTACGAAGCCACCGGCGCCACCGCCGATGTGCGCATTTACACCGACCGCGTCGAAATCTGGCCCATCTCCATGGGCCTCTACGGCGGCACGTTGCAAGTCTCGGCGCGCCTGGACCGCAAACAGGTCCCGGAGCGCTTTTCCGCCAATATCCAGGTGCGCGACCTCGACGTCGCGCAGGCCGCCGCGGCATCGCCCGACACGCGCGGGAAAATGACCGGCGCCGCGGAGCTGGACCTGCAAGTGTTCGGCTCGATGGGCGCGGGACTCATGGACTCCCTCACCGGCAGCGGAACTTTTAGCGTCACCAACGGCCGCTTCCCCGGAATGGACCTCGGCAAGACCGTGAATACGCTGGCCAAGCTGCAAAAAATTATTTCCTTCGGCCAGGTGGGAAGCAATCTGGGCGGCGAGATTTCTTTCCGCAGCATCGCCGGAGACCTCGCGCCGGGCGGCGGACGCGTCGCCAGCCGGCGCATCCACGTGGACTCCCCGCAGGGCACCGTGGATATGGGCGGCAGTTTCGGGTTTGATCAGACGCTGGCCTACGACGGCCAGGCCGTGCTGGCCAAAAGTTCCGGCGGACAGGTGGAAAACCCCGTGGACGCCATCGGCAAAGTTCTTGGCGGGGTGATGAAACAGACGGTCGGGCGGGTGAGTCTGCCGTTCGCCGTCACTGGCACATTCCAGAACCCGAAAATCCAGCCCGGCCGCGGCCTGCCGGGCATTTCCACTGCCCCCACAACCACGCAAGCCTCGCAGACCCAGACTACCGAGCAACAGCCGCAAAAGAAAAAATCCATCTTCGATATTTTCCGCAAGCCCTGAACGCAGTGAAGGGTAAACCCTGCCTGTCCCGAGCGAAGTCGAGGGAAGCGCAGTGAAGGGTAAATCCCGAGCTTTAAGCTCCACCCGGGATCGGCCCGCGCGTAGAAAGCCGCACGCGATAGACAGCCCTGTCGGCAGTGATGAACAGCGTCGAGCCGTCTTCGCCGAAGGCGCAGTCGGCCGTGGCCGTGCCCAGCACAAAGCTGCCGATGTGCGTGCCGTCCGGCGCGAACACGTAAAGCCCTCCGGGGCCAGAAGCGAAGAGGTTGCCCTG
>Ga0247727_10009599_pt1 | contig 17450 bp, 17 predicted proteins | sample WisWelCaveWW1625_FD_202498 | JGI IMG/M metagenome (GOLD analysis project Ga0247727, IMG submission 202498) | Biofilm microbial communities from Wishing Well Cave, Virginia, United States - WW16-25 | ecosystem: Environmental > Aquatic > Deep subsurface > Groundwater > Cave microbial mat | place...
AACGAATCGGCCGCTCAAATTCGAGCCAGATCACTACGGCGTGATGAACCCTTCCGGTGCGTGGCCGCGGTTGGTGAAGATGAAATCAACGATCTTGTCGAAGTCGAAGCCACCGAGCGTTTCGAGGCGTGCCCAGGAGGCCAGCGCGATGGCGTCGCCGTTGGCCGGGCGCGGGGTGAGGATAACGCCGCGGCCCGGGCCAAACGCGGAGACCAGGATTTCCAACCGGAGGGCGTCGATCGCGGGCAAGAGGCCCGGATCGTAGCTCAGCCACGCGTGGCCGTGTTCCAGGTTGTGGACGAGGTCGGCGTCGTCGAGGATGAAGTCGAAGAGGCCGGTGGGCTGGACCGGCGCGCCGAGGATGTCGCCGACTCGCGGCCGGGAATGGTGCGGGCCGTAGGTCGGCTGGTTGCCGTTCACGAGGTTTGTGAGGGCGCTGTAATCGACCGGGCCGGCGACGTGGTTGCTCGTGATCGCGGGGGCGCCGTTTAGTTGATCGGTCCGGGTGCCTTCGAGGCCCGCGTCGGTGAAATTGCCGAGGGTGACGGGCGCGGCGGCGTCGAAGTCGGTGCCCGCCGCGAAGTCGGTTCGCAGGCCGCCCCGCGCGATGGGGCTGAAGAGGTCGCTGCCGGAACCGCCGGTGAGCGAGTCCTTGCCGGGGCCGCCGGCCAGGATGTCGTCGTCGCTGCCGCCGTCGAGCGAATCGTTGCCGACGCCGCCCAAGAGCGCGTCTAGGTCGTTGCCGCCGAGCAAGCGATCCTTGCCGGTGCCGCCCAAGAGAATGTCGTCGCCCGCGTCGCCCGCGATCGTGTCGTTGCCGGCGCCGCCGTCGGTCGCGTCGTCGCCGTCGCCGCCGGAGATCGAATCATGCCCGGCGTTGCCGATGATCGTGTCGTCGCCGGAGCCGGAGGAAATCGTGTCGTTCCCCTGATCGCCGGAGATCGTCGCCGGTTTGTTGATCGCCGCGGCGATTTGAATCGTGTCGTGCCCTTTCAGGCCACGGATCACGATCGCTTGAACGTCGCCTTCGACATAGCCGTTCGGATTGGCGGGGTCGGTGTTCGCGCCGTCGATCAGCACGACGATTCTGCCGCCGGCCTGCGACACGTCGATCAGGTTCGCCTTGGTCGTGCCGTCGATCGTGAGCGTGCCGGCGGCGAGCGAACTGGCTAGCAGGCAACGGCTCTCCAAGACCTCAACTCGCGGTCGCAGTTCGCGCGACTGCCCGCCGTTCGATCCCCTGCCGCTCGACCGCTCGCGTCCGTGCGCTGCGTGACCGTTCATCGTTAGTCTCCTGGCGAATGTTCCGTGCGACAGGCCGCGCGGAAAACTGGTGGATTCAGGGCCGCGTACTCTAAGGAAGATGTCGAAATCTGCCAAGCCAAGCTGACGGCGCGGCAACCCGCTGACGGCGGAGACGGTGTTCGGAGATTAGCAATGCGGTCGCGCGGCCGACTTCGCCGACTCGATCGTGCGATTGTTCCCTTCGATCGAGATCGGCCAATTGCCGGCGTCGGCGGCGGCGCGTGGGAATCGCGGCGCGTGGTAGCCGGCGTAGAGTTCGGTTCGCAGATGCGCGAGCATGTGGTGGCCGCGACGCCGCTCGCGTTCGGCGCGCAATGCCGCGAGGTCGATTGGTCCAACGACAATTCGCTCGCCCGGGCCGGGTTCCGCTTGCGCGAGCACGCGGCCGTCGAAGTCCACGATCATGCTGCCGCCGGGCCACGAGAACGGCGGATAGTTTTTCAGTTGAGCGCCCTGGTTACACGCCACCACGAAGGCCATGTTCTCCAATGCGCGGCAGCGATTCACGAGCGGCCACCAATCGAGCGGCGCGGCCGTGCCCCACGGGTCCATATACGCCGACACGCGAATGAGCACCTCCGCACCTTTGAGCGCGAGCTGCCGGATCGCTTCCGGGAACAGCCAGTCGTAGCAGATCGCCACGCCGAGCCGGCCAAGTTCCGTCTCGACGACCGGGAACGGATCGTCCGCGTAGTTCGGCAGGTCGTGCGGACTCGCGTGTACCTCCCACGGAATCCAGGGATGGGTCTTGCGGTACTTCGCCAAAATGCCGGTCGGGCCGATCAGGCACGTCGTGTTGAACACGGCGTCCGGGAAGTTGTCGTCGCGTTCCAAGAACGTGCCGGTCTGAATGTAGACGCCGTGATGCTGCGCTCGGCGCGTGTACCGATCGGTGTGCTCGTTCGGGACGGGGACGGCGAGCTTGTCGAGCAACTCGCGCACGGTGAAATAAACCGGTGGCGAGTGCGCGAACTCGGGGAAGACGACGAGCCGCACGGGAAAGAACGGCTCGTAGCCAAGCACGGCGGAGTCGATCATTTCGAGCATGCGATCGACGCGGCCGGCGATCTCATCGCGCGAGCGCGGGCTTGGAAAATCAGTCTGGCAGCACGCCGCGTAGTAGCGGTCGATCGAATTCATCGCGGTAATCCTGTCGCGGGGGCCGGTTATTCTTCGCCAGCGGCCAGCTTAACGGAGGCGATCGCGACTGGACAGCGGCAGCGCCCGGCCGCGTAGTCTAAGTTTCCCGATTTTTTCTTTTGCAATCTCGCCACGCGTGCATTACAAGAGCATGGTTCGCAGGCTGGCCGAATTAGGGGAGCTGCCGATCGGACTGTTTCGACGGGTGCTGGCCAGACCTGCCCGGCCGTTCCTGAGCGAACGGCCGGCGCCGATTGTCGGAGCCGAAGCGGGGCCGCCCATTTCTCAGGGCGATCGGATCACTCGAAGAACCGCACTGTGGCCATGGTGGGCACGACGCCGTGCTGGGCTGCGCGCACGGCGCCGCGAGTCGTTTAGCGCACAAAAAGTAGTGCCCGATTTCTCACGGGAGGTTCAACCATGTCAGGTCAAGATCCTTCGGGACTGGAAAGCCAGAAATTGGAAGCTCTGGCGAGGCAACTCGGAGACCTGGAAAAGCAGGCGAATGAGTTGACCGCGGCCATTCAGCGGTCGGCGTCGGTGCGTCGTGTGCTGGTGCTCGTCGTTGTCGGCGTGCTCGCCGTGTTCGGCGGCTTGTACTACCAAGTGGGCAGGTCGTTCGTCGACCAAAAGAACATCGACAAAATGATGGTCTACTTGAACAAGCGGGCCGCCGCGAATTCCCAGGAGGTGATGAACGAACTGCAGACACTGGTCAAGCACACGCAGCCCACTGTCTCGGACGCGCTCGAAAAACAATTTACCAAGGACATGCCGGCCATCCTCGGCCTGCTCGGCAAGGAGCGCGAAGTCCTCGCGCTGAACCTGCAAGACCTTTTGGACCAACGGCTGCGAGCCCAGTACACCAAGGCGCTCAAGCAACACAGCGCGATTCTCCAGGAAGAGTTTGACATTCAGGACGTGGAAGCGCTGGCGATGATGGTGGACCACTTCGAGGGCGGATTCCAGCCGCTCGTCAAGCAGTATTACGGCGACCGGCTGAAGGAGGAGTTCAATCGGATGTACGCCACGTGGGACAATTTTCCGCTCGACAACTCGCGGCGCACCAAAGAAGAGTTGGAGAAGGAACTGTACCATCAGTTGATCGGGCTGATGCTGCAAAAGGTCGTGACGCTGGCCACGGAGGTCGATCCACCGAAAGCGGCCGCGGGATCGTCGTCCGGCGGCTAATCGATTCATCCATCCAACTCAAACACGAGGATCACGAACATGAACGAACAGAAACCACAACCCGCCGCGGGATCCGCCGCGGTGGCCACACTGGAAACGCGACTGACTCGCATCCGTGAATCGCTCGCCGTGCAGCAGGCCAAGATGGCCCGCGGCAGCCGCCTGACGGCAGTCATCGGCTCCGGCCTGTGCCTGCTGATGGCTGCTTACTTCGGCCTGTTCTACGTGAAGGTGCAAGAGGTGATGACGCCCGAGAAAATCATCGACGCGGCCGAGGACAAAGTGGTTGGAGCACTGCCCGGGGCGCGCAAGGCACTTGAGGAGAAGATCAACGACGAGGCCGACGAGTGGGCCGCGGTCCTGAGCGAAACGGTGCAGGATAACATTCCCGAACTGCGTGAAAAGATCGAGGTCTTGATCATGAACAAGGCCGGCGAGTCGCTCGACCACTTTCAAGTGCTCACCGAGCGGCGATTCCGAACGTTCATCGCCGAGCCGGAAAACAAACGCATGCTCACCGACGGCTTCGCGTCGCTCAAGAAGCGTGAAGATGCCGAACAGTTCGTGGCCGACCTGCACACGGCAATCGCCAAGAACATGTCGGGCGACGTGCGCGAGCAGTCGGAGGAATTCCTGCACGTCGTGTATCAACTGAACCACAAACTCACAGTGCTCAGCGACGGCAAGAACCTCAAGGGTTCACAGCCAAACGAGCGCGAAGTCCTGATGATCGCCAAGCGTCTTCAAGCGGAAAGTGCCGAAGATCGGCCGGAACGGCCGCGCAAGAAACTCCGGCTGCCCAAGCCCGAAGGTGACGAGCCGCCGAGCGACGACGCGACCGCAAAACCCGCCGACGCAACCGAGCAGCCGGCGAAGGATGAAAAGAAGGGTAGTGACGCAGACAAGCCGGCCGAAAAAGAAACGAAGTCCGGCAACGACTAGTTCGCACGGACTGACACAACAACGATCGCAACGAACCCGTCTTCTTAAGGAAGACGGGTTTGTTTTTTGTGACCTTGAACTTCGATTTCGATAGGCGCACAAGCGACAATCCGGTTCAATAGCCCGCTCACTCAAGGCAATGCGCTGCGAGAAACGACCTTGGCACGGCACGGATGACTCGTTCACGGAGGATTTGTGACATCAGTTTTTGGCGCCCTTTGGTTCGGACAAGAGTTCGGCCCGCGCGATATCGCCGTGGTCCTGCTGCTGGTTTTCTTTGAAGGCGTGCTGTCGATGGACAACGCGCTCGTGCTGGGCCTGCTCGCCAAGCGCCTGCCCAAGTCGCAGCAACCGCGTGCTCTGACTTACGGACTGGTCGGCGCGTTCGGGTTCCGGCTTCTTGCGATCGCGACCGCGACGTTCTTGCTCAAATGGCGAATCGTCAAACTGCTCGGCGGCGCCTACTTGGTGTACGTCGCGGTCAAGTACTTCTTCTTCGAGTCCAAAGACAAGGTGCAGGAGAAGATTGTCGAAGGTCCTGACGGGTCTCCCATGCTGCTGGACGAGCAAACGGGCAAGCCGCTCGAACCAGCTCAGGAAGAAGAAGAGATCAAGGCACGCATTCCGCTGCACGTGCCGGGTCTCGAACCCGAACTGGGGCCTCCACAAAAATACGCGAGCTTCTGGCCAACGGTCGCCGTGATCGAACTGACCGACATTGCCTTTGCCATCGACTCAATTCTGTTCGCGATCGCGCTGGTCGGACCGCCGCCGCCCAATCACGTTGGGCCACACCCGAAACTCTGGGTCGTGCTGACCGGCGGCATGCTCGGCGTGATCCTGATGCGATTTGCCGCCGTGATCTTCATCAAGTTGCTGGAGCGGTTTCCGCGATTCGAAACCTCGGCCTATCTGCTCGTGTTCGTGATCGGCGCGAAACTGGTGGCAGATTTCAGTTTCAACACGGAGCAGGATCCGCACCGGCTGGACTTCCATGATTTCCGCAGCCCTGCGTTTTGGGTGTTCTGGTGCATCATGGCGGTCTGTTTTCTAATTGGGTTCATCCCCACACGCGGGAAACTCGCCCGGCCAAACGGCCAGCAGGTGTGACCGTGTCGCAGTACGATGCAATTGTGATCGGTGCCGGACACAACGGGTTGGTCACGGCCGCATACCTCGCACGGGCCGGCCTCCGCGCGCTCGTGCTCGAACGGCGCGAACTTGTCGGCGGCGCGTGCGTCACCGAAGAAATCTGGCCCGGATTCAAGGTCTCGACGGCGGCGTACGTTAACAGCCTGCTACGGCCGGAAATCATTCGCGACCTGGAATTGAAACGCCACGGCTTCGAACTGCTCCCGCGCAGCCCGTCGTCATTCACGCCGTTTCCCGACGGCCGATCACTCATGCTCGGACCTGACGCGGAACTGAATCGGCGCGAGATTGGCAAGTTTTCCTCGCGCGACGCCGACGCGCTGCCGCGCTACGAGGCGATGCTCGAACGCATCGCGGCCTTCATCGAGCCGACACTGTTGCAAACGCCGCCCGACCCGTGGTCCGGCCGGCTCGGCGACTTGTGGCAGCTCGGCAAGCTTGCGTGGCGTTTTTTTAAGCTCGGCCGGGACGGCCCCGCGGCAGTCGAAATCCTCACCGGCGCCGCGCGCCCGATCCTCGACCGCTGGTTCGAGTCCGAGCAACTCAAAGTGACGCTGGCGACCGACGCGATCATCGGCGCGATGGCCTCACCGGCGACGCCCGGCACCGCGTACGTGCTGTTTCATCACGTGATGGGCGAGTGCAACGGCGTGCGTGGTGTGTGGGGTTATGTGCGAGGCGGCATGGGCGGGATCAGCAACTCGATCGCCGCGTCCGCGCGCGAGCACGGAGCCGAAATCCGTTGCAACGCGCCGGTGGTCAAGATCCTCGTGAGTGCCGGCCAGGCGCGCGGCGTCGTGCTCGCCGACGGCACCGAACTGTCCGCGCGATGTGTCGTCTCCAGCGCCGACGCGGCCGTGACATTCCTGAAGTTGATCGACACGGCGGAGTTGCCCGGCGAGTTCGTCGCGGCTGTCCGAGCGATCGACTACACCAGTCCGTCGCTGAAGATCAATGTGGCACTGTCGGAACTTCCCGACTTCACCGCGCTGCCCGGCCGTGAGCCAGCCGCGCAGCATCGCGGCACGATCCACATTTCGCCTACGTTCGATTACATCGAGCGGGCCTACGACGACGCCAAATACGGCCGCCCGTCCGATTCGCCGATCCTCGAACTCACGATTCCGTCGGTCGTCGATGCGACCGTCGCGCCGCCGGGCAAGCACCTAATGTCGATGTTCGTGCAGTACGCGCCGACAACGCTGCGCGACGCGAATTGGGACGACGTGAAAGAAAAGTTCGCCGACCGCTGCTTCGACGTGCTCGCCGAATATGCTCCCAACATTCGCCACGCCGTCATCGAGCGCCAAGTTCTGTCGCCGCTTGACATCGAGCGGCGCTTCGGGCTTACCGGCGGCAACATTTTTCAAGGGGCGATGACCCTCGGCCAACTCCACTTTCTTCGGCCCGTCGCCGGCTTCGCCAACTACCGCACGCCGGTCCGCAACCTTTATCTTTGCGGCGCCGCGACGCATCCCGGCGGCGGCGTGATGGGTGCCTGCGGCTACAACGCCGCGCGCGAAATCTTGCGCGACTCAAAGCGCCTGCCGTGAATGCTGGCGAATTGCCGGACTTGGTTGCGAGGTTGCGACCATCCACACGGTCGCTCCTATGCGAGTTCGCTGGATCAAGATATACTGACTTGGACACTGCGCATCGGAAATGCTGCACGGGGCAGTTCCTTCATGATCGAGTTGACGCCAGAATTGACCGCAAAGCGCGACCGGCTGCACGAAATCTTGTGCGGCTACGGCAGCGTCGCGGTGGCGTTTTCGGGCGGCATCGATTCGACGGTCGTCGCCAAAGCGGCTCGGCTCGCGCTGGGCGACGCTGCCGTCGCGGTCACGGCCGTGAGCAACAGTCTCGCGTCGGGTGAATTGGCCGAGGCAGAAAGCCTCGCTCGGCTCATCGGCATCACGCATCAAGTGATTCGCACCCGTGAGTTCGACGACCCGAACTACATTCAGAACGCGCCGAACCGCTGCTACTTCTGCAAGTCGGAGTTGTACACGCAACTCGAAGCGCGACTGACCGAACTCGGCGTCTCGGTGATCGCCAGCGGCGCGAACACGGACGACACCGGCGACTGGCGGCCGGGCATGACGGCGGCCGCCGAGCATCGCGTGCGCAGCCCACTCATCGAGGCCGCGATCAGCAAGACCGACGTGCGGCAACTGGCCAAGTTCTGGGGCCTGCCCACCTGGGACAAACCGGCAACGCCGTGCCTATCGAGCCGCATCGCCTACGGACTCGAAGTGACGCCGGAACGCGTGCGACAGATCGACGCGGCCGAACAATTTCTCCGTGACCGCGGCTTTCGCGAGCTGCGCGTGCGCTACCCGCAACCCGACGCGGCCCGCATCGAAGTGCCGACCGCGGAACTCGCGCGACTCGTTGAACCGGCCTTGCGTGACGATCTGCTGCGGCACTTCAAATCACTCGGCTTCAAGTCGGTCACCGTCGATCTCGAAGGGTTTCGCTCCGGCAGCATGAACGCCGTGCTTCCCGTTGTATCACTTAGTCTCTCGTCGAGCCGCTCGGCACCGGCCCGGCTGACTTCTGACCCCTGACCTCTGACCCCTTCCTTCCATGATCCATCCTTGGCACGACGTGACCCCCGGCGAACGACTGCCGAGCGAGTTTGAAGCGGTGATCGAAATCCCAATGGGATCGAGCGTCAAGTACGAACTCGACAAACACACGGGGCTGCTGCGACTCGACCGCGTGCTGTATTCGGCCGTGTACTATCCGGCGAACTACGGTTTCATTCCGCAAACGCTGGCTGAAGACGACGACCCGCTCGACGTGCTCGTGCTCTGCCAGGAGGCCGTCGCCCCATTGACGCTCGTCGCCGCCCGCGCGATCGGCTTGATGACGATGGTCGATTCCGGCAAGAAGGACCACAAGATTCTCGCGGTCGCCGTGGACGACCCGGAATTCAACAGTTTCCACGAAGCGAACGAGCTGCCGCCCCACCGGCTTACCATGCTGCGCCGCTTCTTTCAGGACTACAAAAAACTCGAAGGCAAGGCGGTCGAAGTCGAAGAGTTTTCACCCGCGGCCTCGACGTGGCCCGTCATTGAAGGCGCACTCGAACGCTACAGCGAACAGCGACGACGCGGATTCGGTGCGTAGTTGATTCAGTTTGACGCACAGAATCTGATTTGAATTCCACGCCGCGGAGCGCGGCCGTCATTCCTACGATTCGGCCAACGCGGCCGCGCCAATCACCGCGTCAGCCTCAATTTCGACCAGGATCTCCGGCGAGATCAGCCGCCGCACTTCGACCATGCTTGTGGCTGGGCGGATTTCGCCAAAGACTTCGCCGTGGGCGCGGCCGATCTTTTCCCAGTCCGCGATGTTGACGACGAAGATGCGCGTGCGGACCACGTCGGAGAGGCTTGCCCCGGCGCGCTCCAGCGCGCGGGCGATGTTTTTCAGGATTTGCACGGTCTGGGCGTGCGGGTCGCCCTTGCCGACCACGGCGCCCGCTTCGTCGGTGGCCGTCGTGCCGGAGACGTAAACGAACTGGCCGACGCGGACCGCGCGCGAGTAGCCAACGATGGGTTCCCACTTGGTGCCGGTCGAAATATTCTGTCGGCCCATGTCAGCTCACTTTCGGTTGTTGTTGGGTGACGCAGTGTATCGCGCCGAGGCCCCGGATCAAATCGAGCGACGGGACGCCGGCAATGCGGTGGTCAGGAAAGAGTTGCTGCAAGGTCGCGACGGCTTGTGCATCGGCTGCGTCGTCAAAAGTTGGGACGAGCACGACGCCGTTCGCGATGTAAAAATTCGCGTAACAGGCTGGCAGCCGCTGGCCCTCGTGATACTTCGGCCGCGGCATCGGCAGCGTGACGACCGTGAGCGGCTTGCCGCTTTGATCAGCCATCGTGCGAAGCCGTCGCAGGTTTTCCTGGAGCGGTGCGAAGTTTTCGTCCGACGCGTCGTCTTCTACGACCGTGACGACCGTCGTGGGATTCACGAATCGAGCGAGGTCGTCGATGTGCCCGTCCGTGTCGTCGCCGGCGATGCCGCCGCTGAGCCACAGAATCTTGGTGACGCCGAGATAGTCGCGCAGAAACTGCTCGATCTCGCCGCGCGCGAGCCGCGGGTTTCGGTTCGGATTGAGCAGGCACGATTCGGTCGTGAGCAGCGTGCCGCGACCGTTCACGTCAATGGACCCGCCCTCGAGAACGATGCCCGGCTCGAAGAGCGGCACACCGAGCAGCAGTGCAACGTGCCGCGGCACGGCATCGTCGAGATCGAACGGCGGGTATTTGCCGCCCCACGCGTTGTAGCCCCAATCGACCACGGCCAGTTCGCGTCGGTCGCCCGCGTCGCGCGTGAGAAAAATCGGCCCGTGGTCGCGACACCACGGTTCGTACGCGGGAATTGGGTGCAAGAAGACCCGCTCGCCCGCGATCTCACGCGAACGCGCCACGTGCTCGCGAATTTCCGCGGCTACTTCATCGTCGAACGTGTTGACGTGAACGTCTTCGTACCGACTGAGTAGTGCGGCCATGCGGACCCAGTAGCGCGACATCTCGTCGTACCCGCCGGGAAAACTGGCGCCGGCGCGTCGCGGCCATGTGAGCCACGTTGCCGCGTGCGGCTCCCACTCGGCCGGCATGCGGTAACCCAGTTTGCGCGGAGTTGCAGCCGAATTGCTAGCCATCTCGAAATCGCTTCGTCAAGTCGCCGTAAGCGTCGATACGCCGGTCGCGGAAGAACGGCCAATTCTGTCGCACTTCGTCGATTCGCGCCAGATCGCACTGAACGACGAGAACTTCTTCGCGGTCATGCGGCGCGCGCGCGAGGACGCAGCCGAACGGATCGCTAACGAACGACGCGCCCCAAAAATCGAGGCCCGCGGCCGGGCCAGGCTCGAATCCGACGCGGTTCGGCGCCGCGACGAACACGCCGTTCGCGATCGCGTGGCTGCGCTGCATCGTTTCCCACGCCGAATGCTGAGCCGCGCCAAACTCGGCCTTTTCGTGCGGGTGCCAGCCAATTGCGGTCGGGTAAAAGAGAATTTCCGCACCGCTCATGGCGGTCAGCCGCGCGCCTTCCGGAAACCACTGGTCCCAACAGACGAGCACGCCGATCCGCGCGAATCGCGTCGCGAAGCTCTTGAATCCGAGATCGCCCGGCGTGAAATAGAATTTTTCGTAGAAGAGTGGATCGTCGGGAATGTGCATGTTTCGGTAGCAGCCGACGAGGCTGCCGTCCGCGTCGATGACGACGGCCGTGTTGTGAAACAAGCCGGCCGCGCGCCGCTCGAATACCGATCCGATAATCGCGACGCCGCGCTCGAGCGCGCTATGACATAGCGCGTCGGTCGTCGGTCCGGGAATCGGCTCGGCGAGGCTGAAGAGCCGCGCGTCTTCGGCCTGGCAAAAATAGCGCGACCGAAATAGTTCGGGGAGGCAAACGATTTGAGCGCCACGTTCGGCGGCCGAGGCGACGCGTTCCACGGCCGTCGCCAAATTCGCGGCCGTGTCGTGGACGCAACTCATCTGTACCAAGCCGATCGCCACTGCGCGTTTTGCCGAATTCTGCGACATGTGGCTGATGCTAGCGGGCGGCCGGTACACGCTCAAGGCTGGCCGGCGCCGGCGTCTTCAATCTGCTTGATCTTGTCCACGCGTCGCGCGTGCCGGCCGCCTTCGAATTCGGTCTTCAGCCAAGTCTCGATCATGCGGTCGATCAGTCGCTCGCCGAGCAGATCGGCGGAGAGGCACATGATATTGGCGTCGTTGTGGCGGCGGCTGAGTTCCGCGGTGATGTCGTCGTGACACGGCGCGGCTCGGACGCCGCGGATTTTGTTGGCGGCGATGCTCATGCCGATTCCGGTGCCGCAGATCAGAATGCCGCGATCAGCGCGCGATTCGGCCACCGCGCGGGCCACCTCCAGCGCGAAATCCGGGTAGTCCACCGCCTCGCCGCTCGATGTGCCGAAATCATGGACGTCGTGGCCGAGCCGCCGCAGCAACTCCACAATTTTCTGCTTAATCGCAAATCCACGGTGATCGCAGCCAACGGCAACTTTCATGACAGGATCTCATCCATAATCAGTTTCAGGTTCTCTTCGATTTCCTGCGCCGCGCGGCGATATGCGTCGAGGTCGAGGCCGACGGGATCGGCGACGTTTCCGCCGTCGCGGCGCAGCAGTTTGATACGGCCGGCTGCCTCCGGTGCCCAGGCGACGAGTTGTCGTACGTGGCTTTCGGTCATGGCGAAAACGTGGTCGGCCTGCGTCAGGATTTCGGTCGAGAGCGAGTGCGAGAAATGGTCCGTGATATCGGCGCCGCGTTCGCGCGCGGCCTCGACCGCTTCACGCGACGCCGTGCCGCCGTCATACGCCGCGACGCCCGCCGACATGACTTCAAAGCCGCGCGCCGCCAACTCGTCCGGCTTGCACGCGAGGTTTCGCGCGAGCAACAGCTTGCACAGGCCCTCGGCCATCGGACTGCGGCAGGTGTTGCCGGTGCACACAAATAGGATGATGGATCGAGCCAAGCGTTTGATCGCCGCCTCCGTAACGACACCTTCCCGAACGAGTTCCCAGCGATCGGCGGACACACGCACGACGCTCGATGGCTGGCCGTACCGGCACGGGCCGTCGTCGAGCACGAGGTCGATCGCGTCGCCGAGATTCCGCACCGCCTGCTCGCCGTCCGCGGCGGGCGGCTGGTCGTCGCGGTTCGCTGCCGTGATCGCAAGCGGCCATGGCAGCAATCGCTGACAATCCGCGACCGCGGCGTGTGCCGGCACGCGCAGCCCGACGCTGTCCGACGGACAGATCCACGTACGCACCGAACCGGGCAGTTGCCGCGCGAGGCCGTCGCTGGCCGTTTCGTTGAACACCAGCGTCACCGGTCCGGGCCAGCATCGTCGCACGAGTCGCCGGCCCAACGTGCTCATGCCCGGCACCCAGTCGCGCGCCTCGCCCGCCGCCTTGATCGCGAGCGTTAGCGGCTGGCCCGGCCGCCCGCGCAATTCCGCCAATCGCTCGACCGCGGCCGGCACGAGCGGGCTCGCGGCGACTACGTACACCGTCTCGGTCGGGATCGCCACAAGGCCGCCGTGCGCCAATCGCTCTACCGCGCGATGGACCGTATCCCTCGGATCGTCAGCGCCCCGAAGGTCGAGCACCTCTGGATTCATAGCGGTCCTTCCACGGCTCACGCAATCCAGCAGAACACGGAAAAAACCAGAAAATTCCAGACGTGGCTTGGCGATCTTTCGTGGAGCCGCGTTCGATCACTATAGCGCGTCGCCGCGTTGCTGGCAAGTGTCCGGCTTGCTACGATCCGAGCGGACAACCGGAAGCATAAAAAGGCATGAATTCCCGGTACAAAAACGCGATCCTGAGCTTCGAGTACCCGCACGACTGGGAACTCGACGAATCGGAAAACGAAGACGGGCTGACAATCAGTTTGCAAAGCCCGCGGTCGCTTTTCCTGTTGGTGTCGGTGTACGCTGGTGAGCGGGAGCCGGCGGAGGTCGCCGATCAGGCGCTCGAAACAATGCGCCAGGAGTACCCGGTCCTGGACTCTGACACGGTTGCGGGCCGAATCGCCGGTCGCCCAGCGGTCGGGCACGATGTCAACTTCTTCAGCCTCGACCTCACGAACACATGCTGGATTCGGGCGTTCTCGGCCAACCAACAGGCCGTGCTGTTGTTTGCTCAGGCGAACGACGTGGACCTCGACGATTTCGAGCGATCGCTTGTGGCGGTTTTTGCATCCATCAAAATCGTTCCAGCCGGCCATTTTGCCGACTGAGCAACATTGACGCACGCGGCCCACGCTGACTAGTATCGAATTGCCGTTTCGGGCGAACGTGGCCCGAGTGGCTAGAGGCTCGTGCTCGCGGGAGGCTGGCTTTCGCGAGACGGGCGGGTCTTTAGCGAAAGGAGGTGGTCCAAGTGTGTAGTGACAACCAGAGGTGGCTGTTCTGAGACAGCCGACGGGCTGTCCGCCTCGTCACTTCGGTGACGCGGCCCCGTTGGACAGCCACAACCCTACGCGGAGGCCGCGGTCACGACCCGGCCTCCATTGAGACTACACGACCGGCCGAACTGGCGGCTCGCCAACTTCCTGGCCGGCGGACTTTCCGATATCCGTGTGTGTCGTGACGGCGACGCAGTAGGAACGAGCTTGAGGATTACTTCAGACATCCGTTGCGATCGAGCGAAAAATGACCCAGAGATCTCGAAGCTTGGTGATTCCGAGTCCTGCCGCACGGGGCGGAGGGGCGGGCTACTTTTGGTTTCACTTTACCGGGCCGAGTTCCGGGGCCGCCCTGAGTTTCGACTGACACGAGCGAACGCGAAATCAAGGCCCTGGACCCGGTGGTTCAGGGCCTTTTTTGTTTCATCCAATCACGCCGCCGGACCGCCGGCTCAATAGCGAGGAGCGAAAATGATCATCGTCATGAAGCCGGGAGCCAGCCAACTTGCGATCAATCACGTCGTGGAGAGGATCGAGTCGATGAATCTCAAGAGTCACGTGATCGTGGGCACGGAGCGGACCGTGATCGCGGCGATCGGCGACGAACGCGGCAAGGTGAAGGAAGAACTCGAAACCGCCGACGGCGTCGATCGTGTGCTGCCGATCCTCGCGCCGTACAAAATGGCGAGCCGCGAACTGCGTGAGCGGACGATCGTGCGGGCACGCGACTTCGAGTGCGGCAACTCGAAGATCGGCGTGATCGCTGGCCCGTGTTCGGTCGAAGGCGAAGAACAAATCCTGGCGATCGCGCGTGGAGTGAAGGCCGCCGGCGCCACGGCGCTGCGCGGCGGCGCGTGGAAGCCGCGCACGAGTCCGTACAGCTTTCAGGGGCTCAAGCAGGAAGGCCTGAAGATGCTGGCCGCCGCGCGCGACGCCACCGGCCTGGCCGTCGTCACCGAGGTCATGGCCCCGGAACACGTGCCGGTCGTCGCCGAGTACGCCGACGTGCTGCAAATCGGCGCGCGCAACATGCAGAATTATCTGCTGCTGCAAGCGTGCGGCGAGACGCGCAAGCCCGTGCTGCTAAAACGCGGACCGGCCGCCACGATGGAAGAGTTCCTGCTCGCCGCCGAGTACATCCTCGACCGCGGCAACCAGCAGGTGATGCTCTGCGAACGCGGTATCCGCACGTTCGAGGAGCACACGCGATTCACGCTGCCGCTCGCCACGGTGCCGTTCCTGCACGAGAAGACGCACCTGCCGATCGTCGTCGATCCCAGCCACGGCACCGGCAAGGCCGCGCTCGTTTCGACGATGTCCCGCGCGGCCGTCGCCGCCGGAGCCGACGGACTCATCCTTGAAGTTCATCCCAGCCCGGAAAACGCCTGGAGCGACGGCTACCAAACGATCACGATCGAGGCCTTTGGGAAATTGATGGCCGAATGCCGCCGAGTCGCTGAGGCAATCGACCGCACGATTTGATACGATGCCGCGCAACGGCCGTCAGGCTTTAGCCTGACGAGGTGAACTGTCAGGCCAAAGCCTGACGACCGCACTCAGACCACACTCACCAAGGAGCGACTCATGCGACTTCGACCGCTAATCCACACCACGACGGTTGCCGCGGTTGCCGCGCTCGGCACGATGGCCTTTGCCCAAGACGACAAGAAAACGAACGACAACCCCGTCGTCGAATTGAAGACGAACATGGGCTCAATCAAGGTCGAGCTTTTCGCGGACAAGTCACCGATCACGGTGAAGAACTTCCTCGGCTACGTGGACGACAAGTTTTACGACGGCACGATCTTCCACCGCGTGATGGACGGATTCATGATTCAGGGCGGCGGCTTCACCCGCGACAAAGAGCAGAAGAAGACGAAATCCCCGATCAAAAACGAAGCGCCAAACGGCGTGAAGAACGACCGCGGCACGCTCGCAATGGCCCGAACCGGCGACCCGAACAGTGCAACTTCGCAGTTCTTCATCAACCACAAGAATAACGAGAATCTGAACCGTCCCAACCCGGACGGCCACGGTTACGCCGTCTTCGGCAAAGTCATCGACGGCATGGACGTCGTGGACAAGATCGCCAAAGTTGAGACGAAGCCCAACCCAGACAACCCGCGCGAGAAGAGTTCCCCAACGACCACGCTCCTCATCGAGTCCGTGCGCCGCGTCGAAAAGAAGGCCGATCCGAAGAAATCCGAATCGAAGGGAGAGTCCAAGTGAACCCAGGCACGTACGCACGATTCAACACCAGCGAAGGCAACTTCGTGATCCGGCTGTTCGACGCCGAGACGCCCAAGACCGTCGAAAACTTCGCCGGCTTGGCGGAAGGCGCTAAGGAATGGACCGACGCGAAGACGAACCAAAAAGTGAAGCGGCCGTTTTACAACGGACTCATCTTTCACCGCGTCATCGACGGCTTCATGATTCAAGGCGGCTGCCCGGAAGGCAGCGGACGCGGCGGACCGGGATACCGATTCGCCGATGAGTTTCATCCGAAGCTGCGCCACTCGAAGGCCGGCATCCTCTCGATGGCCAACTCCGGCCCGAACACGAACGGCAGCCAATTCTTCATCACGCTCGGCCCCACGCCGCACCTCGACAACAAGCACTCCGTGTTCGGCGAGGTCGTGGAAGGCATGGACGTCGTAAAGAAAATCGGCTCGACCAAGACAAGGCCCGGCGACCGCCCGGTGACGGACATCGTCGTCAAAGAGGTGAAGATCGAACGCGTGACGGGAAGCTGAATCACGTGCATTCCGTCACCCGCGGTCGGGGGAACAGCCCCCGGCCGCCGAAGTGCAACTCCCGGCCATGCGTGTGCGGCTCCCAAGCATCGGAGCCCAACTCCCGTCCATCGGTCTGCAATTCCCACGCATGAGGGACCAACTCCCGTCCATCGGTCGGCAATTCCAGTCCATCGGTGCATGATCCACGAGCATGGGTTCCCGATTCCTGAGCATAAATGTGAAAACCCAGTCCATATGTATGCAACTCCCGGCTAAAAAACCGTATTTTGGCGTCGGGAGTTGCACACAAATCCGCCAAAATGTCGAATTCTCCGCAAAAGTGGCGGTAGGTGGGCCGAGTCGTCGAGGCACACCAGGGTTTCTTGCGGATTAATGGTGGGATTCAAAGACTCGGCCCACCCTACCGATCACCAACGAAGATAGATCAAATTATGGCATAAGGAGTTGCGTCCCGAACGACTGGGAACGCTCCCATATCCATTCCGGCCGACAAACTTGCCATCCGATTCCGTAACCATCCCCTGAGTACCGCACCGCATCGAATGGGGTCAAATTCACACTCGTGCCATGAACCGGCGGTTTGGAGCGGTCGCACTTGCCGACAGGACGTCACTCGTCAGCGCACCGCAATCGGCCGCAGTGTGAATCCGGCCGCGGAGCCTTTGATCTTGTTCGTCATGCACACGTAGGTGAATTCGTACGCCTTGTCGCGCGACAGGTCTTCGAGGTAGTGAAACTCGCCAATGTGAACGCCCTGACCGTCGAGCAGGTAGTTGTGTACGGGAATGAACGTGCCGTACTTTTTGCGGAACGCGGCGTCATCGACCGGCGTCGGGACGTATTCGAGGCCGGAGGTGTCGGAGCCGATGAGTATCGCGCCGTGCTGCTCGATCAGCCACTTGGCAGCGTCGAGACCGATTCCGGCCGAGTCGTGCTCCTTGATCTTGCCGTCTTTGTCGTCGCCGGTCTCGCCCCAGTACCGGAGCGTGCCGGTGCGAATCATGACGAC
>Ga0247727_10009600_pt1 | contig 17450 bp, 14 predicted proteins | sample WisWelCaveWW1625_FD_202498 | JGI IMG/M metagenome (GOLD analysis project Ga0247727, IMG submission 202498) | Biofilm microbial communities from Wishing Well Cave, Virginia, United States - WW16-25 | ecosystem: Environmental > Aquatic > Deep subsurface > Groundwater > Cave microbial mat | place...
GGATTTCTGGAGCCAGCTCGCCACGAACGTCGTCGTCAGCAAGTACTTCCGCGGCCACATCGGGACGCCGGAACGGGAGCACAGCGTCCGCCAGCTCATCGACCGTGTCGTCAACACGATCGCGGCGTGGGCGGAGACACAGCGCTACTTCGCGACGGACGAGGACCTCGCCGCGTTCCGGGCCGAGCTGACGCACCTCCTGGTCCACCAGAAGATGGCCTTCAACTCGCCGGTCTGGTTCAACGTCGGCATCGAGCCGAAGCCGCAATGTTCGGCGTGTCAGCCGTACCGCGCCCTGGTGTCCACGCCGGACGGAATGATCCCGATCGGTCAGCTGGTCGAGGAAGCGGCGGTCGGCCGCGAGGTCTACGACGCCAACGGCGTAACGCGCATCGTCGCCGTCAAGAACAACGCCTTCAAGCCTGTCCGGCGCGTCCGCCTTCGCGATGGCAGTTTCGTCGAGGCGACCCCCGATCACATCGTGAAGGCCGAGCGAGGGCGTCGAACGTCGCCCGAATGGTTGCGCGTGGACGAGCTCGAAGTCGGCATGCGAATGCACGTTCATGAGCACGGGTCCATCGTCCTGACGCGCGAGCCTGTGTTGGTCGCCGCTGGCGGATGGGCCTCCGAGCCGCCCCGGACCCAAATCCTCGAGGCATCGCCGCCTCGCGAGGAAGAGATCGTCGCGATCGAGGATCTCGGCGTCGAAGAGGTCTACGACATCGAGACCGAATCCGGCGAATACCTCTCCAACAACGTCGCCGTCCACAACTGCTTCATCAACTCGGTCCAGGACAACATGGGCTCGATCATGGACCTCGCCAAGACCGAGGCCATGCTGTTCAAGTTCGGCTCCGGCGCGGGGAGCAACCTCTCGCCGATCCGCTCGAGCCGGGAGCGCATGTCGGGCGGCGGCATCGCCTCGGGCCCCGTCTCATTCATGAAGGGCTACGACGCCTTCGCCGGCGTCATCAAGTGTCTGACCGGCGACACCTACGTCACGACTGGCGGAGGACTCCTCCGGATCGATGAGGCCATCGAACCCGAGGGGCCCGTCGGCTTCGAGGAGAGCGACGGCCTCACGCTCAACACGCCGGCCGGGCCGACACGCATCTCGCACGTCTACCGCAGCCCAATTGCCTCGGTGCGCACCGCAAAGCTCCGAACCGGACTCGAGCTGACTGGGACGCATGAACACCCGGTCCTGACCCTGACGTCCGGATTCGAGCTCCATTGGAAGAAGCTCGCCGATCTTCGGGCGGGCGACCGGGTCGCGGTCGAACGACGGCGGGAGCTGTGGCCGTCGCGCGCGCCGTCACTCGACGAATTCTCGCCAGACCTCGTCATCGAAAGGCGGGACATTCGCTACCCCGCCGAGATGACGCCAGAGCTCGCTCGACTCCTCGGCTACCTCGTAGCCGAAGGATCTGTCGAGCGCGAGCGCTTCCGATTCACCTCTGTTGATCCGGAGGTCATGGCGGATTACTGCCGGTGCGTCGACGCGGTCTTCGGCGTCGACCCGACTAGCCAGGTCCGATCGCGGGTCCACCCGACGACAGGAGTCGTGACCGAGTTCGTGGAACTGAGCTGGAAGGGCGCTCTTCAGTTCCTTGAATACTGCGGACTGCCTGCGGGCATGTCGGCTGAAAAGAACGTTCCGCTCTCGATTCGCCGGTCGCCTCGCTCCTTGGTGCTCGAGTTCATCGGCGCGTATACCGAGGGCGACGGTCACGTGGGACAGAACCGACTCGACTACACGACGGCGTCGCCTCGCCTCGCGCAGGAGATCCAGCTTCTGGCCCTCAACCTGGGTGCCGTTGGGCGGCGCTCGACGGTCAACGGGTACGAGCACGTGACCTTCCTGGGCGCTGAGAGCGCCCGTCTCGCGCGGCTCCTCCATCCCTACCTCGTGACTCCGCGCAAACGATCCGCGGCGGCCGATGCGGTCGACAGCGCGCACAAGCGAGCGTCGAACCCGAACCTCGATGTGATTCCGGGTCTGGTGCCCATGCTTCGGGGCCTCAGCCTTGGGAGTGGGTGGTACCGGAGCGCGGATGGCAGCATGGTTCGAACCAGCTTCGGCATCTTCAACCGGACGAGCGATAACGTGTCATACGGTCGGGCGAGCGCCGTACCGGGCCTCCTCGAAAAGGTTGGACGGCTGTCGCCGACGCTCGCCGGTACGCTCGAGTCAGTCCTCGACGACCAGTACCTTTGGGACGAGGTCGTGAGCGTCACCGACGCCGGACGGGCCTTGACCTACGACTTCACCGTTCCCGAGGTCCACGCCTTCGTCTCGAATGGCATCGTCTCGCACAACTCCGGCGGCAAGACCCGCCGTGCGGCGAAGATGGTCATCCTCGACGCCGACCACCCGGATGTCCTCGACTTCATCGATTCGAAGATGCTCGAGGAGAAGAAGGCGTGGGCCCTCATCGAGCAGGGCTACGACCCGTCCTTCACCGGCGAGGCGTACGCCAGCGTCTACTTCCAGAACGCCAACCACTCCGTGCGCGTGACCGACGACTTCATGCGCGCAGTCGAGGCGGACGGCGAGTGGACGACGCATGCCGTCGTCGGCGGCGAGCCGATGGGCACCTACCGGGCCCGGGATATCTTCCGGCGCATGGCGGACGCGGCGCACCTCTGCGGCGACCCCGGCATCCAGTACGACACGACGATCAACGACTGGCACACGGTTTCAAACACAGATCGGATCTATGCGTCTAATCCATGCAGCGAATATATGCATCTAAATGATACCGCGTGCAATCTTGCCAGCCTTAACCTCATGCAATTCGTGCGGGATGACGGGGAGTTCGACGTTGATGGGTTCCGATATGCAGCCCGATTGACGATCACCGCTCAGGAAATCCTCGTCGACAACGCGTCCTACCCCACGCCGAGGATCGAGGAAAACTCGCACAAGTTCCGACCACTAGGGATGGGCTACGCGAATCTCGGCGCGCTGCTGATGAGCCGCGGCCTGGCGTACGACAGCGACGAAGGGCGGAACTACGCGGCCGCGATCACCGCGATCATGCACGGCGAGGGTTATCGTCAGTCGGCTGTCATCGCCCGCGACCATGGTGGCCCGTTCTGGGGCTACCCGGTCAACCGCGAGCCATTCCTGCGAGTCATCCGCAAGCACCGCGACGCGGCCCACCACCTCCCGGCCGATCAGGCGGTTCCCGCGGACATGCTCGACGCCGCCCGCGTCGTCTACGACGAGACGCTCGAGCTCGGCGAAGCGAACGGCTACCGGAATGCCCAGGTGACCGTCCTCGCGCCCACGGGAACCATCGCTTTCATGATGGATTGCGATACCACCGGCATCGAGCCCGACATCGCGCTCATCAAGTACAAGAAGCTCGTCGGCGAGGGCTTCATCAAGATCGTCAACCAGACGGTCCCGGCGGCCCTCCGCAAGCTCGGCTACTCGGCCGACGAGGTCCAGGGCATCCTCGACTACGTCAACGAGCGCGAGACGATCGAGGGCGCGCCCGGCCTCAAGCCCGAGCACCTGCCCGTCTTCGACTGCGCCTTCAAGCCGGTCAACGGCGAGCGCTCGATCCACTACATGGGCCACGTCCGGATGATGGGCGCCGTCCAGCCGTTCCTGTCGGGCGCGATCAGCAAGACCGTGAACATGCCCGAAGCGGCGACGGCGGACGAGATCGAGCAGGTCTATCTCGAGGGCTGGAAGCGTGGCCTGAAGGCGATCGCGATCTACCGCGACGGCAGCAAGCGCAGCCAGCCGCTGTCGACCGGCAAGAAGAAGGACGACGGCGCCCCCTCGGAGGCCGACGCGGCCGTCATCGCGCGGCTGAAGCGTCAGCTGGCGACGGCGCAGGCGGAGGCCGCGCTGCCCCACCGGCGGCGCCTGCCGGCCGAGCGGACCGCGGTCACCCACAAGTTCGACATCGCCGGCCACGAGGGCTACATCACGGTCGGGCTGTACCCGGACGGCCAGCCCGGCGAGATCTTCCTGAAGATGGCCAAGGAAGGGTCCACGGTCAGCGGCCTGATGGACACGTTCGCGACGGCGATCAGCCTGTCGCTCCAGTACGGCGTGCCGCTGCGCGACCTCGTCAACAAGTTCGCTCATGTCCGGTTCGAGCCGTCCGGCTTCACCGGCAACAACGAGATCCCGATCGCGAAGTCGATCATCGACTACATCTTCCGCTGGCTCGGCTCGAGGTTCCTGTCGACTGACGACAAGGCGAACCTCGGGCTCATCGACCGCGCCTCGTTCGTCGACGAGGCGCCGGCAGCACCCGCGTCGGGCTCGGGGCCGGCCCCGATCGCCGACGCTTCTCCTGCGAGCGCAGCTCCCGAGCCGCCCGCGAACCCGGCACCTGCGCCCGAGGCGCCGGCCGCCGAGCTCGCGGTCATCGCGACCGCAGAGCAGGCGAACGGCCACGCCAACGGCAACGGAAAGGCCGACGGCGCCAACGGCGGCGGGCACACCCTGAACCTCGGCGGCACGAGGGTCGCCTTCGCGGCCCAGGCCGACGCCCCGTCGTGCATGGACTGCGGCTCGATCATGATCCGCAACGGCTCTTGCTATAAGTGCCTCAACTGCGGAAGCACGAGCGGATGTAGCTAGGCAGGCGCGACTGCCGCGAGCACCCCTGGCGCGGCTTGGAGAACGGACGCGTGAGTAACCTCGTCGACATCTCCACCGTGCCGCCGATCGACGTCTGGGGCGAGGTGGTCCGGGCGCGGCGGATCGAGGGCGAGCGGATCACGTTCGCGGTCGTCGAGCTCGCGCCGGACTCGATCGTGCCCGAGCATCGCCACGAGAACGAGCAGCTCGGGATGGTCATCACCGGGAGGGTTCGCTTCACGATCGACGGCGAGACCCGCGAGCTCGGTCCGGGCGGGACGTGGCGGATCCTGTCCGGTCGACCGCACGAGCTCGTCACCGGTCCGGCAGGAGCCGTCGTCATCGACGTGTTCACCCCGACGAGGCGCGACTGGGACCGCTTCGAGCCCCTGGCGCCGCGTCCACCGGTCTGGCCGGCCGACTGAGTCGTCTCCTTCCGGCAGGCCGGGGAGGAGACAGCGGTCCCCTCCCCATTGCTGGGCCGTGAGGCCTCGAGGTTACGGCGTGAAGTCGAAGCTGTCGACGACCGGTTGGGCGAGCTCGGCGAACGCATTGAAGTCGTCCGGGCTTTCGGTCTGGATGTCGATGTTGACGACATGTCCGTCGCCGGTCTCGAGGAAGTACATCCGCGATCGGGCATCGTCGTTGATGAACCACCAGCCGCCGTCGTCGACGGCGGTCCCGGTGTGGGTGAACATATTGAAGTCGGTGGGGCAGGCGCCGGTGACGTCGGGGTTCTTCCGGATGTCCATCACCTGGCCCGAGAGGCCGCCGAGCTCGACGTCCTGAAGCCCGGTCACGATCACTCCGGGCTGGCCGACGAGCCAGTTGACGATGTCGTCCTTCGTGCTGCCGAGGCCCGGCTCGGGCTGCCGGGAGCACGAGGTCTGCGAGGCGATCAGCCAGTCGGGCCAGATGCCGATGAAGGCCACAAAGTCCGGGTAGTCCTCGTGGCTCAGGTTGATCACGCCACGGTCGTCGAGCGGCTTGGTCCAGCCTGACGGCACATCGAAGCTGAAGGGCGTGATGATCCCGCCGGTCGTGTGGCGGCCCGGCGCGAGCGCGCCGATGCAGGTCGGCTCGGTCTTGGAGCAAGGCGTTGCCGTGGGCCGGGGTGTCGGGGTCGTCGATGGACTGGGCGTCACGGTTGGCGACGGGGTCGGGCCTCCGACGTCGCTACCAGGTAGAAACTGGTAGCCGATGGCCGCGATGGCGACGATCGCCACCGCCGCAGTGGCAAGGCGCATGGGCGTGGACACGGTGAGATCCCTCCAGGGAAGGCGCCACGCGCGTCGCTGTCGAGTCCGGTACAGGCGGGCGACCGCGTCGTCGAAGGCACGGTCGGAGACCTGCTGCGGACCCTCGGCCAGCCAGGCGTCCAGGAGGCGTTCGATGTCGCGTTCGGGCGTCATGCGGAACGTCCTCCCAGGGCTTCGGCGCTTCGGGCGTCCGCTTCGAGGGCGGCGCGCATGGCGCGATGGGCGTTATGGAGTCGTGAGCGGGCCGTGCCCGGCGGGATGCCGAGCGCCTCGGCGATCTCCGCGGGGGCATAGCCCACGAAGTGGTGCAGGACGAGGATCGCCCGCTTTTCGGTCGACAGGCGCCGGAAGCCGCGCTCGAGCTGGTCCCGGTCGCCCACCCCGAGCAGGTCGTCAGGTGCTGCCGGCCCGTCGACCGGCATGACCCGCAGATTCGCGATACGACGGCGTTCGCGCGTCGCCTGCTCGAGGCATACGTTGACGAGAAGGCGGCGCAGCCACGCATCGAAACGGTCCGGATCGCGGAGCGCCCGCAGGTCACGCCAGGCGATCACCAGCGCGTCCTGGAACGCATCCTCGGCCCGATCGATGTCGCGGAGGATGCGATGCGCGATCGCGAAGAGCCGGTCCGCGCGGGGACGCATCAGGTCGACGTACGCTTCCTGATCGCCTCGCTGGGCCGCCTCGACGAGGTCGCGATCCACCGTCTGCCTCTCGGTGCGCCCATCGGGGGCGCCGTCCAACTCTAGTGGTGGTACCGGCACGCCCGTCGTTCATTCTCCGCCCGTCGCCCTCAGGCCACTGGAGCCCGCCTCAGCTCGGCGAGGGCGACGGCTCGGGGGTCGGGGTCGGTGCCTCGGTCGGCGCCGGCGTGGGAGTGGGGATCGGGGTCGATGTCGGACCAGGCGTTGGCTCCGGTGTCGGGCTCGGCGTGGGCTCCGGCGTCGGGCTCGGGCTCGGGCTCGGGCTCGGCGTCGGCGTCGGATCCGGGACCGGGCCGAGGAGGGCGGCGATGTCGCGTCGGATCTGGGCGATCTCGGCCGCGGTGAGCCAGGACGGGTAGCGCGGCGGCACGATGCGGAGCTGGTGCACCGGCGCGTTCGCGGCGCGGCCGAACAGCTCGACGAGCGCCGGCAGCGAGTCGCGCGGCAGGTCCGTCCAGGCCATCCCCTTCGCGGCCTCGAAGAGCGCCGGCGCGTCGAGGATCGTCGCCGGGCCGATCTGGTCGCGGATCGCCAGCAGCAGCGTCTGCTGGCGCGACATCCGCGAGTAGTCCGACGAACCGTGCCGGCTGCGCGCGTAGGCGAGCGCGATCCGGCCGTTCATGTGCTGCTGCCCGGCCGCGATGTGGAGGTAGATGTTGCCGAAGAACGGGTCCGGGTAATGGCTGTCGGTCACCGCGGAGGGGACGTAGATGTCGACCCCGCCGAGCGCGTCCACCACCCGCGCGACGCCGACGAAGTCCACGATGAGGACGGCGTCGATCGGGCGCGCCGTCAGCTCGGACACGACGGCCCGCACCGCGCCGATGCCCTTGACGACTCCCCTGCCCGGCCAGCGATCCGGGTGCCGGGACGTCGCCTCGACGTACATCTCGTTGAGCAGGCCCTTCTGGCAGCCGCAGGCCTCGTAGTCGCGAGCCGGACCCGGTGGATAGGGGGCGTTCTGGAGGTTGCGCGGCAGGCCGATCATGGCGACGTTGCCGGTCGCGACGTCGACCTCGACGAGCAGCATCACGTCGACCCGCCGGCTCCACCGCCCGGCCCCCGCGTCGGAGCCCATGAGCAGCAGGTCGAAGCGGCCGTCGTCGCCCCATGGGATCGCCCCGGGCGCCGTCCACGGCACGGCCACCCCGAGGGCCGGCAGCGTGCCCGTGCCTCCGCCACCGCTGTACGGTCCGAGCGGCGCCGGCGTCGGGCCGGGCGTCGGATCGGGCGCGGGTTCGGTGCCGTACCCGGCGCGGCGTCCCCCAGCGCCCAACGCGAGGTCGGGACGCGGCGACGGGGACGGTCGCGGCGTGGCGGTCGGCTCCACGAGCGGCTCCTCGGTGGCCGCCGGTCCCGAGGCGAACATCGAGTCGAGGAAGTCGTCCGTCGAGGCGATGATCCGACCGACGTAGACGTGCGGCGCGACCACCAGGCCCGCGATGGCCAGGGCCAGGAACGCGGTCGCCGCCGGCGTACGCGGGAGCCGCCGGGCGGCGTCGACGCCGGCCGCGATCCGCCACGCGCCGAGCGCGACGTTCAGCAGGGCCAGCACGACGAGGACGCCCGGCGTGACGACGATGACGAGCAGGGCGGTCAGGCCGCCGCTCGCATACACGCCGAGGACGCCGCCGAACAGGACGACGACCGGCAGGAGGAACAGCAACGCGGCCCCCCGCCGGCCGACGATCAGGTGCCCGCTGCCGGGCACGAGCAGGCCGAGCAGGCCTGCCATCGCGAACCGCATGACCCCATGCTCGGGGGCGGATGCACGACTCGTCAAGCGCCGCACGTCACCAACGATCGGCAGCGAATGGTCCCGCCGCCGGTATCTCGCAGGCCTGCCCTATCCTGTGCGCACATGCCGATCTACGAGCTGACCGAACCCGCCGGACTCGAGGATCCCTCGCTCGTCGTCGCATTCGACGGCTGGGTGGATGCCGGCTCAGCGGCGACGACCGCGATCGCCCGGCTCGCCCGGGAAAGCGAGACCGTCGCGACGTTCGACCCGGACCTGCTGTTCGACTACCGCTCGCGGCGGCCGACGCTCGAGATCCACGACGGCCGCCTCGCCGAGCTGACCTGGCCGGAGCTCACGATGCGCCACGCGCGGCTCGAGGGCCGCCACCTGCTGCTGCTCACCGGCGCCGAACCGGACGATCGCTGGCGGGCGCTGTCGGAGGCGGTGGTCGAGCTCGGACGCCGACTCGGCGTTCGCGAGTGGATCAGCCTCGGCGCGATCCCGGCGGCGGTGCCACACACCCGCCCCGTGCCGATCCTCGGCACGGAGTCGCGGGCCGGATTGCTGCAGGGCGACGTTCGGCCCGGGCCGACCGGGATCCTGCGCGTGCCATCAGCCGCGCTGTCCGTCCTGGAGATGGCGGTCGTCGCGGCCGGCATCCCGGCCGTCGGCTATTTCGCCCAGATCCCGCACTACGTGTCCGGACCGTACCCGGCGGCGGCGGTCGAGCTGCTGCGGGCGGTCGGCCGCCACCTCGGCGTCACACCGGTCCTCGACGAGCTGCCGCGCGAGGCCCAGGCGCTGCGCCGCCGCCTTGACGCCGCAGCCGCGGCCGACGAATCCACCGGGACCTACGTCGCGCGCCTCGAGTCGATGGTCGACGAGTCGCGGCTGCCGTCGGGCGACGAGCTCATCAGCGACATCGAGCGCTTCCTGCGCGACCGCGGCACGGAGCTGGGCGGCACGGGCCGGCCGAACTGACCGCTCGCGTCGCGACGGTCAGGCGAGGGCGGCGCGCCGGATCTGGCCGGCATGGTCGTGGGCGTGGGCCGCATAGATCTCAAGCCAGCGCTCGGCGGAGTACGGCCCGCTCTCGGTGTGCGTCCCGGTCTTCGCCCAGTCGGCCTCGGTCATCCGGTCGAGCAGGTCGGCGGTCGCCTCCCGAACCGCGCGCAGCAGCGCCAGGGAGCCCTCGATCGGCCGGTCGTAGTGGAGGCGTGCCGCCCAGACGGGCTCGTCGTAACCCTGGATGAGGACCGGCTCCTCGTCGGCGACGAGCCGCCGGATCCGGGTCGCCGACATCGTCTCGCTGTCGGCAAGGTGATGGACGACCTGGCGAGCGCTCCACTCGTCCGGCGCCGGGCGCCGGTCGATCGCGTCGGGTCCGAGCGCACGGACCGCGGCGACGGCGGACTCCACCTCGCCGACGCCCTCGCGATAGCGGGCGATGAGTCCGGCGCGGGCCGCGGCATCCATGGCGGCAGTCTACCCGGCGGTCCGACCGAACCAGGCCTGGATCGCCGACAGCTTCGGCGCGAACTCGTTGCGGATGACGTTCACGTCGGCGCGCTCGACGTCGAGCTCGCGGGCGATCTGCTGGAGGACGCTCGACTCCTCGGAGCTGATCGAATCGTCCGCCGCTCCCACGAGGTAGCAGCAGCGCAGCAGCCTGAGCCGTTCCTCCGGGCCGGACAGCTCGCGGAACTGGCGGGTGACAACGTAGTCCTCGGTGCCGCCGGCGAGCGTCGACTGCGCCTTCGCGATCTCGGCGACGAGCACCGCGTGGGCCTCCGGCAGGCCGCCGTGCTCGGCGACGAGGCGCTCGATGACGGCCGACTCGACGTCGCTGATGTGGAGGTCGGCGGAGGCAGCCCGGGCCAGGATGTAGGCGAACGCGGCGAGGAAGCGGGCCCGCTCCGGCGGCAGTGACTCCAGCTCCCGGACGATCCGCCGCACGGTCTCCGTGTCGGCCGTCTCGGCCGGCGGTCCCGGCGGTCGGGGCGCGCTCCGGACGTATCGATCGAAGGTCATCGAGGCTCCCTGATGGTTCGCGGTCCAGCGCGAAGTATCGCCCGCCGGGCGATAGCGCGCCGTCGCCGCGAGCGCGATCGGCCCGGAGCGGGTATGCTCCGCGCCTTCGTGTTCGATGGGCGCTCCGGTCAGCGCCCCGGTCCCAGAAACCGCCGACCCCGATCCACCCCTGCCCTGACCGGGCCCCGCGGAAGCGGGAGGGCCCGTCAGGAGCTCCCCTCCATGTCATTCGATCGTCTCGGGCTGCGGCCCGAGCTGCTCCGCGCCGTCACCGACGAGGGCTACAGCGAGCCCACGCCGGTCCAGGCCGAAGCCATCCCGCATGTTCTCGCCGGGCGTGACCTGTTCGCCGGGGCCCAGACCGGGACCGGCAAGACGGCCGCCTTCGTGCTGCCCATCCTCCAGCGCCTCCACGCGACGCGGCGGCCCGCCGAGCCTCGCCCGGGGCGGCGGCCCGTTCGCGTCCTTGTCCTCGTGCCGACACGCGAGCTCGCCATCCAGGTCGAGGAGAGCGTCCGCGTCTACGGGGCTCATCTCCCGGTCCGCTCGACCGTCATCTACGGTGGCGTCGGCTACGAGCCGCAGTTCCGCGCCCTGCGCGGCTCGCCGGAGCTCGTCGTCGCGACGCCCGGTCGGCTGCTCGACCACCTCGGCCAGCGGGCGATCGACCTGTCCGCCGTCGAGACGCTCGTCCTCGACGAGGCCGACCGGATGCTCGACATGGGCTTCATCCGCGACATCCGCCGGATCCTCACCGCCCTACCGGCAGGGCGCCAGAACCTGCTCTTCTCGGCGACCTTCTCGGATGACATCCGGCGGCTCGCCGACGGCCTGCTGCAGAACCCGGCGTCGGTCCAGGTGACCCCCCGGAACACGCCCGCGCCGCTCGTCCGCCAGGTCGTCATCAGGGTCGACCGGGAGCGCAAGCGGGAGCTGCTGAGCCACCTCGTCCGATCCGGCCGGATCGACCAGGCGCTCGTCTTCACGCGCACGAAGCACGGCGCCAACCGGCTGGCCGAGCAGCTGGCGCGCGACGGCATCGCCGCCGCCGCGATCCACGGCAACCGGAGTCAATCCCAGCGCATCCGCGCGCTCGGCGACTTCAAGGCCGGCCGCGTGGCGATCCTCGTTGCGACCGAGGTCGCGGCCCGCGGCATCGACATCGAGGAGCTGCCGCACGTCGTCAACTTCGAGCTGCCGATGGTGCCCGAGGACTACCTCCACCGGATCGGCCGGACCGGGCGCGCGGGTGTGGACGGCGACGCCATCTCGCTCGTCTGCGTCGACGAGGCCACGCTGCTGCGGGACATCGAGGTGCTCCTGCGGCACCCGATCGCTGCCGAGGTCGTCCCCGGGTTCGAGCCGGACCGGTCGATCCGGCCGGAGCCGATCCGCCTCCGCACGGGCGGTTTCGTCGGTCGACCGATGCAGTCCGCCGGCCGCGTCCCCGACCGTGGCGCCCGGCCGGCCCACCGCGGCGCCCCGAGCCGCCCCGCCCCGGTGCGTTGGTCGGCGCCGGAGCGATCCGCCATGCCTCCCCGGTCTCGACCAGCCGGACCCCTGGTCCTTCCCGGCGAGCGCCTTGCGCGCCACGACGGCCGCCGGCCGGACGCCGCGATCGCACGGCGCGCACGGTGAGCCGGATCGCCCTGCCGGGCTGCCCCGCCTGCGGGACGAGTGAGGCTGGCTGGCTCATCGACAGCCCCGTCGCGGCAGTCGATCGCGTCCGGCTCGACGGTAGCGGGCTCACCCCGCTCGGCCTGCTCGCACCCGATGAGGGCCTCGCGCCGCTCGGCCGGCCGGACATCCGCTGCGCGGCCTGCGGCGCGACCGCCGACGCCGAAGTGCTTCGCGACGCCGTCCTTGCGGCGGCGATCGCCGCGGACCGGGGCCAGGGGACGCACCCGCCTCACTGAACCGACGGGGCCTTCGGTATCGTCCTCGCGATGGCAGAGTCCCTCCTCGTCCGCACGGGCCGCCTGCTCGACGTCGAGTCGGGTGAGCTCCTCCCGGACCGCCGCCTGCTCGTGGACGCCGCCGGCCGGGTGGAGGTGGTCCTCACGCCCAGCCAGCCGGGCCCGCCGGCGGGTTCGACCCGCGAGCTCGACCTGTCCGGGCTGACCGTGTTGGCGGGGCTCATCGACTGCCACGCCCACCTCATCGGCGACATCGAATTCGCCGGAGTCCCGGCGATCGGGCAGACGGCCGAGGAAGAGCTGGCGGCCGGCGAGCGGAACGCGGCGGCGACGCTCCGCGCCGGCTTCACGAGCGTGCGCGACGTGGGGACCTATCGCGCCCACCTCGACGTCCGGCTGCGGGAGCGGATCGATGCCGGGCGAGCGCTCGGCCCGCGGATGCAGTGCGCCGGCGGCTACGTCACGAAGCCCGGCGGCGGCGGCGAGGTGACCGGGCTCGCCGGGTCCGCCATCCCCGCGGAGATGCGGCGCGGCGTCGTCCGGACGCCCGATGAGGTGGGCGCCGCCGTCCGCTTCTTCCTCGACGGCGGGGCCGACCTGATCAAGACGATCGCCACCGGGGCCGTGCTCACCCGCGGGACGCACGTCAGCGAGATCGAGCTCGACCAGGCGATGCTGGAGGCGGCCGTCGGCGAGGCCGGCAGGCGCGGCGCACACGTGGCCGCCCACGCGCACGGGAGCGAAGGCATCAAGGTCGCCATCCGGGCCGGCGTCCGCTCGGTCGAGCACGGCTCGCTGCTCGACGACGAGGGCATCGAGCTCCTCGTCCACCACGGGACCTGGCTCGTGGCGGACGTGTACAACGGCGACTGGATCGACGAGGTCGGCCGGCGCGACGGCTGGCCGGCCGAGACGCTCGCCAAGAACGCGGCCACGACCCTGGCGCAGCGCGACGCCGTGGCGAAGGCGATCCGGGCCGGGGTCCGACTCGCGTACGGGACCGACAGCGGCGTCTACCCGCACGGCCGGAACGCGATCCAGTTCGGCTATCTCGTGCGGCTCGGGATGACGCCCATCGCGGCGATCCGGTCGGCGACCCTCGAGGCGGCCGAGCTCATGGGCTGGTCGGATCGCGTCGGATCGCTCGAACACGGTCGGTTCGCCGACCTGATCGCCGTGGACGGAGACCCGACGATCGACGCCGAGCTGCTGCGCCGGCCTCTTGTCGTGGCGAAGAGCGGGGTCGTGGTCCGCGACGAGCGAGGCCGCTCGCCCGCCAGTCAGGCGGCGATCGCCGGCGGATAGCCCTCGATAGCGACCTCGATGAGCGGGCTGTGCTCGACCATGAACGCGACGTCGGTCCGGTTCCAGGCCCGCGCGACGTGCTCGAGGATCGCCCGCCGCTCGGACTCGTCGGTGACGATCCGGGCCATCGCCGGCAGGTCGGCCGCGACCGCGCCCTTGAGATGGAACGTGAATCGTGGATCGGCCCGGAGGTTCTTCAACCAGGCTCGTTCGCGGTCCGCGCGTGGCATCCCGGAGATGAAGATCCGGCCCCCGATGGCGTGGAACACCATCTCGATGCGGCGAGGCTGCCCGGTCCGCCGACCGATCGTCGTGATGTCGATGACGTGCCCGTGCGACAGGGCGCGGGCGATGCGGTCGTCCATGGGGTTCTGGCCGTGCTCCGGGTGTCGATGGTTGCGTCTGCAACCATCATAGCAAACCGCCGCAGGACGAGCGCCGAGCGCGCCTACGGCCGGTAGGTCCGCCCCGTCGCGCGGAGCTCCGCCTTGTAGGCTCGCTTCGCGGCCTGGTAGGCGGCGACCTTCTCGTACGAATCCGCGTCGCCGAGCGTCGGATGATCGGGCAGCAGGTCCGCCAGGCCCGGGAGGTCCACGCCGAACTGCCGGGCGAGGAGGGCGAGGACGGTCCGAACCTTCATCTCGCCGAAGCCGGGCAGGGCCATCAGTCGATCACGGAGGTCGCGCCCGTCGCGCGCCTCCGTCCAGATCCGAGCCGCGTCGCCGCCGTGGCGCTCGGCGATGTGGGCGCACAGCGCCTGCACCTTGGCGGCCATCGCGCCGGGGAATCGATGGATCGCGGGCCGTTCATGGAAGACGCGATCAAGCTCGCCGGGGTCGGTCGCCGCGATCCGGGCGGCATCGAGGTGGCCGAGTCGCCGGCGGATCTCCCATGGGCCGGAGAACGCCTTCTGGAGCGGCACCTGCTGGTCGAGCTCGAAGCCGATGAGGAGGGCCAGCGGGTCGGCGGCGATCAGCCGATCGGCCGCCTCGACGCCGGTGAACGGGAGGAGATCGGGCTGCTTCGACATGACCGCGATGGTACGACGGCGCGCCGTCCGGGGATTCCCGCCCCACGGGCGCGGGTGACCGAATGGCCGCGCCGGACCGCGTGCGGGGTTGCTCCGGCCGGCTCCGGCGTCCCCTCCGCTCGTGGGGCGGGCACGCGGGCACATTCCGCCCGTGTGGCGGGCATTAACGAGCGAACGGACCCTCGGGCGGCCGGTCGGGACCACGCGTTCGCCCCCGCGCCCGCCCCACGAGAATCGGGTCGTCCGCGCGCATGGCGAGCCGCGCAGTCGGCAACGACAAGGCGTCGCGCGGGACTTGCGATCGGGAGTAGGATTCGGCTCACGGAGGTCGCTCGGAAGCCATGACGGGCCAGCGCCGCACCCCGGGATACGAGACCGGTCGTCAACCCCGGACCCTTGAGGTCCCGGACCTGACGAAGACCGCGGACGCCTCGCGCGGCATGGCGAACCTGGCCTCCCGTCCACGTTCCGGCAACGTCAGCGACGACACTCGCGCTGGCAGTCCGGGGTGATCCGGGCCGAGCGCGATCGATCGCGACGCCCGGGATCGCCCGAGACATCAGACATGACGAGACCCGCGCCCGGTGCGGTGCGCGGGTCTCCTGGCGTCACGCTGGCGGCAGCATCACGGGGCCGCGTCGGTTATCGTTCGCCGCGGCCGGTCCGCCCGCACGGCGGCCGCCATCCCGGGAGAACGCTTGACCTTCGCATCGCTCGGCCTGTCGGCCGACCTCCTCCAGACGGTCGTGGAGGAAGGCTACGAACAGCCGACGCCGGTCCAGACCGCCTCGATCCCCCACGTCCTCGCCGGCCGCGACGTCCTCGCGGCGGCCCAGACCGGCACCGGCAAGACGGCCGCCTTCGTGCTGCCGATCCTCGACCGGCTGCGACACCACGCGAACACGAGCTTCTCGCCGGCCCGCCACCCCGTCCGGGTGCTGGTCCTGGTGCCGACCCGCGAGCTGGCGATGCAGGCCGACGAGATGGTCCGGACGTACGGCCGGACGGTGCCGCTGCGGCCGACGGTCGTCTTCGGCGGGGTGCCGATCGAGCCGCAGATCAAGGCCCTGCGAGCCGGCGTGGAGGTCCTCGTCGCGACGCCCGGTCGGCTGCTCGACCACGTCGGCCAGCGGACGGTCAACCTCGGCCAGGTCGAGGTGCTCGTCCTCGACGAGGCCGACCGGATGCTCGACATGGGCTTCCTGCCGGACATCCGACGGATCCTCGAGCTGCTGCCCGAGAAGCGCCAGAACCTGCTCTTCTCGGCGACGTTCTCCGATGACATCCGGCGACTCGCGGAGACGATCCTGCGCGATCCGGTCACCGTGGAGGTCGCGGCGCGGAATATCGCGGCGGAGACGGTCCGCCAGCTCGTCTATCCGGTGGACCGGGATCGCAAGGAGGCGCTGCTGGCGCACCTCATCGCCCGCAACGACTGGCGCCAGGTGCTCGTATTCACCCGCACGAAGCTGGCCGCGTCGAGGCTTGCCAGCTACCTGGACCGGCGCGGCCTGAACGCGGTGGCCATCCACTCGGACCGCAGCCAGCCCGAGCGCACCCGGGCGCTCGAGGGCTTCAAGTCGGGCGAGGTACGGGCGCTCGTCGCGACCGATGTCGCCGCGCGTGGGCTCGACATCGAGGATCTGCCGCACGTCGTGAACTTCGAGCTGCCGTGGCACGCGCAGGACTACATCCACCGGATCGGCCGGACCGGTCGTGCCGGCGCGAGCGGCGATGCGATCAGCCTCGTCACGATCGACGAGGCGGACCTGCTGCGCGGCGTGCAGCGGCTGCTCAAGCAGGCGATCCCGTGGACCGTCGAGGACGGCTTCGTGCCCGATCGCAATGTCGAGCCGCAGCCGCTCCGCGGAGGCCCGCCCGACGGTCGACCGGCCCGTGGCCACCACTATCCGCACCGTGCGCATCACGGTCGCGGGCGGTCGTCGCCGCGACCGTAGGGCCGATCAGGCCGGCCGGCCCTCCGGCGTCTCGAGGCGCGCCCCCGGGAAGAAGAAGCCGAGGACGAGGTCGGCCGCGACGCGGTCGATCGTGTAGCGGTTCACGAGCGCCCATGGCCGCTCGTGCGCCCAGGCGGCCGGCCCGCCGAGCAGCTCGAGCCGCACGGCGCGCAGGAGCAGGAACGAGCCGCCCGGCCGGGTGAGGGCGCGGCCCGGGTCGAAGCCGGGCTGGGTCGGCAGCTCACCGGTCAGGCGGTACGGGCCGGCCTCGAGCGTGATCGGATGCCAGACCGCGAAGACCGGCGTCTCGGGATCCTCCGACAGCCCGAGCGCGAGGATGTCGTCCGCGGCCACGGGGCGCGCATCGAGGCGCCGCGGAGCGCCACCGTCCAACGGGTAGAAGGCGCCCGTGTCGAACACGAGCGCCCCTTCGCTCTCGAGTCCGCCGTGCAGTCCGCCCGCTGGAGCCACCCCACCGGTCACGACGCCGACGGCCGTATAGGCCTCGACCTGCATACCGTTCCCCCGATCGGTCATCGCACCCTGCGCCTCGGCGCTCCGCGCCGCAAGACCCGTCGGTACCGGGAGGCTGCGGCGGACGTACCGATGCCGCGGGAACGCGGTTCCCGGCGGCACCGCCTCATTCGGCCCGCAGGGCGTCTTCGGCTCGCGAGGGCAGCGCGAGCGCCAACATCGAGCGCAGGATCGCCGCCGGATCGGCCCGGCTCTGGTTCGTCAGGACGACGATCGTCAGGCCGCTGCCGGTGAAGTGGCGGACGACGCTGCGCTGGCCGATGAACCGGCCGCCGTGGCCGAGACAGGCGCGACCATCGATCGCGCCGACCTCCAGCCCCAGGCCGTAGGGCCGCGCCGGATCGAGCGCCGTCGTCCGGTCGG
>Ga0247727_10009601_pt1 | contig 17450 bp, 15 predicted proteins | sample WisWelCaveWW1625_FD_202498 | JGI IMG/M metagenome (GOLD analysis project Ga0247727, IMG submission 202498) | Biofilm microbial communities from Wishing Well Cave, Virginia, United States - WW16-25 | ecosystem: Environmental > Aquatic > Deep subsurface > Groundwater > Cave microbial mat | place...
CGTGCTTCCGGAGCGCATCGGCGGGGCCGGCGTGGTTTCCGGCATCGACGCGGGTCTGGCGCGGGCCGCCGCCGAGCAAACCCTGCGGCGGCATTGTTGACTCGGGGAACCACGCCCGCCGGGGTCCGCGCCGGGGACGAGGCCGGCGCCGCCCGCCACGTTCGCGAGATGTTCGGGCGGGTGGCGCCCCGCTACGACCTGCTGAATCACCTGTTGTCGCTGCAGATCGACCGGTACTGGCGCCGGGTCGCCGTTGAGAGAGTGCGTCCGATTGTGGCGCGGCCCGGGGCTCGGCTGCTGGATCTTTGCTGCGGAACGGGAGACCTGATGGCGGCGCTCGAGCGCGTTCACGGGCGGCCCGTGTTCGGAGTGGATTTCTGCCGGCCGATGCTGGCCATCGCCGCCTCCAAGCTCGGGGCGCGCGCCCGTCTGGCGGAGGGCGATGCGCTGGCCCTGCCGTTCCCGGACGCGAGCTTCGATCTGGTTACCGTGGCTTTCGGTCTGCGGAATTTGGCCAACTACCGCCACGGCCTGGGGGAGATGCGCCGGCTCCTGCGGCCGGGCGGGGTCCTGGCCGTGCTCGAGTTTTCTCAGCCGCCGGGAGCGATCTTCGGCCCGCTGTATCGCTTCTACTTTCGCCGGGTGTTGCCGCGGCTGGGCGGAGCGATCTCCGGGGCCGGCCCGGCGTATCGCTACCTGCAGCAGTCGGTGGAGAAGTTTCCTTCCCCGGAGGAACTTTCCGGCCTGCTGCGCGGAGGCGGATTCGCCCGGGTCCGTCACTGGCTGCTGACGGGGGGGGTTGCGGCGCTGCATGTGGCGGAACGGGACTGAACCAATTCGCGCGCGGCCCAGGTGGCAGCGGGTGGTGCAACGGATTCTGACGCTGGCGCTGATTGGGTCCGGCGTCTACCTGGCGGTGGAGTTCGTTCGGCGGGCTCCGGATAGGCGCGGGGTTCGGCCGAAACCGGCGCCGTTGCCGCTCAGCCCGGACTACTGGGTGCTGCCGCCGAAGTCCTATGTGCGGGATCTGCGCTCGGCGCGGGAGCTGATCGGGAAACCGCTGTGGGTCCGCGAGGGGTACCGCTGGACCTGCTCGCCCGGCGAGGGGACCCTGGGCCCGATGGAGAGAGTGGTTGTCAAGCGGCCCTTCCGGCGGGGCAAGGACGTTTGGCTCGAGCTGGAACGCGAGGGCGGTCGTTGCGGGGTCCCGGTGTCGACGGGAGACAGCTTTTTTCCGGACGAGATCTTTCTGATTCGCGATCCGCGCGAGGTCTACAAGCACTGGACGGCGGAAGACTGGAAACGGATCGCCGAGCGCCGCGTCCAGGCGGGCATGACGGAGACCCAGATCACCTTTGCCTTGGGCTACGGGATCCTGGTGAGGGAGCTGAGCCGTCCGGGCGACGAGCACCGCGTGGTGGACCACATCGGGGGCCAGCCGCGGGCGCGGGTCACCTATCAGTATGGGGTGGCCAGGAAGGTCGAGCCGGCGCCGCCCGGTCGTTAAGCTTTCCGGAGTATCCAGTTGCCGGCCTGGTCCTGCTCGCCCTGCCATCCCGCCGGAACGTAGGTGCTGGAAAATGTTTCGGCCGGGGAGGGGGCGGCCAGGTCGATCTTGTCGGTGACGCCGACGGCGCGGAGGCGGGCGGTCACCGCTTCCACTTCCCTGCCCTGATGATGGTAGCCGTACAGTCGCCGGTGCTCGTCGTCGAACCGCTCGCGGTCGGCCCAGGGGAGGGTGATTTCGTAGGACTGGCCGCGATAGCGCAGATCGATGAGCCGCTCGCCGGCCGCCTCGGGAAAGCCCATCTCGGCGAGCTCGGCGGCGGCGCGCCGCTCCATTTCGGCGAAGGCCGGCTCGGCCGGAGATCCCAGGATCGAGCGGGAGTAGTCGCGCACGCAGTCGGCGATGAGCATGCCCAGGGCCGAGAGCACGCCGGCGTGGCGCGGGACCAGCACGGTCGAGATTTCCAGGCGCTCGGCGAGCCGGCAGGCGTGCAGGCCGCCGGCGCCGCCGAAGCTGAGCAGGGCGAACTCGCGCGGATCGTGGCCGCGCTCGATGGAGACCGCGCGGATGGCCCGCTCCATGCTCGCGTTGGCCACCTCCAGGATGGCCAGCGCCATCTTCTCGGCGCTGACTCCGCGGGAGGCGGCGAAGCGTTCGAGGTAGCGCGCCGTCCGGGACTCGTCCAGGCGCATCCGCCCGCTGAGAAACTTCCCCGGATCGATCCGTCCCAAATAGAGGTTGGCGTCGGTGATGGTGAGGCGGTCGCCGTCGCCGTAACAGACCGGGCCGGGGACGGCGCCGGCGCTTCGGGGACCGACGCGGAGCGCGCCGCCGGAGTCGATGTGGGCGATCGAGCCGCCGCCGGCGCCGATGGAATGAATACTCAACATGGGGACGCGGATGGGGAAGTCGCCCAGCTCGGCTTCTTGCGTGAAGGCGAGCCGGCCATCGTAAAGAGACACGTCGGTCGACGTGCCGCCCATGTCGAAGGTGATGACCCGATCGAAGCCGGCGCTGCGGGCCACGGCGGCGGCGCCGAGCACCCCGCCCGCGGGGCCCGACTGGATGGTGTGCAGCGCGCCACGGCAGGCCATCTCGGCCGAGATCGAGCCGCCGTTGGACTGCATCACGCGCAGCCGGGTTTCCCCGAGCGAGAAGGCCAGCCTTTCCAGGTAGCGCGCCATCAACGGGGTGACGTAGGCGTTCACCAGCGTGGTCGAGGCGCGCTCGAATTCGCGGTACTCGGGAAGAACCTGGTGGGAGAGCGAGACGAAGAAGCAGGCCAGCGCCGGGAGGAGGGCCAGCTCATTAGCGGGGTTGGCGTAGGAGTGCAGCAGGCAAACGGCGACGGACTCGACGCCCTGGCGGCGGAGCTGGTCGGCCAGGGCGCGCGCGGCCTCCGGATCCAGGGGCTTTTCGATCGTTCCGTCGTAGAGCGTGCGTTCCTCGATTCCGCGCGTCCAGCGCTCGGGGACCAGTTCGGCGCGGCCGGGGCCAAGCAGGTCGTAGAGGTGCTTGCGGTTCTGGCGTCCGATGCGCAGCAGGTCCTCGAAGCCCTTGGTGGTGATGAAGGCGGTCTTGCTGCCGCGGCGCTCGAGCAGGGCGTTGGTGGCGACGGTGGAGCCGTGGACGAGTTCCTGGGCGGCGAGACCGCCGATTCCGGTCAGGATGGCCTGCGAGGGGTCGGCGGGCGTGGATCGGACTTTGCGGGTGAGGAGGCGCGCGCCGTCCCAGGCGACGATGTCGGTGAAGGTTCCGCCGGTGTCAATGCCCAGACGCATGCGGGATATTGTCGCACGGCCGGCCTGCTACAATACAAACCGAACCCACTCGAAAGAGTGGGTTTTTTGTTTGGAGGCGAGCCATGGTGATCTCCATGAAGCTGGGGGCGACGCGGGAGCAGATCGAGCACGTCTGCCGCCGGATCGAGGAATTCGGCTACAAAGTGCATTCCATCCAGGGGGACGAGCGCGTGGTGATCGCGGCGATCGGGACCGGCGACGTGACGCACTGTCTGGATTCGCTGGAGGCGGCGCTCGGAGTGGAGAGCGCGGTGCGGATCTCGGCGCCCTACAAGCTGGTCAGCCGGGAGGTGAAGCCGGAGAAGAGCCAGGTCCGCGTCAACGGCGTGGCGGTGGGCGGGGAGGAGTTTGTGGTGATCGCCGGACCGTGCTCGGTGGAGAGCGAGAAGCAGTTGATGACCACGGCCGCCGCCGTAGCCCGCTCCGGGGCCAAGCTCCTGCGGGGCGGCGCGTTCAAGCCGCGGACGTCGCCCTACGACTTCCAGGGAATGGAGCTGGAGGGCCTCAAGCTGCTGCGCCGCGCCCGCCAGGAGACCGGATTGGCGATCATCACCGAGGTGATGACGGACAGCGACGTGGGGCTGGTGGCCGAATACGCCGACGTGCTCCAGATCGGCGCCCGGAACATGCAGAATTTCGCCTTGTTGAAGTCGCTGGGGAAGGCCGGCCGGCCGGTGATGCTGAAGCGCGGCCTCAGCTCGACGATCAAGGAGCTGCTGCTGTCGGCCGAATACGTGGTCTCGCACGGAAACCCGGAGGTGATCTTGTGCGAGCGGGGCATCCGCACCTTCGAGACCGCCACCCGGAACACGTTCGACATCGGCGCGGTGCCGGTACTCGCCGAGCTGACCCATCTGCCGGTGGTGCTCGATCCCGCTCACGCCACGGGGAAAAGCAGCCTGATCCCGGCGCTGGCCCGAGCATCGGTGGCGGTGGGCGCCGACGGCCTGATGATCGAGGTGCATCCTTGCCCGGAGCAAGCCTTCAGCGACGGGCCGCAGTCCCTCACCTTCGAGCAATTTGACCGGCTGATGCGGGAGATCCAGCCGTACCTGAAGCTGTGGAGCGAGGCGCGGCGGCAGCCCACCGCGGCGCGGAGATAGGGCCGCGACTCAGGCGAACTCGCTGCGGCTCTTGCTGTACAGGAAGTAGACGGCCAGTCCGATTCCCAGCCAGACGAACAACCGGATCCAGGTCTCCAGCGGCAGGCTGGCCATCAAGACCAGGCACAAGGCGATCGAGATTCCGGGAACCACGGGGACCCAGGGAACCCGGAAGCCGCGCTGGCGTTCCGGCTGGCGGCGCCGCAGGACGATCACCCCCGCCGACACCACAACGAAAGCGAACAGCGTGCCGATGTTGGAGAGATCGGCGAAGGTGCCGATGTCGAAGATGCCGGCGGGGATGCCGACCAGCAGCCCGGCGATCCAGGTGCTGACGTGGGGCGTCTGGAAACGCGGGTGGACGCGGGAGAAGACGCCCGGGAGCAGGCGGTCCCGAGACATGGCGAACCACACCCGGGCTTGTCCGTACTGAAACACCATCAGGGAGGAGATCATGCCCACCAGGGCGCCGATGCCCACCCAGCGGCGCACGCCGTCCATGCCCAGGGCCTTGAGCGCGTTGGCCACCGGCGCGGCGTTGTTCAGGCTCCGCCAGTTCATGATCCCGGTCAGGACCAAAGCCACGGAGATGTACAGAAGCGCGCAGACGAGCAGGGAGACCAGGATCCCGACGGGCAAGTCGCGCTGCGGGCGGCGGCATTCCTCGGCGGCGGTCGAGACCGCGTCGAAGCCGATGTAGGTGAAGAACACGATGGCCGAGCCGGTGAGCACGCCTTGGAACCCGTTGGGCAGAAACGGCTGCCAGTTCTCGGTCTGGATGGCCTTGGCCGCGCCGAAGACAAAGATCAGAATGGCCAGAATCTTGACCCCCACCATCACGGTATTGGCCCGAGCTGTCTCGCGGACGCCGCGGACGAGCAGCCAGGTCAGCAGCAGGAGAACGACCAGCGCGGGCAGATTGAACCAGCTCCCCGAAAAAGCGCCGGCCACGATGGGAGGGGCGCTCCATTGGGGCGGCAAGCGGAGGCCAAAGACGTTGTCCAACAGGTCGTTGAAGTAGGCGGAGAAGCCCACGGCCACGGCCATGTTGGAGACGGCGTACTCCAGGATCAGGTCCCAGCCGATGATCCAGGCGAAAATCTCGCCGAGGGTGGCGTAGGCATAGGTATAGGCGCTGCCGGCCACGGGGATCATGGAGGCCAGCTCGGCGTAGCACAGCGCGGCGAAGCCGCAGACCACCGCGGTGAGCAGAAAGGACAAGGCGATGCCCGGACCGGCGCCGGGGCGTCCGTGGGTGGAGACGGCCTGGCGGCCGTGGAGGAGCAGATCCAGCACGGGGGCCTTGAGGATGGAGGGGATGGCGACGGACTCGCCAGCGGCCGCCGTGCCGGTGAGGATGAAGATGCCGGTTCCGATGACGGCGCCCACGCCCAGGGCGGCCAGGCTCCAGGGGCCGAGCGTCTTGCGGAGCTGGCGACCGGGCGTTTGGGAGGCCTCCAGGAGGCGCTCGATGCTTTTGGTTTGCAGTAGTTGCGACATGGTTGGGACCGCTCCCTTACGGTCGCGGCTCGGCAACCTCAGCCGCGCGGCCCGGGGGCCGCCCCACAAGTGCTAGCGCTTGCGCTGGCCGGCGACCTGCTTCCGCAGCGTGCGCTTCAGCGATCCGCGAGCCCCGGTCCGCTTCTGTTTTGGGGGCGCCTTCTTGCGGGCGGCCCGCTTCACCTTCTTGCGCTCGGCTTTGTCGGTAATGTTCTGTGTGTTCAAGGGCTTATCTACTCCTGGGTCAAGGTGGCGTATTTTTCCAGCAACTTCTTGAGACCGTGGCGGGGAAAGCTGACCGTCAGCTTGGCCTGATCGCCTTCCCCTTCGCGCCGGAGGATGGTGCCGGCGCCGAACTTCGGGTGTTGGATCTGCGCGCCGGCGCGGAAACCGGCGGGCCGGCGCGGGAGGGGCGCGGCCTTGGCTCGACCGGGCGCGACGCGGCGCTTCAGCGCCGGGGCGGGGCGTCCTCGGGAAGCGAAGAACTGGGCGATGCTCTGGGTGGAATTATAGGTCTTACCGGTGAATATGGGTCGCCGGACCGCCGGCCGCGCCTCGCGCCGCTCGGCCCACAGGTCCACGCCGAATCCCTCCTGGGGTTCTTCTTCTCCCTCCGCCTCCGGAGAGAGGTCGCGGACCAGCTCGCGCGGGATCTCGTCAAGAAATCGCGAGGGCGACCCTGGCTCGTACTCCCCGCCCCCGAAGCGCCGGCGGAATTCGGCCCGAGTCAGCAGGAGCTGCTTTTGAGCGCGGGTCATACCGACGTAACACAGACGCCTCTCCTCCTCGACGTCGCCGCCGGCCTGGATGGCGCGGCTGTGGGGCAAAAGGCCCTCTTCCACGCCGGCCAGAATCACCAGATCGAACTCGAGTCCTTTGGCGCTATGGAGAGTGAGCAGGGTCACCTGCGCCTTCTCGTCCAGATCATCGGTTTCGGCGACCAGGGCGCTGTGGTCCAGAAAATCGTGGACGGTCTCGCCGCGCTCGACCGCGTCGGCGGCGGCGTTGATCAGCTCGTTGATGTTTTCGAGACGACCTTCGGCCTCCTCGGCGCCCTGTTGCTGGAGCATGTTCCGGTAGCCGGTGCGGTCGGCGATCCAGACCAGGATCTGATTCAAAGGCTCGGCGGCCAGCCGGGAGCGCAGCTCGTTCATCAGGTCGCGGAAGGCCTGCATGGCGGCCTGGGCGCGGGCGGGAAGGGCGCCGCCGGTCAGGAGGTCCTCGATGGCCTGGGTGATGGTGACGCCGTGTTCGAGCGCGTGCCGCTCGATCTGCTCCTGGGAGGACTTGCCGATGCCGCGCGCCGGGGTGTTGAGGATTCGCAGCAGGCTGAAGGCGTCCTGGGGGGACAGGGCGGCCTTCAGGTAGGCCAGCAGGTCCTTGACCTCGGCGCGCTGGTAGAAGCTGAGCCCGCCGACCAGGAGATACTTGCGGCCGCGGCGGCGTAGCGCTTCCTCGATCTGCCGGGAGAGGAAGTTGGCGCGATAGAGGACCGCCGCGCGGTGGCCGGGGTTGCGGCGCAGGTATTGCTCGACGTGGTCGGCGATGAAGAGGGCCTCGTTCTCGGCGTCCTCGCCGCGGTAGAGCAGAATCGGGGCTCCGGCCTCGGCCTGAGTCCACAGCTTCTTGCCCTTCCGCTGGCGGTTGTGGGCGATGACCCCGCCGGAGGCGTCCAGGATGTTGCCGGTCGAGCGGTAGTTCTGTTCGAGGCGGAGGACGCGCGCGCCGGGGTAGTCCCGCTCGAAATCCAGAATGTTCTTAATGTCGGCGCCGCGCCATCCGTAGATGGACTGGTCCTCGTCGCCGACCACGCAGACGTTGCGGCGCGGCCCGGAGAGCAGGCGCACCAGGGCATACTGCGGCCGGTTGGTGTCCTGGTATTCGTCCACCATCAGGTAGTGATAGCGCTCGCCGAGGCGGCGGCGCGTGGGCTCGTCGTGGCGCAGCAGGCGGACGGCCTCCAGCAGCAAGTCGTCGAAGTCGAGGGCGTTGGCGCGCCGGAGCGCGGCCTCGTACCGCTCGTAGATGACGGCAATCTTCTCGGCTTTCGGGTCGCTGGATTCCTGGAGGTACTCCGGCGGCCGGAGGCCGCGGTTCTTGGCGTGGCTGATGGCGGAGACGATGCCGCGATAGGGCATGAACTTCTCGTCGAGGCCCAGGTCGCGGCAGACGGCTTTCACCACCGAAAGATGGTCCGCCTCGTCGTAGATGGCGAACTGGGGCGTGAAGCCGGGGCGCTGGCTGGCCAGGGGCGCGCCGTCGCGGCGCAGCAGGCGCACGCAGAAGGAGTGGAACGTGGAGAGCCAGGGGGCGGCGGCGCCGGAGCCGAGGAGGGACGCCACGCGATCGCGCATCTCCCCGGCGGCCTTGTTGGTGAAGGTGACGGCCAGGAGGCGGGCGGGCGAGACGCCGTGGTTCTGAATCAGGTGGACAATGCGATAGGTGATGACGCGGGTCTTGCCGCTGCCGGCCCCGGCCAGGATGAGCAGCGGCCCCTCGGTGTGCTCGACAGCCGCGCGCTGCTGGGGGTTGAGCTTGTCGAGAAAACTCATGCCGATGGGCGAAGGGTCATTCTAGCGAGGTTTCACCTCAGACCGACGAGTTGTATTTGGCCGTGCCTGGCGCATAGGGGCTGGCCCCACCTCAGCTTGCTGGTCCGTGGACGAACCAGGGTCGCGCGGTGGGGTGCGTCTTCAGGAAATCTAAAAGCAGCTTCGCCACCTTCTCTCTTCCCGCCATCGATGGGTGAGTCCCGTCGCGGGCTTCCAGGTCCTCGCGGAGGTACACCAGCCCGTCTTTTCGTCCCTTGATCCCGTCAGCCCACAGGTAGGGGCCCCAGGCCAGCCAGGGAGAGCGGACCGGCCCTCTGGCCGGGTGGTAGTTCAGCTCCGGCTTCTCCGAGATCTGGTCGGCGATGAGCCACTTGATCGCAAAAGCATCCTCGTAGGCAAAAGGTTCGGGATTCAGCGGGGTCAGTGCGTACCCGCCGTAAATGCGGCTGGAAAGATAAGCGATCTTCAGGTTGGGGAAGCGGCCGGCAAGGTTGTGCAGGGTTTCGACCAGGTAGCCTGACAACCTCCGGGCCTCCGCCGGAAACGGTTGCGACGGCGCGATGATGGCCTGCTTCAGCCAGACAACCTGCACCTGCTTGTCTGTGGCGCCGGCTGTGCCCAGCCGCTGCTCGACGACCTGCCAGAACTTCGCCTGGGGGTTGGCGGTGGTGTCGGCCGCTTGCCCGCCCTGGGCGCCGTCGACCAGCAGGATCTTCTTGCTCACCTCCGAGTCGTGTGCGGCGAGCTTCTGGAAGACTTGAAACTCCTGGGTGGTGTTCGACATCCCGATCGAAACCAGGACGATCTTGCCTTCCTCGGATTTCCGTCCCTGCGGGTCAAGGGGGGCGATCCGCCCGGCGATCTCCACTCCCGATTTCATGTGCGCCGGCGGAGCTTGGTTGGCGCCCCCCCGGTACAGCCCTCCCTGCTCCCCCTTGTGTGCCCCGGTGGAAAGGTCGGTCAGCGGAATCAGTCCTGTCGATTCCCGGGGCGGGTTACCTTGGGCGAATTCGGCGGCCCGCCGGGCCTGAACGGTCTTGAGGAATTCCAGTTCTTCCGCGGTGAGCTGTTCAGCCCGGGTGCGTTTGGCCCGGATCTCGGAAAGTCGTCGGTCCTGGGTTTCTCGCTCGGTCTGAGCAGGGGAGAGCAGCCCAGCCAGCAGGGCTGGAAGGAGAATCCATCGCAGGTGCTTCATCGCGCCGTCGCCTCGCCGGGTCGTTGATTCCGTTCCCCAGTATAACATCGTGGGACAATGGTATTCTCTTCCTTCGGAGGTCCCTGATGAACCGCCGCCACTTCCTCTCCGGAATCGCCGCCGCCGCCGGCGCCGCCCGAGCCGCGGCCCCGGAGGCGCTCGCCTCGCGAGCCCGCTTCCGGACGGCCATTTGCGCCTACTCGTTTCGCGACGCCCTGAAGGCCGGAGCCATGACCTACGACGACCTGGTGCGCCTGGCCGTCGAGACCGGGGTCGACGGCCTGGATCTGACCGTCTACTGGTTCCCCAACACGACCGACAGTTTCCTGCTGCCGCTGCGCCGGCTGGCCTACCGGATGGGCGTCGACATTTACAGCATCTCGGTGCGCACCGATCTGTGCCGCCCCACCGCGGAGCTGCGGGAGCGGGAGCTCGGCGAGATCCGCCAGTGGGTGGACGCGGCCCAGAAGCTCGGCGCCACCCACATCCGCGTCTTTGGGGGAACCGTGCCCAAAAGCGTCGCCGAGGATCAGGCGGCCGGGTGGGTGGTCGAGATTCTGCGGCGCGCCTCCGAGTACTGCGGCCAGCGCGGCGTGATCCTGGGACTGGAAAACCACGGCGGCATCACCGAGCGCGCCGCCCGCATCCTGGACATCGTCAAGCGCGTGGACTCGCCGTGGGTGGGAATCAATCTGGACACCGGCAATTTTCGCGACCGGGTCTTCGAGCAGATCGAGATGTGCCTGCCCCATGCCGTCAACACGCAGGTGAAAACCGAGATGCGCCGGGAAGACGGCTCCCGGGGGTCGAGCGATTGGGACCACATCTTCGCCCTCTTCGCCCGGCACGGCTACAAGGGCTACATGGCCATCGAGTACGAGGCGGCCGAGGACCCGCGAGTCGCGGTGCCGCGCGCTTGCCAGCGGCTTCGGGAGCTGGCCCGGAAGTATTCGGCGCCGGCGTGATGCTGAAACCGCAGATGAACGGCTGCCTGGCCGAAGGTGGCGCTGCCGAAGCCGCCCATGGTGTTGGTGTCATTGGCCGCGTCCCCGGCCAGGAAGTTGATGTGGTTCAGTCCCGGCGCGGCACGTTCGGCAATCCGGGGCCGTTGCAGTTTCCACGAGTTCAGGAGCTCAGCGATACGCCTCGCTCCGGTGGCGGACGGCCGTGATCTCGATGGTGGTCTCGCCCCTGCGGTCGAAGAAGACGCGGTAGTCGCCACAGCGGAGACGGAAGCCGGCGCGGGGAGGCCTCAGCGTCTTAACGTCGCCGCTCCGGCCGGCCAGGTAGCGATCCACGCAGTGGAGAATCTGCAGGGCCGGTTCACGGTCGATGGCGCGGAGGTCGACGCGCGCTTCCGGCGACCAGATGACGGCGATCCGCCGGGGAGCGGCGCCCTCGCTCATTTTCGGGACAAACTGAGCCCGAACTCTCGCCGGATCTCTTCATGCGGAATGCCTTCGCCGCGGGCCAGCGAAGCGCGGGCGCGGTCTAACGCAGCGACCGTCTCGGGTGTGATCTCTTCCTCTTCGACGGGAGCCAAGGCCAGCGAAAGGGAGAGCGGTTCCACCATCACTTCGAGGAGACTCCGCACAGCGTTCAGCTTGTCGCCGGGCAGCATGTCGAGCAGCGCGTGAGCCTGCTGGCGTTGTTGAGCGAGATCGAGAGCCATGGCGGTTACTTCCTCCCTACGCTGGTAATGGCCTGCCAGCGAGACAGCATCTGTTACCAATATAACGCATCTGCTTCCTCTCAGGCGAGAAGATCTGCACCATGACCGGCTGTGGATTTCAGGCCTCACTCGTAGCGCAACGCGTCGATGGGATTCACGCGGGAGGCCTTGACCGCGGGGTAGAGGCCGAACAGGATGCCGACGGCCACAGAAACAGAAAACGCGATCCCCACTGAAACCGGCGTCACGATCGTCTTCCACTCGGCGGCGCGGGCGATCAGCCAGGACAGGAAAAAACCGAAGCCCACTCCCAGGGCCCCGCCCCCCACCGAGATCAGCACCGACTCGGCGAGGAACTGCCGCGCGATGTCGGCGCGGCGGGCGCCGGCGGCCCGGCGGACGCCGATCTCGCGGGTCCGCTCCAGTACCGTGGCCAGCACGATGTTCATGATCCCGATGCCCCCCACCAGCAGGGAGATGGCGGCGATGGCCACCATGACATAGGTGAAGATGGTCTGGGTCCGCTTCTGTTGGGCCAAAAGCGCCGCCGGGATGGTCACCGTGAAGTCCTCGATGCTCTTGTGGGTCGAGCTCAGGACAGCGGTGACCACCTTGGCCACCTCGACGCTGTCCGCATCGGCCTTCAAGCGCAGGTCGATGCCGTCCAGCTCGTCCTTCAGGAAGTTGCTCTGGTCCCAATAGCGGTACTGATACGTGTTCAGCGGGATGTAGATCCTGTTATTGAGATCCTCCATCTGGCCGCCGGAGCTGCGGGCGCCCGCCGCGGCGCGCTCGCCCAATACGCCGACCACCTCCAGCCAGGTGTCGTTGACCTTGACGAACCGGCCCAGGCCCGGCTCGTAGCCGAGCAAGCTCACCTTGGCGCCCTCCCCCAGCACGCAGACGGCGGCGCTGGCCGCCTCGTGCGACTCGTCGAAGAACTTCCCCTCCGCCGCTCCCAGGTTATGGATCACCGCATAGGAAGGCCGGACGCCGTACAGCTCGGGCATCTCCCGCGAGGGCTTGGGCAGCACCCGCGCCGGATGAAGGCTCCGCCGCGGCGACAGGGTCTCCAGAGATTCGATGTTGGCCTCCAGGATCCGCACGTCCCTTTCGGTGAGTCCCGGCGAGGAGCGGCGCCGCTGCTGGAACTCCTCGCGGCTGGCCGCCGGACGCGACTCGACCAGGATGTTGCGGACCCCGAGCTGCTCGATGAAGCGAAGCGATTCCTCGCGCGCTCCGGCCCCGATGGCCAGCATCCCGATGACTGAGCCGACCCCGAAGACGATCCCCAGGGCGGTCAGAAAGGTCCGGGTTTTCTGGGCCCGCAGGTTTCCGGCGGCCAGCCCGACGTCGGCAAGATAGAACCGGATCCGCGCCGACCACGAGCGCCGGCTCGTCCGGCGGCGGGACTGTGGCACGGCGGCCGGTTTCATCACTTGGGCAGCGCCTGCATGGCTCCGGCCGGACCGCGCTTCCCGGACTGTTGAACCGGGTTGGCCAGGGCCACCACGCGGCCTTCCGTCAGCCCGGAAATCACTACCTGGCTTTCGCCGCGCCGGATGAGTTTGACGTCGGAGGGAACAAAGCTGCCGTCGTTCTGGCGCAGATAGACGAAGGCCCGCCCGTCGCTGTCAAACAGGGCCTGCGACGGCAGCCAGAGCGTGTTGGGCGTCACCCCAGTGGTGATCAGGATGCGGGCGCTCATGCCGGGCCGCAGCTCCGGCGCGGGATTCTCAATCGAGATCCGTGTATCGAAGTAGCGGTCCCAGGGCGCGCCCGTGGTGCCGCCCATGCCCTTAACCTTGCCTTGGAAGGACTGGCCGGGCACGGCGATGACGCGGATCGAGGCCTGCTGGCCTGCCTGCAAGTGCCCGCGGTCCAGCTCGCCGATCCGGACGCTCACTTCCCAATTCTTCAGATCGGGGATCTGGGCGACGGCCATGCCGGCCCGAGCCAGGTCCCCCACCTGGAACGCCGGCAACTGCATCCCGGTGAAAAACACGTCGCTGCGCTGATTCTGTTGGATTGAGACGTAGCCCTCGGAGCGGGCGCGCAGGGTCATCGACTGGATGTTGCGCCGGGCCATCTCGGCTTTCACCCGCGCCTTGGTCAGGCCGGCTTCCTGAATCGCCACGCCGGCTTCGGTGGTGGCCTTGCGGCTGGCCAGGTCCTGCTGGAGCTGCCGGAGGCGGTCGCCGGCCGCCTGCGCAGCCAGGTCATTCTGTCGCGCCACCAGCGCCGCCACCAGCTCGTTGCGGCGAGTCTCCAGCTCGGCCAAGCGCAGCTCGGCCTCGGCTTGCAGCAGGGCGTAGCGGGATTCTTCCTGTTTGGCCACGCTTTCGGCGCGGGCCTGGGCCACGTGCTGCTCGGCCTCGGCCAGGTCCGCTTCCGCCTCGCGCAACTTGAACTCCTGCTCGGTGGTGTCGAAGCGGACGACCTCGTCTCCCGCCTGGACGATCTCGCCCGGCTGGCGCAGGAAGGTGATGGCCGAGTCACCGCCGCCGGTCATGGGGGCGATGAGCATCTCGGAGTTCCCGCCTTGCAGCTCCCCGCGCGCCGCGATCGTGAAAGTGACGTCGCCGCGCTTGACCCGCGTAGTGGGGATCGCGCTCGCCGGCGGCGCCGAGGCAGCCCGATAAGCGCGATAACCACCCCAGCCGGCCAGGGCCAGAGGAATAGCGGCCAGAAGGATCGCCAACAGCAGCTTTTTCCGCCTCACCGCCTCTTCCCCTCGCCCTCCGGCTCGGCCAGCGCCACCATGGCTCCGGCAGGGATTCCTTTGATCGCCACCTCGTCGGGGTTTCGCGCCAGCACCTCCACCTCGGCGGCCCGATAGGCGCCTTTTTCCGCCAGGTAGACGATCGGCTTGCCCCGGCGCGTAAACACCGCCTGGGAGGGAATGCTGATGGCGTCGGCGAAGCGGTTCACCACAATGTCCAGGCTGCCGTTCATGCCCGGGCGGAGTCGCTGGTCCGGTGTCTCCACAGGAGCGTAGCCGCGGAAGCTGCGGGTGGGGGGCCACTCGTAGCTTTGCTGGGTCAGCGGCGAGATGGCGGCCAGCTTGGCCGGCAGCGACAGCTCGGGCAGCGAATCGACCCGGACTCGGGCCGCGCTGCCGGCGGAGAGCCGCCCGCGGTCAATCTCCTCCAGCTTGGCCTCCATTTGCAGCGTGGAAAGGTCGGGAATCTCGGCCAGGGCGGCGCCCGGCCAAGCCTGGTCGCCGACCTTGAACGGCTTGGCGTTCATCCACCCCTGGGAGTGGTTGGACAGGTAGACGATGACCCCATTGATCGGCGCCTTCAGCTCCATCTGCGAGAGGCGCCGCTGGGTGAGCTCCACTTCGGCGCGGGCCTGATCGCGCACGCGGGTGACGGAGGCGATCCGGGCTTTGCTCGAGGCCTCGTGCAGGCTGAGGGTCGCCTCCTGCACGCGCAGCTTCTGTTGGGCCAGACCCAGCTCGATCCGGCTCTCCTCGCCCTGCAGCCGGCTCACGATTTCGGCCTTGGATGCTTCCAGCTTCGCGCGCTCGACTTGATAGCGGGCCTGCGCCAGATCCAGCCGGTCCTGCTCGGCGGTGATGCGCGATTGGGCCTCGGCCTGGTCGAGCGTGGCCTGGGCCTGCTCGATGGTGGCCTGCTTTTCCTTGAGCTGCTGGCGGGCGCTGCTGGGATCAAAGCGGATCACGACCTGACCTTCGGTGACCGGCTCGCCCGCCGGCGCCAGCCAGAGGATCCGCAGCTCCGGCACGTTGACCGGCGCGGTGACCTGCGCGGAGCGCCGGGCGCGCAGCTCGCCGCGGCAGCGCACAATGGCCAGGAACTCGCCCCGGCGTGCGGGCGCCGAGGGCAGCTTGGCCACCGCCTGGGCGCGGGCGTACAAGCGCCAGCCGGCGGCGGCCAGACCACTGAGTCCTGCTAATATCGTGGCGGCGGCCAGCCAGCGCCGGGCGCGGCGGAAGCGTCCGCCAGGACCGGGGCGGGGGGCAGTCGGCGCCGCCGTCGCCGGGGAGCCGGCAGCCGGAAGCGCCAGCGGCGGCTCTGGTCTGGTCATGGGCGCTCCGGCGCCTCGATGATGATGGCGGCTGACAAGTCCGGCAGCAATCGGGGATCCACTTGATCCAGCCGGAAGCGGGCGGCGAAGGTCTTGATCGGGCTGCCCGCCGCCGAGGCCGCCACCGGACTGGCCGTGTCGAAGCGGCCGGTGAACTCGGCCTCCGGATACGCGTCCAGTCGAACACGAACCCGCGTCCCCGGCGCCAGCGCGGCGCGATCCGCCTCGGCGACCAAGGCGCGGACCTCCATGTGGGTTGGGGCGAAGATACGCAGCAGCGCCTGGCCGGTCCAGAACTGATCCCCCTCCTGGGGTTGGCCGCTCGAGTTGCCGCGCCAGACGTTTTCCAGAGCCACCATTCCGCCCAGGGGCGCCTGGATTACCATCTTCGCCTCGTTGTTCTGCGCGCGCTCCCAGGCCACCTTTTGCCGGTCCCGCTGCAGCTCGAGAATCCTCAGCGCCGCCGCCTCCACCTGCTCGCGATACTGGCTCGACTTCTGGAGGCTGGCCACCCGGGCCTCGGCGTCGCTGGCTTTCACCTCGTTCTTCAGCCGGTCGATTTCCCCGAGCAGCGGGCCCTTGGTCAGTTGAAGACGGGCCTTGGCCAAATCGGCCTCCGCCTTTTGGCGATCGGCCAGCCGCTTCTCGGCGTCGCTCCGGCTCTGGGCCCTCTTCTGCTCGGCCTGATGGCCCAGGTCGTCGTACCTGGCCTGGGCGTCGAGCGCCGCCTCGATCTGCTGGGTGCGGTCGAACTCGGCGAGAACGTCCCCTTCCCGCACGGTGCTGCCGTTGGGGACCAGCTTGGTGAGGGTCATCCGGCCGGCGCTGCCGGAAATCCGAGGAGTCAGGATGGTCCAGGAGCGAACAGCCTGGACAACACCGGTCGCGCGAATCTGCCGTCGCGCCGGCGCCGGAGGCGGCTGGGAATGCCCGGCCGCCGACACCCGTGCCGGCGCGGACGGCTCGCGGTTACACGAGGTCAACGTCAGCGCGGCACACCACAGCGCCACGGCGGCGGCGCGCCGGGCGGAAGCCCTGGTCCTTCGCGAGGGCATCGGCGTCATTCGCCTAGGCTCCCTGGTTAGTTTCTGTCGCAAAACGCGACTTTTCGCCGGCAAACCGCTCCCTGACGGTGCGCAAGCGCCGACGAATCAACGGCGGTCACCGAGCCGCGCGCGTCAGCAAGCGGTTCCACAGGCGTTTCGCGACAGAAACTGGTTAGACGTTCCCAGGTCGGGGTTCGTTTACGCAAACCGCTACGGTTCCTCGGCGAACTCGACAATCCCGAACCTCTCCGGGTCGTGGAAGCCGCGCTCGGCCCGGGTGACCGACCAGGCCAGGAACTGGTCATCGGACCGCAACTGGCGCAGCCGTTCCTCGATTTCGGCCCGCCGGGCCTCGGGGGCCGACTTGACCTCGGCCGCCAGCCTGGCGATCTGATCGGTCTTGGCCGGACCGCCGGGGCGCTCGATCCGGTAGAGGCCGACGCGCCAGCGCGCGCCCGGCGCCGGAGGCCCGGCCACGCCGGCCGCGGCCAGCGACTTCCAGGGAATGGCGATCTCGACCACCCAGCCGCCCGCCATCCGGGTGACGGCGGTCTTCAGACCGGAGATATCCCAGCGCAACGCCGTGGGCAAGTCGGAACGGGGCCGCGCGATCAGCAGATCCACGACCACGTTGCGCGGGTTCACCTCCAGCTCGGCGTAGTTCTGCCCGTCGCCGTCCGGATCGAGGAACACCTCGACGACCTCTTCTTCCCACAGGTGTTGGTCTCGCTGCTCCAGGCGCGACCAGGGCTCGCCGTCGCGACAGGCGAAAGCGGCGTAGAGATTCTCGGCGTCCCAGAGCAGCGCGGCCTCGGTGGAGAGGCGCGGCCGCTCCTCGGGCCGGCGGATGTGCCGAAACGATCCCACCCGCGGCGCCACGGCCCAACTGAACTCCTCCAGCTTGCCGTCGATTCGAATGGGGTCCAGCGTCCGGACGGCGCGATAGACCGGCAGGGGCGCCTGCTGGGCGGCGCAGGCGGCGGTCCCGAGAATGAGGCACAGCACCCGTGGAGTCATGGC